>Ga0101941_1000640_pt1 | contig 49171 bp, 57 predicted proteins | sample DewCreD2012metaG_3_FD_75242 | JGI IMG/M metagenome (GOLD analysis project Ga0101941, IMG submission 75242) | Hot spring sediment bacterial and archeal communities from British Columbia, Canada, to study Microbial Dark Matter (Phase II) - Dewar... ... | reverse complement strand
CGGGCGCCTCGTCCTTCTTGACGTTGAAGTTCAGGGCCTGGCCGAACAGGTTGGACTTGGTCTCGAGCGTCTTGGCGCGGGTCTCGCAGTCGCCGGGCGGGCTCCAGCTCATCCACACCTGGGCCAGACGCGCCTTTTCGACCTGGTCGGAGCCGCCCCAGACCGAACGGCCCTTCTTGATCGCCGCCGCGCCATATTCCGAGATCGGACGCGGGCTGGCCTTTTCGGCCGCGACGATGGCCGAGCGGTAGATCAGCAGGTCCTTCTTGGCCTGGTCGCGCATCGCCGGATATTCCTTCATCGAGGCGGCGAAGCCGTCGGGACCGGGGAAGGTCTTCTCGATGCGGGTGACCTCGGGCATGACCTTGTCATACAGGTCGACATAGCCGCCCAGCGCGCCATAGCACCAGCCCACATAGCCGTAGTCGTCGGTCGGCGCGGTGGCGGCGGGCTGGGTGCGGGGCGGGGGAGCGGTGGCGGTCGGCGCGGTGGAGACGGGGGCGTCCTGGGCGATCAGGGCCAGGGCGAGAAGGAAGGCGGTCGCCATGCGGGCGGAAGTCCTCTTATAGGGCGTCGCTCAGAGAGTCGGTCGCGTTCGGAATAGAGCATTTCCGGCCGCATTGGGACCGGAGCATGGCGCCGGAGTGTTTTGCACCGCGGTCGGTCAAGCGCCACCATAACGAACGGATCGCCCAAACGCTCCCGCTCGCGGCAAAATTCCTGCGCGCGGGCGAGCGTCGAGCGTGGCGGCCGCCCTTCCGCACGTTACGAAGTTTCAATGTGCGCCGCAGCAAGGACCGGGTGGGGGCGCGACATTTTTGTGCTAGAAGACCCGACGGGAGCGTGATCCGTTTGAAGGCGGGCGACGTATCTCCATTCGTCATCACTCCGCCACGCTTCTGGACTTTCGTCGCAGCCATGACCTTCTGGCGTAATATCGCAACGCTCGCCGCGCGACGGTTGGACATGGCGGAATGCCAGGAATGTCCGCCCGGCCTGCCGGGGCAGGATCCTGCGTTCTCGACGGCGGTCACGGCGCTGGGCGCCAAGCTGGCCAAGGCCGACGGCTCGGCCGACGGCGACGAATACGCCGTCTTCGCCGAGGTCTTCCATCCCGATCCGGAGTCGGAAAACAACATCCACCGCCTGTACGACCTGGCGCGGCAGACCACCCATGGCTTCGAGAGCTACGCCAAGCGCCTGGCCAAGCGCTATCGCACCTGCCCGCAGATCCTCGAGGACGTGCTGGACGGGCTGTTCCATATCGCCAAGGCCGACGGGGCGGTGACCCAGGACGAACTCAGCTATCTGGAGCGGGTGTCCGACCTGTTCGGCATGTCGCCGCTGTCGTTCCGCCGCCTGACCGCGACCCACGTCGGGACCGGGCCGGACGACCCGTACCGCATCCTCGACGTGCCGGCCGACGCCGAGGACGCCGTGGTGCACTCGGCCTGGCGCGCGGCGATGTCCGAGGCGCACCCGGACCGCGCCCGGGCGCGCGGTCTGCCGCTGGAATTCATCGAAGTGGCCGAAGCCAAGTCGGCCGCGATCAACGCCGCTTTCAGTACGGTGATGCGTGAGCGCCGCGAGTTGGCGGGTTTCGCCGCGGGCTAAACCGCCAAATTGCGGTGGTTAGCGCGGAATTCATTTTACGGAACGATCCGTCGGGTGTTCAGTTGACGTTCAGAACTGGCGCCCCATCTTGAAACCACGGGCGGGGCACGCCTACGAGGACGACGATGGAGACAGCTAAGGCTACCGGTATCGCCTGGCGCAGCCTGGTCACGCTGACCGGCGCCGTCGCGACCTCCATCGCCGTCGCCGTCGCCGCCGTGATCGCGGTGGTGTTCGCCGCCACCCTGGTGGTCATCGGCTTCATGGCCACGGCCCTTCTGGGCCTCGCCGCCTTCGCCCTTCGCGGCCGCACCGCGACCGCCGCCGCCGCCAGCGGCGATCCCAGCCTGATCGAAGCGCGCCACATGGGCGGCCACTCGTGGGTGGCCTACGGCTGGAACGAGCGGCGGTAGCCGCCGACTTCGCCAGAGCAACGACAGCCAAGGTAAGCGTTCGCGACCCCTTGCCCTCAGCCTCGGCTTCCCCGACACTGCCCTTCAAACAAACGTTTGGCTAACAAGGCCTCGGGAGGACGACATGATCGGCGTGGTGGCGGTGCTGAAGGTTCAGCCGGACAAGACGGCGGACTTCGAGACGGTGTTCCTCGATCTGCAGAACAAGGTGAAGGCCAACGAGCCGGGCTGCCTGGTCTACCAACTGACCAGAAGCAGGACCGAGGCCGGCGTCTACAAGGTGCTGGAGCTTTACGCCTCGGAAGACGCCCTCAAGCACCACGGCGGGACCGACTACTTCAAGGCCGCCGGCGCGGCCATGGGCCCGTTCATGGCCGGCCGCCCCGAGATCGAATATCTCGACGCGGTGGAGTAGGGCCTTGGATCTCGCCTTTTCACCCGAGGACCTGGCCTTCCAGCAGGAGGTCCGCGACTGGATCGCCAGTGCCTTCGACGACGATCTGCGCCGCAAGACGGCGCAGTCGAAGAACGGCTATCTCGACAAGGCCGGCCAGGTGAAATGGCAGAAAAGGCTGTTCGACCGCGGCTGGGCCGCGCCGGACTGGCCCGTCGAGCTGGGCGGGGCCGGCTTTACGCCGTCGCAGCGCTACATCTTCAACATGGAGCTGTCGCTGGCCGGCACGCCCAACCCCTCGCCGATGGGGCTGAAGATGTGCGCGCCGGTCATCATGGCGTTCGGCACGCCCGAGCAGAAGGCCCAGCACCTGCCGCCGATCCTGTCGTCCGACATCTGGTGGTGCCAGGGTTATTCGGAACCGGGCTCGGGTTCGGACCTGGCCAGTCTGCAGATGAAGGCGGTTCGTGACGGCGACGACTACGTGCTGAACGGCTCGAAGATCTGGACCACCCACGCCCAGTGGGCCGACTGGATGTTCTGCCTGGTGCGCACCTCCAGCGAGGGCAAGCCGCAGGAGGGCATCAGCTTCCTGTTGCTGCCGATGACCCTGCCGGGCATCCAGATCAAGCCGCTGCCCACCCTGGACGGTCCCGCCGAGGGCGAGCAGGAGATCAACCAGGTCTTCTTCGACAATGTCCGCGTGCCGGTCGCCAACCGCGTCGGCGAGGAGAACAAGGGCTGGACCTACGCCAAGTACCTGCTGGAGTTCGAGCGCGGCAACGCCTATGCGCCGGGCCTGATGCACATGCTGCGCAAGGTCAAGAAGATCGCCGCGCTGGAGCGGTCCGACGACGGCGGGGCGCTGATCGAGGATCCGGATTTCCGCCGCAAGATCGCCGAACTGGAGATCGCCGTGGAGTCGCTGAACGCCACGGAGTTGCGAATCTTCTCCGGGCGGGGGGCGGGCAAGGCGGTGGGGCCGGCCTCGTCGATGCTGAAACTGGCCGGCTCGGAGACCCAGCAGAAGATCACCGAACTGGCCCTGGAGGCCGTGGGAACCTACGCCGCGCCGTTCGTGCGCGACACCTTCGCCCCGACCAACGAGGGCCGCGCGGGTCCCGACTACGCCGGTCCGGCCGCTCCGGCCTATTTCAGCTATCGCAAGACGACGATCTATGCGGGGTCGAGCGAGATCCAGAAGAACATCATCACCAAGCTGGTGCTGGGGCTTTGAGGTTGTGCGACGCCCCCTCCGTCACGATGCGTATTCGCATCGCGCCACCTCCCCCGCGATGCGGGTGAGGAGGAGATTGGCGCGTCTTCTCCTCACCCGTGAAACGGGGGAGGTGGCGGCGAAGCCGACGGAGGGGGCGTCCAGCGTCTCCACGGGACGCAAATCCCGTTTCAGTTTTTCTGCGTGGTCTTGAAACGAAACCCACTGCATAAGCTTTCAAACAACTGTTTTCTCCGGAGCCGCCTCATGGCCCTCGACGCCCTGTTCAAGCCGTTCGAATTCAAGTCGCTGAAACTGCCCAACCGGGTGGTGATGGCCCCGATGACCCGGTCGTTCTCGCCCGGCGGCGTGGCCACCGACGACGTCGCCGCCTATTACCGCCGACGCGCCGAGAACCAGGTCGGGCTGATCATCACCGAGGGCACGGGCGTGGCCCGGGCGGCCTCGCTGAACGACGCCAACATCCCGCGCTTCCATGGCGAGAAGGAACTGGCGGCCTGGAAAAAGGTGGTCGACGAGGTGCACGCGGCCGGCGGCCTGATCGCCCCGCAGCTGTGGCATGTGGGTTCGGCCAAGGGCAAGGACGTGCTGGGTAAGATCGACAGTCCCTCGGGCCTGTCCAAGGCCGGCGGCACGCCGTTCACCGAACCGATGACCGACGAGGACGTGGCCGACACCATCGCCGCCTTCGCCAGCGCCGCCGCCAACGCCAAACTGCTGGGGTTCGACGCCATCGAGCTGCACGGCGCCCACGGCTATCTGATCGACCAGTTCTTCTGGAACGGCACCAATGTCCGCGACGACGCCTTCGGCGGTCCGAGCATCGGCGAGCGCAGCAAGTTCGCCGCCGAGATCCTGAAAGCCGTGCGCGCCGCCGTGGGGCCGGACTATCCGGTGATCATCCGCCTGTCGCAGTGGAAGCAGCAAGACTACGCGGTGAAGAACGCCGAGACCCCGCAACTGCTGGAAGCCTGGCTGCAGCCCCTGGCCGACGCCGGCGCCGACATCTTCCACTGCTCGCAACGCCGGTTCTGGGAGCCGGAGTTCGAGGGCAGCGACCTGAACTTCGCCGGCTGGGCCAAGAAGCTGACCGGCGCTCCGACCATCACCGTCGGCTCGGTGGGCCTGTCGGGCGAGTTCATCGCGGCCTTCGGCGGCGAGGGCAGCCAGCCGGCCTCGATCGACGGCCTGCTGGAGCGCCTTGAGCGCGGCGAGTTCGACCTGGTCGGCGTCGGTCGCGCGCTGCTGCAGGATCCGGAGTGGGTGGTGAAGATCCGCGACGGCCGCAATGACGAGCTGAAGAACTTCGAGCGCGAGGCGCTGGGGGTTCTGTACTAAGGGCCGGCGACAAAGAGGTCCTCCCCCTGTGGGGGAGGCGGCGCGAAGGCGCAGGTGGGGGGAGCAGACCCACCTCGGTCAACTCCCCCCTCCGTCGGCTGCGCCGACACCTCCCCCACAGGGGGAGGATTTACCACTGGACTATGCGATCGTCGTGACCAGCCCGCCCTCGACCTTCAGCGAGGCCCCGTTGGTCGCCGCCGACAGCGGGCTGGCGACATAGGCCACCAGGCTGGCCACTTCCTGAGGCTCGATCATCCGCTGCAGCAGCGACGCCGAGCGGTGCTTTTCGAAGAACTCGGCCTCGTGCTCCGCCGGCGTGCCCTCGGGGTTGCTGGACACGCTCTTGAGGAAGTCGAAGATTCCCGCCGCGCGGGTCGGGCCGGGCAGGACCGAATTGACCGTCACGCCGGTGCCCTTGGTCTGCTGCGCCATGCCACGCGCGACCGCCAGCTGGGCGCTCTTGGTCATGCCGTAGTGGACCATCTCGCCGGGGATCGCGAGGCCCGACTCGCTGGAGATGAAGATCACCCGACCCCAGTCGCGCTCCAGCATGCCGGGGAAGTAGCCGCGCGACAGGCGCACGCCGCTCATCACATTGACCTCGAACAGGTGCAGCCAGTCGGCGTCGGTGATGTCGGCGAAGGCCTTCATCTCGTAGATGCCGAGGTTGTTGACCAGGATGTCGACCTGAGGAACGGCGGCCAGCAACGTCGCCGCGCCTTCCGCGGTGGCCGCGTCGGCCACGACGCCCGAGACGTTCGCGCCGCCCGAGGCGCGGATGCCGTTCACGGCGGCGTCGAGCTTGGCCTGGTCGCGGCCGGTGACGAACACCTTGGCGCCTTCCACGGCCAGGGTGCGGGCGATCTCCAGGCCGATTCCGGCGGTCGAGCCGGTGACGAGGGCGGTCTTGTCTTTGAGTTTGAGATCCATCGAGGGGACTCCATTGTTTGCTGCGGCAAAGATGGGTCGCGAGCGTGGGCGCGCCATGCCCTGGCGCGGCACATGGCCTATGAACTCAATTCACAAGTCGGCGTCGATCAGGCGTTGAAATTCAGCTTCAATCCTGGTCTCGGCCACCGCGCCTTATAGAGTTTGCCCGTCCCCGAGGCGGTAATCCAGGCGTCACGCAGGTCGGCGCCGCCAAAGCAGATGTTGGTCACGATGACGTCGGGCACGGCGAAGTGCTCGGTCGTCCCGTCCGGCGAGAAGGCGGTGATCCCGCCGTTGATGATCGTCGCCACGCAGATCTTGCCGTCGGCCTCGACCGCCAGGCTGTCCAGCAGCTGATAGCCCGGCAGGGTGCAGACCACGTTGCCGGGCATCAAGGGCGCGGGATCGGCCAGCACGCCCGGCGCGGCGATGTCGAACGACCACAGCCGGCCCAGCGAGGTGTCGGCCATGTAGACCGTCTTCTCGTCGGGCGAGAGGCCTACGCCATTGGGCGAGACGAAGTGGTCGCGCCAGCGCGTGATCTTCGAGCCGTCGGTCAGGGCGTAGTACAGCGCCCCGAACTTGCGGCCCTCCGGCGTGGTGCAGCCGTGGTCGGTGAACCAGAGGCCGCCTTGCCGGTCGAACACCAGGTCGTTGGGCCCGACCAGGGCTTTGCCGTCGCACTCGGTGTAGAGCGTGGTGATCTCGCCGGTGGCGATGTCGATCCGCTCGATCGAGCCGCCGGTGTGCGAGGGCGGGGTGGGGCCCGGCACGTTGAGGCCGGCCATGTCGATGAACTGGAAGGCGCCGCCGTTGTTGGTCACATAGATCGCGCCGTCCGGGCCGATGGCCGCGCCGTTGGGGCCGCCCGGGACCTCGGCCACGGTCTGCTTGCGGCCGTCGGGATGGATGCGGGTCAGAACCTGGCCCTCAATCTCGGTGAGGATCACCGAGCCGTCGGCCATGGCGATCGGGCCTTCCGGAAACCGCAGGCCCTCGGCGACGAGTTCCAGCTCCATGCGTCTCTCCCTGGACGACGCCTCTAGCGGGCGTGCTCCGAGAGTAAACGAGCGTTTGAACCAGGGGGCAAGTGTCCGGCGCCCTCGGGGACATGCCCTTGCGGCGTGTCCCCAACAGCATTCTCCTGAGCCAAGATTTGGGGACACGCCGCAAGGGCGTGTCCCCAGCCTCAGTTCAGATCATACAGCTCATAAGCGATCAGCCCGCCGTCGCCGCTCAGGAAGGCGCGGCCGTGGGCCGAGCGCACCAGGGCCTCGCGGTCCACCCACTTGGGCGTGGCGTCCGAGGCGTCGGCGCCCTGGGTCGCGCAGGGCACGGTCAGGCGCACCGTCTGCCGGGGGCGGAAGCGCTTGCCCCGTTCGGCGCGGATCGCCCGGCCGAACACCCGGCAGCTGGCGACCTCGCCGCCGTCCAGCGGCCGCACCTTGACCACGTTGAACACCACCACGTCGGTGGCGCCGGCCCGCGCCAGGCTGTCGCTCTGGCCCACCAGGCTGTAGTCGGCGGCGTCCGCCGCGCCGGCCCCAAGGACCAGGGCGCAGAGGAGGGCGGTCATCGAGAGGGATCGGGCGCGCATCATCGACGCTCCAGGACACGAAAGACGAAGGCGTGGTCGTCGTCGGGACCCGCAGGATGCGCCTCCCGACGCACTTCGGTCCAGGCCGCTTCGTCGAAGGCGGGGAAGCTGACGTCGCCTTCGACCTCCGCCTGCACCTCGGTCAGATACAGGCGCTTGGCCTTGGGCAGGGCGGTCTCGAACAGGGCGCGGCCGCCGATCACGCAGACCTCGTCGACGCCGTCTTCGGCCGCGTGCTCCTTGGCCATCTGCACGGCCTCCAGAAAGCTCTCGCAGACCACGGCCTGGGGCGGCTCGAACGAACCGTCGCGCGACAGCACGATGTTCATCCGTCCCGGCAGCGGCTTGCGCGGCAGGCTGTCCCAGGTCTTGCGCCCCATGATCACCGGCTTGCCCATGGTGCACGCCTTGAAGATCGCCAGGTCGGACTTCAGCCGCCAGGGCAGGTCGTTGTCGCGGCCGATGACGCCGTTGAGCGAGCGGGCGACGGGGCCGACGGTAAGGATCACGGACATGAGGGCATGTTTACCCTGCGTCGCGCGATGCGGCCACCCGCTGTGTCGGGCTTGCGACGTTGGACAGATCAGCCGCCGAACGGGACCACGATCTGCTGCGCCGAGGCCCGTGCGATCAGTTCACCGTCTGGGCGGCGGAAGTCGGCCTCGACATGGATCATGCCCTTGGTCCTGGCGACCACGCGGCCTTCCAGTGCCAGGACTTCGGCCTTGCCGACGCGGATGAAGTCGATCTTGAGGTTGCTAGTGCGGAACATGGCGTCGCCGGGGGCGACGGTCATGGCCGCGAAGGCCAGGATCTGGTCGGCCAGGGCGGCGATGTAGCCGCCGAATAGCGAACCGTCGACGTTCAGAAGTTCCGTGGCCGGCGTCCAGGTCTTGCGCACCCAGCCGTCGCCCCAGTCGTCGAGACCGCCCAGTTGAAGCGTTTGAACCACCGGCGGCAGCGGCGCGCCGCCCTTGATCTGGTCGAGCCGGTCGGTGGCCCAGCTCAAACCGCCACCGCCGCCTTGATATGCGGGTGGGCCTCGTAGCCTTCCAGCTGGAAGTCTTCGTACTCGAACGCGAACAGGTCGCGCTTGTCGGCCATCTTCAGGGTGGGGAAGGGCTTGGGCTCTCGCTGGATCTGCTCGCGGGCCTGCTCCAGGTGGTTGAGATAGAGGTGCGCGTCGCCGAAAGTGTGGACGAACTCGCCGGGCTCAAGGCCCACGACCTGGGCGACCATCATGGTCAGCAGGGCGTAGGAAGCGATGTTGAACGGCACTCCGAGGAAGACGTCGGCGCTACGCTGATAGAGCTGGCAGCTGAGCTTTCCATCCGCGACGAAGAACTGGAACAGGCAGTGACAGGGCGGCAGGGCCATGTCCTCGACGTCGGCCGGGTTCCAGGCGCTGACGATGTGGCGGCGGCTGTTGGGATTGGTCTTCAGGCCCTCGACGAGGTTGGCGATCTGGTCGATCGACTGCCCGTTCGGCGCGGCCCACGAGCGCCACTGCTTGCCGTAGACGGGACCCAGGTCGCCGTTCTCGTCGGCCCACTCGTCCCAGATCTTGCAACCGTTGTCCTGCAGGTATTTCACGTTGGTGTCGCCGCGCAGGAACCACAGCAGCTCGACGATGATCGAGCGCAGGTGCAGCTTCTTGGTGGTGAGGACCGGGAAGCCCTTGGACAGGTCGAAGCGGATCTGCCGGCCGAACACGCCCAGCGTGCCGGTGCCGGTGCGGTCGCCGCGCTCGACGCCGTTCTCGAGGATGTCGGCGAGCAGGTTCAGGTACTGCCGCTCGGGATGGTCGGCGGCGGCCTGGTCGGCGTGAATCGGCGTGACGGCGTTCATGGTCCGACTTTGGGCGCGAATCGGCTGGATGGGTAGTGCGACGGACTAGACGATCCACAACACCAGACGAGTTTTCCCTCCCCCTTGTGGGGAGGGTGGACGCGAAGCGGACGGGTGGGGGATCGGTGCAGGGCGTTCGACTCATCAAGCCCCACCCGACCCTGGCGCCGCCAGGGCCACCCTCCCCATAAAGGGAGGGAAGGGCGCCTGCTCACCCCGCGAAGCCGCCCTCGTCCAGAAACGCCTGCTCGGCCGCCGTCGTGGTCCGGCCCAGGCACTTGTTTCGATGAGGAAAGCGGCCGAAGCGGGCGATGATGTCGCGGTGGGCGATGGCCCATTTCAGGCTGTCGGCGTCGCCGGTGTCCTTCAGGAGCGCCTCGAACAGGGCGATGCTGGTTTCCTGATCGGCCAGGGACTCCGAGTGCTCGTAGGGCAGGTAAAAGAACGGCCGCAGCTCGGGCGCGACGGCCTTGTCGTGGCCGGCCGCCACGGCGGCGGCGGCGATCGCCCGAGCCTTGCCGTCGGTGGCGAAAGCATGGCCGCTTTCGCGGTAGAGGTTGCGGGGAAACTGGTCGAGCAGGATGATCAGGGCCAGGGCGCCCTCGGCTCCATTGGCCGCATCGTCGGCCCAGGCGTCGTACTTGCCCCGCGCGGCGGCCAGGTGGACGGGTTCGAACTTCAGGCGGATGGCGTCGTCGAAGGCGTCGGACTTGGCGAACCACTTGTCCGGACCGGCCGCGGTCCAAAAGCCCAGCACGTCCTGCGGTTTGGCGGTCATGGCGGATCCCCCAGAGGGTGTCTTTTGAAACGAGTGACGTCGTTCAAACGCGGTTCATGCAACAGGGACGACAGTCAACGCAAGGGATGAGCGACGGGGCCGATAAGGGCCCCCTGGAGCACTTGGAAAAGATGAAACGTCTGATGACGACCGCCTTGGTCCTGTCGCTGCTGAGCGGAGCCGCCGCCCAGGCCGGCGCCGCCGGAGCCGTGGTTGGGCAAAGGGACCGCCAGGGACAGCAGGGCGGTGGTGATCGCGGGCCGGGGTCCGGCGGCGGCGGCTGGCGCCAACAGCCATCACAAGCCCAGCCTCAAGCGCAAGCTCAACCGCAGCAGCGGCCTTCGGGCGGCGACCGTGGCGATCGCGGCGGCGGTGGTGATCGCGGTGATCGGGGCCCCCGTCCCGACCGCAACGGCGGCGGCCGGTCGCCTCAGGCTTCGCCCCCACAACAGGCCGCAGCGGCGCCCCAGGCCCAGAGCCCGCAGCAGGGCCGCGACGGCGGCGGCTGGCGAGGCCAAGGCGGACGTCCCGGCGGCGGCGATCGCGCGGATCAGAACCGTGGCGACCAAAACCGCGGCGATCGGGGACGTGGGGACCGCGACCGTGGCGATCAGAACAGAGGCGATCAGAACCGTGGCGACCGGGCCGATCGCGGTGACTGGAACCGCAATGGCCAGAGCGGCGGCTGGGATCGCGGGCCCGGTGGTGGCGACCAAGGGCGAAGCGGCTACAACCGGGGTGACCGGAACAACGGGCAATGGCGCAGCCGCGACAACAACCGCCAGCGCTATGACCAGCGCCACTACCGGCCGTCCTACCGCGCCTCGCACCGCTATCGGGTCCCGGCCTATCGCTATCCGCGCGGCTACTATGTGAACAGCTGGTCGTTCGGCGATTACCTGCCGGGCGGTTGGTACGGTCAGTCGTATTATCTGAACGCCGGACAATATGGCCTGCCGTATCCGCCCGTCGGCTGCGAGTGGGTGCGGGTCGGCAACGACGCACTGCTGGTCGATGTGTGGAGCGGCCAGGTGCTGAGCGTCTATTACGGCCTGTTCTGGTAGCTTGATCGTGTCTTGAAGAGGCCCGGGCGGATTGTCGATCCGCCTGGGCCTTGTCGTTTCGACCATCCATCGTCCGGCCCAGGCCGCGACAGTGAAGTTTTTCGAGAGGGCGTGTCGGCTCGCGGGTCGCGGGAGCGTCCTTGGGGCAATGGCGCAACGCCTGCCCCGCCGCGTGGCGGCCTCGAAGGAAAACGACGATGTTGAAAGCTTCGCCCATGGTCTGGACCGGCCGTGTCCTGACCGGCCTGTTCGCCCTGTTCCTGCTGGGCGCGTCCGTCCTGCCGAAACTGGCCGGCATGCCCGTGGCGGCCGACACCCTGACGTCGCTGGGCTGGAAGGCCGACTATGTCCTGATGATTGGGATCATGGAGCTGGCCTTCGTGGCGCTCTACCTGTTCCCACGCACAGCCTTGCTGGGCGCGGTGCTGATGACGGGCTTGCTGGGCGGCGCCATGGCGACCCAGGTGCGGGTCGAGAACCCGCTGTTCAGCCACCAACTGTTCTCGCTCTATCTGGGCCTGTTCATGTGGGGCGGCCTGTGGCTGCGCGACCCGGCGCTGCGGGCGCTGTTCCCATGGCGCCAGACACCAGCCCACACGGCCTGACGCCCTAGACGTTCGTCGTCGATTTCGCCGCCCGCTCGTCGTCCTTGGCGGCCACGATCCCCTTCGGCGCCACGTGGGCGACGAAGCGCTCGACCCAAGCGTCGAAGTCGGCCACGTGCCCGGTCTCGGTCATCATGTCGTCGGTCTGGTCGTCGGCGTAGGGCTTGCCCTCGCCGAACACCCCGGCGGTCCAGAGGTCGTCGGGCGCCTCGATCCCGCTGTAGCGGCACTGCCAGACCAGGCCCTGATAGCTGTCGCGCTCGTTCCTGTAGGGCTCCTGGTCCGGATCGAACCAGTCCTTGCGCTTGACCAGTTTGGGCCGCCCGTCCTGGCCGATCTCGTCGGCGCCGCCGTCGCAATAGGTGAAGAACGCCGCCGTGCGGCCTTCCAGGTGGTTCTTCGTCAGACGCCGCCACTGGGGCGAGCGCTCCAGGGCCTGGGCCTTCAGCGTGTCCTTCTTGTCGATCAGGTCCGGGCGCGGATTGCCGCCGGCCGCGCAGACCAGGCGATCGAACATCAGCTTGAAGTTGGTCGTCGGCCCATACCAGTTGGTCGGGCCGATGAAGGCCCAGGCGTCGGCGCGGGCCAGGCGGCCGTAGAGGTCCAGGTCCCACATCAGGTCGGGCTGGGTGGTGCTGCGCGGGCCGTAGCAGTTGCAGGGATAGACGCAGAGCGCCATCGACGAGCTGACGCAGGCGTTGCAGGGCTGGATCTTGGGTTTGCCGTGCTGGTTGCCCAGGTCCTCGGTGTCGATCTGCCAGGCGGGCGGCAAGGCCGCGGCCATTCGCAGCATCAGGGCCCGCGCCTTGGAGTCGAGACCAGGACAGCTGTTGTGCCGTCGTTGCGAACCAGCGATCACCAGCACCCTTAGGGCGCGCTCCTCGCTGGGTTGGGGAGAAACAATCGGGGCGTCTGCAGGAGCTTCTTGCGGGCTTGGCATGGCGGTGGAACGCCCCAACGTCTAAAACGTCGCCACAGAGGCTTCGGGGCCACAACGTTCTGTCGTCATCGCCTTGACGAAACGGCAAAAAAACGCTCAAACGCCCGGCCTTTGTCGCTTCGCCGTTGCGCGGGGCGGCCATATTTGACCAGTCCTGGAGAAAAAACATGCGCGTCTATTATGATCGCGACGCCGACCTCGCTCGCATCCTGGACAAGAAGATCGCGATCGTAGGCTATGGTTCGCAAGGTCACGCGCACGCTCTGAACCTTCGGGACTCCGGCGCCAGCAACGTCGCCGTCGCCCTGCGCGCCGGTTCGCCGACCGCCAAGAAGGCCGAGGGCGAAGGCCTGAAGGTCATGACCGTGGCCGAAGCCGCCGCTTGGGCCGACCTGATCATGATCCTGGCGCCCGACGAGCATCAGGCCGCGATCTACAAGAACGACATCGCGCCCAACATCCGCGACGGCGCGGCCCTGCTGTTCGCCCACGGCCTGAACGTGCACTTCGGCCTGATCGAGCCCAAGGACACCATCGACGTCCTGATGGTCGCCCCCAAGGGCCCCGGCCACACCGTGCGCGGCGAGTACCAGAAGGGCGGCGGCGTGCCCTGCCTGATCGCGGTGCACCACAACGCCACCGGCAATGCCCACGACCTCGGCCTGGCCTACGCCTCGGCCATCGGCGGCGGCCGTTCGGGCATCATCGAGACCAACTTCCGCGAGGAATGCGAAACCGACCTGTTCGGCGAGCAAGCCGTCCTGTGCGGCGGCACGGTCGAACTGGTCCGCGCCGGCTTCGAAGTGCTGGTGGAAGCCGGCTACGCGCCGGAAATGGCCTATTTCGAGTGCCTGCACGAGCTGAAGCTGATCGTCGACCTCATGTACGAAGGCGGCATCGCCAACATGAACTACTCGATCAGCAACACGGCCGAGTACGGCGAGTACGTCACCGGTCCGCGCATCATCACGCCGGAAACCAAGCTCGAGATGAAGCGCGTGCTGGAGGACATCCAGTCGGGCAAGTTCGTCCGCGACTTCATGCTGGAAAACCAGGTGGGCCAGCCCAGCTTCAAGGCGACCCGTCGCCGCTCGGCCGAGCACCAGATCGAGGAAGTCGGCGGCCGCCTGCGCGACATGATGCCGTGGATCGCCAAGAACAAGCTGGTGGACGTCACCAAGAACTAGGCTTCGGCTTCATCGCTGAAAACGACGAACGGCGGGCTCGAAAGGGCCCGCCGTTTTTCGTTGCGAATTAGCCCAGCACGAACACCGGCCCCCAAGCTACCTGATACTTCCGCGCGCCCGTCGACAGGTGAGGGCGCAGTTGCCAGGCGCCGGGCGGCAGGGTCGGGGCGCCCGGGGCCTCGACATAGGTCTCGATCAGGGCGTCGCCGCCGGGTTCGGACACCGAGAACTGGTCGATACGCGGGGTGGCGCTCGACAGCGCCGCGGCGATGGCGCCGACCGAGGCGACCCGTAGCGGGGCGGGCGAGCCCAGGCGGGCGGCGACCTCGGCATAGGCCCCGACGGCGATCACCTCGCGACCCTGGCGCAGCACGCCGTAGCCCACATGGGTGAATCCGGTCGCCAGCAGGTTGGCCCGGTGGCCGGGGCTGCCCTTCCACTGGCTCATGATCTGGTCGGGACGCACCGCGCCCGCGGCGTTCAGGCGTTCGGCGATGTTCTCGGCCGGGGCCCCGATCAGGTCGCGGGCCAGCAGGCCGACCCGGGCGGCGGGGCCGAAGCCTTCGCGGGTCATGTGGTCGAAGACGCGGGTGCGGGCGATGTCGGCGGCATGGGCGCGGGCGGCCAGGACCAGGCCGGGATCGTGCGCCAGTTCGCCCAGGCCCCGGCCGCGCCGGAAGATGTCGCCCAGGTCGTGCAGGTCGGTCTCGAAATCGGCATCGAAGTCGCCCCGGCTCTCGGCCAGCAGACGGCGCAGACGGCGCTCATAGGCCAGCCAGGGATCGCTCGGGGCGGCCCTCGCCGGACTGGAGGCGAGGCCGGGCATGACCAGGGCGGAGGCGGTGGCGGCGATCAGCGTACGGCGGTTTGGGGCGTTCATGATCCTCAAGGCGGTTGACAGCGTCCCGTTTCGGCAAGCTCTAAGGGGCCATGAGACCCGTACGTTCCATCTGGCTGGCCGGACCCGAACCTTGGCTTCCCGACGCCGAGGCTCAAGCCGCGCGCCAACGCGCCCTCTGCCTGGACAACGGCTTCACCGGTCTGACCGCTCCCGCCATCGTCGAGATCCAGGCCGACAATGTCGAGATCCAGGCCCGCGAACTCTATACCGAGAGAATGGCCAAGCTGAGGCAGGCCGACGCCGGCGTCATCAACCTGACGCCGTTCCGTGGGCCCTCCTGCGCCAGCGCCGCCGCTTTCGAGGCCGGGGTGCTAGCCGGGCTGGGCCGGCCGATCATGGCCTATGTCAACATCGCCGACGAGAGCGAAGCCGAATATGTCGATCGCGTCGAGGTGCATGTGGGCGCCCAGCGCGACGAGCACGGCGTCTGGCGCGACGGCGACGGCTGCGTGGTCGAGGATTTCGGCCTGCCCGAGACGGTGATGCTGTGGGCCGAGGCCAGACGATTGTTCGTGATCATCACCGATGATCCCCTGCACGACCTGACGGGGCTGGAGATGTGTCTGGACGCGTTGGCGCTGTACGCGGAGTAGGGGGGGCGGGCAAGACCCCCTCAGTCGCTCCGCGACAGCTCCCCCAAAGGGGGAGCATCTGGCGCGGACCAGATCCTCCCCCTTTGGGGGAGGTGGCCCGAAGGGCCGGAGGGGGTTCGCGGCCGTTCAAGCCCACCCCAACCCAGCTTCCCCCCGCAGGATCGCCTCGGCCGCCGCCGAATGACCCGATCCCTCCCGCTCGTGCAGGACCAGCGGCGGCAGCAGGATCAGCGGCGCCTTGCCGGTCTTGATGGCCCGCACGATCACCCGCTTGGCCGGGGCGTCGGCGAAGGGCGCTATGGGCCGAATCCTGAACGAGCCGGCCTTGGGGGCCAGCAGCGCCAGGATGTCGGCCAGCCGGTCGGCCCGGTGGATCAGGGTGATGGTCCCGCCCTCGCGCACCGCCTTCAGGCAGAAGGCCGTCCAGGCCGCCAGGCCGCCGTCGGCCATCCAGGCGCCGGATTTTTCAGGGGCGGGGGCGCGCAGGGCGCCCGGATCGTCAAAAAAAGGCGGATTGCTGATCGCCGCGTCGAACACCGGCAGGTCCACCGCGCGAAAGCCGCGCTCGACGTCGCCGCCGACGATCTCGACGCGAGTCTCCAGGCCGTTGAGCGCGACATTGCCCCGGGCCAGGTCGGCGGCGGCGGGATCGCGCTCCAGGCCGACGAATCGGGCGTCCGGACGCCGTGCCGCCGCCGCCAGCAGGGCGCCGCCGACCCCGCAGCCGGCCTCGATCACGCGCTCGCCCGTATTCGCGTCGCAGGCCGCCGCCAGCAGCGCCGCGTCCATGCCCGCGCGATAGCCCGCCACGGCCTGGCGGAGCCTCACGCGGCCGTTCAGGACGGCGTCTTCGGTGACGCCCGAGGGGGGCGCGGGCGCGGGTATCTCGTTCGGCAACGTTTCAAGCCTTGTGCTCGCCTTGACCCTGACCTATCCCGCCAGCATTGTCGCTCGCAACGGCTGATCAAGCCCAAGGGACGCGAGGCGCACGCCGACCGCCGGCGGGCGTCAGCAGGGAGAGTATGGTTTTGGACGCAGCTGCAGCGACCCTCGCCCGGGAGCCGGGATCGGTGGATCGTCTCGCACGGCTGGCCGCCGCCGACATGGCCGGGGTCGACGCCCTGATCACCGCGCGCATGCAGAGCGAGGTGCCGGTCATCCCGGCCCTGGCCGAGCACCTGATCGCCGCCGGAGGCAAGCGCTTGCGTCCGCTGCTGACCGTGGCCGCCGCGCGCCTGGCCGGGTCGGACAATGACACCTGTCTGAAGCTGGCCGCCGCCGTCGAGTTCATCCACACCGCCACCCTGCTGCACGACGACGTGGTCGATGGCAGCCAGCTGCGGCGCGGCAAGGTCGCCGCGCACCTGATCTGGGGCGCGGCCCAGAGCGTGCTGGTCGGCGACTTCCTGTTCGCCCGGGCGTTCGAGCTGATGGTCGAGACGAACTCGATGAAGGCGCTGGAGATCCTGGCCCGAGCCAGCCGCGTCATCGCCGAGGGCGAGGTGCTGCAGCTCACCCGCAGCCACGACCTGAACCTGTCCCAGGCGCTGTACCTGGAAATCATCGCCGCCAAGACCGCCGAGCTGTTCGCCGCGGCCTCGGAAGCCGGCGGCGTTTCGGCCGGTGTCTCGCCGGCCCAGTCGGACGCCCTGCGCGCCTATGGCATGAACCTGGGCCTGGCCTTCCAACTGGCCGACGACGCCCTGGACTACGGCGGCACGACCGAGGCCCTGGGCAAGAACGCCGGGGACGACTTCCGCGAAGGCAAGGCCACCCTGCCGCTGCTGCTGGCCATCGCCCGCTCGGGTCCGCGCGAGGCCGAGTTCTGGGAACGGGCCATCGGCCGCCGCGAGCAGACCGAGGCCGACTTCCGTCGAGCCCGCGAGCTGATCGTTGGCACCGGCGCGCTGGAAGCCACGCTCGACCTGGCCGCCAGCTACGCCGACAAGGCCAAGGCGGCGCTGTCGGGCTTCCCGGCCAATGACTGGCGCTCAAGCCTGGAGAGCCTGGCCGACTTCGCGGTCAGTCGACGCGCCTGACATGACGCGGCCAATGGCGAAAACGGGGGGATCCAGGACCAGCAACATGCTTCCGCTGCCGCCGGAAGGTCCGCTGCCGTCCCTGAACACCGTCCTGCGGACCACCCCCGACAATCCCAGCGGCGACCCGCATGGCCATGCCCACCAGGCCGGAGAGTCGGCTGGCAAGGTGATCGGCGGCGGCCTGGGCGTGGTGATCGTCCTGGGCCTGCTGCTCTTGATGTTCGGCCCGGTGCTGTGGGCCCCGCTGTGGGCGGCCTTCTCGGCGGCCGTGCGGGTCAAGGCCCTGGCGCACAACGGCTGGCTGACCGCCGGCGCGGCGATCGCCGCCTTCCTGGCCGTGGCCTTCGTCCAGTTCCTGCTGCTGGTCCAGAAGACCCCGCTGCTGCGCTATCCGGCCGTGCTGCTGTTCTCGCTGGCCTGGGTGGGCGGGCTGTGGCTGGAGTTGACCGCCCCGCCGCACAACTGGCTGGCCCCGCCGCCCTGGCATGCGCCGGGCCCCTGGGCGATGGGCGCCATCGGCGTCGGCACGGTGATCTATGCCGGGCTGTACTGGCTGACCCTCCAGCGTTTCGGCAAGGGCCGATGGGCCCGGAAGTGGCAGCTGATCAAGTAGGCGGACCGGCCCTGCGTCCTTCGAGGCCCGCTGCGCGGGCGCCTCAGGATGAGGAGCGTTGTTGTTGCTGAATTCCTCATCCTGAGGTGCGAGCCGCAGGCGAGCCTCGAAGGACGCAGAGAGCCCTTACCCTTTAGCCTTCAAGCACAGGTCCAGGTGCGTGCCCTTGTCGTCCTCGACGTGGCGCGTCCAGGCCGCGTCGATATTGGCGATCACCTCGGCGGACGTCGCGCCCTTGACGGTCTCGCGCTTCTTCTTGCGGTGCAGGATCTCGACCCCGTAGCCCATGTCCAGGAAAAAGCTCAGCAGGGCCGAGCCCTCGGCGCGCGAGGTCTCGGCCTGGAAGCGCGGCGAATATTCCAGGAAGGTGATCGGCTTCTGCTCGGCCATGAAGGCCTTGGCGCCCATGAAGGCGCGGTATTCCATGCCTTCGATGTCGATCTTCATCACATCGACCTTGCCCAGTTCGCCACGCAGCAGATCGATCGGCACGACAGGGGCGAAGTCGTAGTCGCTCAGGTCGTCCGGCGCGGCCTGGCCCGCGGGCTCCAGCTGGTGGTTGTTGTGCATGGTCTGGCGACGCAGGAAGGCCGTCTCCAGCTTGTCGGAGACGCCCACCAGGATCAGGCGGATATTGTCGATCGCATTGGTCTTGGCGCTTTCCAGGATCACCCGGCCGTTGCCCGGGCTCATCTCGATGGCGATCACCTGGCCGTTTGGACCGACTTTCTTGGCGGCGGGCAGGGCGAAGGCGCCCCAGCTGGCCCCAACGTCCAGCACGGTCATGCCGGGCTTCAGGGTCTGCAGGAAATAGTCCAGCACCCAGGGCTCGTAGTCCTTGCCGTCCAGCAGTTGGTTGGTGATCACCCAGTGGTCGGGCATGCGGAACGTGCAGCCGCGGAACTTCACCGAGGCGGGGACGGGGGCCGCGCCGACCGGCAGCGAAATCGCCTGGTGCTTCTTCTTGCGGAACAGACCCATGGAGCCCTCGTGCTGCGCGGCGCGGTGGAATCAAGCGCGGCGACCTTGTTTCTCGTCCGTCACATAGCGACAGCGCGCGGCAAGGTCACGCCCGGCGACGTAAAAGCTCAAGCTCGACAACGATCGCGATTTGTCGCACGCCTAGGCCGTGCGCCCATGGCGCTTCGCTGGAGACCGTCATGATCCGCCTCGTGCTCAACATTCTGTGGTTCGTCATGGGCGGCTGGATCAGCGGCCTGCTGTGGCTGCTGGGGGGACTGCTGCTGGCGATCACGGTGGTGGGCCTGCCCTATACCGGCGCGGCCTGGCGCATCGCCGGCTTCGCCTTCTGGCCGTTCGGCAAGGAGATTCTGGCGCGCGACGCGGTCACCGGCCAGGGCGACCTGGGCACCGGCGGCCTGGGCTGCGCCCTCAACGTGATCTGGTTCCTGCTGGGCGGCTGGTACATCGCCCTGTCGCACCTGATGATCGCCGTCGCCGAGGCCGTGACGATCATCGGCATCCCGTTCGCCATCAAGGATCTGCAGCTGGCCGTGGTGGCCATCGCCCCGATCGGGCGGGTCGTGGTGGATCGCCGCTAGAAGCCTGTGAACAGGCGGTCGACGGCGCGACGGATATCGTCTTCGTAGGTCTGCATCGAGCCCATGCGCCGCCGAAGATCACGCCTCCGGATGGCCGTCATGCCGGTGACGCTGACAAGCAGCGTCGTTTCATCGTGCTGGACCGGGATTTCGAAGGCGTTCAGCGGCGCGTTCCGACCGGCGAGAACCGGCGCGACGATGACCTCCGTCAGATCTCCGAGCAGATGCGAAGACAGCACCAACACGAACGGAACAGCGCCACGCATCGGCGTTGCCGGGTTTTCGTAGAGATCGAACTGCCGCACCTACCAGGTCCGAAGGTGGTCCGAGAGCAGTCCATGCTCTTCAATGAAGAGGTTGTGCTCCTTGATCGCTTCGGCGTTCTCCGCCGCCCACCGCCGCGCGCGTTCCTCCGCGCCGGCGGGGTCGATCTTCTGGAGGTGCAGCCGCAGCTGGGTCTCGCTCATGCCGGCGACGGAGATCCCCAGCCGCGTGGCCTGCGCCAGCAGTTCTGGATCGATGCCGATGTCGAGTTCGACCTTGCCCATGGGCGAAGGCTAACATGGCGCCTGGCCGGCGTCAGGCCCCCCGCGAGCGTCGGAACGGCCAGCCGATCACGCCGGCCGCCCAGAGGGGCGCCCAGATGAACACCGGCTGCAACAGCAGGCGCGTACCGTGATACCACCATGAACTGGGCAGGGGCGGAACGCTGACGCCGCTGAGGGCGTGGTAGATATTGGCCGGCCAGACGCACAAGGCGTAGAGCGCCAGCATGATCCCGGCCAGCCGCCGCGTTCGCGGGATCAACAACGCCGCGGCGCCGGCGATCTCGCACAGGCCGGTGAAGATCACGATCTCGCGCGGAAATGGGATCATCGGCGGCATGATCTTCAGGAAGCCGTGGCTGACGAGGATGTGCAGCAGCCCGAACGGCGCATAGATCGCCGCGATCACACAGCGGGTCAGGGCGCGACCGCTCATGCGCCAAGCCCGATCCATCGCAGACCGCCGGGAAGGTCGAAGTCGGCGTAGTCGATCTGTAGCACCCGTCGTCGAAGCGGCGGCTTGGCGCGGTCGGAGGCGTGAAGGATGGGGGTGGCATAGGCCCAGACGTCGCCGGCGTCGGCCAGGCAGTCGATCACTGGATGTTCGGCGGCGCGATCCGCCGCGTCCGTCGCCGCCACGCGACCCAGCCGATGCGAGCCCAGCGCCGCTCGCAGCGGCGCATTGCCGGCGTCGACGGAATCGAGGTGGACGCGCAGGGTGACCATCCGCGCCAGGATCTCGAACGGCGGGGCGACGTGCAACAGGCCGTCCTTGATCGACCAGGGGCCGAAGTCCTCGACCTCGATCCGCTCGGCGACAGGCAGGGTGCGGTCCTGGTGCCAGGCGACGGCCCAATTGGCCTCGGGCGTCTTGTCGAACATCACCGCGCGAACGGGACGGACGGCGTCGGACGTGAGGCGTGCGGCTAGAGCGCCGACGGGACCCGTCGCGGTCAGAAGGTCGTCGAGCAGGTCGGCTCCGCGCAGACGTGCGCCTGGGCGAGCGCCTACAGTCTCGTCGGCCAGGTCGCGCAGAGCGGCTAGGTGGTCGGCGGCTAGAACATCGGGAAAATGGACGGCGCCGTCGCGGGCGAAATCGGCGGGCGCGTTCATACGTCGCTCCGCCGTAGCAAATGCGTCCAAGGGCCTGAACTGTCTGGCGAAAAGCCCTGCGCTTCCCAGAACGGCGCGGCGGCGGGGGAGGCGGCGGCGTTGCAGGTCAGGAGATCGACCTGGTCGAGGGCTTCCTGCACGAGGGCGGAAGCCAGGGTGCGGGCCACGCCCTGGCGGCGAAAGGCTGGTCGGACGTAGAAGCGCCGCACGCGGCGGGCTGGCTCGCTTGCCGCGAGTTCGACCGACAGGCCGCCTATGCCCGCCAGTTCGCCAGCCAGCAGCGCGCCCAGCAGAGCCTCGCCGTCGCCGTCGAAGCGCTGGTCGCCGCTGGCCCATCCCTGAGCCAGCAGCGCCATGGAGCCAACGCCCTCGCTCGCCGCGTCGGCGAGGAGGGTGTCGAAGCCGTCCGGCACGTCGTCGAGGATCCGGATCAGCTGGATCAACGAAATCACCCCGGCGAGATCATGTTCTCGGGGCGGACGTACTGGTCGAACTCTTCGTTGGTCAGGTAGCCGCCGCCGACGGCTTCCTCGCGCAGGGTGGTGCCGTTCTTGTGCGCGGTCTTGGCGATCTTGGCGCAGGCGTCGTAGCCCAGCTTGCCGTTCAGGGCCGTGACCAGCATCAGGCTGTTCTCGACGCCCTTCTGGATGTTGTCGATGCGCGGCTCGATGCCCACGACACAGTTGTCGGTGAAGCTGATGGCGGCGTCGGCCAGCAGGCGCACCGACTGCAGGAAGTTGTAGGCCATCACCGGGTTGAAGACGTTCAGCTCGAAGTGGCCCTGGCTGCCGGCGAAGGTGACGGCGGCGTGGTTGCCGAACACCTGAACGCAGACCTGGGTGAGGGCTTCGGACTGGGTCGGATTGACCTTGCCCGGCATGATCGACGAGCCGGGCTCGTTCTCCGGCAGGCTCAGCTCGCCCAGGCCCGCGCGCGGGCCGCTGCCCAGGAAGCGGATGTCGTTGGCGATCTTGAACAGGCTGGCGGCCACGGTGTTGATCGCGCCGTGGCTGAAGACCATGGCGTCGTGGGCGGCCAGGGCCTCGAACTTGTTCGGCGCGGTGGTGAAGGGCAGGCCGGTGATGGCGGCGATCTGCTCGGCCACCTTCTCGGCGAAGCCGATCGGGGCGTTCAGGCCGGTGCCGACGGCGGTGCCGCCCTGGGCCAGTTCCATCAGCTTGGGCAGGGTCAGCTCGATGCGCTCGATGCCGTTGGCGACCTGCTGGGCGTAGCCGCCGAACTCCTGGCCCAGGGTCAGGGGCGTGGCGTCCTGGGTGTGGGTGCGGCCGATCTTGATGATCTTGGCCCAGGCCTCGGACTTGGCCTTCAGGGCCGCGTGCAGATGCTTCAGAGCCGGCAGCAGGTCGCTGACGATCTGTTCGGCGCAGGCGATGTGCATGGCCGTCGGGAACGTGTCGTTCGACGACTGGCTCATGTTTACGTGGTCGTTGGGGTGGACAGGCTTCTTGCTGCCCATCTCGCCGCCCAGCATCTCGATGGCGCGGTTGCTGATCACCTCGTTGGCGTTCATGTTCGACTGGGTGCCCGAGCCGGTCTGCCAGACCACCAGGGGGAAGTGCGCGTTCAGCTTGCCGTCGATCACCTCGTTGGCGGCCGCGACGATGGTTTCGGCGATCTTCGGGTCCAGCTTGCCCAGGGCGAGGTTCGCCTCGGCGGCGGCGCGCTTGACGATGCCCAGGGCGCGGACGATCGGCAGGGGCTGCTTCTCCCAACCGATCTTGAAGTTGCCGAGCGAGCGTTGCGCCTGGGCGCCCCAGTACTTGTCGTTCTCGACGGCGATCGGGCCAAAGGTGTCGGTCTCGTTGCGCGTGGCGGTCATGCGGCGGGTCTCCCGGAAAAACGGTCGAGCGGGGGTCTAGACCCAAGGCGCGCCCAGGGCAACGTTCCCGGCTTGCGAACGCTCGTCGCGCGGCCTAGGGCTCGGGGGACTATCGGACGGAGCGCCCATGAGCCCCCACATCGCCCTGCTGCGCGCCGTCAATGTGGGCGGCCGCAAGGTTCTCAAGGACGACCTGCTGGGCCTGGCCCAGGACCTGGGCTTCGACGAGGCCAAGACCCTGCTGGCCAGCGGCAACCTGGTGCTGTGGGGCAAGTCGGGTTCGGACGCCGATATCGAAAAGCGCCTGGAGGACGGGCTGGAAAGGCGCATGGGGCTGCGCACCGACTTCATGGTCCGCACGCCGGCCGAGCTGAAGGCGGTCATCGGCGCCAACCCGTTCGCCGACCAGGCCCGCGAGCGCCCCAACCACCTGCTGGTCAATTTCCTGAAGGCGCCGATCGCGGCCGGCGATCTGGCTGTGCTGCGAGAGGCGATCACCGGGCGCGAGCAGATCCACGCCGAGGGCCGCGAGCTCTACATCGATTTTCGCGACGGCATCGGCGAGTCCACTCTGGACCGCGACTGGAAGAAGACGAAGAAGTCGCCGGTCGGCACGACCCGAAACTGGAACACGGTGCTGAAACTGGCGGCGATGGTGGGGCTGTGAGCGCCGACCTGGACGGCGGCGACTGGACCCATCACGCCAAGGTCCGGGCCCGCGAGGCCGGCGGCGAACTGACGATCGTGGTCGATGGCCTGACCACCCAGGCCAAGTACTACAAGCCGCTGATCTACGAGTTCTTCCGCAAGGTCTGGCGCGGCGCGCGTCCGGCCTGGGGCGAGTTCTCGGTCGAGATCGGCATGGAGTTCGTCGGCGATCCGCCGTGGATGGACCTGGACAACCTGGCCAAGGCCCTGCTGGACGCCATCAAGGGCTACGCCTTTCACGACGACGCCCAGGTGGCCCGGCTGCTGGTCGAGCGCCGCCCGGCCGAGCGCGAGCGGATCGTCATCGTGGTGCGGAAGCTAGACTCGCGCTTTCTGCGCTCCACGCTCGAAGACTGACGAGCCGATCGCGACCAGCAGCACCAGCATGAAGGCGCCGTAGCGGCCCAGGCTGGCCGGATCGTCGGACATCAGCTTCTGGAAATTGGCCAGCACCAGGTCGGCGCCGGCCAGGATCGGCATGCCGAAGGCCATGGCCGGGAACAGCCGTCGGTCGCGTGGAATGCGGCGCAGCCGGGCGACGCTCTGGAAGACGAAGGTTACCGCCGCCGCCGCCGCGAAGGCGTTCAGCGCATAGAACCAGAAGGCCTTCTCCAGCAGCCCGTTGCCATAGGCCGCGTAGAACAGCGTGGCCGCCAGCCAGGCCAGCAGGCCGGCCAGGCTGAAGATGGCGACGTCCAGTTTTGACACGATCGGCTCCCCCCGAGGCTTCGCTGGGAAGCGCGGTGCAGATCGCGTGCCGACGCTCTGCGTCCTTCGAGGCCCGCTTCGCGGGCGCCTCAGGATGAGGAATACTGTGCTGACTTCCTCATCCTGAGGTGCGAGGCGCAGCCGAGCCTCGAAGGACGCAAGGCGCTAAGCGTTCCAGAACTCCAGGAAGCCCCAGGCCGCCAGCAGCAGGGCGAAGCTCAGGAACGTCAGGGTGGTGCCGGTGAAGGCCAGCTTGCGCAGCGAGGTCCAGCTGTCGACCCGCCGCCCGCCGCGCCACACGACCGGCAGCATGGCCAGGGTGGCGATGGTCAGCAAGGTGGCGACGAAGGCGCAGGCCGAGGCGCTGAGCAGCCAGCCGCTGGGCCAGCCATAGACCACGCGGGCTACGTCGCTGGAGCCGCTGGCGAAGATCCCGACGCCGATCAGGGCGATCAGCCAGAGGATGGCCTGGATGGTCTGCATCAGGCTGGCGCGGGCCTGGGTCGGGGTCTGGCGCGACTCGCGGCTGTCGCGGGTGGCCACGCCGATCAGGGTGGCGATGGCCGCCAGGGCCGTCAGCACCGCGAAGGTCGTCAACATGCCGGGTTGATGCGGGAAGCCGACGCGTTCGAACGCCGCCACGCCCAGGGGCGAGAAGAACCGCGTGACCTTGCCTTCGTCGCGCTGGAACACCAGCAGGCCCGAGCCGCTGATCGGCGCGAAGGTGTCGGCCTGGTCGGTCGCCGTCCACTGGCTGGCCTTGCCGTCGATAGTCAGGGTCAGCCGGCCGTCCGGCGCCGCGCGCACGGTCGCCTCGCCGATCAGGCGGTCGATGAAGCCCTCCAGCCCGCCGTAAGAGCGGCGGGTGGTCAGGTACTGGCCCTCATAGGCCTGGGCCTCGTCATGGGTGATGCGGCTGGCGGGGGGGATCTCGGGACGCGGGGCGTAGAAGCGCTCGATGAGGGTGGCGGGCAGGCTGGCGGGCAGGTCGGCGCCGGTGTCGGTGTTGACCGCGATGAACACGCCCAGGCCCAGCTCGGGGACCATGACCATGTTGGAGTGGAACCACAGGGTCGCGCCGGCGTGGCCGAAGCCGCGACGGCCGCCGGGCAGGGGGATGTCCTGGAAGCCGGCGTTCCAGCCCGGCGCGCCGTCGGCCGGGCGATACATCGGCGTGCGGAACATCGCGCTGGTCTTGGGCGAGAAGATCGTTTTGCCGTCGATGACGCCGCCGTTCAGCAGCAGGGTCATGTAGCGGGCCATGTCGCCGGCCGTGCTGGAGGCCGAACCGGCCGGCGCGATGTGGCCGATGAACTCGGGCGACTCGGTCTGGAAGCCCAGCGGGGTCCAGCGGAAACCGTCCGACAGGTCGGCCGCCAGGGCCGGCGCCATCGGGGCGGGCAGACCGTCCCGCCACGGACGGTTCTCACGGAAGGTGGTGTGGGTCAGGCCGGCAGGCAGGATCACCTGGTCGGCGACCACCTTCTCGAACGGCTGGCCGGTCACATTGGCCAGGGCCGCGCCGGCCAGGCCGACGCCGTAGTTCGAATAGGCCGGCAGCAGGCCCGGCTCGCGCACGCGGTTGGGACGTTCCTGGCGCAGATACAGGTCCAGCGGCCGCTCGCGGCGCGGGTCGCGTTCGAACAGCTGGCCCAGGGCCCGGTCCTCGAACCCGGCGGTGTGGGTCATCAGGTCGCGCAGCCGAACCGGAGTCTTCTTGCCCTGGTCCTTCACCTGCAGTTTCTCGGGCAGGTAGATGTTGATCGGGGTGTCCAGGCGCATGCGACCGGCCTCGACCTCGTTCATCAGGGCGATCCAGGTGAAGGTCTTGGAGATCGAGCCCACGCGGAACAGGGTGGTGTCGGGATTCACCCGGCGGCCGTCCTTCAGGCTGGCGACGCCATAGCCCTTCTTCAGCACCACCTGGCCGTTCTGGACGACGGCGATGGTCACGCCGGCGATGTGGTCGCGGGCCATGCGGTCGCGCACGACGCCGTCGACATAGGCCTCGAGGTCGGCGACGGGCAGCGGGGCGGCGGGGCTGGCCAGGACCGGCGACGGGGTCGGCGCGGCGGCGCTGGGCGTCGTCGCGGGCGCGGGCGTCACCGCGGCGGGCGCGGCCGGTTGCTGGCGCGGCGCGCGGCGGCGACGAACCGTCGAGGTGTAGGGGATCGGTGCGGACGGCAGCGTGGCGGTCGGGGCCGCGGCCGGCGGCGGCGCGGCAGGGGCGACGTCCTGGGTCTCGGCCATCGTCGCGCCGAAGAGACCGCAACCGATGATCGCCGCGGAGAGAACGGCCCTGAACGAAAGACGCAGCGTCACGAACAAGACCTCGCCAGCTTATGGAGAATAGGAGTGAGCAGACTTCTAGGGCGCCCCGGCCTTGTATCAAAGGGGATGTAACCCGACCCTGACGTCTTTCCCGTGGACGCTTGATCGCTCAGCGTCGCTTGGGCGTGGCGGCGCCAGGCGATGGAGGCGGGAAAGCGTAGAGGGGCAGCAGTGGGCGCAGGCCGGGGCCGATCCACAGCTGCGGCTCGGAGGCCGGTTCGGCCCCGGTTTCGCGCTCGCGCCGGGCCACGCAGGCCTGCACCGCCCGGCCCAGGGCCGGGAAGTCGCGGACGGTCCGCGCGGAGGACAGGAAGCAGTCGTCGAAATACGGGTACTTGTCGTCCACCCCGCAGCCGAACGAGGTGCGATCGGGCCGCGCCGCCGTCAGGATCATCCGGTCGTCGCGCTGCAGCGGCTTGACGAAGACGCCGGAATAGCAGGCCGAGATCACCACGATCGACGGGCGCGCCGGGCAGGCGTCGTCGATCGCCGCCGCCAGCAGGCGGGGCGGCAGGATGTCCTCGTCCATCACCGCGCCCTCGGGCGCGCCGTGGCTGGTGATGTAGACCAGGCAGCCGGCGGTGTTCTTCGTCGCCAGGCCGCGCAGGCCCGCGTGGATGGCGCCCAGATCGCTCTTGCCGGGCTTTGCGGCCGGATAGCGCTTGGGGCGCACCGAGTACTGACGAACGGCGTCGCGGGCGAAGCCGAACCGGGTCAGGGCGGCGCTGACATCGCGACGCGCGTTGTCGAAGGCTTCCGTCGGCTCCCCCGAATCGGCCCGCCAATCACCGGCCACGACGATGGCGGCCCAGTTGGCGAAGGAGGGCGCGTTGGCGCTCGAAGCCTGGGCGTAGGCGGGCGGGGCGACGAGCAGCGGCAGAAGCAAACCCACGATCAGGCTCGCGATCCTCCGCATGGCCGGCTTACGTCTTGAACTTCGCGAACGGCGTCGGAATCGCCGTGGCGCTGGCCCGGGCCAGCAGCCGGCCCTCGGGGTCGTAGAGCTCGCCTTCCAGGAAGCACACGGTCCTGCCCCATTTCACCACCCAGCCGACGCCCTTGAGCGGGCCGGGGATGGCTGGACGCAGGAAGCTGGTCTTCATCTCCAGGGTCGGGACCACGCTGGTCATGCCCGAGGTGATCATGCCCGCCACCGACATGCACTCGTCCAGCATGGCGCAGACGAAACCGCCCTGGACCTGGCCCATCGGATTGCCGACCGCCTCGACCGAGGGCTCGAAGGCGATCTCGACCCGGCGTTCGGCCTGGCTGACCGACAGCATCCGGAACCCCAGGGTTCGGGCGCTGCCCGGCGGGTTCTTGGACGCGTGAAAGCGCGCGAGGATCGCTTCGTCCGTCAGGGCCTGGGGCGTGTCCGAGGCCACATCGTTCGGGGCCACATCGTCGGAAGCGATGGCGCTCACCCGGCTATTTCTTGCGGAACTGGTCGAGGGAAATGATCTTCGGCGCGTCTTCGCCGCCCTCCGCCGTGTCGGTCACTTCGGGTTCCGGCTCGGGCTCGGGCTCCTGCGGCGTGATCTCCGGGGCTTCGAACTGCAGGGCGAACTGCACCGACGGGTCGTAGAAGCGGGTCACCGCCGCGTAGGGCACCGACAGCCGCTTGGGCTGGCCGCCGAACTTCAGGGTCACCGAGAAGAAGGTCTCGCCCGGCGCCAGGTCCCAGTACTGGTGCTGCAGGATGATGGTCATCTCGTCGGGATACTTGCCCAGCAGGTCCTGCGGGCCCGAGACGCCCGCCGCCTGGGTCTTGAAGGTGATGTAGAGGTGATGCGGTTCGGGCAGGCCGCCGGGCGCGGCGGCCTTCTTCAGCGCGGCCTTCACGACACCGCGCAGGGCGTCCTGGGCCATCGCCTCGTACTGCATCAGATCTTCAGGCGGATTGGTCTGGGCCATGCGGTCCATCGTAAAGCGAGAACTGGAACGAAGCGCGGAGAGTAGCCTGTCGCGGGGGCGGCGAGAAGGTGGGGCAGGCGTCAATTTTCGGGGAGGGAAAGAAAGAGGGCGTCTGCGCTGCCCCCTCCGTCACGATGCGCATTCGCATCGTGCCACCTCCCCCAGAGGGGGAGGAGTAGTGGAGGGATTCTGTTGGCAGGCTCCCTCCGGGCCCCGCCTAAGGATCTGAACCCCTAGGACTTAAGAGGCGAATTCACCTGCACCGCATTACGCGGCGACGGCGAACTCTTCAGCGAAGTTATCGTTCGCAGTTAGTTTAGCGGCCCGATACGGTGAGCCACGCCGAGAGAAAGCATTACACCTTTACACGTCTGTCGATGCTGATCGGCCCCATGCATTCCCGTGATAACTCGGGAGGTCTTGGTGGAGCCGCCGGGAATCGCACCCGGGTCCAGTCCGCTTATTACGTGCGCGTTTATCCCCATAGTCCGGGCGAACCCGAACGGACTCAATATAGGGGCTGGGGCTCGCGGATGGAAGGCCGTCGTTGCGGGCGTCGGGGAAAGCGGACGTTTTCGCGCGGGCGCGGCGGCGGCTGCAGGCTGAGACGGCCCTCGGTCAGGCGGCCGATCAGCAAACCGCCGCCGTCTTCGAACAGGCGAACGTCGTCGCCTTCCATCTCGTAGTGGCCGGTGAACACGATCTCGTCGTCGTGGCGTTCTTCGAACCGGCCGTCCATGCGCAGTTCGAGAGCGACGCCGTCGGCGCTGGCCCACACGCCGGACACGCGGCGAGCGATCTTGGGGTAGTATTTCATGGGAACCTCGGGGGGCGGGCGGCCACGTCACGACCAGACAGGGACATGACGAAACCGACCTCGCCAATGTGACGCGTCCGAGCCCTTAAGGGATAGATCGATGCTGTCCCTTGATTGCACGATCCTGCACATCACGTCTGGCAGGCGTGACGGGCTGGCCTGGCGGGCGTAGGGAAACGTCCGTCAGCAAAAGGAAATGTCGATGGTCGAGCAAGGCGAACTCGCCGCGCTGATTGAACGATACGCGCCCCCCGAAGGCTCGCGCGAGGTCTGCGACAAGGTCGCGATCATCCGCGCCAACCAGCCCAGCGAGCCCACCCATGGGGTGTTCGGCGCCGCCGTCTGCGTGGTGGCCCAAGGGCGTAAGCAGGTGCTGAGCGGCGGCTCGGTGCTGTTCTACGACGCGATGAACTATCTGGTCGCCTCGGTGGACCTGCCGGTGATCGGCCAGGTGGTCGAGGCTTCGCCCGAGCAGCCCTATCTCTGCTTCCGCATGGACCTGGACCCCGCCGTGATCGGCGACCTGCTGCTTCAGCTGGGCGGCGAGCCGGCCATCGCCATGGCCCAGGACGCCGGACCGCTGGTCGGCGCCATGGCGGTCAGCCAGGTCAATCCGCCCCTGCTGGACGCGGTGATGCGGATGGTGCGCCTGCTGGAGACGCCGCGCGACGCGGCCGTCCTGGCCCCGCTGATCGAGCGCGAGATCCTCTACCGCATGCTGCTGGGCGACCAGGGGCCGCGCCTGGCCCAGATCGCCCGGGCCGATGGCCGCATGCGTCAGGTCAAGCGGGCCATCGGCTGGATCACCGAGCACTTCAACCAGCCCTTCAGCATCGACGAATTGGCGGCCGAGGCGCGCATGAGCGCCTCGGCCCTGCATCGCCATTTCAAGGCGGTGACCGCGCTCAGCCCCCTGCAGTACCAGAAGCAGATCCGCCTGCAGGAGGCGCGCAAGCTGATCCTGGCCCAGCGGCTGGACGCCGGCTCGGCCGGTCATGCGGTGGGCTATGACAGCCCCTCGCAGTTCAGCCGTGAATATGCCCGGCTGTTCGGCGCGCCGCCCCTGCGCGACGCGGCCCGTCTGCGGACCCGGCCCGACATGCTGCTCGACACCTAGTGCGGCAGGTCGGCCCAGTTGATCACGACCGACCTTTTGGATTGGCCGACCAGGGTGAGTTTCTGGCCGCGGTCGTCGCTGAACACGTCGAAGATATAGCGAGCGCCGCCCGCCTCGACGTTGCGCACGATCCTGCCCGTCGCATCGAAGGTGACCAGGGCGAACGAGGAGCGGTTATCGGCGTAGCTGAAGATCCAGGTCTTGTAGCCGCCGTAATAGATGACCGGGCAGGTCTTGCTGGCCGGCGCGCCGTCGGTCGGCGCGTTGATGCAGGCGGTCTGTAGCCCGGCGGGAACCGATGGAGCCTCCGCGACCGGGTCGAACTTGACCTGGGGCGTGCTCGGCACGGCCTGGGCCTGGACCGCGGACGCCGCGCAGAGCGCGGCGACGGCGCCGAACGCGGCCAGGGCGGATTTCAGCGAAACGATCTTGGTCATGTCGGCGTCTCCCCAGACTTATGGCCAAGTCTGGTAACGACGTTATCCCAAGTTTGCAATCGTTGCGCGCGGGAGCAGCCGCAGGTTGAGGTCTCGGAGGCTCCTATTGGCCTTGAGGGGTCGGAGCCGCGTCTTGCGGCGGCTCGTCCTCGCCCGGTAGGGGGACGGCGGGCGGCTGGGGCCGGCTGCTGGTCCCGGGCTTAAGGCGGCCGCCCGAGGCGATCAGCGAGTCATAGGCCTGCTGCTGGCGCGAGAAGTCGCCGCCACGGGCGAACATGGCGTCGAACCGGGCGTCGCGGCCCGAGGCGACCGACAGCGCCGCCGCCAGGGCCGGAGCGATCGAGCCGACCTCGGCGTCGTCGCAGGCCCTCCGCAGGTGGCGGGCTTGGCCGGGGACCAGCAGGGTGACGTCCCAGGAGACGCCCTCCAGGCATACCGGCTCCACGGCCCCGCCGCCGTAGTCGACGATCACCGAGCTGGGCTGGCTCCACATCGGGTTTTCGAGCAAGGCCTTCAGGGGCGCGATCTGCTGGGTGGCCAGCTCGGCGTCGATATCGACCCGGCGGCCGATCTCCGGCGTGCAGCAGCCGAGACCCGCTCGAGCCTGGACGAAGGCGCGGCCGTCGCGGCGCACCGTGACCCGGACCACGGCTTGGCGCACGCCCGTCGCCGGGCGAGCCCACACCTCGAGCACCAGCTCGCCACGCTTGATCAGCTGGCTCTGCAAGGGATGCAGGCCCCACAGGCGATAGAGCAGGGGATCGACGCCGTTGTCGATGGGAACCAAGGTCTCGCCCGGTCGCAGGCGGCGACCCTGGAACGGGTCCTGCTCGGGCGGCGGCTTGGGGATCTCGGGCGCCCACCAGACGGCTGGATCGGGCGGAAGAGCAGCAGAAGCCGGAGGCGCGGGTTGCTGGCCGGCGAGGGGAAGCCCCATCAAGAGGCCGGCCAAAAGCATCGCGCCCGTCATGGCTACATTCCTTCAACGCCCCGCTCGATGGAAAGCACGCCGGTGCGCGACAGTTCCACCAGGCCCAGCGGCCGCATCAGGTCCAGGAACTTGTCGATCTTGGACGGCACGCCCGAAATCTCGAACACGAAGCTCTCCAGGGTGGTGTCCACCGGCTTGGCGCGGAAGATCTCGGCGATGCGCAGAGCCTCGACGCGGTCGACGCCCTGGCCGCGCACCTTGACCAGCGCCAGCTCGCGCTCGACGCCGTTCGGGTCGCGGGTCACGTCGTGCACGCGGCGGACATTGACCACCTTGTTCAGCTGGGCCTCGATCTGGTCGAGCACGTGGCGGGTGCCGCGGGTGACCACGGTGATCCGGCTGGTATGGGCTTTGCGGTCGGTCTCGGCGACCGTGAGGCTCTCGATGTTGTAGCCGCGCGCGGCGAACAGCCCGACCACCCGGTGCAGCACGCCCGGCTCGTTGTCGACCAGAAGGGCGAAGGTCGCGGTCTGCTCGACCTGTTCGTTGGGGGCCATGTCGTAGGCGGAGGCGGGTTGGAGGTCGGTCATCTAGGCGCTCTGACTGTCTGCTCTTGTTGTTTCGGTTTGCCGCCGCGACGACGCGACAGAGACGGTAGTGCATCCCAATCGCCGCGTACCATCGCTTCTTTCTTGGCGCGGGACCAACCTTTGATCCGGCGTTCGGTGTCGATGGCGTCGATGATATATTGAAAAGGCTGCGCCCATACCAAGACTACCGGCAAGCGGGCCGCAGTGTATTCGCCGCCCCGTCCTTCTTGATGTTGCGCCACTCGTACCTCAACGTCAGATCCTCGATGCGAACCGACATAGTAGGAGCCGTCGCGGCATCGAAGCATGTAGACCCACGCGCTGTGTAAATCGTACATCCGCCCTGCGTCCTTCGAGGCGAACCCTTCAGGTTCGCACCTCAGGATGAGGATCTCAATGGGCGACGGGAAAGCAGAAAAACCGCGACTTTACTGATTTCCTCATCCTGAGGCGCCCTCCGCAGGAGGGCCTCGAAGGACGCAGGGCGTCAGACCAGCCCCGCGCCCGCCGCCCCGATCACGTTTCCGATGTCCTCGACGTCGCCCATGATCATCTCGTTGTGGGCCTTGCCCGAGGGGATCATCGGCAGGCAGTTCTCGTGCTTCTCGACGCGGCAGTCGAAGACCACGACCTTGTCGCTGTTGATCATCTCCAGGATCTTGCCGTCCAGCTCGGCCGGGTCCGAACAGCGGATGCCCACCGCGCCATAGGCCTCGGCCAGCTTCACGAAGTCGGGCAGGCTGTCGGAATAGGAGTGGCTGTAGCGCTCGCCGTGCAGCAGCTGCTGCCACTGGCGGACCATGCCCATCCACTCGTTGTTGATGATGAAGATCTTGACCGGCAGGTTGAATTGGATGGCCGTCGACAGCTCCTGGATGCACATCTGGATCGAGGCTTCGCCGGCGATGTCGACCACCAGGGCGCCCGGATGGGCCATTTGCACGCCCAGCGCGGCCGGCAGGCCATAGCCCATGGTGCCCAGGCCGCCGGAGGTCATCCAGCGATTGGGCTCCTCGAACCGATAGAACTGCGCGGCCCACATCTGGTGCTGGCCGACCTCGGTGGTGATGTAGGTGTCGCGGCCCTTGGTCAGCTCGTACAGCCGCTCGATGGCGTACTGCGGCTTGATGGTGGTTTCCGAGCCGCGATACTTCAGGCACTGGCGGGCGCGCCAGGTGTCGATCTGGGCCCACCAGTCGCTCCGGGCGGCCTTGTTGGGCTGGTGGTCGGCGGCCTTCCAGGCGGCGATCAGGTCTTCCAGAACACTGCCGGCGTCGCCGATGATCGGCAGGTCGACGCGGACGTTCTTGTTGATCGACGAGGCGTCGATATCGATGTGGATCTTCTTGCTGCCCGGCGAGAACGCGTCGAGGCGCCCGGTGACCCGGTCGTCGAAGCGGGCCCCGACGCAGATCATCACGTCGCAGTCGTGCATGGCGTTGTTGGCCTCGAACGTGCCGTGCATGCCCAGCATGCCCAGCCACGCCGGATCGGCGGCCGGGAAGGCGCCCAGGCCCATCAGGGTCGAGGTGACCGGCGCGCCGGTCAGGGCCTGGAATTCGCGCAGCGCCTCGCTGGCGCGCGGCCCGGCGTTGATGACGCCGCCGCCGGTGTAGAAGATCGGCCGACGGGCGCCGGCGATCAGCTTGGCCGCCTCGGCGATGCGGTTCTGGTCGCCCTTGGTGCGCGGGTTGTAGGCGTGGGTCGAGGCGACTTCCGCCGGGCCGTAATATTCGCCCTTGGCGAACTGGACGTCCTTGGGAATGTCGATCAGCACCGGGCCGGGACGGCCTGTGGTGGCGATCTTGAACGCCTCGTGGAGGATCTGCGGCAGGTCGCGGACATCCTTGACCAGGTAGTTGTGCTTGGTGCACGAGCGGGTCATGCCGACGGTGTCGGCTTCCTGGAAGGCGTCGGTGCCGATCAGGTGGGTGGGGACCTGGCCGGTGATGACGACCATCGGGATGGAGTCCATCAGGGCGTCCATGATGCCGGTGATGGCGTTGGTCGCGCCGGGGCCCGAGGTGACCAGGACGACGCCCGGCTTGCCCGAGCTGCGGGCGTAGCCCTCGGCGGCGTGGGTCGCGCCCTGCTCGTGGCGGACCAGGATGTGCTGCAGGCGCGGCTCATGGAACAGCGCGTCATAGATCGGCAGGACCGCGCCGCCCGGATAGCCGAACAGCACCTCGACGCCCTGGTCCACGAGGCCGCGAACCACGATCTCGGCGCCGGTCATGGCGCGCCCTTCTTGAGAAGAGATCGGGGCGGTCTGAGCGGGAGCCTGGCTCTCGATGGTCTGATGGGCGGTCATGGGACTGATCCGGGGTTGGGAAGCTTGGCTTGGGGCAGGGTGGAAAAGAAAAAAGGCCCCGAAGGACCTTTTGTGCGCGCGACCGATCTATCAACGTGACTTCGAGGTCACGCCGTGAACGGCCGCTCCATAAGTACGATGATGGTGTTGCGCACGAGTGTTGCTCCAAATGGATGATCGGGGAATGCCATGCTCATCGAAGGGCGTCAAGGCGCGGTTTGACGCAAGAAACGACCCGTTGCCCCGGCGCAACGCGGGTCTGGGCGCGAAATTCAGCCCAAGGTTTCCAGCAACAGGGCAAGAGCGTGCTCGGCGAACCGCCGCATGTTGGTCTCGCGGTCGTCCAGGCCCGTCTCGACGGTAAGACTGACCTCCTTGTCCGGCCCGACCACGGCCGTGCAGCTATGGCCCGCCGCGTCGCCGTAGCGGTTGCCGTCCGGCCCGGCCGCGCCGGTTTCCGACAAACCCCACGTCGCCTTCAGGTTCTTGCCCGCCACCCGGGCCAGCAGAACGGCATAGGGCTCGCTGGCCGAGCGCAGTCCGTCCATGGCCTTCTGCGGGATGTCCATCAGGGTCAGTCGGGCGCGCGCGGTGTAGACGACCGCGCCGCCGACATAGAACTTCGATGCGCCCGGCACGGCCAGCAGGGCCGCCGAGATCAGCCCGCCGGTCGAGGATTCGGCCACGGCCAGCGTCTCGCCCCGTTCGGTCAGGCGAGCGGCGACGGCGGCGGCTAGGCGGGCGAGTTCGGTCATGGTGTCAAATCCGTTAGGTCAGGCGGGGCCGAGGCTATCGATATCCTCAATCCGGAAATCGACGAAGGTCGCGAAATTGTCGGCGACGATGCCAGGGCTGTCGCCGAGCACCATGATCTTGCCGCGTTGATCAGTATCGCCGCAGGCAATGGCCCATGCCCAGCACCAGATCATGTAGTCGGCGAAGATCAGGTACTTGTGTGGGTTGGCAGGATCGCCATCAATTGCGATGGGCTGGCTGTTGATGGCTTGCTCCGACGCGATGCGGGAAATGTCCCACCATGTCGTCAGGTTCTTATCCATCGACTCGCCGAGCCTAGGCGCGGCGTTGAGCAGATAGTCGCGAAAGTCTTCCGGGAAGCGCACGCCGAAATGCACTTCCAGTTTTGCGACTTCCGCCTCGCTCGCGTGGGGCGTGTCGATTCCGTTCCCCGCCTCTAACCAAAATTGCAGGAGCGCTTCATGTGGCCTCATTGGGAAACGACCCTCTCCCAGTCCGGGGTCTGGTTCCTGAACCAGGTCATCTGGCGCTTGGCGTAGCGCCGCGTCTCCTGCCGAGCGGCGTCGAGCGCTTCCTCCAGCGAGGTCTCGCCCCGCAGATGCGCCGCCAGTTCGCGGTAGCCGACGGCCTTGAGGGCAGGGAGGGGCGGCGCCAGGCCCCGAGCCTCCATGGCGCGCACCTCATCCAGCGCCCCGTTCTCGACCATCGCCGAGAAACGCGCGTCGCAACGGTCGTAGAGCTCGGCGCGCGGCAGATCCATGACCAGGCCGCGCCAGGTCCCCTCGGCCAGGGCCGGCGTGGTTTCGGTCTGCCAGGCGGTCAGCGACTTGCCGGTGGCGATGGCGACGGCATGGGCGCGGATCAGGCGCTGGCGGTCGCCGACCTCGATGCGCGCCGCGGCTTCGGGGTCGAGCGCCGCCAGCACATCGCGGAATTCATGCTCGCCCTGCGCGGCGTAGAGCAAGGCGGAGACCTCGCGCTGGGTCTCCGACACCGGCGGGATATCGGCCAGGCCGTGGGTCAGGGCGCGGAAATAGAGGCCCGTGCCGCCGACCACGATCGCTGGCCGTCCCCGCGCGGCGATCTCGCCCAGGGCCGCCGTCGCCGCCGTCAGCCACCGCCCGACCGACCAGCCGTCGGCCGCGTCGGCGACGCCGAACAGGTGGTGCGGCGCCTGGGCCAACTCCTCGGACGACGGCGCGGCGGTCAGCACCGGCAGGCCGGCATAGATCTGCATGGAATCGGCGTTGACGATCTCGCCGCCACGCTCGCGCGCCAGCTTCAGGGCGAAAGCCGACTTGCCGCTGGCGGTGGGCCCGGCAATAAGAACGATCTGCGTGTCGGACACTCTGGGCTTGATCCTATGACCGCGAAGGCGTTGCGCCATCCTGTCTAGCGCTGTTTGGGAGAAATCATGAAAACCGCAATCGGCGCCATCCTCGCCATGAGCCTGGTCGTGTCCGCCGGACCCGTTCTGGCCGCCTCGACCACGAAGGCGTCGACCCAGGCGACCGCGCCCTCGCCGATCACCCCGGCGCCCCAGGAGACGACCGGGCCGGCCAGCCTCGACGAGCGCTTGGGCTGCGGCGTGTTGCTGGTGACGATAGACGAAGTCCTGCAGCGCAATCCGCAACTGGCCGCCAAGTTCTCCAAAGGCGACAGGAGCAGCGCGGCGATGATGCCGATGTTCCGTCTGCTGGGCGTCAGCGGCGGCCTCATGCTGGACAAGGCCTATGCCGAAGGCGCGGCCCAAGGCCAGACGCCGACCGCCCTCTATCGGCGCGGCGTGGCTCAGCTGTCGTCCAGATTCGCCCAGGGCGGCGGCAAGGACGAGGCCATGGCGGTGTTCGGCCGCTGCATGGAGGTGGCCTCGCCAGAGTCGTGATCAAGCGGTGCGACGCTTGAAAGGTTGACGCGAGCCGCTTCCTCCAATAGCCGCCCCATCATGCTCGCGATCACCCTCGTCTCGCCCGATCCTGCCGCCCTGGCGGAGGCCGCCGCCGGCGTGCGCGCCGCCCTGGCGATCTCGTCCGAGGTCGCGCTGGGAGACGGCGCGCTGGACCTACTGGCCGACGGGCCGCCGGTCGAGACCCACCAGGCCGTGAAGGCCGCCGTCGGCGACCTGCCGGTCGACTTCGCCGTCCAGCCCGTCGAGAACCGCAGGAAGCGCCTGCTGATCGCCGACATGGACTCCACGATCATCAACGTCGAGTGCCTGGACGAGCTGGCCGACTTCGCCGGGGTCAAGGACAAGGTCTCGGAGATCACCGAACGCGCCATGCGCGGCGAGCTGGCCTTCGAGGGCGCCCTGCGCGAACGCGTCGGCATGCTGACGGGCCTGTCGGTCGACGCCCTCCAGACCTGCTACGACGACCGGGTGAAGCTCAATCCCGGGGCGCGGACCCTGGTGCGGACCATGGCCGAACACGGCGCCCGCTGCGCCCTGGTCTCGGGCGGCTTCACCTTCTTCACCTCGCGCGTCGCGCAAGCCGCCGGCTTCCACCTGAACCGCGCCAACACCCTGATCGAGGCCGACGGCAAGCTGACCGGCACGGTCGGCGACCCGATCCTGGGCAAGGAGGCCAAGCTGGCCGCCTTGCAGGAGGAGACGACGGCCCTGGGCCTGACCCCCGCCGACGCCCTGGCCGTGGGCGACGGCGCCAACGACCTGGCGATGATCGAGGCCGCCGGCCTGGGCGTCGCCTACCGCGCCAAGCCGATCGTCGCGGCCCAGGCCCACGCCAAGGTCGATCACGCCGACCTCACCGCCTTGCTCTACTTCCAGGGCTACACCCAGGCGGAGTTCGTCTCGTGAGCTTCCCGCGCGGGGTTCAGGCCGTGGTGTTCGACATGGATGGCCTGCTGCTGGACACCGAGACGGTCTACCAGGCGGCGATGATCGAGGCCGGCCAGGCCTTCGGGATCGACTTCACGGCGGCGACCTACCAATCGATGGTCGGCAAGACCAATCCGGAGTGCGCGCTGATTTTGCGCGACCTCTATGGCGAGACCTTCCCCGTCCAGGACTATTTCGCCCGCACCTGGAGCGACGTCGAGATCATCCTCGAGGCCGAGGTGCGGCTGAAGACCGGGGTGATGGAGATCCTCGACTATCTGGACGCCCTGGGCGTGCCGCGCGCCATCGCCACCTCCAACAGTCGCGAGGCGGTGGACCGCTATCTGGGCCGCTTCGACCTGGTGAAGCGCTTTCACGCGGTGGTCGCCAACGCCGACGTCACGCGTCACAAGCCGCATCCTGATCCCTATCTGGAGGCCGCCCGCCGGCTGAACGTCCATCCGACCCTGTGCCTGGCCCTGGAGGACTCCCACCCGGGCGTCCGCGCGGCCCACGCGGCGGGGATGATGACGATCATGGTGCCCGACATCCTCGATCCGAACGAGGAGATGCACGACAAGTGCGTGCACGTCGCCGACAGTCTGCACGTGGTGATGGATCTGCTTAGGGCGGCGGCGTAGCGACCCGTTCGACGTGGATCGTCCTGACAGAATGAAAAAGGGCCGGCGGATCGCTCCGCCGGCCCTTTTCCGTTTTAGCCCGCCGGGCCCTTCTCGAAGTACTTGAAGAAGGCGCTGTCGGGCGAGAGCACCAGGGTGGTGTCGCCCTGGCCCAGCGACTTCTCATAGGCCGACATCGACCGGTAGAAGGCGGCGAAGCCGGGGTCGCGGCCGAAGCTTTCGGCGAACAGCCGGGCGCGTTGGGCGTCGGCGTCGCCTCGGATCTTCTCGGCTTCCTCATAGGCGGTGGCGACGATCTCGCGGCGCTTCTGCTCGCCGATGGCCCGCAGCTCGGCGGCCTCCTGCTTGCGGGCCGTCTGCATGCGCTCGAACACCGCCTGTTCGTTGGTGGGCGGCAGGTCGGCGCGCTTGATGCGCACGTCGATGATCTGGACGCCCAGGTTGGAGGCGGCCACCTGCTTGGAGACGCGGTCGCGGATGGCGGCCATCACCTGGGCGCGCTTGCCGGCGATCACCTCTTCCGAGGTCGAACGGCCGATCTCCTCGCGCAGGGCGGCGTTGACGATGCGGTCCAGGCGATCGGTGGCGACGCTTTCCTGGCCCAGGGTGCGGTAGAACTGGCGCGGATCGGTGATGCGGTAGCGGACGAAGGCGTCGACCACCAGGCGCTCCTGGTCGGCGGCGGTGACTTCCTCCGGCTGGGCGTTGATCATCTCGATGTTGCGCTTGTCGAACCGGATGACGGTGTCGAACGGGCTCTTCAGGTGCAGGCCCGGGGTCGAGACCGTGCGCACGGGATCGCCCAGACGGACCAGCAGCGCCTGCTGCTTCTGGTCCACCTTGAACAGGGTGAAGTTGGCCAGGATCAGCAGGAACAGGACGCCGATCCCGGTGGCGACGACGGAGGGGCTGAGGCGGTTCATCGGACGGTCCCCTCGGCGGCGGCGGTGCTGGCGGCGGCGGAGGTCCTTGGCCGGAAGATGTCCGGCGGCAGGATCACCGGGGCGGTGGCGCCCTTATTGTCGATAATCACCTTGTTGGACTTCTCCAGCACGCGCTGCATGGTCTCGATGTAGAGGCGCTCGCGGGTGACCGCCGGCGCCAGCTTGTACTGGGCGTAGATCTGGTTGAAGCGGTCGGCGTCGCCGGCGGCTTCGCGCACGACCTGCTCGCGATAGCCCAGCGCGGCCTGACGGATCTGGGCGGCCTCGCCCCGGGCGTTGTTGGCGGCGGATTCGGCGTTCTGGGCGGCCCGCTGCACGTCGCGATAGGCTTCCAGGACCGGGGCCGGCGTGGTCGCGGCCTGGATGTTGACGCTCTGGATCGACACCCCGACGTCGTAGCGGTCGAGGATGCGCTGCATCAACTGCTCGGTCTGGTCCTGAAGCTGGCCGCGGCCGGTGGTCAGGATGGGCTGCAGGGCGGTGCGCCCCACGACTTCGCGCATGGCGCTTTCGGCCACGTCCTTGATCACGGTGTTGGGGTCGCGGACGTTGAACACGTACTTGGCCGCGTCGGACACCTTCCACTGCACCGTGAAGCTGAGATCGACGATGTTCTCGTCGCCGGTCAGCATCAGGCGCTCGTCCGACAGGGGCTGGCTGACCGTGCCGCCGATGTCGAGGGTCTGGATCGAGGTGACGGGCACCAGCTCGACGTGCTCGATCGGCCAGGGCATGTGGTAGCGCAGGCCCGGCTGGTCGGTGCGGCTATAGGCGCCGAAGGTGGTGACGACGGACTGTTCCTTGGGCTCGACCACGTAGACGCCGGAGATCGCCCACAGCGCCGCCACGCCCAGCGCGGTGGCGGCGATGGCGCGGCCGCGGCTGGGACCGCCGAAGGTCTGGCGCAGCCGGTCGGACAGGCGCTCGAGCAGGGCGTTGACGTCGACGGGCGGCGGCGGCCCGCCCGATCCCCTCGGACCGCCGGAACGCGGCTCGTCGCTCCGCGATCGATCTGGGTCCTTCTTGCCGTCGTTCGGCGGCGGAGATCCCCAGGGTCCGGGGCCTGCGTTGTCGTTCCAGGGCATGGGCGGCTTGGTCTTTCCGTCTCAGCGAATGGCGGGGTTGTAAAACCACCCCTGCACGCGGATATGAGAGCCCCCGTGTAACAAGGCAAGACAAACCCGTGACCGCAGCTTCCCTCGCCACCCTCGACGACGCCCGCGCGGCGCTGGATCTGGTCGTCGATCCGGTTTCCGGCGAAGGCCTGGTCGCGGCGGGATTGGTGCAGGGTCTGGTCGTGCGCGCCGGGCGCGCCGGCTTCATGCTGGAGGTCCCGGCCTCGCAGGCGGCGACCTATGCGCCGGTGCGCGAAGCGGCCGAGAAGGTCCTGGCCGGCCTGGTCGGCGTCGACGTCGCCCAGGTGGTGCTGACCGCCCAGGCGGCCGAGGGCGCGACCCGGGTCCGCAAGGGGGCCAAGGTCTCGGAAGACAAGCAGGCCAAGCTGGTTCCGCCGCCGGAGGCCGAGAAGCCGGCCCATGTGAAGCACGTGATCGCCGTGGCCTCGGGCAAGGGCGGGGTGGGCAAGTCCACCGTCGCCACCAACCTGGCCTGCGCCTTCGCCGCCCAGGGGCTGCGGGTGGGCCTGCTGGACGCCGACGTCTACGGTCCCTCGGCGCCGCGCATGATGGGAATCGACGGCGAGCCCAGCTTCGAGGACGGCAAGCTGCAGCCGCTGGAGGCCCATGGGATCAAGCTGATGTCGATCGGCTTCCTGGTCGATGAGGGCAAGGCGATGATCTGGCGGGGCCCGATGGCCTCTTCGGCCGTGCGCCAGATGATCCACGACGTGGCCTGGGGCAGCCAGGCCGCGCCGCTGGACGTGCTGGTCGTCGACCTGCCGCCGGGCACCGGCGACATCCAGCTGACCCTGGTCCAGAAGCTGCGGATCGACGGCGTGGTTCTGGTCACCACCCCGCAGGAGATCGCCCTGATCGACGCCCGCCGCGCCGCCGCGATGTTCGGCAAGACGGCCACGCCGATCCTGGGCCTGATCGAGAACATGGCCTTCTTCGCCGATCCGTCCACCGGCGCCCCGATCCCGATCTTCGGAGCCGGCGGCGGGCTGGAGGAAGCCAAGACCCTGGGCGTGCCGGTCCTGGCCCAGGTGCCGATCGAGATCGCCGTGCGCGAGGCCGGCGACGCTGGAACGCCCGTGGTGCTGCGCGCGCCGGACAGCGCGGCGGCGAAGGCGTTCGTGGGGGCGGCGCGGGCATTGTGGGATGGGGTGAAGGGGTAGGCCGGAGCGGGACGCCCCCTCCGTCGGGCTTCGCCCGCCACCTCCCCCCGTTTCACGGGGGAGGAGAAAAAGGCCGCCACGCCATCCTCCTCACCCGCGAAGCGGGGGAGGTGGCGCGTCGCGAAGCGGCGTGACGGAGGGGGCGTCCCCCCAACCCAAGAAAAAGGCCGCCCGGGTCTCCCCGGACGGCCTCGTTCCAGTCACTGACGTCGAAGCCTAGAAGCTCCAGCGCACGCCCGTCGAGATGACGACGGCCGAGCCGCCGACGTCGCCCTGCAGGTTCAGGGTCGTCGCCGCCGCGGTGCCGGCGTAGATCGTCTCGGTGCGGTTGATCTTGGTGTCGTCGAAGCTGATGTACGACAGCGCCGCGTCCCACTGGAGGCTGTCGGTGGCCTGCCAGGTCGAGCCGATCGCGTAAAGCATGCGGTCGCCGTCCGGCACGCGGGCCGTGCGGCCAACGTCCGGGGTCGGGGTCGGATCGTACTGCACGCCGGCGCGCAGGGTCAGCTTGTCGTTGACCCTGTGATCGACACCGACGGCGTAGGTCGTAGTGTCCTTGTAGTTCTGCTCGCTGATCTGGGTGCGGCCCGGATAGTTGACGACGATCTGGTCGAACTCGCTCCAGCCGATGCGGGAGACCGAGGCGTTCAGCGTGGTGCTGTCGCTGACCTGCCAGCGGGCGCCGAGGTTGGCCATCCACGGGGTGGTGATGTTGGCCACGCCGTCGGTGCTGACGTTCTGACCGGCCAGCGGGCCGAGCAGACCCGAGATCACGACCTTGCCGTCCAGGTCGTGCTTGATCTTCGAACGGTAGGACGCGCCGATGGTCAGGGCCGGCGTGGCGTGGAACTGGGCGCCGACGTTCCAGCCATAGTCCCAGTTGCCTTCGCCCTTCAGGGTCGACGAGCCGTCGGGCAGGGCCGGCGACAGGTTCGGCAGGGCCGAGCTCAGTTCGGCGTCGGTGTACTGGGCCGAAACGCCCACGCCCACGTCGAACATGTCGTTGATGCGGTAGGCGACCGTGCCGTTGACGTCGACCGTGAACAGGTTCGACTTCAGCGCGTCGTAACGCGTCCAACTGTTACTGTTGTAATCCGTGGTGAAATTATACGGCGCGGAGGCCGACAGGCCCACGGCCAGCTTGTCGTTGATGCGGAAAGCCGCGGCGAAGTTGGGGACGATGCCGTTGTTGATTGGACCGCCGGCGATGCGGTCGCCGCCCACCGGGGTGGTCAGACCGCCCGGAATGACGGGGCGGGTCAGGGTCGAACCGCGGTCGTTGACCTGGGAATCGACCTGGACGAGGTGCACGCCGCCATAGATCTCGTTTTTCTCGAGACCGGCGATCGAGGCGGGGTTCCACCACAGGCTGGCGGCGCCGCGGTCGGCGACTTCGCCCGAATAGGCGCGGCCGGCGCCGCGAACCGATTGTTCTTGCAGATAGAACGCCGCGGCCGAGGCCTGCGAAGCGACCACCAGTGTGGCGAGCGCCACGCCGGCGGCGAGGGAGGTACGCGAAATGGACATGAGAGACGACCTTCTGGGGAGGAAGCTCCGACGCCTTTGATGACGTCGGTTACAGTCGCTGTAACGCACCGAAGTCAAAAAACGTTGCTATTTATTCGCAAACCGGTGAATTTTGTCCCGCAGGTCAAAGAACATTGAGCGTTCAGCGCGCTCTGTATTTCGATGTTCTGTCAGTAATGCTTGGAGTTGCCTAAAAATGACGCGAACTGGCTGACGCAGGGGAAATCTACGCTGGCCTTGTTCGCGCCATAATTCAGTATCGATCGGCCAAACGACTTAGCCGCCCGCCAGTTTCCTGAAGAACTTCGCGCCCTGTTCTCCGCCGTTGAAGTAGGCCTTCTGATCCGGCTCGGCGGTGATCTGGTCCCAGTTGTCGCGGACTTCCTCGGCCGACAGTCCGCCTTCGCCCAGATAGACGCCCTCGGTCTCGAAGATCCGCGACAGGGCGAAGGCGCCCGCGCCGGCGGTCAGGATCGCGCCGGTCGGGGCGTCTTCCGAGACCAGATAGACCACGCCGGGGGTGACATATTCCGGCTTCAGCTTTTCCAGCACTTCCGGCGGCATCAGGCCCTCGGTCATGCGGGTGGCGGCCACCGGGCTGATGGCGTTGATCTTGACGTTGTTCTTGGCGCCTTCCAGCTTCAGCGTGTTCATCAGCCCCAGCACCGCCATCTTGGCCGCGCCGTAGTTGGACTGGCCGAAATTGCCGTACATGCCCGAGGACGAAGTGGTGACGACGATCCGGCCGTAGTTCTGGGCCTTCATGATGTCCCAGACCGCCTTGATCGGCTTGAAGGTGCCGAACACGTGGACCTGGATCACGGCCTCGAAGTCGGCCAGCTCCATCTTGGTCAGAGTGCGGTCGCGCAGGATGCCGGCGTTGGCGATCAGGATGTCGATCCGGCCCCACTTTTCCATCGTGGTCTTGACCAGGTCGGCGACGCCGGCGTCGTCGGTCACCGAGGCGCCGTGGGCGACAGCCTCGCCGCCGAGGGCCTCGATTTCGGCCACGACCGCCTTGGCGGCCTCGGACGAGCCGCCCGAGCCGTCGACGCTGCCGCCCAGGTCGTTGACCACGACCTTGGCTCCGCGCCGCGCCAGTTCCAGCGCATGCTGCCGGCCCAGACCGCCGCCGGCCCCCGTGACGATCGCCACCTGACCGTCGAACCGGATATCGTCCGCCATGCTCGTATCTCCCTCAAACGCGTGTTTGGTTTGGCGCGTTTGTGCGGCGCGGGAGAGGGGGCGTCAAGAGTGGCCGGGTGAGGGGGCGATAAACGCAAACGCCGCGCCCAGCGGTCAGGCTGGACGCGGCGGATGGTTCTGAGAGGCCCCTCATCCGGCGGAGTTGCCGCCACCTTCTCCCGCAAGGGGAGAAGGGCAGGGGGTTACGCCTTCTTCTTGTCTCCGCCCGCCACCGGCGGCTTGGGTTGATCCCGCTTCACGCCGGCCTTCTGGCCGGGCTTCATGAACTTCACCAGCACGCGCTGGCCGACCAGGATCGGCGCGCCGTCGGCGCTGACCACCACCTCGACCACGCGCTCGTCGCTGCGTTGGCTGGGATCGTCCGAGGCCAGCTTGCGGGCTCCGAAGACGGCGGCGCGGCGCAGGACCTTGCCCAGATAGGTCTTGGTGGGATCGCCTTCCGGCTGGATCTCGACCTCCTGGCCGATGGTGACGTTGGGGATGTCGGCCTCGACGATCTCGGCGCGCACGATGCGGGCGGTCTGCGGCTCCAGGTCGAACATCGGGGTGACGTTCAAGGTCGAGGCGCCGGCGCCGGGATTGGCGTAGCGGCGGGCGATGCGGCCGTCGGCCGGGGCGCGGATCACCGTCAGTTCCTGGTTGTAGCGGGCCTGGGCCAACTGGGCGGTCGCCACCTGGATGGCGGCCTGCTGAGCCTGGATGCTGGCCTGCGCCGAGGCGATCTGATCCTGGGCCGCGTCCAGGCGCTGGCCGGCCACGAAGTTGGCGGCCGACAGGTTCTGCAGGCGCTTGTACTCGCGTTGGCCGGTCCGAAGCTGGACCTGATACAGCGAAACCTGGGCGCGGGCCGAGGCCAGGCTGGCCGAAGCCGTGGCGGCGGCCAGGCGGGCGTCGTCGTCTTCCTGCTTGGCCAGGGCCTGGCCGGCGACCACGTCCTGGCCTTCCTGCACGAACACCTCGCGCACGATGCCCTGGCGGCGCGCGGCCACCTGGATGATGCCGCCCTCGACATCGGCCTTGCCGTTGGCGATGGCCGCGTAGGGGCTGGGCTCCTCGGCGACGGCGGCGGCCTCGAGCTTCTTCTTCTTCTCGGCCGCCTGGCCCTTCATGAAGAAGAACCCGCCGCCGCCGAGCACGACGAGGGCGATGACGATCCAGAAGGCGGGACGACGCAGGAACGCGGGCATTTGACAGTTTCCCCAGAAAGTCAGTGGCTGAGCGGCGCGGGATTGGCGTCGGGCGTCCTGCGCACGTCGTCCAGGATCCGGCCGTCTTCGATGTGGATGACGCGGTCGGCATAGGCCTCCAGCCGCGGGTCGTGGGTCACGCAGATCACCGCCGCGCCACGCTCGGTGGCGGCCTGGCGCAGCAGGCGGATGACGATCTCGCCGCTCTTCCCGTCGAGGGCCGAGGTCGGCTCGTCGGCGAAGATCAGGTTCGGGTTCTTGGCCAGGGCGCGGGCGATGGCCACGCGCTGCTTCTCGCCGCCCGACAGTTCGGACGGGCGCTGGTTGACGCGCGGGCCCAACCCCACCGCCTCCAGCGCCGCCTGGGCGCGCCGGCCGGCCTCGCCGGGGCCGACGCCCTGGTACTTCAGGGCGGTCATCACCTGCTGCTTGGCGGTCAGGGCCGGGAACAGGTTGAAGCCCTGGAAGATGAAGCCGCAGTGGTCGAGGCGGAACTTGTCGATCCTGCCTGGCGACAGCTTCCACAGGTCGGCCGCTTCCAGCGCCTTGACCTTGCCCTCGTCCGGCTTGAGCAGGCCCGACAGCGCCGCCACCAGGGTCGACTTGCCCGAACCCGACGGACCCATGACCATGGTCACGTCGCCGTGCTTGGCGTCAAAGTCCACGCCCTTCAGCACCTCGATGAAGGTGCGCCCGGTCTTGAAGCGCTTGACCAGGCCCGTGGCCGTGAGAGCGCTTTGCCCGCGCTTGTGGCTGTGGTCGCCGGTCATCGCAAAAGGTCCGCGGGTTGGCTGTTCTTCAGGACGCCCAGCGACAGGAAGCCGGACAGCATGGCGATCACGATCAGGAACACGGCGACCACGCCCACCAGCACGGGCGGGAAGGCCATGGGCACGCCGCTGGCGGTGGCGATCAGCCAGACCAGCCAGGTCAGCAGGCCCGACGCCACGACGCCGACGACCCCGACCCAGAAGCTGAGCTCCAGAACGATGTTGCGCAGGTCGCCCATCGACACGCCCAGGGCGCGCAGGGAGGCGAACTCCTTGATGTTGGCCATGATCGCCCCGCGCAGGGTCTGCCAGGTGATCACCACCCCGATCAGCAGGCCCAGGAAGGCCGAGAAGCCCAGGATGATGCCGATGATCTGGTCCTCGAACATCGCGCCGGAATTGGCGTCGGCCAGTTCCTGACGGGTCCAGGCGCGGAACTTGCCGTCGCCCTTCTTGTTCAGCTGGGCCGCGACGATCTCGGCGCGGGCCGGGTCGCGGATCTGCACCATCAGCGGGCCCACGCGCTGGCCGGTGTCGGCCTCGCCCAGCATCCGCAGGGTGTCGCGCGACATCACCAGGGTGGGCTGGATGATGTTGGGATAGCCGTCGGTGACGACGCCGATGGTGATGGTCTTGCCGTTGTACAGCGCCTTGTCGCCCTTCTTGACGCCCAGGCGGGGGAGGGCGGTGCGGTCGACCGCGACGGCGTAGGGCTGGCGCAGGGCCTCGACCATGCTGAGGCTGTAGTCCGTGGGCACGGTGACGTAGCCGGGGATGGCGTCGATGACCGTGACGTTGACGAATTCGCTCTTGCGACCGCCGCCGCCTCCCCCTCCAGCCTTGGCGCCGCCCGCCTTGGCGCGCGCCTCGGCCTTGGCCTGCTGCTCGGGCGACAGGATGTTCTGGAAGCGGCCGCCGGACCCGTCCAGCGGGGCCACCTGCAGCACTTCGGGGTGGGTGTAGACCAGCGGGATCATGCGGCGCGGCAGCCCCGAGGGACCGCCGTTGAACAGCGCCTTGGCGCCGGGGCCCAGCACCATGATGTCGGCCCGGGCGCGGTCGATCTCCGCCGGGCGCTCGGCGGTGTCGGCGAGCACGATGACCTTGTCGTCGCGGACCTCGCAGAAGCCGCCCGCCACGGCCAGGTGGAACTCCTCCTGGCCGCGCCGGTAGCTGAGCTCGCCGATGCCGAGCGTGGTCAGGAACGGCGCGTGGCCGGGGAGCACGCCGAAGTAGCCCTCGACGCCCGGCACGACCACCTCGTCCGCCGCGTCGGCGACGACCAGCCGCTGCGGCGTCGCGACCTCAAGGGTGAGGCGATCGGCCACTAGGCCGCCTCGCGGAGCCGGCGCGCCGTAGGGGTATCGAGGATGTAGGAACGCCCGCCCACGGCCTTGGCCTCCAGCGCAACGGCCGAGGTCGCGAGCTGCGCGCACCCGAGGCGGATCTCGAGCAGTCGCTGAGGAGAGCTCGTTTGACCACGGTCGGCGGCGGCCTCGCGCACGAGCAGCGCCAGGTGGGCCGCCCGCTCCTCCAGCTCCTCGAGGTCGGGACGGAGGACCTCGTTGACGCCACGGACGAGCGGCCGCGCCTCAGCGAGGGCACGTGCGGCGAGACCCCAGCAGAACGCGCTCTGGAGCAACAGGAACGTGGGGCGAATGTGCTGGACGAAGGCGTGCAGATCGTCCGTGATCAGCCACTCCGGCGCCAACCGGACACCCTCCAAGCGGACCGACGAGCTCCCCGTCGCCTGGAGGGCGAGCAAGCGGGGATAGGGGTCCAGTTGAAGGCCCGGCGTGTCCCCGGGGACTGCGACGATGAGAGCGCGCTCCATTCCTTCGACCGCCGCCGCGGTCACCATGAGGAAGCTGGGCGGGAAGAGGTTCGAGGCCCAGTTCACCCGCCCTTGGAGGAGGAAGGCCCCATTCTCGACGCGCGCCGTGATGGGCAGGGGCGCCCCACTGACGAAATGGGCCATCGCCGGCGC
>Ga0101941_1000638_pt1 | contig 49247 bp, 55 predicted proteins | sample DewCreD2012metaG_3_FD_75242 | JGI IMG/M metagenome (GOLD analysis project Ga0101941, IMG submission 75242) | Hot spring sediment bacterial and archeal communities from British Columbia, Canada, to study Microbial Dark Matter (Phase II) - Dewar... ... | reverse complement strand
AGCTGCGGCGCATGGAGCTGGGCCCGCCCGACGAGTCGGGCCGCCGCAGCCCCGTGCCCGTGCCGGGCTCCGAGTTCACCCTCCCCGCCGATACCGCCGTCATCGCCATCGGCTACGAGGGCGACGAGGCCATCATCCGCGCCACGCCCGGCCTGCGCGCCTTCGGCAAGCACCTCATCAGGGTGGACAGGGAGACCTACCAGACCTCCCGCCCCGGCGTCTTCGCCGGGGGCGACAACGTCAACGGGGCCGACCTGGTGGTGACGGCCCTGGCCGACGGCCGCCGCGCCGCCCAGGCCATCGACCGCTACCTGCGCCAGCTCATGGCCCAGGCCCCCAGCCGCGCCGCCGCCGGCTGAGGCCGGCCTATACCTAGCGGCAGTCCTCTGTCCCCGGACCTACGCACCTGCAAAGCCCCCCAGCCCCTGCGCGGGCGTCCCCCTTTCGTGGCAGGCCTGCGGCCGCTCGCCGGGGCCCCCGCGCGGCGTTCCCTCGCCTTGACACTCAGGTGGCGGGGGGCTAATATCGTGGCCAGGTTCGCGCCTGCCCGCGGCAGGCCTGCGCCGCCGCGCGCCGGGCGCGGAGACCCAAAGAACGCCGCGCCGGGCCGTAACCGGCGGGCCCGGCCGACGTTAAATACAACGGAAGCGTTGCGTGGAGGGGCGGTGGCGAGCCGCTCCTCGGCCGCGCAGGAAGGCGGCCGGGGCGGAGGCGGCAGAAGCCGCTCCTCGCGCATATGCCACGCGCGCCAGGGGGGTGAGACATGGGCTAGCGGCAAAGACGAGCCAGCGGCGGCGGGCGCAGGGCGCCCCCGCCAAGACCGACCGCAATTCTGACGGAGGTCAGAGATGTCAGGAAGCGTAAGGAAGGGCATGTGGCCCAAGTTGCCACTGCTGTTGTTCCTGGTGGCGGCGGTGGCCGGCATGGCCCTCCTGGGTCGGGGCGGCGCCGACGTGGCGCGGGCCCAGACGACCATCGTGGTGAACACCACGGAGGACGACCCCGCGGCGACCTGCTTGCCGGCCGGGGCGGCCTGCAGCCTGCGGGGTGCCATCAACCGTGCCAACGCCACCACCAGCGGGGAAGTCATCATTCAGCTCCCGGCGGGGGTCTACAAGATCCAGCTGCCGGACACCGACTTCCCGTTCGACGTGTTCCCGTTCGACGACAGCGACGACAAGAACGTGGGCGGGGACTTCGACATAGACCTCGAGACCGGGGTGAAGCTGACCATCGTGGGCGCGGGGCCGGGCCTGACCATCATCGACGGCGACGACCTGAACCGGGTGCTGGAGGTGGTGGAGTCCGGCGACGGCGTGACGCTGAAGAACCTGACCATCCGCAACGGCACCATCGAGGACGGCGACGGCGGCGGCATCGCCCTGGAGGGTGGCTCGCTGACGCTGGAGAACGTGGTGGTGTCGGGCAACGTGGTGGTCGACGATGACGGCGGCGGCATCTACATCGGCGATGGGTCTACCCTGACCATCGCCGGCACGCAGCCCACCATCGTCGAGCGCAACCAGGCCCAGTTCGCCGGCGGTGGCATCTACATAGGCGAGGATGATACCCTCATCATCGCCAACGGGGCCACGCTGATCGTGCGGCAGAACACCGCGGCCGACGGCTGGGGCGGCGGCATCTACAACGACGAAGGCACCATCCAGTTCGGGGACGAGGACGTGGCGCCCGCGACGGCCACCGCCACCCTGGTGGTCGTGGGCAACCTGTCCGGCGACTTCGAGAGCGCCGGCGGCATCTACAACGATGGTTCCATCGTCAGGTTCGCCGGCAGCGTCCTCTCCTTCCTGACGGTGACCGACAACCAGACCGGCGGGGACGGCGGCGGCATCTACAACGACGATGGCGCCACCATCGGCTCCGCCACCCGGCCCATCACCTTCGCCGACATCAGCCGCAACACCGCCGGCGACGACGGCGGCGGCATCTGGATGGGCTGCTCCACTGGCGGCTCCAGCGTGTTCCTCTTCGCTTCCACCATTGCCGATAACCGCGCCGGCGGCGACGGCGGCGGCATCGCCGACGACGGGTGTCTGCCAGTTTCGCTGACGCTGGTGCTGGTGAACAGCACGGTAAGCGGCAACAGCGCCGGCGGCGACGGCGGCGGCATCTGGGTGGAGGACGACATCTTCACCCTCTACAACGTCACCATCAGCGGCAACAGCGCCGTGGGCGACGGCGGCGGCCTCTGGGTGAGCGGCCGTATCAAAGTGGACACCAGCGGTGACGGGGACTGCGTGGACGTCGAGGGCGAAACCCCGGAGGCCTGCTCCCGCATTGACTTCACCACCATCGCCTTCAACAGCGCCGGCGGCAACGGCGGCGGCGTCTGGGCGGGCACGACGAGGGTCAGCCCGAGCAATGGCTCTGTGGACCTGATCATCCGGGGCAGCATCCTGTCCAACAACACGCAGACGGAGGAGGGGGAGGACGGGGAGGAGCTGGCCCTGGCCGAGGACTGCTTCGACGTCGACCTTGGTGACGAGGTGGGCAACGACGAGAACGTGGTGGCGCTCTACTGGAGCCTGGTGGGGTCGCCGGTGACGAGCAACCCCGGCTGCGTGGCGCCGGAGGAGTCCGGGACGACGTTCGGGCTGAACCCGCAGCTCGAGGAGCTGAGCGACTGGGGCCACGTGTGGCCGGTGGTGGTGGAGACGCACAAGATACCGGCCACGAGCCCGGCGGTGGACCGGGTGCCGGAGGTGAACACGCCTCCCGAGCCCGGCACGGGCGACTCGCCCTGCGGCGGCGCTCCGCCTGCCCCGCCGCTGACGGACTTCGACCTGGACGACGCCCGTGGAGCGACGCGGGACCCGGACACGGGGATCTTCACCCAGAACTCGATGGACGGTAACGGCGACGGGCAGCGGGGCTGTGACGCGGGGGCGTTCGAGAGCACGCCGGTGGACATCTCGCTGAGCAAGAGCGACTCGGCGGACCCGGCCTTCCGCAACGGCCTGCTGACCTACACCATCACCGTGAACACGGGCCCCAACTCGCTCATCACCTGGGCGACGGGCGTGACGGTGACGGACCAGCTGCCGGAGGGCGTGAGCCTGGTGAGCGCCAGCGCGTCCAACGGCGGTTCGTGCACGCCGTCCAACGGCACGGTGGTGTGCACCTGGCCGTACATAGCGGACGGTTCCAGCCGGACGGTGACCATCAACGTGACGGTGACGGCGTCGGGCGGGACGCTGAGCAACACGGCGACGGTGAGCCAGAACGAGTTCGACCCGACGGCTGGCGACCACAGCGACACGGAGACGACGGCGGTGGCGGCTGTGGGCGCGCCTGGGGCGCCGAGCATGGTGGCCATCTGGCCGGACAGCGGCACGACGGCGATGATCACCTTCCAGCCGCCGGAGGGGCCGTCTGGGGTGGTGGAGTTCTACCGTCTGCAGTCGGCGCTGAACTTCGAGTTCAACTTTGCAGTGACTACCACGGACATACCGGCGGGGTCGCTGCCCTTCCCTGGCAACATCATCCAGGTGGGGCTGCCGACGGTGGACGGGTGGACGTTCTACTACCGGCTGGCGGCGTGCAACAGCACCGGGTGTTCGCCGTTCGTGTTCGCCGGCGCGCTGGCGGCGCGGCAGTTCCCCTCTGGCACGACGCAGCACTGGAACTTCGTGATGGGGGCGTTCGAGTTTGCCGGGACGGTGTTCGCCTGGGGTCAGAACCAGGTGAGCGTGCCTGGCAAGGTCTCGGACTTCAACTTCTGGAGCGGGGTCCAGGGCTTTGGCGGCGTGCTGCGGGCGAGCTGCAACACGGTGGCGCCTGGGGACTCGTGCACGAAGAGCTGGGCCAGCGACAACCAGTGGGTGAGCGTGTCGCAGTCCTTCCCGCCGTTTGGCGAGGTGGGGATAGCGGTGCGGGTGCACTAGGCTGGGCTGGCTGGCCTGGCGAGGGGGGCCGGGGGTCGCACACCCCCGGCCCCCTGCCTTTGCGCGCGTGCGCGTGCGGATTGACGCGGCAGGTGTGCGGGGGCTAGCATCGATTGAGGCCCGGGGCGGAAGAGGGCACGGTAACTCGGCGAGGATGGGCGGGGGAAGGCCGCCCCTCCTCGCTTGCATACGGCGAGGGCAGGCCCCGGGCAGCGGAGAGGGCGGGCAGGGAAAGGACACTAACGCCTGCGGAGGACGACATGTGGCGCAGGGTGGCGCTGGCGATGGCGGCGGCGGCGCTGGCGGCCATGTCGGCCACGGCCGGCCGGGCCGACTCGCCCCAGGTGTCGGTGGGCACGGCGGCGGCGGCTCCGGGGGACGTGGCCATGGTGCCGGTGACCGTCTCGCCCGACCCGGCGACGCCCCTGGGGGCGCTGGTGGTGCGCATAGGCTACGACGCCGGCCGGGTGACGGCCACATCGGCCTCGGCCCTGGCGTCGGGCGTGGTGGCCGAGTGCAACCTGGCCACGGCCGGGGAGGCCCGCTGTGGCCTGGTGCACGCCACGGGCATGGCGGGGTACGTCCTGGTCGTCAGCTTCCAGGTGCTGGACTCCGCCCCGGCAGGCATCGTCCCCCTGACGCTGACCGTGGAGCAGTGCTTCACCGTGGACGGGCAGGGCGCGCAGTGCGGGGCGAGCAACGGGGCCGTTCTGGTCCAGGTGCCCTCGGCGCCGCCGCCCCCGCCCTCGCTGGTGGCGATACACCCCCTCGACGTGGGGCGGGCCCTCATCACCTGGCAGCCGCCGGCAGGGGTGGTGACGTTCTATCGCCTGCGCAGCGCCCTGAACTTCGAGATGACCTTCGCCGTGAACGAGGTGGATGTGTCGGCTTCGGCCCTGGGCGGGCTGAACCTCCTCACCGTGGGGGTGCCGGAGGCGGACGGCCTGGCCTTCTACTACCAGCTCGCGGCCTGCAACGGCACTGGCTGCTCGCCCTTCGTGCGGGTAGGAGGGCTGGCCCGGCGGATCTGGCCTGCGGCCAGCGACTGGAACTTCTACATGGCCGCCTACGACTTCATGGGGACGACGGCGGCAGCGGCCTTCAACGCCAGCCCGGTGTCGGGCAAGGCGGCGAGCATGGCCTTTTACGACGGCGTGCAGGGGTTCGGGGGAGAGCACCGGGGCAACTGCAGCCTGCCCGTCTCGCCGGCCCAGTGGTGCCGCCAGGTGTGGGCGTCAGCGAACCCCTTCGCCAGCGCCTCGCAGGTGTTCCCGCCGCTGGCCGACCCGTCGCTGCCCCCTCCGCCGGGGACGGAGGTAGGGGTCGCCCTGCGGGTGCGCTAGAGGCGCTATACTGGTCTGGGTGAAAGCTATGGCTACGGTAGTGCGGCACCGGTTCAGCGTGGAGGACTATCACCGGATGGCGCGGGCGGGGATCCTGGGCGAGGACGACCGCGTGGAGCTCGTCGACGGGGAGATCGTGGACATGGCACCCATCGGCCCCAGACACGCCAGCACCGTGAAGCGACTGGTGGACCTTCTCTCGGGCGCCCTGCGCGGCCGCGTCACCCTCTCCGTCCAGGACCCGGTGCGCCTGGGTGAGCATTCGGAGCCGCAGCCGGACATAGCGCTGCTGCGGCCGCGGGAGGACTACTACGCCTCGGGCCACCCTGCGGCGGCGGACGTGCTGCTGGTGGTGGAGGTGGCGGAGAGCTCGGCCGAGTACGACCGGCAGGTGAAGGTGCCGCTGTACGGCCGTCACGGGGTGGCGGAGGTGTGGCTGGTGGACCTGGAGCGGGGGCAGGTGGAGGTGTACCGGCGTCCCGGCGGCGAGGGCTATGGGGAGGTGCGGACGCTGGGCCGGGGCGAAGGGCTGTCGCCCCTGGCCTTCCCCGACCTGACGCTGAGGGTGGACGAGATTCTGGGGCCGGAGCGGTGAGGAGGCAACGGGGGACGACCATGGCTACGGTAGTGCGGCACCGGTTCAGCGTGGAGGACTATCACCGGATGGCGCGGGCGGGGATCCTGGGCGAGGACGACCGGGTAGAGCTGATAGATGGGGAGATCGTGGACATGGCACCCATCGGCCCCAGACATGCCGCCAGCGTGGACCGCCTGGTGCGGGCCTTCTCGCGCCGCCTGGAAGACCGGGCCATAGTGCGAGTGCAGAGCCCGGTACGTCTGGGGGAGCGGTCGGAGCCGCAGCCGGACGTAGCGCTGCTGCGGCCGCGGGATGACTATTACGCCTCGGGGCACCCTGCGGCGGCGGACGTGCTGCTGGTGGTGGAGGTGGCGGAGAGCTCGGCCGAGTACGACCGGCAGGTGAAGGTGCCGCTGTACGGCCGTCACGGGGTGGCTGAGGCGTGGCTGGTGGACCTGGAGCGGGGGCAGGTGGAGGTGTACCGGCGTCCCGGCGGCGAGGGCTATGGGGAGGTGCGGACGCTGGGCCGGGGCGAAGGGCTGTCGCCCCTGGCCTTCCCCGACCTGACGCTGGCGGTGGACGACATCCTGGGGCCTCAGCCGTAGGCCCAGATAGCCTCCCGCGCGATCCTCCGCCCGAAGGGCGTCTGCTGCATTCGCTCCCACTCCTCGGCCGTGTAGACCAGCACATCGGCGGGCACGGGCAGTGAGAGGGTGTCCCAGGCGAGGGCGCGGCCGATGAAGGGCTCGTCCGACCGGGCGACGATGACCACGATGTCCAGGTCGCTGCCCGGCCCCCAGTCGCCGCGGGCGTACGACCCGAAGCAGCCGATGCGCAGCATGTGGGGATGGCGCGCCGCCTGTTCGTGCGCCCAGCGGCGGAAGGCGGCCAGCACTTCCTCACGCCCCAGCCATCTGAGCACGAACGAATTCGACGACCTCACGGGCATAGCGCAGCGCCTAGCTCCTCCGAGACCTCACTCGAAGAGCGGGCGCTGGAGAGCGTCCGGGGCGCCCAGCCCCAGGTGGCGGTAGGCCAGGGGGGTAGCCACCCGCCCGCGGGGGGTGCGCTGCAGCAGCCCCGCCTGCATCAGGTACGGCTCGTAGACCTCCATGATGGTGTCGGGGTCCTCGGAGATGGCGGCGGCGATGGTCTCGATGCCCACGGGCCCGCCGGCGAACTTCTCCACGATGGTGCGCAGCAGCTTGTGGTCCACCTCGTCCAGGCCCAGAGGGTCCACCCGCATCTGCTCCAGGGCCTCACGGGCGACCTGGCCGGTGATGACGCCTCCCGCCCGCACCTGGGCGTAGTCGCGGGCGCGGCGCAGCAGGCGGTTGGCGATGCGCGGCGTGCCCCGAGCGCGGCGGGCGATCTCCAGCGTCCCTTCTTCGTCGATCTCGACCCCCAGCACGCCGGCGTTCCGCCGCACTATGGCCGCCAGCTCCTCCTCGGCGTAGAAGTCGAGCCGGTAGACGACGCCGAAGCGGTCGCGCAGGGGTGCGCTGAGCAGGGCGTAGCGGGTGGTGGCGGCCACCAGCGTGAAAGGTGCCAGCCTGAGGCGGATGGAGCGGGCGGCGGGGCCTTTCCCCAGCACGATGTCGAGCTGGAAGTCTTCCAGCGCCGGGTAAAGGAGCTCTTCGGCCGCTTTGGGCAGGCGGTGGACCTCGTCGATGAACAGCACATCGCCCGCCTGGAGGCCCGTCAGGATGGCGGCCAGGTCTCCCGGGCGCTCGATGGCCGGCCCCGAGGTGACGCGGATGGCCACCTCCATCTCCTGAGCGATGATATGGGCCAGGGTCGTCTTGCCGAGGCCTGGCGGCCCAAACAGCAGGACATGGTCGAGAGGCTCGCCGCGAGCTCTGGCGGCCGCGATGGCGATGGACAGGTTCTCGCGGATGTGGTCCTGGCCCACGAAGTCGGCCAGGCGCTTGGGCCGCAGGGTGGCATCCAGTGCCGAGTCCTCGGCCTGCTCGCTGGGGGAGACGGCGCGCTCCGTCACTGCTTCGTGCCGGCCCGTCGGTGCGTGTCCGGCCGGTGTCGAATATCTGTGCTAGCGCCATTATAGCGGCGACGGGCGCGCCCGTCCACAAGGCGGCCTAACCCGTGGCCTTCTCGCTGGCTGCCAGCTCCTGGAGTATACGCAGCGCCTCCCGCGCGTGCACTTCCATGTCCGTCTCGCTCTCGATGACGCCTCGGATGACGCCCTGCTTGTCGATGACGTAGGTCACGCGAGAGGGGACAGGCCGGTCGTCTCGCCACACTCCGTAGGCGCGACAGGTCTCGTAGCGGGGCCAGTCGCTCAGGAGGGGAAAAGGCAGGCCCAGTTCGCGGGCGAAGGCTCCCTGGCTGGGGAAGGGGTCCACGCTCACGCCCAGGACCTGGGCGTCGGCCTCCGCGAACTCCTGCGAGAGGTCGCGGAAGCAGCACAGCTCCCGGGTTCAGCCAGGCGTGAAGGCAAGCAGGTAGAAGACCAGCACCACATGCTTCCTGCCCAGGAAGTCGGACAGGCGCAACGGCTGGCGCTGGGGATCGGTAAGGACGAACTCCGGAGCCGGGTCGCCGACCTGCAAGGGCATGGCCGCTCCTTTCTGCCCTAGTGATGCCCGACCAGGGACTCGGACTCCGTTTCCGCAGGCGGGCGGTGGGGCTCGAAGCCAATGCTGTGGCGGAACAGGGTCAGGACCAGCGCCAGCAGGGCAGCGCCGCCCACCGCTGCGATGGTGATCAGCGCCAGGCTCAGCACGTCCGGCGGCGAGGGCGGGGCGATGCTGAAGCTGAGGGTGCCGCTGAGGGCCTGCCCACCCTGCTGCTGGCGCACCCGCCAGGAAAGGACGTAGCTGCCAGTGGCGTCCTCAGGCCAGTTCGCCCGCGCCTCGAGGCAGGTGTTGCCGCGGACGGGAGTGGCGGTCACGGGCACCGTGGCCCCGCCGGCCCGGGCGAGGGTCAGGCTGTAGTCGTTAGGAGTAGCAGCGGCGATAGGCTCGTTGAAGCAGAGGAGCATTACCTGGGGAGGGCGGCCGAGCTTAGCCCCCTCTTTAGGAGTGCTTTCCAGCAGGCGCGGCTGCGCATCGGCCAGGGCGGGGAGGAAGGCCAGGGCTGCCAGGACGGACAGGGCGGCTACGCTCAGCTTCACGGCTCGCTGCATCTCTCGCCTCCGAAGCCAGAATTCTAGCACGGCAGCGCCTTTAGCGACAGCCTTCCTTCGGACGGTACCAAGTGTTAACATGATTGCCGAAGAAAAGAGGCGCCCGCAGGCGCGTTCGCCGGCGGGCGCCTGTGCGAAGGATGCGGGTGGAGCCCAGCGTGTCCTCGTTGCGGGAAGGCCGTGCCGCGGACTTTCCCTCGTTGCGCTATCGGCGCCTGGTGGCCAAGCTCGGCACCAACGTGCTCACCGCTGGCGGCGACCGGCTGGACCTGGAGGTCATGGCTGCCCTGGTCGGACAGGTGGCGCGCATACAGCGGCTGGGAGGGGAAGTCATCATCGTCAGCTCCGGCGCCATCGCCGCCGGGCGCCACCGCCTCGGCCTGGGCCGCGACCGGCGCGATATCCCCATGCGGCAGGTGCTGGCGGCGGTGGGGCAGTCCGACCTGATGAACGCCTACCAGCAACTCTTCGCCTGGCACGACATCACCGTCGCTCAGACCCTCCTCACGCGCCGCGACCTGGCCGACCGGCAGGGCTATCTGAACGCGCGCAACACCCTGCTGGCCCTCATCGAGCTGGGGGTAGTGCCCATCGTCAACGAGAACGATGTGGTGGCGGTGGAGGAGATCGAGGGGGCCACCATCGGCGACAACGATAACCTGTCGGCGCTGGTGGCCAACCTGGTGGACGCTGACCTGCTCGTCCTGCTGACGGACACCGAAGGCCTGTACACCGCCGACCCTTACCTGCACCCCGAAGCGCGGCTGGTGCGGCGCGTGGAACGCATCGACGAGGAGGTCGAGCGACTGGCCCGGGAGTCCCACGGTCAGGGCCGGGGTGGCATGGTGACCAAGCTGCAGGCGGCCCGCCTCGCTACAGCCTCCGGCACCGACGTGGTCATCGCCCACGGACGCGAGCGGGACGTGCTCCTCCGCCTGGCCACGGGCGAGGAGCTGGGCACCTTTTTCCCGGCGACGGTGGACCGCCTGGAGGGTCGCAAGCGCTGGCTGTTGGCCGGCCTCTCCCTGCGTGGTAGCATCGTCGTGGACGAGGGGGCGGCCCGGGCCCTGCGCAGCGGCCGGGCCAGCCTCCTGCCCGCCGGCGTCAAGGCGGTGGAGGGACAGTTCCAGCGCGGCGATGTGGTCGCCGTTCTGGACGAGCGAGGGCGACGCATCGCCTGCGGCATCGCCAACTACGGCGCCCGCGAGGTGGACGCCATCCGTGGCCTGCGCTCCGACCGCATCGAAGAGGCTCTGGGCTATGCCTACGGCCAGGAGGTCGTCCACCGCGACAACCTCGTCCTGCTGAGGGACGACTGATGGAGCTGCGACGGTCTGCGGCCATCGTCGGCATCGGCGAGCTGAGGCCCAGCCGTCACCCCGACGGCCGGCCGGTGCTGGAACTGCTGGCGGAGGTGGCCCGCCTGGCCATCGCCGATGCCGGCCTGGAGAAAGGGGACGTGGACGGCCTGCTGGTGGCGCCTCCCCTGGCCGAACATTCCCTGATGTGGCCCACCGTACTGGCCGAATACTTGCGGATGCACCCGACCTTCGCCGAGACGGTGGACCTGGGTGGCGCCTCCGCCTGCGGCATGGTCTGGCGGGCGGCGGCGGCCATCCGGGCAGGCCTGTGCCGGGCGGCCGTCTGCGTGACAGGCGACGTCCTGGACCCCGATTCCTTCTACGGCCCCCGCGGCGGACGGCCAGCCCGGGTGCCGGGGCGCGAGTTCGAGAGCCCCTTCGGGCCGATGGGGGCCAACTCGGGGTACGCCATGATCGCCATGCGCCACATGTATGAGTTCGGCACCACCAGCCGCCAGCTGGCCAAGGTGGCGGTGGACCAGCGTGTCAATGCGAACGCTAACCCCGATGCCCTGTTCTTCGATCGTCCGCTGACCATCGAGGAGGTTCTGGCCTCGCCCCTGGTCTGCGACCCCCTGCACCTGTACGAGATCGTCATGCCCTGCACCGGCGCGGCTGCCGTGGTGGTGGCTGCCCCGGAGATAGCCCGTCGCGGCCCGCATCGGCCCGTCTGGCTGCTGGGGGCGGCGGAGAAGCTCACCCACATGTCGCTGGCCCAGGCGCCGTCCCTCACCACCTCCCCCATCGCTTATACAGCGCCCAGGGCCTTCGAGATGGCAGGCGTCACTCCGCAGGACATTGACCTGGTATCGGTCTACGACTGCTATACCATCACCGTCGTCGTGACCCTGGAGGACGCGGGCTTCTGCCCTAAGGGGCGGGGCGGGCCCTTCGTGGAGGAGCACGACCTGACCTACCGCGGCGACCTGCCCCTGAACACCCACGGCGGCCAGCTTTCCTTCGGGCAAGCGGGGCTGGCGGGAGGCATGTCCCACGTGACCGAGGCCGCACGCCAGCTCCAGGGCCGGGCCGGGCAGCGGCAGGTGCGCAACTGCGAACTGGCCTTCGTCAACGGCAACGGCGGCATCATGAGCGAAGAGGTCTCTCTGGTGCTGGGGGCGGACTAGGCATGGCCCAAGAGTACCGCAAGCCGCTGCCCCAGCCCACCGAGACCAGCCGCCCCTTCTGGGAGGGGGCACGCCGGGGCGAGCTGAGGTTGCAGCGCTGCCGCTCGTGCGGCGAGTACGTCTTCTACCCGCGCTCCCTGTGCCCGCACTGCTTGTCCCCGGAGCTGGGATGGACGACGGCGAGCGGGCGCGGACACGTGTACACTTATACCGTGGTCCGTCGGCCTGCCCACCCCGGCTTCCGGGACGAGGTCCCCTACGTGCTGGCCATCGTGGAGCTGGAGGAGGGCCCCCGGCTTACCACCAACATCGTCGGCGTGGCGCCGGAAGAGGTCCGCATCGGCATGCCGGTGGAGGCGGTGTTCGAACCGGCGACGGAGGAGATAACACTGGTCAAGTTCCGGCCGCGGAAGGAGACTTAGGGAGGAGCTATGGGCTCGGTGCTGAAGTGGCGGCGCCGCAAGATACGGCGTCACAAGTACAAGAAGCTGCGGAAGAGGACTCGCTGGCAGCGCCGGCACAAGTAGGGCTGCCGGTGACGGAAGGAGGGGCCGAACCTTGTTGGGACGATGGCTGGCCCCCAAGCGGCTCCCCTGGCGACCGGGCCGCGGCCGCCGCGGCGACGAGCTGGTGGTGGCCGGGGCGCCGACCCGCGCCGAGGCGGAGCGATGCCTCCAGACCCTGAGGCGACAGGGAATACCCGCTCGTCTGCGACAGGGAAAGGCCGGCTTCGAGGTCTGGGTCCCGGTAGAGATGGAGTCCAGGGCGCGCCTGCTCCTGGGCCTCTCGGGCCGGAGCTGCATCCGCGTGCCGCGTCCCCGGCCCACCGGAAGCGGCGCCCGCTAGCGCGCCCCCGGGCCCGATAGCGCGGGCAGGGGGTATACTGGGGGCGAGGGGCCGTCGCCGTCCCGGGCGGGCCGCCCGGCGCACGGCCCCGGTGCAGGAGCGGCACGAGCATGGCGTACGAGGTGCCTCCATGACCGCTGTAGCGCAGGAGCTCGAGGCTATGGCCAGGGCTGCCCGTCAGGCGGCCAAGGCCCTGGCCCGGCTCTCCTCCGCCGTCAAGGACCGGGCCCTGGAGGGCATCGCCCGGCGGCTGGAGGAGGCGCAGGAAGAAGTCCTGGCCGCCAACCGCCTGGACCTGGAAGAGGGGCGGCGCATGGGGCTCTCGGAGGCGGTGCTGGACCGGCTCGCCCTCTCACCCGACAAGCTGAGGGCTATCGCTGCTGACGTCCGCACCGTGTCCCGCCTTCCCGACCCGGTGGGCGAGGTCATCGACATGCGCACCCTGCCCAACGGCATGCAGGTGGGGCGCAAGCGCGTACCGCTGGGAGTCATCGCTGCTGTGTACGAGAGCCGCCCCAACGTCACCGTGGATATCGCGTCCCTGTGCCTCAAGTCCGGCAACGCCTGCATCCTGCGGGGTGGCAAGGAGGCTATCAATTCCAACCGGGCGCTAGCGCGCCTCATCCGTGAGGCCATCAGCGACGTGGGCGTGCCGGCCGACGCCGTGCAACTGGTGGAGAACACGGACCGGGCCCTCGTGGGCCAGCTCCTGAAGATGCGGGAGTACATCGACCTTATGGTGCCCCGGGGCGGGGCGGAGCTGATCCGCTTCGTGGCCGAGAACGCCACCATGCCGGTGCTGGTGGGCGGCATCGGCGTCTGCCACACCTACGTCGACCGGGCCGCTGACCTGGAAAAGGCGGTGCGGGTCGTGGACAACGCCAAGACCCGCCGCTGGTCCATCTGCAACGCCCTGGACACCCTGCTGGTGCACCGCGACATTGCCCCGGCCTTCCTGCCCCTTATCGCCCGCGTGTGGGCCGAGAAGGGCATCGAGATGCGCTGCGATCCTCAGGCCCTGGCCGTCCTGGAGGCCCAGGAGATAGGTGGCCTGAAGCTGGTCCCCGCCGGCCCTGACGACTTCGGCAAGGAATTCCTGGCCCCAGTGGCCGCCGTGAAGGTAGTGGGCTCACTGGACGAGGCGCTGGAGCACATCGACCGCTACGGCACCGGCCACTCCGACGCCATTGTCACTGAGGACTACTCGGCGGCCATGCGCTTTCTGGACGAGGTGGACACGGCGGTGGTGTACGTGAACGCGAGCACCCAGTTCACCGACGGGGCCCAGTTCGGTCTGGGCGCCGAGATCATCGACTCCACGCAGAAGACCATCGCCCGCGGCCCGGTGGGCCTGCGGGAGATCACCACCTACAAGTGGTTCGTCCTGGGCAACGGGCACGTGCGTCCCTAGTCCGGGCGGAAGGAGGCATCTGATGGGAGGCTTCCATTTCGAACGGGAATGCCGCACCCCCTACTCCGAGTGCTACACCATCGAGCTGGACGAGGACGAGGTGGGCCGGGTGGACATCCATTACGGCACCAGCGTGGTGTACGCTACCCTGGTAGTGACCGAACGGCTGACCCAGGACGAGATCCGGGAGCTCATCGGCGAGATCGACGAGCGCCTGGTGCTGACCATGGACCCCATGCGCGAGGACTTCGTGGTGACGGTGTGGGTGGGGCGGGAAGAAGGCGTCTATTCCGAAGAGGGCGACGAGGAGGAAGAAGAGTTCGAGGGCGACGGGTACCTGAACAACAACAACTAGCCCTCGCCCCGCTTGCGCTCTACCAGTCGCCGCGCCTCTGCGGCCAGCCGTTGCGGCGTCAGCTCGAAGTGCTGCAGCAGTTCGTCCCAGCGGCCGCTGGTGCCGAAGGTCTCCATGCCCACGCAGGCCACTGGCACGGGGCATCCGCGCGCCGTTACCCTGGTCACCAGGCTGCCCAGGCCGCCGTGCACGCTGTGGTCTTCAGCGGTGACAATGCCCCCCGTCTCGCGGGCCGCGGCTACGATGGCCTCCTCGTCCAGCGGGCGCAGAGAGGCCATATTCAGGACGCGGCAGCCGATGCCCTCCCGGGCCAGTATCTCCGCCGCCTCCAGGGCCGCCGGCACCATGACGCCGATGGCCATGATGGTCACGTCCTCGCCCTCCCGCAGGCGGTGGGCCTTGCCGAGCTGAAAGCGGTAGGACTCGTCGTAAATGACCGGCACCTTGGGCCGCACCATGCGGATGTAGAAGGGGCCATAGCGCCGGGCCGCTTCCTCGATGGCCTGGGCGCATTCCACCACGTCGGCGGGTACGATGACGCGGAAGGTGGGCAGGGCGAGCATCAGGGCCAGGTCCTCCAGGGACTGGGCCGAGGCGCCGTCCTCGCCGGTGACGATGCCGCCGTGGGAGGCGGCTATTTTGACGTTCAGGTTGGGCTGGGCCACGGCCATGCGCACCTGGTCGTAGCAGTGGCCGGGGATGAAGACGGCGAAGGAGCTGACGAAGGCTACCTTGCCGGTGGCGGCCAGGCCAGCGGCTACCCCGACAGCGTTCTGCTCGGCTACGCCCATAGTGAAGAAGCGCTCGGGGAACTCGCGCCCGAACTGGGCGGCCGTGGTGGAGACGCCCAGGTCGGCGTCCACCACCACGATGTCCAGCCCCTCCCTGGCCAGCCTGACCAGTGTGGGCCCCAGGGCCTCGCGGGTGGCGGCCGTGCGCCCCGTCTGGACCATTCGCTAACCCTCCAGCTCCCGTAGCGCCTGCTCCGCCTGCTCGGCCGTAGGCGCTTTGCCGTGGAAGGCGGGGTTATGCTCCATGAAGCTGACACCCTTGCCCTTGACGGTGTGGCAGATGACGACCGTCGGCCGGCCACGCACTCCCTTCGCCTCGTCGAGGGCCGCTGTCACCTGGCGCAGGTCGTGCCCGTCGCACTCCAGCACGTGCCAGCCAAAGGCCCGCCACTTGTCGGCAAAGGGCTCCAGAGACATGATGTTCACCGTATAGCCGTCGGGGCCCACCCAGCCGCCCGTGCGGTCACGGCTGTCGTCCCCCCGGTAATGGGCGTAGTCGGAGAAGCCGTCGTTCTGGATGCGGTTGTAGTCCACGATGGCGGTGAGCCCGTCCAGGCGGTGGTGAGCGGCAGCCATGGCTGCCTCCCAGGTCTGGCCCTCGTTGCAGTCGCCATCGGACAGCAGGCAGTAGACCCGCCAGTCCGCGCCGTCGAGCCTCGCACCCAGGGCGAGCCCCACGGCAAAGGAGAGGCCCATACCCAGCGCCCCGGCAGACATCTCCACCCCCGGCGGGCAGCCCATCACCGTGTGGCCCTGGAGGCGGCTGCCCAGTCGCCTGAAAGTGAGCAGCTCTTCGGGCGGGAAATAGCCCGCCTCCGCCAGTACGGCGTAGTAGGCCGGGGTGGCATGCCCCTTGCTCAGCACGAAGCGGTCGCGTTGCGGCCAGTAGGGGTTGGCGGGGTCGTGGCGCAAGGCGTGGAAGTACAGGGCCACCAGGATCTCGACACAGGACAGGGAGCCTCCCGGGTGGCCGGAGCCGGCGGCAGCGGTCATCCGGATGATGTGCCGCCGCACCCGCCGCGCTACCGCCTCCAGCGCTTTCAGCCTATCTGCAGTGAGCGACGCCAAGGCTGTAGAGGCCGTCCTCTTCCCGGCACTAGCCATTATATGGCCGCCCGATGCAAGCTACAACGCACCCGAGCGAGCGTCCTTCTGGCTGCCTGGGCCAGTGACGGATAAACTGCCCCTGGATGGTCGTCGATTTCCATACCCACATCTTCCCGCCGCAGGTCATCGAGGCGCGCCACGATCTGCTGCGGAGCGACTCCACCTTCGGCGAGATGTACGCGAGCCCCAGGGCGCGCCTGGCCACCGCGCCGGATCTGCTGGCCAGCATGGAGCGAGCAGGAGTCGACATAAGTATCGTGCTGGGCTTCGCCTGGCGTGACCAGGACCTGTGCCGCCGCCACAACGACTATCTGCTGGACTGGGCGGCCAGGAGCGGCGGGCGGCTGGTCCCGTTCTGCACCGTGAACCTGGCCGCCCCGGGAGCGGTGGCCGAGGTGGAGCGGTGCGCCCGCGCCGGCGCCCGTGGCCTGGGCGAGCTCCGGCCCGAGAGCCAGGGCTGGGACCTCGCGGGGCCAGAAGGGGAGGTGCTGGCAGAGCTCGCGCGGCGGCTGCGGCTCGTGCTCCTCTTCCACGTCAGCGAGCCGGTGGGGCACCGGTACCCGGGCAAGGAAGGGCTGTCGCTCGCCTCCTTCTATCGCTTCGCCGCCGCCCACCAGGACCTGGCCATCGTGGGGGCGCACCTGGGCGGCGGCCTGCCCTTCTTCGTTGCCATGCCCGAGGTGCGCGAAACGGTAGGCCGGCTGTACTTCGACACCGCCGCCGTGCCCTTCCTTTACGGCCCGGAGGCCTACGCTTCCGTGCCTCAGGAGAAGCTCCTCTTCGGCAGCGATTATCCCCTGCTCGAGCAGGAAAGGGCCCTGGCCTCGCTGCCCGACCCGTCCCTGGCCCGCCGCTGGTCGGAGAACGCGCTGCGGCTACTGGCTTGCGCCCGTCGGTGAGTGCTGGCGCTCCGTATGCCGAGGGGCGAAAATGTCCTCGAGGCGGCGCCCATGAGCGAGGTGGGCCGAGAGCGCTGGAGGCTTTTCGTCGCCCTGGAGTTGCCGGCGCAGGTGAAGGAGGGGCTGGCGACGCTGCAGGACGACCTCCGTTCCCAGGGCCTGGGCCGGCTGCGCTGGGTACGGCCAGAGGGAATACACCTGACGCTCAAGTTCCTGGGCGAAACGCCCGCCGCCAGGGTCCAGGGCATTGCCGATGCGCTGCGGGAGGCTGCCGCCGGCACCGGCGCCATCGCTCTGGCGCTGGACGGCCTGGGCACCTTCGGCAACCGTCGCGGCCCGCGGGTGCTGTGGGTCGGTCTGGCGGGCGACCTGGAGCGTCTGTCGCGCCTGCAAGAGCGGGTGGAGGAGGCCATGTCCCGCCTCGGCTACCCTCGGGAGGGGCGCCCGTTCAGTCCCCACCTGACCCTCGCCCGGGTGCCCGAGGAGGAGATGCGTCGCTGCGCTCCGCTGGTGGAGCGCGCCGTGGCGAAGGCCGCGGTGCCCGCGGTTACAATGTCCTTATCGGAGCTATGCCTGATGCGGAGTCATCTGCGACCTTCGGGCGCGGTCTATGAACGGGTGGCGGCCTTTGCCCTCGCCTAGGCCGACGGCGGTTAAGGGAGGGGCGCGTCCCTCCCTGCTGGCCCTGCTTCGCCAGAACCTGACGCCGCGGGTGGTTGCTGCCCTTACCATATGGCGGCTGGAGGCGTGGCTGGCGGCCCCCTTGCCCTTCGTGCTGGTGGCCACGCTGGGCCGTTGGCCCGGTGCCCTGGCGATGGCCGCCTTCACCGGCGCTCTCTGCGCTCTCTTCCTGTTCTTGCTGGACGGCGAGGAGGTGTTCGCCAGCCTGCGCCGCTGGGCCACGGAGAGGGAGTGGGCCCGGCCGCTGGCCGAGGACCCGCCCGCTCCCTGGCTGGTGTGGCTGGTGGCGGTGCCGCTGTGCCTGCTCTGGCTGGGGCCTTTCTGGCGCGCGGTGGTGCTGGTCCTGATGCGCCTGGGGCGGCCCAGCGCCTATGCCATCGGCATCGGGGGTTCGCTGCCCCACTCCCTGCTCTGGACGGGCCTGGTGGTGGGCGGCATCTGGGAAGGGCTGGTGTGGCCCCTGGTCAGCAAAGTCTTCTGAGCCCTCAGTCCGGATAGCCCTGGGGGTGGCTGCGATGCCACTCCCAGGCCGAGGCCACGATTTCCTCCAGCGAGGTGTGCCGCGGCTGCCAGCCCAGAACCTCCCGCGCCCGCTCGGCCGAGGCCACCAGCACTGGCGGGTCGCCGGGGCGTTGGGGCTCCCAACGGACGGGTATGGGGTGGCCGGTGACCTCCCGCGCCACTTCCACCACCTCCAGGTTGGAGAAGCCGCGCCCCGTGCCCAGGTTGAGGGCGCCGCTCTCGCCGCCCCGCGCCAGGTGCTCCAGGGCCAGCACGTGGGCGCGGGCCAGGTCGCGGACGTGCACGTAGTCGCGGACGCAGGTGCCGTCGGCGGTGGGGTACTCGGCGCCGTAGATGGGCAGCGCGTCCATCTGGCCCATGGCCACCTGCAGCACCCGCGGTATGAGGTGGGTCTCCGGCCTGTGGTCCTCGCCCAGGTCGCCCGCGGCGCCGGCAGCGTTGAAGTAGCGCAGGGCCATGTAGCGCAGGCCGTGAGCGGCCCCGTACCAGGGCAGCAGCCGCTCCACCACGGCCTTGGACTCGCCGTAGGGGTTGATGGGCCGCAGCGGCGCGTCCTCGGTGATGGGGACCGAATCGGGGGTGCCGTAGACGGCGGCGCTGGAGCTGAACACTAGCAGCCCCACATCGTAGGCGACGCAGGCGTTCAGCAGAGAGATAGCGCTGCCCACGTTGTTGGCGAAGTAACGGCCCGGGTGGAGCACCGACTCGCTGGCCACGGTGTAGGCCCCGAAGTGCATGGCCGCGTCGATCCGGCGCGAGGCGAAGAGCTTGCCCAGGGCCTCGTCGTCGCGGGCATCGGCCACCACTAGCTCCGCCTCGTGAGGCACGGCAGCCGAGTGCCCGCTCACCAGGGAGTCCAGGACGATGACCTCGTGCCCCTGCGCCAGCAACTCGTCCACGGCGAAGGAGCCTACGTATCCTGCCCCGCCCACCACCAGCACCCTCATGCCAGCCCCCTATCCCTCGAAGCGCTTGAACACCAGGCAGGCGTTCTGGCCGCCGAAGCCGAACGAGTTCTTGAGGACTACCCGCACCTCGGACCGTCGCGGCTGGTTGGGCACATAGTCCAGGTCGCAGTCGGGGTCCGGGTACTCGTAGTTGATGGTGGGGTGGACCCACCCCGTCTCGATGCTCTTGATGACGGCGACGCACTCCACAGCGCCCGCTGCCCCGAAGCAGTGCCCGATCATGGACTTGGTGGAGCTGACCGGGATGCGATAGGCCCGCTCCCCGAAGACGGTCTTTATGGCCAGCGTCTCGATGGCATCGTTGAGGGGGGTGGAAGTGCCGTGGGCGTTGATGTAGTCCACTTCGTCGGGCGCGACGCCTGCGTCCTGCAGGGCCAGACGCATGCAGCGGACGGCGCCGTCGCCGTCGGCGCACGGGGCGACGATGTGGTAGGCGTCGGCCGTGGCGGCGTAGCCCGCCAGTTCGGCCAGGATGGGCGCGCCCCGGGCCATGGCGTGCTCGAGGCTCTCCAGCACGAAGATGGCCGCGCCCTCGGCAGCCACGAAGCCATCCCGTTTGGCGTCGAAGGGGCGGCTGGCCTTCTGGGGCGGCTCGTTCTGGGTGGAGAGGGCGCGCATGACGGCGAAGCCGGCTAGGCCCAGCTCGCACAGGGCCGCCTCGGCCCCGCCGCTGATGACCACGTCGGCGCGGCCGCTGCGGATCAGCTCCAGGGCATCGCCCATGGCCTGGGTGGCGGCGGCGCAGGCGGTGGTGACAGTGTTGTTGTAGCCGCGCAGGCCGAACTGCATGGCCACGTGGGCGGCGGCCATGTTGGGCAGCATCTTGGCGACGAAAAAGGGGTCGAGCCTCATGCCGCCCTTGCTGACCACAGTACGCATGCCCTCGTCCACGTTAGGGAAGCCGCCGATGCCCACGCCCAGCAGCACGCCGATGCGCTCGCGGTCTTCGCGCTCCGGCTTGAGCCCCGAGCTCTCGATGGCCTGACGGGCGGCGGCCACCGCGAACTGCGAGAACCGGGCCATGCGCCGCGCTTCCCGGCGTTCCATGTAGTCGTCAGGGTCGAAGCCCTTCACCTCGCCCGCGATACGCACAGGATAAGTGGAGGCGTCGAACTGGGTCAGGTAGTCGATGCCCGAGCGCCCTTCCAGGCATCCCTGCCAGAACTCTTCCACCGAGTTGCCGAGGGGGGTGATGGCGCCCATGCCCGTGACCACCACCCGGCGCCTCTCGTCACGTACCATGCTTTCACCTCGCTCTGTTTACCAGCCAAAGCCTCCGGCCCTCGGCCACGAAGGCCAGCGAGCCTGTGAGACATATTAAAGCCTGCCCCCCGCTTATGGCCAATGCCTGTCCCAGGGCATCTTCTATATCTCGCGCCAGGGACGTGGGGCAGCCGGCAGCGGCGAAGGCGCTCGCCACCCCCTCCGCCGGCATCGCCCGCGGGTGCGCGAAGGGGACAGCGACGACGTGCAATGCTACGGGCGCCAGCTCCAGGGCCATGCCGGCGATGTCCTTATCGGCCAGGGTGCCCACCACCAGCACGGCCCGTCGGCCCGGGAAGTACTCCTCCAGGGCCTGGCGCAGGCGTCGGGCCGAATCGCGGTTGTGCGCGCCGTCGACCACCACCAGCGGCTGCCGGGCCAGGACCTCCATCCGACCGGGCCAGCGTACCGCCGAGAGCCCGCGGACGATGGCCTGGGCGGTGACCGGAAGGCCCTGACCGGCCAAGGCGTGGGCGGCGGCGACGGCCGTGGCCGCGTTCTCGGCCTGGTGGGAGCCCAGCAGGGGCAGGAAGACCTCCAGGGACTCATCGCCCCACTGCAGTCGCACTTGCTGGCCCTCGGGCCCTTTCGCCAGCGTCTGCCAGCGATAGCGGGCCGCCACGTCCACCACCTCCACGCCGGCGGCCGCCGCTGCCTGCACGCAGACCTCCTTCGCCTCGGCATACCCCTGGGGCGCTAGGATCAAGGGCCCTGGCGGCCGGACGATGGCCGCCTTCTCGCGGGCGATGGCAGCGGGCGTGTCGCCCAGGATGGCGGTGTGCTCCAGGCTGATGGGCGTGATGACCGATGCGTCCTTGCGCGGGAAGACGTTGGTGCTGTCCACCCTGCCCCCCAGTCCCACTTCCACCACCTGCACCTGCACACGGTGTGCGTGGAAGGCCAGGAAGCCGATGGCCGTGAGCAGGTCGAACGTTACCAGTTGTCGACCGGCGAGGGAGGCCGCTGTCTCCTCGGCGGCTGCCAGGGCCGCCTCGGCATGGCAGGCGAACTCCCTCTCGGCGATAGGTTCGCCGTCGATGCGCACCCGTTCGCAGTACGAGTCGAGGTGGGGGCTGGTGTAGAGGCCAGTGCGCAGGCCGGCGTGGCGGAGGACGGACTCCAGCATAGCGGCGACGCTGCCCTTGCCCTTGCTGCCGGTGATGTGCACCGTCGGCCGGCCCAGATGCGGGTTGCCGAGGCGGGAGAGCAGGGCCAGGACCGGCGCCACGTCGGGCCGGTCGGCGAAGCGGCCCGAACGCTCGAAGTCAGCGTAGGCCAGGAGGCGGGCTACGGCCTGCTGATAGTCCAAGGGCGAGAACTACCCGTGGAACCTGGGCTCCCGTTTTTCGAAGAAGGCCCGCACCGCCTCGCGGAAGGCGTCGCCCTGCAGGGCGGTGGCGAACTCGCTCATCTCCCGCCGCTGCACGGCCTCCAGGTCGGCCTCGGTGAGGTTGGCCCAGACCAGGCGCTTCACCGCCGCCAGGCACTCGTCCGGGTTGAAGGCGATCTCGGCTGCCTTCTCCACGGCCATGTCCAGCAAACGGTCATGGGGCACCACCTTGTTCACCAGGCCCATGTGGTAGGCCTCCTCCGCCTCCACGAAGCGGCCGGTGAGCATCATCTCTAGGGCGTTGGTCAGGCCCACGATGTGGGCCAGTAGCTTGGTGCTGGCGAGCTCCGGCAGCAGGCCCAGGCGCACGAAGCGCATGGACAGGCGGGCCTGGTCGGAAGCGATGCGCACGTCGCATGGCAGCGTCAGGGTCAGGCCGGCGCCGACAGCGTAGCCGTTTATGGCGCAGACGATGGGCTTGGACTGCTGGACGAATCCTACCCAGTTGGCCAGGCCGCTCACGCCGAAGCGCTCGCCGCCCTCGGCCACCGCCCGGAAGCTCTCGAAGTCGGCGCCGGAACAGAAGGCCCGGCCGGTGCCGGTGAGGACTATGGCCCCCACCTCGGGGTCGCGATTGAACTCCTCCAGGGCCTGGCGCATCTCATCGGTCATAGGCCGGCCCAGAGAATTCAGGCGGTGGGGGCGATTCAGGGTCACGATGCCCACCCTCCCTCGCTTCTCGACGGTCACTTCCTGATAGGCCATGGCTTCCCCCTTTCTGGAACCTGCACCCGCGGGGACTATAATACATGCCTGTATGGTCGGAGGGCAGGCAGAGGCGAGGCGCAGGCTGGAAGAGGCCCTGGGCCCGAAGTGGACATGGGCGGAGGGACACCCGCTGGCGTCGTTGCAGGGCAAGGCCATCGCTGGCCTGCGCCTGGCCGTGTTCCTGGGCCCGGCGAGCGCTGTCGGTTCGCGCTACTTCCAGCTCTGGCTGCTGGACGGGGACGGCCGCCCCAGCGCCCAGGCGGTGGCCCTGGGCCTGTTCAACGCTGGCCGATTCCCCGCCTACAATTGGGTGGAGCTGGTACGCTATCTGCCGCGTGCCCGCTTCGATGGGCGGGAAGTCCGGCTGGGAGAGCGGGGCCGGGAGGAGAGGCTCTTCCGGCTGCTCTCCTCCCTCGTGCCGCCGGGTGGCAGCCTGATGGTGGAGTACGACTCGCCCGAGCATGCCCTCACCGCCCGCATTCTGTCCAGAGGCTACCCTCCCCCCTGCACGCCCCTGGGCTATGCCCTCCTGGCGGCGGGCTGCCTCTCCTTCCGCGACTGGTACATCCCCGAGGGCGGCCGCGAGGGGCCGCGCAAGCTGCAGGGATTCAAGCCCCTGGACGACGAAACGGCCCGCCAGCGGGCCCGCGCCCTGGCCGAGGCCATACGCGAGGCCCTTTCGCGACCTGCCCGTGGGGGCAGGGCCGAGGAGACGAGGACGGCCGCACGCCTGGGGAGGCGGGCCCTGGCCCTGCTGGGCCGCCGCTTTCCTTGACGCCCGTCAGCTACGGGGCCTAACATGAGGGACGGTGCGGGTGGAGCCTGCGGGGCAGGCAGGAATCAAGCAGGGAGGTGTGGCAAAAATGGTCACCGTGAGCGTTATCAAGGCCGATGTGGGCGGTTTCGTGGGCCATTCGGCCTCCCATCCCGATGTCCTCGACACGGGACGCGAAGAGCTGGAGCGCGCCAAGCAGCGTGGCCTCCTGACCGATTACCACGTCAGCTACTGCGGCGATGACATGTTCCTCATCATGACCCATGACCGGGGCGAGGACAACGAAGAGATCCACCGCCTGGCCTGGGACACATTCATAAAGGCCACCGATGTGGCCAAGAAGCTGAAGCTGTACGGCGCCGGCCAGGACCTCCTGGCCGATGCCTTCTCTGGCAACATCCGCGGGGCCGGGCCAGGCTCGGCAGAGATGACCATCGACGAGCGGCCCTCGGAGCCCATCCTGGTGTTCATGGGCGACAAGACCTCGGCCGGAGCCTTCAACCTGCCCCTGTACAAGATGTTCGCAGACCCCTTCAACACCCCCGGCCTGGTCATCAGCGACCCGCTCCACCACGGCTTCGCCTTCGAGATCCACGACGTCAAGGAGCACAAGAAGATAGTCCTCAACGCGCCCGACGACCTGTACGACATGCTCATTTTCCTGGGGGCGCCTTCGCGCTATGCCGTGAAGCGCGTGTTCAACCGCTCCACAGGCAACATCGCTGCCGTGTCCAGCACCGACAAGCTGTCGCTCATCGCTGGCCGGTACGTGGGCAAGGACGACCCCACCATGATCGTGCGGGCCCAGGGCGAGTTCCCGGCCGTGGGCGAGGTCCTGGAGCCCTTCACCAACCCGTTCATCGTCGAGGGCTGGATGCGCGGCTCCCACCAGGGGCCCCTGATGCCGGTATCCCTCAAGGACGCCCACCCCAGCCGGTTCGACGGCCCGTCACGGCTGGTATGCCTTGGCTTCCAGCTTGCCAACGGCAAGCTGGTGGGCCCGCGGGACATGTTCGACGACCCGGGCTTCGACGAGGCCCGGCGCAAGGCCAACGAGGTCGCCAACTACTTCCGCTCTCTGGGGCCCTTCGAGCCGCACCGCCTGCCCCTAGACGAGATGGAGTACACGACCATGCCCATGGTGGCGGCCAAGCTGGCCGAGCGCTGGCAGCCCCTGGAGTAGGTGGGAGAATCGCCAGGCTCCTGCTGGCCACCAGCAACCAGGGCAAGCTCCGCGAGCTGAGGGAGCTGCTGGACGGCTGCGGCTGGCAACTCGTCTCGCCGGCCGAAGTGGGCATGGGGCCGGAGCACTTCCCCCCGGAAGGAGAGGACTCCTACCGGGACAATGCTATACTTAAGGCGCAGGCGGGGGCCCGCTTCAGCGGGCTGGTCTGCCTGGGGGAGGACTCGGGGCTGGAGGTGGACGCCCTGGACGGGGCGCCTGGCCCTGTCTCGGCCGTGTTCCTGGGCCCGGAGGCGACCTATGAGGAGCGCTTCCGCTACATCCTGGGCAGGCTGGAGGGGCTGCCAGACTCCAGGCGCACGGCGCGCTTCCGCTGCCTGATGGCCGTGGCGGAGCCAGATACGGGCAGGACGTGGACGGTGGAGGGAGTCTGCGAGGGCATCATCGCCCGCGAGCCCAGGGGCACGGGCGGCTTCGGCTACGACCCCATCTTCTACCTTCCCGCCCTGATGGCTACCATGGCCGAGCTGCCCCCGCACCAGAAGAACGTGGTCAGCCACCGGGCGCGGGCGGCCTGGCAGGTGCGCCAGGTACTGAAGGAGCTATTGCATGAACGTACCCGACGGTGAGCTCATCCCCCTGACCAGCGTCACCGCGCGCCCTGCCGATCTTCCCCTGGCAGGCGGGCAGGGATTGATAGACCCGGTCGGGCGCAGCATCAGCTACCTGCGCATCTCCGTCACCGACCGCTGCAACCTGCGCTGCGTCTACTGCATGCCCGAGGCGGGCGTGCCCTGGCTGCCCAAGGAGGAGGTCCTCACGTTGGAAGAGATCGCCCGGGTAGTGCGGGTGGCGGCTGAGATGGGACTGCGACGGGTGCGCTTGACCGGCGGCGAGCCCACGGTGCGCCGCGGCCTGGTAGACCTGGTGCGGTGGATCGCCTCCACCCCCGGCATCGAGGACGTGGCCATGACCACCAACGGCATCGCCCTGGCCGGCATGGCAGCGGACCTGGCCCGAGCCGGCCTGCGGCGAGTGAACATCTCCCTGGACACCCTACGCCCCGAGCGCTTCCGGGCTATCACCCGTTGGGGAGATATCGGCGACGTGTTCGCTGGCATCGAGGCGGCGCGGCGGGCTGGCCTCCGCCCCATCAAGCTGAACGTGGTGGTGATGCGCGGCATCAACGATGACGAAGTGGTGGACTTCGCCCGCACTACCATGGACGAGGACTGGGAAGTGCGATTCATCGAGCTCATGCCTTTCCTGGACGAGGAGGTCTCGTGCGCTAAGGGCGAGAGCACCTTCGACCTGCAGTTCGTGCCCACACGAGAGGTGAAACGGCGCATCGAGGCGGCCCTGGGCCGCCTGGAGCCGGCCGAGAGCGGCAGCGGTGCCGGCCCTGCCCGCTACTATCGTCTGCCCTGCGCGAGGGGCCTGGTGGGCTTCATCAGCCCGCTCACCGAGACGCACTTCTGCGCCACCTGCAACCGCATGCGGCTGACCGCCGACGGCAAGATACGCCCCTGCCTGCTCACCGACCACGAGGTGGACCTGAAGGGGGTGCTGCGCTCCGGCGCCGACGACGAGGCGCTGAAGGGGGCCATCCTGCTGGCCCTGCGCACCAAGCCCGACGCGCACCACCTTTGGGACGGCAACCGGCCTCGCTGGCGCAAGATGGTCCAGATCGGGGGCTAGGGCGTGAGCTGGCCCTACCGCCTGCGGCTGTTTCCCCGCGGCATCCCCCTGTCGCGGCCGGAGGAGGCCAGTCGGCGGCCGCAGCCGGCGGCGACGGGCGGGCGCCCGCCGCCGCGGCGGCCCACGGCCGTGGGCTACGCAGGCCGCGAGGAGCCGGAGTTCATCGCGCGGCGGCTCCTGGCCAGGGCCAGTCGGGCCACCTCCCGGGCCGTCTACTTCGTCCGCCGCTTGCGGCGAACGGCGGGTGTATGAGATGGACGAGGCCGGCCGCCTGACTCACCTGGACGAAGCGGGGCGGCCGCGCATGGTGGACGTCACCGCCAAGGCCGAGACCCAGCGGGAGGCGGTGGCCCGCGGACGCGTCCATCTTCGTCCCGAGACCCTCCGCCTCATCGCCTCGGGCCAGGTGGCCAAGGGGGACGTCCTCACCACCGCCAGGCTGGCGGGCATCATGGCTGCCAAGCGCACCCACGAATTGGTCCCGCTCTGCCACCCCCTGCTCCTGACCGACGTGGAGGTGGACATCCGGCCCGACATGGCCTCTGCCTGCCTCGACATCGAGGCCCGGGCGCGCACCACCGGCCGCACGGGGGTGGAGATGGAGGCGCTGGTGGCGGTGGCGGTGGCTGCCCTGACCATCTACGACATGGTCAAGGCGGTGGACCGGGGCGCCCGTATCTCGGACATCCGTCTGGCCCGGAAGACGGGCGGCAAGAGCGGCGACATCGTCCTGGAAGACTAGCCCTGGGTGGCCTGCCGCTCCAGCAGGAGCTCCACCACCCTGGTCAGGGCGCGGTAGGCGTAGAGCACGTAGTCCCGCGGGTGCAGGTCCAGGGGTTTCAGCTCCTCCTTGCGTGTGGCCACGGGGTCGGCCGCTTCCTCGGGGAACAGGGGCAGCTCCTCGCCGATGACCAGCTCGTACAGCTCGCCGTCGGGCGCCAGGACTATGCAGCCCCTGCCCACGTCTTCGGCCAGGGGCTCCTCCACCTCGATGCCGTAGGTGAAGAAGGCCCCCGGGAAAGGGGGAAATGGGTCCAGCCGGGAGGCCGCCTCTCGCAGGAGCTGGCGGAGCCGGCGGGCCGTCCGCTCGAGGGTCTGGTCGGCCTCGGCCTTCAACTCCAGGGGGTCGAAACGGTCCATGGCAGCGTCAATTTAACAAGAAGCATTTGCGATAATTGTGTAAAGTTGCTATACTGATAGCCGGCATGAGCGGTAACCTGCCGTTGCAGTCCACTCGCCAGGGCATCATCAATTACCTGCAGCGGGCCGGCAGGGCCACCGTGAAGGAGCTGGGCCAGGCCCTCGGCCTCACGTCTACCGGCATCCGCCAGCACCTGACGGTGCTGGAGCGGGACGGCCTGGTCACGGCGCGCGAGGAGCGGGGCCGGGTGGGCCGTCCCACCCTAGTATACTCCCTGACCGAGGCCGCCGAAGCCCTGTTCCCGAAGCGTTACGACGAGCTGGCCCTGGCCCTTTTGGAGGAGGTGAGGGCCAGCGAGGGCAACGAGCGCCTGCACCAGCTCCTGCGGCGTGTGGCGGCGCGGATGGCCGCCCATTACCAGTCGCGGGTGGAGGGTCGACCGGTGCCCGAGCGGGTGGAGGAGACGGTGCGCATAATGCAGGAGCAGGGCTGCCTGGTGGAATGGCGTCAGGAGGGCGACCAGTTCTTTATCGACGAGTACACCTGCCCCTTCACCAAGGTGGCCCAGCACGACCCCGCTGTCTGTGCTCTGCACGTGGAGCTGGTGCGGCTGCTGGTGGGCGCCGACACTCGCCTGGCCCAGAGCCTCCTGCGCGGGCAGAGGGCCTGCACCTATCGCGTCCGGCCTCAGGCGCAAGTGGAGACAGCGGCCAACTGACGCCTCTCGCCTTCTCGCCACGAGAGGCGTATCCTCTTAAGAGCGTTCCCCCTCAACCTGTGCCGCGAGGAAGGGCTATGGGGCTCTGGGTGCTCCAGTTCAACACCGTGGCCGGCCAGACCTTCGAGGACGGGCCCTTCACGGGCGCCTTTCCCGAGCGAGGCAGCGGCGACGATGCCTGCGACCTCTACTTGCTGGTGGAGCCGGCGCTACCCGGCAGCGAGGAGTACTGCAACGATGTGGCCAACCTGGTGGGGGAGTCCTTTCACCGCTACCGCCTGTCGGTGACGGGCGGCCTGCTGCGGGCCATCCAGGCGGCCCATGCCGATCTGAGGGGCTGGAACAGCCGCAGCCTGCGCGACCAGTGGGTGGCAGTGGGCATATCGGCCCTGGCCGTGCGCGGCGCCGAGGCCTATCTGGCGCAGGTGGGACCAGCCCTGGCCTACGTCCGCTGCGGCGATGAGCTGCTCTCTTTCCGCCCCGGCATACCCGAGGCCCAGGGCCCGCTGGGCCTCAGCCCGCAGGTGTATCCCCATTTCTACCGCGTAGAGCTGGCTTCCGGGGACGCGGCGCTGCTCGCCTCCACCAGCCTGGAGAACATAGTCCCGGCCAGGTCGCTGGAGGACCTGCTGGCGGGCCGGCCCGACGAGTGCCTGCCGGCCATATACCAGGCTGCCCGCGGCCTGCCCTGGTTCGGCGCATTGCTGGTGGCCGTGCTCGACCAGGAGACGACGCCGTGAAGGTGCTTGGCATCGAGACCTCCTGCGACGAGACGGCGGTGGGCGTGGTGGAGGACGGTCGCCGTCTCCTGGCCAATGTGGTGGCCTCCCAGGCGTCCTTCCACGCCCCCTACGGCGGAGTGGTGCCCGAGGTAGCCTCTCGGCGGCACGTGGAGCTGCTGCTGCCCGTGCTGGAGGAGGCGCTCCGGCAGGCACACTGCCGCCCCGCCGACCTGGACGCTATCGGCGTGACGATTGGCCCGGGGCTGGCGGGCTCGCTGCTGGTGGGGGCGAACCTGGCCAAGGCACTGTCCTACGCCTGGGAGCGCCCCCTGGTGGCCGTCAACCACCTGGAGGCGCACATCTACGCCAACTGGCTGTTGCCGGGCGACCCTCCGCGCTTTCCCGCCCTGTGCCTGGTGGTCTCGGGCGGGCATACCGAGCTGGTGCTGATGGAGGACCACGGCCAGTATCGCCTCCTGGGAAGGACGCTGGACGACGCCGCCGGCGAGGCCTTCGACAAGGCGGCACGGCTGCTGGGTCTCGGCTTCCCGGGCGGCCCGGCCATCGAGCGGATTGCGGCGGGACAGGGGCGGCCCCGCCTGCGCCTGCCCCGGGCCCGCACCCGTGGCGCCTACGATTTCAGCTTCAGCGGCCTCAAGACCCACGTCCTGCGGCTGGTCAGGGGAGAGCGGGGCCAGGCGCCGCCCGCTCCGGAGCTGGCGGCTGCCTTTCAGGAGGCAGTCGTGGACGCGCTGGTGGCCAGGGTGTTGCGGGCGGCCGAGGAGCACGAGGTGGCCGAAGTGATGGTGGTGGGAGGCGTGGCCGCCAACCGCCTGCTGCGGGAGGAGCTCTCCCGTCGCTGTCCGCTGCCCGTGAGGGTGCCGCCCCCTGCCCTGTGCACCGACAACGGCGCCATGGTGGCGGCCTGCGCCTGGTTCAGGCTGACGCTTTTCGGGGACGTGGCCCCGCTGGACGTGGACGTGCGGCCGGGCCTGCGCCTGGCCTGACGGCCTCCCTCAGCCCGCCGGGGCCTGGCCGTGGTACTCGACGTCGGTGACGTGGGGACCCCAGATGGCGCCGGTGCCGGCGTCGTCTACCTCCCACATGGCGATGTGGGCCATGAACCGGTCCGGGGCGGCACCGTGCCAGTGCTCCTCGCCTGGCGGGGTGTGGACCACGTCGCCCGCCCGCACCTCGACGACCTGCCCGCCACGGGACTGCACCAGCCCCCGCCCTTCGACGATGTACAGCGTCTGGCCCCGGGGGTGCGAATGCCAGGCGGTGCGGGCGCCCGGCGAAAAGCGGACGAGGCTGACGCGCATCCGCTGGTAGTCCCCGTCGCCTACCAGGGCATCGATCCACACGTCGCCCGTGAACATGCGCGTCGGGCCCTTGCTGCTCTGCTGTCTGGACCGGACCTCCATGTCGTGCCTCCTACTCCAGAGTATATGGCGGCGCTGCGGCCCGGCGGGACAGGGGCGGCCCGCCGGTCACTCGCTGACGTAGTAGTCGCGGCGGCGGCGCTGCAGATAGGCCTGCACCTCGGCCGAGGAGACCCCCAGCCGGTGCAGGGTGTGGCGCACGAATTCCAACCCCGCCTCGAAGCCCGGGTGCACCACCTCGTTGGCCCCCAGCTCGCGCAGGGCGCGGTGCGTCTCGGGCCCCGCCCCGCGGGCGATGACGTCCACCTCCGGGGCCAGCCTCTTGGCCGTGGCCACGATGGCCTGGGCGGAGGCGGGGTCGGCCTGGGTTATGGCCAGCACCCGCGCCCGGGTCAGCTGGGCCTGCTCCAGCACCAGTGGGCTGGTGGGCTCGCCGTGGACGTAGGGGATGCCCTGCTCCCGCAGCCAGCGCACCGCCACCGGGTCCTGCTCGATGACGAGGCAGCGGAAGCCGCGGCGGCGGAGGGCGGCGACCAGTTCGGAGCCGGCCTCGCCCAGCCCGCAGACCACTACATGGTTGACCAGCGTCTCGCCGGTCGGGACCTCCGCCGCTGCCGGCGGCGATGCCCGCAGCAAGGAGTCGGCCAGGGCGGCTCCCCAGCGGAGGGCGAAGGGGGCCAGCAGCAGGCTCAGGAAGGCTGAGCCCAGCAGCGCCGAGGACGTGCGCTCGTCCAGGACCCCTTCGTCGCCGGCTACCGACACGGCCAGGAAGGCGAACTCGCCCGTCTGGGCGAGCAGCAGCCCCGAAAGCAGCGCGGTCCGGGGCAGATAGCCGAAGGCCAGGGCCAGCCCGCCGACGATGGTCAGCTTGCCCACGGTCCCCAGGGCGGTGAGGGCCAGCACCTCCGCAGGGGCCTCCACCAGCGTTCGCGGGTCCATGAGCATGCCCATGGAGACGAAGAAGAGGGCGGCGAAGGCGCTACGCAGCGGCACCACTTCGGCCAGCCCCTGCTGGGCGTGCTCCGATTCGGCCAGCACCAGCCCGGCCAGGAAGGCGCCGAAGGCCGGAGAGAGGCCGGTCACCGCTCCCAGGGCCGTTCCGCCCAGGGCCAGCACCAGGGTGCCCAGCAGGAACATCTCGCGCGAGCCCCGCAGGGCGAGGAGGGACAGGGCCTTGGGTGCGATCCTGGTGGCGAGGAAATAGGTCACGGCCAGGAAGCCGGCCGCCTTGGCCGCCGTGAGGCCCAGCGTGAGGCCTAAGGATTCTTCGTTGCCGCCGAGGACCGGCATGGCCACCAGCAGTGGCACCAGGCTCAGGTCCTGCACCATCGAGACGCCTACGGCCACCCGGCCGTGGACGCTGTCCACCTCGCCGCGGTCCTCCAGCAGACGCAGGGCGATGGTGGTACTGGAGCTGGCCACCGCCCACCCCGCTACCAGGGAAGCGGTCGTCCCCAGCCCCAGGGCCCGGCCGATGAGCATCCCCAGGCCGATAACCGCCCCCACCTGAACCAGGCCGCCGCCGACGGCCACCGGCCCCACCTCCCGCAGCCCCCGCAGGCTGAGCTGCAGCCCCAGGCCGAACATGAGCAGGGCCACGCCGACGTCGGCCAGGCGCTGTACCGGCTCCACATCGGCCACGGGGCCGGGCGTGTAGGGGCCCAGCAGCAGCCCGGCCAGCAGATAGCCCAGCACCGGCGGCAGGCCCAGCACGTGCGCCAGGGCGCCGCCGGCCAGCGCTGCCGCCAGCACTATGGCCAGCAGTCCTACCAGGTCGGTCTCGGGCATCGGGAGCGGTCCGAGGGGAGGAAAGGGACGAGCGACCAGCGGGGCGGAACGCGAAAGTCCCCGGCCCCTATCTTACCACGACCGTAGGTGGCTCACTGGTTGGTCTCCTGCAGCCAGCGCAGGAACTGGGGGTCCTTACGCCAGCCCGGCCTGACCTTCACCCAAAGCTCCAGGTAGATGGGCCGGCCCAGCAGGTGCTCCAGTTGCTCGCGGGCCCGGCTGCCCACCTGCTTCAGGGCCTGGCCGCCCCTCCCGATGAGGATGCCCTTCTGTCCTTCCCGTTCCACGAACACCAGGGCGCGGATGTAGTCCTTGCCCCCGTGCTCCGCGTCCTGCTCCCTGAACTCGTCGATGGCCACGGCCACGGCGTAGGGCACCTCTTGCCGGTAGAGGCGGTACACCTCTTCCCGCACGATATCGGCCGCCAGGGCCCGTTCGCTACGGTCGGTCACCTCGTCGGGCGGGTAGAGGGGCTCGCCCTCCGGCAGGTGACGCACCACCAGCTGGAGCAGCAGGCCTACCCCGTCGGCCCTGAGGGCGCTGATGGGCACGATCTCGCGGAAGGGGAATCGGCGGGCGTACTCGTCCATGACCGGCAGCAGCTCGGCCTTGTTGCGCACCGTGTCCACCTTATTTATGGCCAGTAGGGCCGGCTTCGACTCCTGCTCCAACAGACGGAGGATGTTCTCCTCGATGTCGCCCGGCGGCCGCGGCTCGACCATGAGCACTACCAGGTCGGCCTCGACGATGGCGTCGCGCGCCAGGCGCACCATCTGCTGGTCGAGCAGGTGGGCGGGTCGCCCGAGGTAGCCCGGGGTGTCCAGCAGGACCACCTGGTAGCCGTCTCCGGTCAGGATCCCGCGCACGTTCTCGCGGGTGGTCTGGGGCTTGGGGGCCACCGCCGACACCTTGAACTGCAGGAGCTGGTTCAGCAGGGTGGACTTGCCCACGTTGGGCCGCCCGACGATGGCCACCGCCCCGGCCTTGAAGGGGGCCTTGCGCCGGCGGCTGCCCTTGGCCCGGGCCATGTCTAGGACAGAGGGCAGCGGCCGCAGCCGCCCCGCGTGCAGTACTGGCGGTACAGATAGAGCATGCCCTGCTGGCGCTGGGCGCCGACCGTGACCCGCCCCGGCGACAGGGCCTCGTCCAGGTGGCGGGTGCAACCGTACGGGCCGGGGCGGGGCAGGCGGCGGTAAAGGGACAGACAGGCCGCCTCCAGATGGCGGTCGCGCGCCTCCTCGGCCAGGGCCAGGGCGAGTGGCAGTACGGCGTTGACGGCCAGCTCTACCGCTCTGCTCCGGCCGATGCTGCCCCCGTGCCCCCGCACCGACAGGGTGTCCAGGAGGCGGCGGACGTCCCCTGCCCTCACCGAGGGCAGGAGAGCGGCGAGGAGGCCCGGGCCGGCCAGCCGCGCGAGCAGGCAGGCCAGAGCGGCCATACGGCGCTGGGGCCGGTTTGCGGGCCGGCCAGGCCGTCCCTGGCCGACCCCTGCCGCTACTCCCCGGGCGAGAAGGTGCAGGGCCACGGCCGGCGCCTGCGCTTCGGGGGCGCCCGCCACCGTCCGGCGCAGCTCCTGCCAGGGGACGGCTGCGGCCAGAGCGCCGAAGAGCCCCTCGTTGCCCCCGTAGCCACAGGCCTCGACCAGGGTGCGGTAGAGGGCTTCCTCCCATCCGATCGCCAGGCCGGAGCGACGCAGGCGGTAGGCCTTCTGGCGCAGGCGCATCTCGCCCATCTTGTCCAGGAGGCGGCCCACCTCGTCGGCGCCCAGGCGATGGACGGCCGTGCGACAGGGCTCCTGCCACAGCGTGCTTTCTTCGGCGGACAGGTGAGGGCCCAGGGCCACCACCGGCACGCGTCGTCCGCAGGCGAGGAGGGTGTCCTCGCCAGTATCGTCCCGGAGCACCACGTGCAGGACGAGACCGTCGTATGCCGGGTCGCGGTGGTGTCCGTGACGGCGGAAGTCGCTGGCCAGCAGGTGCACCTCTACGTCGCCTCGGACGGGGCCCGTTGGCGTGAGGATGACCGCGTGGCGGAAGTCCGGCCCCGGGCCAGCGTTGGGCAGGCCCCGGAAGACCACTCGCAGGGGCTGGCCGTCGCGGGTGCGCAGGGCCCGGGCCGGGAAGCGGAGCCCTTGCCAGACGCGGGCCAGGGCCCGTTCCCCGCTGGGGAGGGCGTCAGGGGCTGCCGCGCTCCCTATCATCGGCAGCGTCCGCACGGTAGGGGAAGCCGGCGCGCTCGGCCACAAGGGTCAGCAGTCGCGCCGACGCGCCGCGGGGCCGGTAGCGGGCCGTCTCCCAGTCGCTGACGGTCTGCTGGCGGACGCCCAGCTCTCGGGCCAGTTCCGCCTGGCTGAGGCCGAGGTAGCGCCGCAGCCGGCGCACCTGCCGGGCGTCCCATTCTGGCCCCTTGGTGCCCATGACAGCACCATCTTACACGGTTCCGTGTAAGCCCGCAAGCCTGGCCCCTGCCAGGGCGCGTTGCTAGAATGGGGGCAGAGGAGGCGCACATGGCCGACGCCGAGGGGACGGGCCCCAAGCGGGCGCTGGTGGTGGCAGCCCATCCCGACGATGCCGAATTCGGTTGCGCCGGCACCGCCGCCCTGTGGGGCCGCAACGGCTGGGAGTTCTACTATCTGGTCTGCACCGACGGCTCCAAGGGCTCCAACGACCCCGAACTGGTCATCGAGCGTCTCATCGCCACCCGTCGGCGTGAGCAGCGAGAGGCAGCCCGCCTCCTGGGCGTGCGAGAGGTCTTCTTCCTGGACTACGTGGACGGTGAGCTGGCCTATTCCCGCCAGCTGGTGCGGGACATCGTGCGCTATATACGCCTGGTCCGTCCCCACGCCGTCTTCACTCACGAGCCGTCGCAGATCATCGCCAACCGGGCCATAAACCACCCCGACCATCGTGCCGTGGGCGAGGCCACTCTGGACGCCGTCTACCCCATGGCCCGCACCCGGCCCGCCTTCCCCGACCTGACCGCCGAGGGGCTGGAGCCCCATCGCGTGGGAGAAGTCTACCTTTGGAACAGCGGCGAGCCCAACTTCGCTGTGGACATCACCGACGTGCTGGAGCTCAAGATGCAGGCCCTACTCTGCCACCGCAGCCAGATCCACGAGGCCGAGCGGTTGATGGAGACCCTGCGGGAGCGCCTGAGGGGTGAGGACGGGCGCTACCACGAGCGCTTCCGCCATATCCAGCTCGCCTTCTAGCCCGGGCGCGTCGTAGCCGGGACAGGACGGAAAGAGAACAGGGGTGGCCATGGCCACCCCTGTTCGTACTGTTCGGGCTCGGGTCAGCTCTCGGGGGCGCGGCTGCCCGCCGAGGGGACGGCGAACTGGCGCAGAAGACGCTGCGCCTCGCTGCCCACGCCCAGGTCGAGACAGTCGCAATACGTGGAGTAGATGGCCCTGTCCAGGAGGCGGATGGCCTCGGGGGCCAGGAGGTCCCGGTGGTGGTAGCGCTGTCGGAGCAAGTGTTCCAGCCTGTTCAGGAAGTAGACCTGCAGGCCGGAGTAGCGCCCCTCCCCTGCCTGGGTCCTCCCCAGTTCCTGCCTGCCCTCCAGGCCGGGCTCCATATCGTCCACCTCCCACCAGTAGGATATCCCATCGGATATTCCGTTACAACCACCCTTAAGGCGCTTCGGCCTGGAAGGACCTGTCCTGGTGCCCCGGCTGGATCAGCAAGTGCAGTTGGGAGCGGACGGCCATGGAGTGGTCGTCGTTGGCCGCCCTGTCGGCGGCATCGTCGCTCTCCCAGATGGAGACGCGCCCCACCTCTCCCGAGCCGTCGGCTGCCCGTACGTAGTAGGTGCCGAGGCAACCGGGGAAGCGCCGGTAGTAGGCCACCAGCTCGCGGTTGAGGCGCTCCACCTCACCTTCGTGCCCCGGCGCCGCTCGCATCAGCGATACACGTATGTAGGCCATGGTCGCTACCCCCGTGGCTGTATTGGGCCTGGAGTAGCGCCAGTTTAGCGCCGGAGGCGACGCCTATCAAGATGGGCCTAAAGGCGGAGCTTACCGTGGGAGGGCTGCCGGCGCCGCTGCCGGCCGTCGCCGGCCAGCTCGCGCTCGATCTCCTCCACGGGGATGGCCCCCACCTCGTAGACGTAGCCGCACATGAGGCAGGAGGCGTAGGCGCCGTACCAGTCCTCCTCGAACACGAGGGAGCCGCGGCACCGGGGGCAGACCTTGGGCTTGGTGGTCGTGACCATCTTCCCTGGCCCTCCTCAAGTCAACAAAAAAGCCTCCGTCAGCACTGGCTGACCAAGGCCTTTCCGACGCCTCCGAGGTTAGTTGACGGGTTCGGGCCGAAAGGCTTAGCCCTACTCGCCCCTGGGGGCGAGATTCACCCCAAGAGAGCCTGTCCCCCGGTCCGCCATTCGGCGGATTAGGCGGGGCCACAGCCCTGCGGGCTTGTGACCTCGGTAACATTCTACCCTCCATCGACCGGCCTGTCAACAACAGCACCCTTGACACTGCTAAAATACGCATTTACTTTCCCCCAAAGGACGGGACATGGGGCGTTACATCCTGGCGCGGCTGCTCCTGAACCTCCTGGTCCTGCTGGCGGTGGCCTCGCTGGTCTTCCTCGCCTTGCGCCTCAGCCCGGGTGGCGCGCTGGAGGCGGCATCGCAGGGCGTGCAGGGCGACCTTGAACAGGCCCGCCAGGCTGCCCGCCGCTCCCTGGGCCTGGACCGGCCCCTGTGGGAGCAGTACTGGGACTACATGAGCGGACTCGCCCGCGGCGAACTGGGAGACTCCTTCCGCACCCGGTCGCCGGTGGCGCAGGAAATCCGCGAGCGGATCGGCCCCTCCCTCGAGCTGGGGCTGCTGCAACTGGCGGTGGCGCTGCTGGTAGGAGTACCATTGGGGGTGGTCACGGCCGTCCGCCGTGACACCTGGCCCGACTACGTGTTGCGCGTGACGGCCGTCCTGTTCCTGGGTGTGCCCTCCTTCGTGCTGGCCATCTTCGTGCTGCTCTTCTCGGCGCGCTATCTGGGGTGGACGCCGCCCATCACTACCTACCGGGACCTGGCGCCCTTGCCCCCCTTCGATACGCCGGCCCCGGAGGACCCCTGGCTGAACCTGCAGGTGATGGCGTTGCCGGCCCTGATCGGCGGCCTGGGCACCGCGGCCATCGTCATGCGCTTCCTGCGCGCCCAGATGCTGGAGGTCCTGCGCCAGGACTACGTGCGCATGGCCCTGGCCAAAGGCCTGCCGGGCAGGCTGGTGGTGCTGCGCCACGCCCTGCGTAACGCCCTGCTGCCGGTGCTGACCCTCGCCGGGCTGGCCCTGGGAACGCTGGCGGCGGGCAACGTGGTCCTGGAGTCCATCTTTCTCATACCGGGGCTGGGGCTGTACGCCGTCAACGGAGTCCGCCAGAACGACTTCCCGGTCGTGCAGGGCATGACGGTGCTGGTGGCGTCATTTCTGGTCTTCGTGAACCTGCTGACGGACCTGGCCTATGCCTGGCTCGACCCCCGCGTCCGCTATGCCTGACGAGGCAGCCACGGGCGGGGTCGTCCCGGTGCCCGCGGCCGACGCCTTGTCCGGGCCAGCGCCCGGACCGGGTGTCCCACGGGCCGTTGGCCGGTTCTTGCGGCGCCGGCCCCTTGGCGCGCTGGGCGTGGCGGTGGCCCTGGCCATGCTGGCGGCCTCGCTGGGCCCGCCGGAGCCCCGTTTCGGCCTGCCCGACCTCCCCGACCGCCCCCTGGGCTTCCAGATGGGCAGGCCCTTCCTGGCCCGTTACGGCCCCGAGGACTTTTTTCGCGACGACTCGGGCCGTCTGGCCCGGTTCCAGCCGCCCAGCGGTCGCCACTGGCTGGGCACCGACGACAAGGGTCGGGACGTGTGGGCGCGCCTGGTCTGGGGCACCAGGAGGTCCCTGTTCTTCGCCCTGTGGGCCCTCGTCCTGGCCACCGTCGGCGGCACCGCCGTGGGCCTGGCCTCGGCCTATTTCCTGGGGTGGGTTGACATGCTGGTGCAGCGGCTCATGGACGGCCTGCAGTCGTTCCCGCCCCTTCTGGTGCTGATGCTGGTGGTGACCCTCACCGAGCCCAGCCTGAGGGTGCTGGCGTTCGCTCTGGCGGTGGTGGCCCTGCCGAGCGTGCAGCGAGTGGTCCGCAGCGTGGTGCTGGCGGTGCGGGAAGAGCCGTACGTGCTGGCGGCTCGCGCCCTGGGCGCCTCCCACCTCCGCACGATGCTGCGGCACGTCCTGCCCAACGTCATGGCCCCGGTCCTGACGGTTTTCTCGGTGGGGCTGGGCTCGGCGGTGCTGGCGGAGGCGGCCATATCTTTCGTGGACCCGTCCACCGTGCCGCAGTCTGCTTCCTGGGGCATCATGCTGGCCGAGGGTCGCGCCTACATGTTTGAGCATCCCCACGTGGTGCTGGCAGCGGGGGGAGCCATCGCTGGGGCGGTGCTGGCCTTCAACCTGGCCGGCGACGCCTTGCGGGACGTCCTGGACCCGCGGCTGCGCGTCCTCTAGCCTGGGGTAGAGTCGACCCGCGGGGCCACGGGCGCTATAATTCGCCCAGGGCCGCGGATCCGGCCCAGGAGGGGGTGAGACCCCTGCCCAGTCCGGCTGGCCGTCGCCTCACCAGGCGGCAGTTCCTGGGAGCGGCGGCGGGGCTGGCGGCGACTCTGGCAGGGTGCGGCGGCAGACAGCTCAGGGAAGGGCTCCCACCATCGGCGCCGCAGGAGCCGGCGACGCCGGTGCGCGGCGGCGTCCTGCGCCTGCCAGGCTACGAGGCGGCGGTCCTGGACACCCTGGACCCACATCAGACCCAGTTCGGGCCCATATACAGCTCTCATTCGGCTGTCTTCAGTAAGGTCCTGCGCTACGAAGACCCCCTCCAGGGTGTGATCGCCCCCGACCTGGCCGAGAGAATGCCGGAGGTCATCGGCGACCCTCCCCTGGAGTACGTCGTCCGTCTGCGCCCGGGTGTGCGCTTCCAGCGGCCCGGCGCCGTCCTCGGCCGTTCGCCCTCCCGCGAGGAGCAGGCGCTGGGCGGTCGCGAGCTTACGGCCGAGGACGTGAAGTACTCCTTCGAGCGCCAGATGAACGAGCGCAGCCCCCGCTGGCCCTTCTACTACCGCGCCTATCAGTACCAGGTCATCGACTCCATCCAGGTAGTGGACAGGTACACGCTGCGCATTCGCACCAGGGAGCCGGTGGCCCCCTTCCTGCACTACCTGGCCGACACCAACGCCTTCATCGTGGCGCGGGAACTGGTAGACGCCGGCGACGAGATGAACCGGCAGGAGGCCATGATCGGCACCGGCCCGTTCATCTGGGACAGGCTGGAGGTGCTGCAGCAGTCGCGTTTCGTCCGCAACCCCGACTGGTTCGGCTGGGACCGCCCCGAGCTGCAGCGGCCGTATCTGGACGGTTACACCTCCATCTTCGCCTTCGAGGACGCCGTCATCGAAGCCGCCTTCCGCGAGAAGAGGGTGGACGTGGCCCTCTACCAGGCCAATCCCCAGTGGGTGGTGCGGCTGCGGCAGGAGAACCCGGAGCTGCAGGCGGTAGACGTGGGGCTCGCTGCCTGGGTCAACGCCCGCCTGCGGACCGACCGGCCCCCCTTCAACGACTTCCGGGTGCGTAAGGCGGTGCACCTGGCCACAGAGCGCCAGCAGATCATCGACGCTGTCTGGCAGGGCTACGGGCGCATGCACGGGCCGGTGAGCCCCCTCGTTCACTGGGCCCTGCCCGAGGAGGAGCTGTCGTCCCTGCCCGGGTACCGCACCGGGCGGCGCCAGCGCGAAGAGGACGTAGCCGAGGCACGGCGGCTGTACGAGGCGGCGGGACGCCCGGCCATCGAGGTCACCTTCTCCAACATCCCTCCCGGCCTGGCGAGCTACGCCCCCCAGTACCAGCGCCAGCTCCAGCAGGCCCTGGGAGGCCAGGTGGAGGTGCGCGTGGTGTCCCAGAACGACATCTCCGAAGGGCACCGGCAGGGCACCATCGCCTTCAGCTTCGCCTACGACAACGGCTGGATCGACCTGGACGACTGGCTGTATCCCTACTTCCACAGCCGCGGCACCAAGAACACCTTCGGCCTGCGGGACCCGCAGCTCGACTCGCTCCTGGAAGCCCAGAGACGTGAGTTCGACCGCGACCGTCGCCGCGAGCTGGGCTGGCAGGTCCAGCGCTACCTGCTGGACAGGGTCCTGGCCAGGCTGGACATGGCCAGCCCGGTGGAGCTGTGGGTGGCCTGGCCCTACTATCGCGGCTTCCGGCCGCTGGTCTTCTTCGGCACGTCCTACTTCCTGGTGGACGCCTGGCTCGACTCCGGCCACCCTTCCTTCCGCGGCCGGCCGTCGGGCGGCTAGAACACGGACACCGTGCTGCCGCCGTCCACCTGGATGGTGGTGCCGGTGATGTAGCGGGCCTTGTCGGAGCAGAGGAAGAGCACCAGGTTGGCCACGTCTTCGGCCTCCCCCAGATAGCCCAGGGGTATGCGGGATTCCTCCTCCGAGACCACCTGCTCCAGGGTGCGGCCGGTGCGGCGCGCCCTCTCCTCGAGCAGGAACATGAGGCGCTCGGTGGCGATGTTGCCCGGGCAGACAGTGTTGACGGTGATGTTGTAGGCTGCCAGTTCGCGGGAGAGCGTCTTGGCCAACCCCACTACCCCCAGGCGGGCCGTGTTGGAAAGCACGAGGTAGTCCCTGGGCTGCTTCACGGCGGCGGAGGTGATGGCGACGATACGCCCGTTGCCGGAGCGCTTGAGATGGGGCAGCGCCTCGCGCACCAGTCGCACGGCCGAGAGCAGGTTCTGGTCTATGGCCCGTTGCCAGGCCTCCTCGCCCAGCTCCTCGAACAGGCCGGCGGGGGGCCCGCCCGCGTTGGCCACCACGATGTCCAGCCGCCCGAAGGCTGCCACCGCTTCGGCCACCAGCCTACGGATATCGTCGTAACGGGCCATATCGCACGGCACGGCCAGGACCTGGACACCCGTCTCCTCGGCGATGGCCCTGGCCGCCTCGTCCAGCGCCTGGCGGCCGCGGGCGGCCAGGGCGACCCGACACCCCTCTCGCGCCAGCCCCAGGGCTATGGCGCGGCCGATGCCCTTGCTGGCGCCGCCGACGATGGCTGCCCTGCCGCCGAGACCCAGGTCCATCTCTCTGCCTCCTCGACGTCGTTGGGGCCTGTGCGGGGGCGCGAGCACAGGGCCCGCCTCGTATGCTAACCCCTGCCTTCCTCGGGTCAAAGGGGGCAGTATAATGGCCTCGAGACCCCTTCGGTCTCCTGCCGAACGGACGATGGCCGGGGCCTTGCGCAAGTCCCCCATCTATACCCGCGCCGGCGACCGGGGCGAGACCTCCCTTTTCGGCGGGCAGCGGGTGGCCAAGGACCATCCGCGGGTGGCGACCTACGGCGCCCTTGACGAGCTCAACTCCGCCCTGGGCGTGGCCCTGGCCTTCCTGCGCCAGCGGCGCGTAGCCGCCCTGCTGCGCCAGGTCCAGGCCGACCTCTTCCAGTTGGGCGCGGAGCTGGCCAGCCCGGGCTCCGACCGCTTCCGCCTGCCCGTCGAGCGGGTGTCATGGCTGGAGCAGGCCATCGACGAATACGATGCCAGGGTGGAGCCGCTGAAGAGCTTCGTCCTGCCGGGGGGCGCTCCAGCGGCCTCCTTTCTCCACCTGGCGCGGGCGCTGTGCCGGCGTGCCGAGCGGGAGGCGGTGGCCCTCTCCCGGCAGGAGGAGGTGGGCGCCCACGTGCTGGCCTACCTGAACCGCCTCTCCGACCTCCTGTTCGTACTGGCCCGCTACGTCAACAAGGCCGAAGGCCGCCAGGAAACGCCCTGGCAGGGCCGCTGATATGCCCCGTCGGCTCCTGCTGGTCAGGCACGCTGCTCCCGAGCGGCCCCGTCGCATCGGCGAGCCGCACCTGCCCCTGAGCGAGACGGGCTGGCAGCAAGCCCGCGCCCTGGCCGGGCGGCTGAAGGGGGCACCAGTGCGGGCGCTCTACACCAGCCCCTACCGACGGGCCCTGGAGACGGCGCACGTCCTGGGAGAATCGCTGGGGCTGGAGCCGGTGGTGGACGAGCGGCTGCGGGAGTGGGACGCCGGACAGTGGAACGGCCTCAGGCCCGACGAGGTGCTCTCGCTTTTCGGTAGCGACTGGACGCAGATGGCCCGCGACCCGCACTTCTCGCCGCCCGGAGGCGAGCACGCCGGCCAGGTGGCCGTTCGTGTTCAGGGCTTGCTGGCCGACCTGCGCGCCAGGCACGCCGATGGCGACTTGCTGCTGGTGGCCCATTCGGGCGTGCTGGCGGTGCTGGTGCACCTCCTGCTGGGGCTCCCGCTGGAGGCGTGGGGTCGCGTCGCCTACAGGCTGGACTACGCCTCCCTGACGGTGTTCGAGGACGACGGGGCTCCGTCACAGCCGCTGCTCCTGCACTACAACGACACCTGTCACCTGCGAGGTCTGGCGTGATCCCCGTCGGCGACGAGCCCCGCAGCCGCGCCTTCCCCTGGGTGAACCTGGGCCTCATCGCTATCAACGTCCTCGTTTTCTTTTACGAGCTGAGCCTGGACCAGCGGGGCCTGCAGCAGCTCTTCTTCGACTGGGGCGTCATCTCCCAACGACTGGTGGACTGGCTGAAGGCGCCGTCCGGCTGGGAAGAGCCGGCCACTGTGTTCACCAGCATGTTCCTGCATGGCGGCTGGCTGCACCTCATCGGCAACATGCTCTACCTGTGGGTGTTCGGGGACAACGTGGAGGACGCCCTGGGCCACGTGAAGTACCTGCTGTTCTATCTGGTCTCGGGCATCGGGGCGGTGGCGATGCAGGTGGCCGTGGACATGGACGCCCGCATACCGATGGTGGGGGCTAGCGGCGCCATTTCGGGCGTGCTGGGGGCCTACATGTTCCTGTATCCCACCGCGACCGTATCGGTGCTGGTGCCGTTCTTCTGGTTTTTCGGCTTCGTGCCCATGCCGGCGGTGGTGCTCATCGGCTTTTGGTTCCTGCTGCAGCTATTCAGCGGCGTGGCCTCTCTCGGTGCGCCGGCGGTGGGGGTGGAGCAGGGCATCGCCTTCTGGGCCCACATAGGCGGCTTCGTGACCGGCTTCCTGATCGTACTGATTTTCCGCCCCAAGCGCCGTTCGCGCCTCGTCCAGCGCTGGGACTTCTGGGACTGACGGCTGCGGGGCGCTACGGCCTGCACGGCTCGGGCAGCGAGCCCGGTCGGGCGCTCCGGCGCGCGCTTCGCAGTGCCAGCAGCGGGCTGCGCCCGGCTGCCGCCAGAGCACCACAGTACGCCTACCTCACCTGCACACCCACCCCTACGGAGCCATAGGGCGGGAACTCCTGGCTGGCGGAGGCGAACCATGAGCCCGACAGGAAGGTGAACGGGCCGCACGTGCCGCCCGGCGCCACGTTGCGGCAGGCGTTGACTATCACTCCGCCCAAGCCTGCCAGGCCGTCCCATACGGCCAGGTCGGAAACCTTGCCCGCCACGGGGCTGGCATTCATGGCAGCCACCTTGCTGAAGCCGAACGTGTCGATGGCTGTCATGTAAAAGTTCCAGTCGTTCTGGCCGGGCCAGATCCGCCGGGCCACTGCCCCGGCCCGCACCTGCGGCGAACAGCCCAATTGGTTACAGGCCTGGAGCCGGTAGTACACCACGCCCAGGTCCCACCACGGCACACCGACGAATAGCTCCCCGGGCGCCTCACCGGCAGGGATGTCGCGGCAGCTCATGAACGGCGAGTCGAACTGGAAGCTAAAGTCGGCGCACAGGCGGTAGAAGGTCACGCCCTGGGGCTGGAACCAGGTGACTCTGGCCCGCTGCAGGTCATGAGGCTGTATGGAGACCAGGGCTGGCGGGGATGGCGGCGCTGTGGGTGTCGGCGGAGGCGGTGTGGGGCTCGGGGTCGGGCTCGGAGTAGGAGTGGGGCTTGTGCCCGGCTGTCCCAGGGATAGCCTGCCCGCACCGAAGACATTGTCCTTCCCTGGCGCGCCGAGGTCCACCGCTCTGGACTCGAGGAACTGCCTGATCTGAGTCGGGCCCCAAGAAGGGTTCGCCTGTTTGACCAGGGCCGCGGCCCCGGCCACGTGCGGCGCCGCTGCCGAGGTTCCAGCGAAGCCCTGGGGGCCGTAAGACGCTGTCGATACCCTGGCAGGGGCCACGATGTCAGGCTTGGTCCGACCATCCCATGTGGGCCCCTGGGAAGAATAAGGCTCGATGACGTTGGGACTGTTCCAGGCCACCGCCCCTACGGAGAAGGCGGAGGGGCTGTCTGCGGGAGGGGAGATGCTGCGGCTGGGAATGGACTGCTCCAGCCCAAGATTGTACACGAATAGTTCAACACGACGGGGAGTTGGTGGCAACACATCTCCGGCACGTATCGCTACCGCGTAATATCCTGTCCACGGCGCTGCAACCGAGATGATTTCATAAGGCCTGTGTGCCAGCGAACACCCCTGCGGTCCGTCCGATACGCCCACTATGGTGGGGCCGGCTATATCGCCAATGATGGGGTCGACATAAAGTACGTAAAGGTCGTAGTCGTTACAGGAGCCGTTCCATGAGTCGTCCCATCGCAATACTACGCTTATGGAAGTTCCGGCGGGAATCAGTCGTTGACCCCCTGCCGTCAGCCAGTTCCCCTCTTGATTGCCCTGGAAGTTCATCCATTTGTCCCCGTCAGTATCGGACCACATTCCTGCCCAGTGCGACTGACCAGAGTTGCCTGCTGCGTTAACCCAGAACGTCCCCGACGAAACAGCATTGTTTATATAGCCTGCGATACTGTACCGGTGCCATCTCCTGGGCCCCACGTAGGATGACCCATGGACATGTTGACGATGTGGACCCCCTGCTGTACCAACCAGCTTGTTGCGCTGATTATTTCGAGCTCGCTGGCTGCCTCGGCCAGGTACAGCGTCGAGTCGGGCGCCAAGTCGTAGATGATCTCGGCGATAGCAGTTCCATGCCGGCACGACGGGCTACCAGTGCAGGTGAGGGACGAAAAATCGCGGTAAACGACCCGGCTCAATGGCGGCAACTCCCGTCCCACTAGCGCCTGATATCCGTCGAAACCCGCATCTACGATGCCGACTTTGACGCCTGAGCCCGTGAGCCCGGCCTGTTGCCATGACTGAGCGCCCGAGAGCGTGGCGCCCTCTGTCACAGCGTGTGCCCAGGCATGATGTGGCCTCCTCACCATCATTACCGTATCGCTCTCAGCGAGGGCCTCTAGGGCTGCAAAAGGCACCATCGCCTGGATCAGGTTGGAAAAGATGTACTCAATACGCCCGCCCACACCCTGGACTGCCGCCGCTGCTTCCGCCTCCCGCCCCGGCACCGCCTCTACCACCACCTGCACCATCCCATCCGCCTGGTTGATGAGCTGCAGCGGGACTTCTGCAGCGACTCCATCGGTAGTGGCCCGTGTGGCGGCGAGCCACTGGGAGAGAGCTGATTCTATCTTTGGCGTTTTGACCGCCGTAGGGATGAGGTTGTTAAGCTCAAAGGCCAATTGTGGCGAGTTTGCGTGGGCGGAGCCCTGCCACGAGCAAACCAAAGCGAGTGATGAGATGACCAACAATATCCATCTTCGCAGTAGCCCGTACGTTCGCTGAGGGGAAGGGGCGTCTGTTGGCCGCGTGGTTAGAGTGCAGCTACCTGTGGGCCTTCTTTTGACACCTGCCGGGCAGGATGTTCGTGACAGGTTCATCTCCGGTTATCTCCCGGTAGTTGCGAGTGGCATCATTATAGAAAGCGATGGCTGACAACGCAACAGTTTTTACAGATAACGATAAGACGCTAGCCAGGAAGCGACTGCCCCGTTTAACCGACACTGCTGGATCGACTCGTCCGCAAGCCTGCACCTTTGTTGGGCCGGGATGTGCTGGCGGCCCTTGACAAGGCTCCGGAGCGGCGTATAATCTAGGCAGAACTAATCTGAGCAGGCGCTAAGGTTACCAGCGAGGCTGCAAAGGGGGGCGCAGGCTATGGCCATCGACCAGGACATGCTGCACCAGCTCACGACCCAGGAAGACCTGCCCGAGCTCGACCTGAGCTGGCTCCGGCCTGAAGACCGCGCGCGGGTGGAGGCCACCCGTCTCCGGCCCGGCCGCAAGGGCCTGACCCTGGACACCCTGGAGGCCGGCCAGGAGCTGCCGGACGCCTCCGACGACTACACGGCCCGGCCGCGCGGGGCCGAGCGTCACCCCGCTGCTGCCCGCCACCACCTGTACTACCCCCTGCGCCACGAGACCTGGTCCGACAACGTCCGCCTGCTCTACGAGGAGGCCGTCCAGCGGCAGTGGTCCTCGGCCACCGATATCCCCTGGCATACCCTGAGGCCGCTACCCGACGACGTCGAGCGGGCCTGGTGCCAGTTCGCCACCTTCCTGACCGAGGTCGAGTTCATCGCCGGCGATACCCCCGGACAGTGGCTGGAGCGCATCAATCCCGAGTGGTACGAGGTCAAGCTCTTCCTCCTCACCCAGATCATGGACGAGGCCCGCCACCTGGACGTGTTCCGCAAGCGGGCCCTTGCCAACGGGGGCGGCCTGCTGCAGGAGAGCGGCGGCGGGGGACTGCGCATCATCCTGGAGTGCCAGGACTTCAGCGAGTTCTCGGCCATCATGCACGTCTTCGCCGAGGCGCTGGTGCAGACGCTCTTCCGCTCCGGCGAGGCCCTGGCCTACAACGAGGCCGAAAAGGCCATCTTCCGCCTCTGCGCCCAGGACGAGTCGCGCCATATCGCCTTCGGCGTTATGCACCTGAAGCATATCCTGGAGACGCAGCCCTGGCGGCGCGAGGAGATCCATTACTACCTGGACAAGATCGAGGGTCCCCTGTCCCTGGACATGCAGTCGGGTGCTTCGGCTAACGCGCCCCTGTTTGACGAGGCCATCATGGTGCTGGCGGGAGGGGGCCGCAAGAACATCGACAAGGGGTTCGACTTCCTCATGAACCTGCGCCGCCGCCAGGTGCTGGAGTACCTGCACCGCCTTGAGGTGGCGGGCCTGCCCGAGCGGCGCTATCGGATGAACCCCGTCCTGCGCGCCTTCATCGAGACCTAGACCGCGGCCGCACATGGCCACCGTCGGCGGGGGGCCCGGCGGCCCCCGCCCGAGACCCTGGAGGAGATACACATGAGCCAGCAGACCACGGAGGTGCCGGAAGAGCTAGCGCGCCTGGCCCAGGAGAGAGACTTTCCGCTGGACCTGGTGCGGCGGGCCCTCGCCCTCGGCTTTTCGCCCGGCGCCGTCCGCGCCCAGCTCTTGCGCGGCATTAGCCCGCAGGAGGCGGAGGAGTTCCTCGCCCAGCAGGAGCGCCTCCGCGCCGGGGAAGAGGTGGAGGTACCGGAGGAGATCACCCAGATGGCCCGCAAGCGCCGCTGGCCGGCGGGGCTGGTGCAGCGCGCCCTCACGGCAGGCTTCCGTCTGAGCGAGGTGCGGGCCATGCTGGAGGCCGGCCTCCGCTTCGACCAGGCCGAACGGCTGGTCATCATCAGGGAGCGCTCTCAGGAGCGGCAGCGAGAGGGGGGCGAGGGCCGGCAGCGCCGCACCGAGCTGCCGTGGATGAACGTGCGCACCGAGTGGGGAGTGCGGGTGAGGCCGGGCAAGAAGGGCCTCACCCTGGGCTCCCTCAACGTGGGCACCTACGGCGATGTGCCCGACTACTGGCCGTACCAGACAGAGATGCCCAGGGGGGCCTATCACAACCCGGGCGCGCCGCCCATGGGCTACACCATCTACGAGAAGGCGGAGCTGTGGGCCGACAACGCCGCCGACCTCTACGAGGAGGCCATCCAGCGCCAGTGGAAGCCGGCAACGGCCATCCCGTGGGACGATATCGCCGCGCTGCCCGAGGTTCAGGAGCGCGCATTGGCCCAGCTTTGCACCTACCTGTGCCAGAACGCGCTGGTCTGCTCCGATGTCATCGGCCGTTGGCTGAAGGAGATGTCCTACGGCTACCACGAGGTCAAGGTGTACATGGCCACGGCCGGGTTCGACTATGCCCGGCACTTCGATGTCTTCCGCAAGCGGGCCTACCTGAACGGCATCGGCATGGGCAGGCAGAGCCCGGGCTATTACCTGCGGGTCATCAAGGACGCGAGGCGCTGGACCGAGGCTTCGACCCTGCTGTTCATCTTCAACAGCAGCTACGTCCTGCACCTGTGCCAGGTGGGCTACTACACCGCTGCCAGCGAGGGCGACGCCCTCATCTTTCGCCTGGCCATGCAGGACCTGGCCCGCCAGACGGCGTACGGCGTCAAACACCTGCAATACTTCCTGATGCGCAAGCCCGAGAACCGCGAGGAGGTGCACACCTGCCTGCAGCGTGCCGAGTCTCTCTTCGCCTACGAGGACGACAAGGACCCCACCCTCCAGGAGGCGCTCATAGTGCTCCTGGGAGGTGGGCTGACTGAGGAAGAGCTGAAGCGGGGCTGGGCCCTCCTGAACTACTTCCGGCGCCGGTGGCTACGCGACTACCTGCGCCGGCTGGAGGCGGCGGGCCTGCCCGAGCGCCGCGACCGGCTCTTCCCCTACTTGCGCCAGTGGGCACCGGCGCCGGCTGCGGCCCGTTAGGCACGCGCTGCCCCTGGCCGGGGGCGTACAATGGAGGCAGGCGCCGGCGTGGTCGCGCCGGCCGGGATGCAGGCCATATCGCAACCAGGAGGCAGGCTATGGCCCAGGAGACGACCACCATCCGCGCCACCTTCCCGTCGCTGGAGTGGTTCCAGGCGCTCAAGGACATCGTCAACGGGCAGGAGGCCTACCGACGCATCGGCACCTGCGACACCACCATGGGCATCAAGATACCCGACCTGCAGAAGTATTACGTGGTGACCTTCGAGGCCTTCGAGGTGGCCGACGTGCGCGAGGCCACCGAGGACGAGGTGGAGGACTGCGACTTCTGGCTGGAGGCCCCCTACGCCCGCTGGAAGGAGATGCTCCAGAACATCCGGGCCAACGGCAAGGCCGACCTCCACCACACCCTGAACACCCTCGACCTGGAGGACCCGGAGGGCTTCGCCCGTTCCCACGACGGCCTGCGCCGCGACGCCTTCTACCGGTTCAACCAGTCGCTGCAGTTCTTCTTCGACGCCTCGGCCGCCATCGACACCGTCTTCGTCCAGTAGCGCGTCCGCCAGCTGCGGGCGCGCGCTCGCAGTCATGGCAGGGGCGGGGGCCAGCCCCGGGGGCCTCGCGTGAGACGCGGGCCTGATAAGCTGTTAGTACCGTCCGGTCTCCGGGCGGATGGGTCGTGGAGGCACATCGAGGCCACCACACGGCATCGAGTCACGGCGGCCACGGCGGGCAACCGTCGGCCGCAGCCCCTCACCGAGGGAAGCGAGTCCACGACCGTCACGCCGGCCACCGCCCGGAGATGTTCCGCGACCGCTTCTTCGTCTGCCTCGTCCTGACCGTTCCCGTCCTCTTCGTGTCGGAGGACGTGCGTGGCTGGTTCGG
>Ga0101941_1000637_pt1 | contig 49352 bp, 53 predicted proteins | sample DewCreD2012metaG_3_FD_75242 | JGI IMG/M metagenome (GOLD analysis project Ga0101941, IMG submission 75242) | Hot spring sediment bacterial and archeal communities from British Columbia, Canada, to study Microbial Dark Matter (Phase II) - Dewar... ... | reverse complement strand
GCGATCTTGATCGCCTGACGGATGCTGGCGGAATCGTCCACGGTGAGGATCGAGGTCATTGGGCCGTCCCTTGAAGCCAGAACTTGGCGCGCTCGGAAGTTTCGTCGTCGAGAAAGCCGCCGCGGCGCAGCACTTCCAGCACCGCGCCGTCCGCCGGACGCCGCAGCGTAAAGTCACGCCCCGTCTCGGCGGCCTTGCGGCGCGCGGATTCCATGAGCTGGATAAAGGTCAGGTCGATTTCGCTTGCGTCGTCGATATCCACGACGACCGGGCCATCGTGGCGAAGGGCGGCCCACAGCTCTTCGCGAGCTTGAAGAACGTTAACAACCGTCACGCCTTCGCCAAACGATACTGCTCTGTACTCGAAGCTTTCCAATAAACTCAGCCCCCGCCGGAAATAGATATCAACGTTACTTGAAATCTTTTCTACGCTTCAACTTGCGAGAGGCTGATTAAATTAAAGTGAAAGGGACAACCTGCGGCGGAGCGGCATTTTGTCCCGGCCCTGAACCACGAGCGCTTCACGGCGTGATGGGGTCTCTGCGCGGTGTGGGAGCTCCGCGCCCGCTCACCAAACGCCTTTCGCGACATTTCTATCTGGCAGGCTGCGCGTCATATCTGACGGCCCAGACAATATAGTTTTATATCAATATGTTACAAATGCCCGGTCACAATACAAATGCCCACCAGCCGGTTCAGGCAAGCATTGTCGCCAACTCCGAACATCGGGTCCTTCAGGTCCAGAGCGCCGATAACGGCATCGAAACAGCGCCTCCTGCGTGGCCACATAAAAAGCGGTACGCTGTCCCTCACGGAAATCGCGCCCCCACTCGGATTCTCAAAATCTTCGGCGCTTTCCAGATGGCGACGTCAGGACGGCGAAGACTCATCGTCCGCCGACATGAAACAAATAGAGCCCGGTTTCTGGATGAGTGGCACGCACTATGCCCTCGACATCGAAATTCCGCAGTCGAGCCGTAGACCCAAATCTCGTCCCAAACGGTCAATCCAAGGCAATTGGCCCGCGACCTAAATTGCAGGATTTCGAGCCCGCTCCGCACCGTTTAGGCGGCTCTGGCGTACAGGATCGTACAATCGCGGTGGTGGCGCGCCCTGCTGGATTCGAACCAGCGACCGCTCGCTTAGAAGGCGAGTGCTCTATCCAGCTGAGCTAAGGGCGCGGACCCCGCGGGGGAAACTTGCGGCTGAACGCCTAGTGCGTCCAGGGTTGCTTGCGGCCGGCGGCGAAGTTGTCGGCATAGGCCTTGATGATCCGCTTGGGCGTCTTGGGCTCGAACAGCTGGAACGCGATCTCGTGGCGCTGGGCGTAGGACACGGCCTCGTCACGCGTCTCGAAGTTCAGGCGCACCTGGCCGTTCATGTCGCTCGACTGGGTCCAGCCCATCAGCGGATCCGAACGTCTGGCCGAGGCCGGCTCGAACTCCAGCACCCAATCCTTGGTCTTGGCCTTGCCGGACTGCATGGCGGTCTTGGCGGGGCGGTAGATGCGCGCGAGCATGAAAGCCTCTCCAGGTCGAACGTCGCCCCAACAAGGGGGTCTAGGTGGTCGGAGCGGCAGGATTTGAACCTGCGACCCTCTGGTCCCAAACCAGATGCGCTACCAGGCTGCGCTACGCTCCGAAACACCGAGCGGGTGCTCTACAGGGCTTCGTCGCCGGGAGCAAACGGAACGGACACGCTTCAGCCTTTCGGGAAGATTTTGTTGAACACGCGGTCGCCCGGCAGGATGCCCAGTTGGGCGGCGCGGCCGCCGGGAATCTCCAGAACCCCGCCGACCAGGCCGCCCGATGGCAGCGGCGTCTCGTCGTGGGGCACCGCGTTGCGGGCGATCGACAGCACCCGGCCGTCGGGCGCGATGTAGATGATGTCTAGAGGGATCAGGGTGTTCTTCATCCAGAACGCCGCCCGCTGTGGCGGCTTGTACGGGAACAGCATGCCCCGGTCGGGCGCCAGGGACTTGCGGAACATCAGGCCCCTCGCCTGCTCGGCCTTGGTGACGGCCAGCTCGACCGTGAACTTGACCCGCCCCCGACTGGTCAGGATCTCGACCGTGTCGAGCCTGGCCGACGTCGCCGCGGCGGCCGGCTTGGGCCTGGCCTGCCAGGCCTGGGCCGGCGCCGTCGCCAAGCCGCCGGAGAACAGGGCAAGGACGACCAGCGTCAGGGCATGTCGTCCGATCGTCTTCTTGGGTGTCACACGCGCCTCATCATCCTCGCCGCGTCGCGCGACGCGGCGATCCTACGACGTCACGCGTCGATGGCGAAAGTCGGTCCGCGCGGTTAGTCCTCGCCGGCGGTGATTTCGGCCACCACCAGGCCCTTGGGGCCCTCGGCGAACCGCACCATTACGTCCTCGCCGGGCTGCAGGTCTTCCAGGCCGCCGCGACGCAAGGTCTCGATGTGCACGAAGATATCGCCCGGCTGGCCGTCACGAACGACGAAGCCATAGCCCTTGGTGCGGTTGAACCACTTGACCTTGGCGCGCTCGGCCGGTCCCACGGGCTCCAGCGACTGACGGCCGCTGTCCACGCCCGATCGGAAGTGGTCGCGGCGCAAACCCATGCCGCCATCGCCGAACGTCCGCTTGGGCCGCTCCACCGGCGTGCTGGCCGCGCTTTCGTCCAGATCCACGACCTCGGACACCTGCCAGCCCTTGGGACGCTTGACCACGTCGCAGACGATGACCGCCCCCTCGAGCGCCGTTTCGCGACCACAGTTGCGCAGAGACGTGACGTGCAGCAGCACATCCTTCAGGCCGGTCTGGCCTGGGTCATCGGGGACGATGAAGCCGTACCCCTTGCCCGTATCAAACCACTTCACGCGCCCGCTGATACGCACGAATTCCTCATGCGATCCCGAGTCCTCGAAATCGAAACCAGACATTCCGCCCCTCTGGCTCGCCCAGACAGCCCAGGGGGCGAGCACCACAGAATAACACTGTTCTCGCGATAGGAGAGCCGTCAATAACCAATTGACCTCAAAGGGCCATTGGAAAGCCCGCGCGACATTTCGTCGCAGCGGCTAGACCGACATTAACCTGAAATGTCCGTGGTGGGTGGTAGTCCCTAGGGGAGTCGAACCCCTCTCTCCAGAATGAAAATCTGGCGTCCTAACCGATAGACGAAGGGACCACGGCGCCTGCATTAGGCGGGTATTCGCATGTAAAGTCTAAGTAGGCTTCGCGGTGGTAGTCCCTAGGGGAGTCGAACCCCTCTCTCCAGAATGAAAATCTGGCGTCCTAACCGATAGACGAAGGGACCACGTGGCCGCGAAGAGCAGGCGATATACAAAGCTTCCCCCCAGGGCGCAAGCGACCGAGAGCAGTTTTTTCAAGTCATTCGCATGCGGGGGTCAGCGACGTCCTCGATCTCAAGCTGGACGCCTTCGCGGCCCATATAATCGTCCGGTTTCAGACGGCCGACGACGTGCAAGGCGCCCCCGCCGGCCAGCAGGCGCTCGCCCAGAGGGGTCTCGGCCGACCGCCAGGAGATCGCCTTGATTCTGTCGCCCGACGGCCCGACCAGGTCGACCCGCACATGGCCGCCCTTCATGGCCATCACCCGTTCGGGACGAACCCCGGCCAGGGCGAACATCGGCTCGGGATTGCCCGGACCGAACGGCGCCAACTGCTGGAACTCGCTCCACAGGGCGCGATTGGCGGCCCGAGGCTGGACCAGGGCGTCGATATCCACGCCCTCGACGCCCACGGCCTCCATCTCGCCGGCCAAGCGCTCTTCCAGGAAAGCGCGGAACTCGGGAATCGAGTCGGGGCGGATCGACAGGCCCGCCGCCATGGCGTGGCCGCCGCCGGCCATCAACAGGCCCGCCTCGAACGCCGCCTGGATCGCCGCGCCCAGGTTGACGCCCGGCTGTGAGCGGCCCGAGCCCTTGCCGACATTGGCGGCGCGGTCGATGCCGATCACCACCACCGGCTTGCGATAGCGCTCGCGCAGGCGGCCGGCGACGATGCCGATCACGCCCGGGTGCCAGCCCTCGCCCGCCACCACGATCACCGGGGCCTCGGGATTGAAGTTGCTGCCGCGTTCCAAAACGGCGGCGGCCTCCTCGACGACGCCGGCCTCGACGGCCTTGCGCTCGGTGTTGAGGCTGTCGAGCTCCTCGGCCAGCATTCGGGCTTCCTCGGGGTCGTCCGTGGACAGCAGGCGCGCGCCGAGGTCGGAGCGACCGATCCGGCCGCCGGCGTTGATGCGGGGCCCCAGGATGAAGCCGGCATGGAACACCGAGGCCGGGCCGGAGCCCTTGCCGACCTCGAACAGAGCCTTCAGGCCGGGATTGCCCCAGCTGGACATGGTGCGCAGGCCAAGCGTCGTCAGGGCGCGATTGAAGCCGACCAGTTGGGTGACGTCGCAGACCTCGCCCATGGCCACCAGGTCCAGCCATTGGCGCAGGTCCGGCTGCGGGCGCTCCTCGGTGAACAGTCCGCGCTTGCGGGCCTCGCGGTTGAGGGCGGCCAGCAGGACGAAGGTCACGCCAGCGGCAGCCAACACCCCCTGCCCGCTCTGGCAGCCCGGACGGTTGGGATTGACCACGGCGGCGGCCGCCGGCGGATCCTCGCGCATCAGGTGGTGGTCGATGACCACCACCTCCAGGCCGATGGTCGCGGCGCTGGCGATAGCGTCATAGGCGGCCGCCCCGCAATCCAGCGTCACGACCAGCTCGGCGCCGGTATCGCGGATGGTCTTGAAGGCCGCCGGACTGGGGCCATACCCCTCGGTCAGACGGTCGGGAATGTAGATCGGCAGCTCGACGCCCATATACCGGAACCAGCGAACCAGCTGGGCGGCGCTGGTGGCGCCGTCGACGTCGTAGTCGGCGAACACCATGGTCGGGCGGCCGCTCTCCAGCGCGTCGATCAGGATCGTCGCCGCGACGTCCATGTCGGTGAAACTGGAAGGATCGGGAAACAGCGCTTTGAGGGTCGGCCGCAGATAGTGCTCGGCGCCATCGACGCCCACGCCGCGCGAGGCCAAGGCCCGGGCCAGGGGTTCGGACAGGCCGTGGATCTGCTGATGGCTCCGCGCGACCGACGCGTCGCCCGGTCGCTCGCGCCAGGCCCGGCCGCTGATCGAGCGGGAGACGTCGAGGAAGTGCTCGGCGGCGACAGGGGCGTGTCCATCGGCGGCCATGCTTCAGCCCTCCCGCGCGAGAAGACGGCCGGAAATGCGGAGCTTGGCTGTCGTGGTCATCTCCAGAACCTACGCCCTTTGGCGGATTCGCTCCATGCGGCGCGAGACTGGAAGATGGGACGCCACAGCGTCAAAAGCGGACGCCCCCACTAGGGACATGCCCTTGCGGCGTGTCCATCAGCGGGCGCGGCGCTTGTTCATGGGGACACGTCGCGAGGGCGTGTCCCCAGCCTAAATCAGGCGGACATCTCCGTCACCAGCGCCACCTCGTTGGCGGAGCCCAGCACCACCGGCACGCGCTGGTGCAACTTGGTCGGCTGGATGTCGAGGATCGGCGTCTTGCCGTCTGTCGACTGGCCGCCCGCGCGCTCGACGATCAGCGACATCGGGTTGGCCTCGTAGAGCAGGCGCAGCTTGCCCGGCTTGTCGGGCTCGCGGGCGTCCCACGGGTACATGAAGATGCCGCCGCGCATCAGGATGCGGTGAACGTCGGCCACCATCGAGGCGACCCAGCGCATGTTGAAGTTCTTGGCTCGCGGACCAGTCTTGCCCTGCAGGCAACCGTCGATATAGGCGCGTACCGGCGGCGCCCAGTGGCGCTGATTGGACATGTTGATCGCGAACTCGGCGGTGTCCGCCGGGATCGCCACGGTCTGGTGGGTCAACCGCCAGACGCCCTCGGCGTCCAGCGTGAAGCCGACCACGCCCTTGGACAGGGTCAGCACCAGCATGGTCTGCGGGCCATAGACCGCGTAGCCGGCCGCGACCTGTTGCCGGCCGGGCAGCAGGAAGTCGGCCTCGGTGGGCGCGACGCCGGCCGGCGCGGGCAGGATCGAGAAGATCGTGCCGACCGACACGTTGACGTCAATGTTGCTGGAGCCATCCAGCGGGTCGAAGGTCACCAGGAAGCCGCCGACCCCGCCGGTGGTCTCGATCACTTCCAGTTCCTCGGACGCCAGGCCCGCCACGAGGGCGCAGCCGTTCAGCGCGTCGCGCAGGATGTCGTTGGTGATGATGTCGAGCTTCTTCTGCTCTTCGTCTTGGACGTTGACCTGGCCGGCCGCGCCCAGGCTGCCGGAGATCGCGCCCGAGGCCACGACCTTGCTGATCTGGGCGCAGGCGTCGGCGATCACGCCGACGACGGCCTTCACCTCTTCGCCAGCGGGCTCTTGGGCGAGCCATCCGGCGAGATCGGTCAGCGTGGTCATGGAGGGCCTCGTAAACGGGAAAAAGATTCGCGGGTGACCTTAGCGGAAGGTCAGAGCCTTTGCCGCCGATTGGATCGGGAAAGGTCTCTAATCATGGCTTTGCCGCATTTTGACGACGAACGGCGGCAGCTCGGCGGAAAATGGCCTAGGCCTTCCGCTTCATCCGCACTTCGCGCACCGTGCCGGTCGACGAGTTCATGACCAGCGTGTGGGTATGGACGAAGCCGTCCTTGTAGGTCACGCCGTCCAACAGGTTGCCCCATGTGACGCCGGTCGCCGCGAAGATCGCGTCGGCGCGGACGATCTCGTGCAGGTCGTACTTCTTGTCGAGGTCGGTGATGCCCCACTTGGCGGCGCGGGCGCGCTCGTCGCCGTTGCGGAACAGCAGCCGGCCCTGAAACTGGCCGCCCACGCACTTCAACGCCGCGCACGCCAGCACGCCCTCGGGCGCCCCGCCAGAGCCGACATAGAGGTCGATGCCGGTCGAGGGATCGGTCGTGGCGATCACCCCGGCCACGTCGCCGTCGGTGATCAATTGCACCCGCGCGCCCGCCGCGCGGACGCTGGCGATGATCTCGGCGTGGCGCGGACGGTCCAGCACGCAGACTGTGATCTGTTCGGGATCGACGCCCTTGGCGGCGGCCAAGGCCTTGATGTTGTCGGCGGGCGACTTGTCCAGGTCGATCACCCCGGCCGGCAGGCCCGGACCGCAGGCGATCTTGTCCATATAGGTGTCGGGGGCGTTCAGCAGACTGCCCTTGGGCGCCCAGGCCATGACGGCCAGCGCGTTGGGCATGGCCTTGGCCGTCAGGGTGGTGCCTTCCAGCGGATCCAGGGCGATGTCGATGGCGGGGCCCTGCCCCGTTCCGACCTTCTCGCCGATATAGAGCATGGGCGCCTCGTCGCGCTCGCCCTCGCCGATGACGATCTCGCCGTCGATGGCCAATTCGTTGAGCGCATTGCGCATGGCGTCGACCGCGGCCTGGTCAGCCGCCATCTCGTCGCCCCGACCCACCATCGTCCAGGAGGCGATGGCGGCGGCCTCGGTCACGCGGACCGCGTCCAGGACCAGCGAACGGTCCAGGGTCTTCGAACTCATCAACGTCTCCCAGCCCATGCGAGGCTTTCCGTGCCGACCGCTTGGCGCGGTTCTCAGATGCGCGCGACGCGCAAAAGGCGGGGACGCTCTAGCACGGCGTGCAGTTTTTCGATGCGGCTAATCGCATCCAGCAGGTTGGATTCGGGTGTCGCATGCGTGACGAGCACGATCGGTACGCCCCCCGCGCCCTCGACGGGCTTCTGCAGGAAGCTGTCGATCGAGACCGCGCATTCAGCCAGGGTTTCGGAGATGGCGGCGATGGCGCCGGGCTCGTCGCGGACCATGATCCGCAGATAGGCCTTGCCCACCGAACGGGCCGGATCAACGGCCACGAACGGCTTCAGCTGCCCCGCGGGGGCCTGGAACACCGGGCGCCTGGCGCCGGTCATCACATCGGCGATGTCGGCGGCCACGGCGGCGGCCGTCGGGCCCGCGCCCGCGCCCGGCCCCTGGATGAAGATCCGGCCGATGCGCTTGCCTTCGATGAACAGGGCGTTCAGCGCCCCGCCCGCCTGGGCCAGCGGATGCTCCAGCGGGACCAGCGAAGGATGCACCTTCACCGACACGCCGTCGTCGCTCTTGGCGGCGCCGGCCACCAACTTGATGCGATAGCCGAGGTCCTTGGCCAGCTTGATGTCCAGAAGTTCGACCTCACTGACGCCCTCGATCTCGGCGGCGTCGAAGTCCGGGGCGCAGCCGAAGGCCAGGGCGGCGAGAATGCTGATCTTGTGGCCGGCGTCGAAGCCGCCGACGTCCATGGTCGGATCGGCCTCGGCATAGCCCAGTCCTTGGGCCTCGCGCAGCACGTCGGCGAACGAGCGGCCGGTCTTCTCCATCTCGCTGAGGATGAAGTTGCAGGTGCCGTTGAGGATGCCGGCGACGCTGATGACCTCGTCGCCGACCATGGCCTCGCGCAGCATCTTCACGGCCGGCGTGCCGCCCATGACGGCCGCCTCGAACAGAAGCGGCGCGTCGTTGGCCTCGGCCAGGGCGGCCAGTTCGGCGCCATGCTCGGCGATCAGGGCCTTGTTGGCGGTGACCACCGGCTTGCCCAGCTTCAACGCCGCTTCGACGGCGGCCTTGGCCGGACCGTCGCTGCCACCGACCAACTCGACGAACAGGTCCACGTCCGGCGACGAGGCCAGGGCGACTGGATCGTCGAACCAGGTCAGGCCCGAGATGTCGATCGTGCGCGGCCGCGACCTGGAGCGGGCCGAGACCGCCGTCACCACGGCCCGGTCGCCGGCCGGGGCGAAGTCCGGCTGCTCGGCCAGGAACTGCAACAGCCCTCCGCCGACGGTGCCGAGGCCGGCGACGCCGACGCGCCAGGTTTTCTGGGTCATGCTTGCATTCCTATCGAGCGGCCGAGCGACGCCCCTACCCTTACGGGTCGGCGGCTCAGACCTGTTCCATCTTGTTGTGCGCCTTGGCCAGGATGGTGTCGGCGTTGGCGATGAATTTCTTGACGTTGCGGGCGGCCTGCTTGATCCGCTGCTCGTTCTCGACGAGGCCGATGCGCACATAGCCCTCGCCGTATTCGCCAAAGCCGATGCCGGGCGCCACGGCGACGCCGGCCTCCTCGATCAGCAGGCGCGAGAACAGCATCGAGCCGGCGGCTTCGAACTGCGGAGGGATCTTGGCCCAGGCGAACATCGAGGCCGGCGGGTTGGGGATGTCCCAGCCCGCGCCCTTCATGGACTTGATAAGCGTGTCGCGGCGGCTCTTGTAGATGGCGCGGATCTCGTCGACGCAGTCCTGCGGGCCGTTCAGCGCGGCGGCGGCGGCCACCTGCACCGGGGTGTAGGCGCCGTAGTCCAGGTACGACTTCACCCGGGCGAGGGCCGCGCAGATGCGGGCGTTTCCGACCACCATGCCCACGCGCCAGCCGGCCATGGCGTAGGTCTTCGACAGCGAGTTGACCTCGACGGCGATGTCCTTGGCCCCATCGACCTGCAGGATCGAGGGCGGCGGGTTGTTGTCGAAATAGATCTCGCCATAGGCCACGTCGCTGATCACCAGCAGTTCGTGCTTCTTGGCCAGGGCGACGGCGTCCTTGTAGAAGTCCAGGTCCACCCACTGGGCCGTCGGGTTGGACGGATAGGACAGGATCAGCACGCTGGCGGGCGGCACCGAGTGCTTGGCCGCGCGGCTGATATTGGACAGGTACTGCTCGGGGGTCAGGGCCGGCACGTGGCGGATCACGCCGCCGGCCATGATGAAGCCGAAGGCGTGGATCGGATAGGCCGGGTTCGGACAGATCACCACGTCGCCGGGGGCGGTCAGGGCCTGGGCCAGGTTGGCGAAGCCTTCCTTGGAGCCCAGGGTGGCGATCACCTCGGTGTCGGGGTTCAGCTTCACGCCGAACCGACGGCCGTAATAACCGGCCATGGCCTTGCGCAGACCGGCGATGCCCTTGGACGCCGAATAGCGGCCGGCCTTGGGGTCGCGCGCGGTCTCGATCAGCTTGTCGACGATATGCTTGGGCGTGGGCATGTCGGGATTGCCCATCCCGAAGTCGATGATGTCGACGCCCTCGGCGCGCAGGCGCGCCTTGATTTTGTTCACCTCTTCGAAGACGTAGGGCGGGAGGCGACGGATACGGTGGAAATCGGAGGTCATGAAATGCTCATTGCGCCGCAGCGGCGCGCCGGGAGCGGATGTCGGGCATGGATAGACCCCAGGCGGGGTATAGCCAAGCCAGTTACGGGAATTTTATGCCTCCGTCGCCCTATTGGGGCTTGGACGGAGGCGCGGTAGCTCGGTCGCGGGCCGCCTTTGCGAAGGCTTCGGTCGCTGCGCGGTCGGCGTCGGTGGGGATGTCGCTCGGCGGCGCCTTGCCGACCTTGCGGGCCTTGGACGCATAGCCTTCGGTGTCGGACAGGGTCCAGGTGCTGGGCGCGGTGTCGCGCTTCAGCTTGTCGGCGGCCACCTTTTCGGCGCCCACGGCCTGCTTGAACTGGACGGGCGTGCGCACGTCGGTCGGGAGCGGCGGAATGTCGATGAAGCGCGGCAGGCTGGCGCGCTTGGAGTCCTTGGCCGCGGCGTTGGCCGCGGCGGCGACGGGCGAGTTGGGATCGGCCGGCGGCGGCGAGAACGGCGAGACGGATGACATCGACGAGGCGCACGCGGTCAGTCCCGCCAGCAGGCCCATCAGGGCCGCGCCGCGAAAGAGTACGCCAAGACGTACGATTTTACCGGTTTCGTCGTTCATCTTGTCTCAGGTCTTATGCGATGATCGCGGCGAGCGAAAGGCCATCCGCATCGCCGAGGCGAGATGGCCCAAGACAAGACGGTGGAAGGAAGTCCATGGCCCCGACCGAAACCTCCCCCAAACCGCGCAAAAAGCCCGCCGCCAAGGCGAGCGCGGCGTCAAGCGCCGCCAAGGCCAAGAGCAAGGCCGCCCCCAAGCTTCCGCCGAAAGCCGATCCGGAACCGGACTCCCGCGCGCAGGCGGCCGAATCGGCAACCGGCCCTGAGCGCCAGCCGCTGCCGCCGATATCCGCCGCCCTGCCCGACTTCGAGACCTTCCTGTCGCCCGATCAGCGCCAGATGCTGGAGACGCTGTCGGCCAACCTGGCCCGGGCCGCCGTCACCGCCCAGGGCGCGATCGCCGAGGCCGCCTTGCGCCAGGCCGATCGCCCCGCCGCCCTCAGCCCCGACCCTTTCCATGTCGGCCCCGCCTTCAACGAGGTGATGACCAGCCTGGCCGCCCAGCCCGACCGCCTTCTGCGGGCCCAGGCCGACCTGTTCAGCCGCTATATGGACCTGTGGCAGTCGGCCGCTCGCAAGATGACCGGCGAGGCGACCCAACCCGTCGTCTCTCCCGCCAGCGGCGACAAGCGTTTCAGCGACCCCGACTGGGCGTCCAACCCGATGTTCGACATGATGAAGCAGAGCTATCTGCTGTCGTCCAACTGGCTGAACGACCTGGTCTCGCAAGCCGAGGGCGTCGATCCCAGCGTCAAGCGCCGGGTCGAGTTCTTCACCAAGATGCTGACCGACGCCTTCTCGCCGTCGAACTTCCTGATCTCCAACCCCGCCGCCCTGCGCGAGGTGATGCAGAGCAAGGGCGAGAGCCTGGTGCGCGGCATGGAGAACTTCGCCGCCGACCTGGAGCGCGGCGGCGGCCAACTGGCGATCAGTCAGACGGACCTGGCCAAGTTCAAGGTCGGCGAGAACGTCGCCACGACCCCGGGCAAGGTGGTCTATCAGAACGACATCCTGCAACTGCTGCAGTTCAACCCGACCACCGAGACGGTCTATGAGATCCCGCTGCTGATCTTCCCGCCGTGGATCAACAAGTTCTACATCTTGGACCTGCGCCCCGAAAACTCGATGATCCGCTGGCTAACGGACCAGGGTTTCACGGTGTTCGTGGCCTCGTGGGTCAATCCCGACAGCCGCCAGGCCGCAAAGACCTTCGAGGACTACATGTTCGAGGGGATCTATGACGCCACCCAGCAGGTCATGACCCAGACCGGCGTCAACAAGGTCAATACCGTCGGCTACTGCATCGGCGGCACGCTGCTGTCCTGCGCCCTGGCCCACATGGCGGCCAAAGGGGACAAGCGGATCAATTCCACCACCTTCTTCGCCGCCCAGCAGGACTTTTCCGAGGCCGGCGACCTGCTGCTGTTCACCGACGAGGCCTGGATCAAGACCATCGAGGAGCAGATCGACCGCCAGGGCGGCTACTTGCCCAGCCAGTCGATGGCCGACACCTTCAACAGTTTGCGCGGCAACGACCTGATCTGGTCGTTCTTCATCAACAACTACCTGATGGGCAAGGAACCGCGGCCTTTCGACCTGCTGTTCTGGAACGCCGACCAGACCCGCATGCCCAAGGCGCTGCACCTCTACTACCTGCGCAACTTCTACAAGGACAACGCCCTGACCCAGGGCCGTCTGAGCCTGGGCGGGGAGCAGTTGGACCTGTCCAAGGTCAAGACGCCGATCTACGTCCAGTCGTCCAGGGACGACCACATCGCGCCCTATCGCAGCGTCTATCGCGGCGCGCGAGCGTTCGGTGGGCCGGTGACCTTCATCATGGCCGGCTCGGGCCACATCGCCGGGGTGATCAACCATCCGGACGCCAACAAATACCAGCACTGGACCAACGAGCACCTGCCAGGCTCGGTGGAGGGCTGGCGGGCCGGCGCCGTCGAGCATCCCGGCTCGTGGTGGCCGCACTGGGCCGAATGGCTGAAGGCCAAGTCGGGCAAGCAGGTCCCGGCCCGCGACCCGACCAAGGGCGCCCTCAAGCCGATCGAGGACGCCCCCGGCAGTTATGTGCGGGTCCGGTCGAACGCGGCGGTCTAGTCAGATCAACCCGACCTCGTAGGCCAACTCGACCGGCATCGCCTCGGCGATATCGATCAGCGGCTGCACGCGTTGCAGGTGCTCAAGGAAGCGCGGATCGCGGCGGAAACGCTCGGCGTCCTGGGCCGTGTCGAAGGATGAGATCAGCACCACCACGCCCTTGGCCGGCGACTTCAGCATCCGGCTGCCGCGCACGCCCGGGACCTGACCACGCACGCGCATGAACTGGGCGTGCTGCAGGGCGACGAATTCGTCGAACTTCCCGGGCTTGGTCTGGATGATGCTGACGCTGAAGACCGGCGGGTCGGACAAGGCGGCGGCGACCGTGGCGAGGTCTGGTACGGTCAGAGTGGTCATGCTGGCTCCTGAAGGGCGTTGTCGTGGAAGGAGCTCTCCGTGTAAAACCTCAACTAAAGTTGAGGTCAAGCGCAATGTCCAAGCCCGATTTCGCCTTTCCCGGCGGCAGCCTGAGCGTCGGCGAGGTGGCCAAGCGCAGCGGCGTGGCGGTCTCGACCCTGCACTTCTACGAGACCAAAGGCCTGATCTTCAGCTTGCGGACCGAGGGCAACCAGCGGCGCTATCCGCGTGGGATCCTGCGGCGGGTCGCTGTGATCAAGGTCGCCCAGCGCACCGGCATCCCGCTGGCTTCGATCCAGGCCGCCCTGTCCCGCCTGCCTGACGGTCGCGCGCCGACCGCCGAGGACTGGGCCGCGCTGTCGGGCGCGTGGCGAGCGGAACTGGACGCCCGCATCCGCCGCCTCACTCAGCTACGCGACCAGATGGACGACTGCATCGGCTGCGGCTGCCTGTCGCTGAAGGCCTGCCCGCTTCGCAATCCGCACGACGCCCTGGCCGCTCAGGGCGCCGGACCCAGGCTGTTGGAGGCCGACGCCGGCTAGCACCATCCGATCGATCCCTGTTCGCCCAAAACTCGCCAGGTTTGTAGCCGAGCTTGCCGGCATGGGACTCAACCGCCGGACCGCGCTGGGGATGCTGGTCGCGACGCCGATCTTCGGCGCGAGCGAGGCTTTCGCGCGCCCAACGCCCGCGTCGAACGGCGAGCGCCTGGCCCAGGCCGCGCGCAGCCAGGTCGGCGTGACCAAGGACTATGACCCCAGCTATCGCTCCATCCCCTACCCCAACGGCGACGTGCTGCGTTCGACGGGCGTCTGCGCCGACGTGCTGGTGCGCGCCGCCCGCGACGCTTGGCGCGTGGACCTGCAGCAACTGATCCACGAGGACATGACGCGGAGTTTCGACGCCTATCCCTCGCGGCGCGCCTGGGGGTTGAAGGGGCCGGACTCCAACATCGACCATCGCCGGGTGCTGAACCTGGAGACCTACCTGGTTCGCCAGCGCGCCCGATTGGCGGTCGCCCCGCCCAAGGCCGCCGGCGACCGCTTCGACGACCTACGACCCGGCGACATCCTGACCTGGCGGGTCTGGGGCGGCCGGCCGCATATCGGCGTGGTCAGCGAGGGCCCCGACCGCGTGCGGGTCGTCCACAACATCGGCGGCGGCGCCAAGGAGGAACCGCTGTGGATGTTCAAGCTCCACACGGCGGTGGGGCACTATCGCTGGCGGGCGTGAGGCGGCCCGGATACCGAGCTAGAGCCCCGCGCCTTCCTTCAGGCCCAGCATCAGGTTCAGGTTCTGCACCGCCGCCCCCGACGCGCCCTTGCCCAGGTTGTCGAGCAGGGCCACCAGGCGAACCTGGCCGCTGGTTTCCGAGCCGAACACGAACAGCTTCAGGCGATTGGTGTTGTTCAGCCCCTCGGGATCCAGGGTGGTCAGGCTCTTGGCCTCGTGCAGGGACGCCACTTCGACGAAGGCCTCGCGGGCGTAGTGGTCAGCCAGGGTCTCGTGGATCTGGGTCACCGAGACGCTTCCGTTCAGCATGCCCAGATGCAGGGGCAGCTCGACCAGCATGCCCTGGGCGTAGCGCCCGACGGCCGGGGTGAAGATCGGCCGGGTCAGCAGGCCGCCGTGCGACTGGATCTCGGGCAGGTGCTTGTGGTTCAGCCCTGTGGCGTAGATGCGGTACGGCACCGTGGTGTAGTTGGGCGAGGTCTTGTCCTCGAACTCGGCGATCATCGCCTTGCCGCCGCCGCTGTAGCCCGACACGGCGTTGAACGAGATCGGCAGGTCGGCGGCGATGATGTCGGCGCTGACTAGCGGACGGACCAGGGCGATGGCGCCGGTCGCGTAGCAGCCGGGGTTCGACACCCGCGTCGACTTGGCGACCTTGGCGCGCTGTTCCTCGTCCAACTCGGGGAAGCCGTAGGTCCAGCCCGCCGCGGTGCGGTGGGCGGTTGAGGCGTCGATCACCTTGACCTTCGGATCCTCGATCAACGCCACGGCCTCCTTGGCCGCGTCGTCGGGCAGGCACAGGATCACCGCGTCGGCGCCGTTCAGCATCGCCTTGCGGGCCTGGGGGTCCTTGCGCTTGTCCGGATCGATCGAGACCAGCTGCAGGTCCTTGCGACCGACCAGGCGCTCACGGATCTGCAGGCCCGTGGTGCCGGCTTCGCCGTCGATGAAGACTTTGGGGGTCATGGACATCACATCCGCGCAAGGGACCGGCGCAGGACGCCGGAAGGACCAGGAAGGAAGACAAGAAAAAGGGCGCTCCGGTCGAAACCGAAGCGCCCCTTTCCAAACGCGTAGCTGACGCGCTTAGCGCTTCGAGAACTGGAAGCTGCGGCGGGCCTTGGCCTTACCGTACTTCTTACGCTCGACAACGCGGCTGTCGCGGGTCAGGAAGCCGTGCGGCTTCAGCAAGGTGCGCAGGCCGGGCTCGTAGTAGGTCAGGGCCTTGGACAGGCCGTGACGCACGGCGCCGGCTTGGCCCGACAGGCCCGAACCTTCCACGGTGACGACGACGTCGAACTGGCCTTCGCGGTCGGTGACCTGGAAGGGCTGGGCGATCATCATGCGCAGCACGGGGCGGGCGAAATAGACCTCTTGGTCACGACCGTTGATCGTGATCGAGCCCTTGCCCGGCTTGATCCAGACGCGAGCGATCGCGTTCTTCCGCTTGCCGGTCGCGTAGGCGCGGCCTTGGGCGTCGATCTTCTGGACGGCGGGAGCGGCAGCTTCCGGGTTGCTGGACAGGCTGGCCAGCGCGTCAAAGCCTTGAGCTTCGGACATGACTTAGGCGCTCCGGGTGTTCTTGGCGTTGCGCGAAGCGAAGTCGATCGCTTCCGGGCTCTGCGCTTGGTGCGGGTGCTCACCGTTGTTGTAGATGAGCAGGTGGGTCAGTTGCTTGCGGGCCAAGGGGCTTTCCTTGGGCAGCATGCGCTCGACGGCCTTTTCGAGGACGCGTTCCGGGAAGCGGCCTTCCAGCAGCTTGCGCGGGGTGGTCGACTTGACGCCGCCCGGGTGACCGGTGTGGCGATAGTAAACCTTGTCGTCCATCTTCTTGCCGGTGAACTTCACCTTGTCGGCGTTGATCACGACGACGAAGTCGCCGCAGTCGACGTTCGGGGTGTAGTCAGCACGATGCTTGCCGCGAAGACGCATGGCGATGAACGTCGCCAGACGACCGACAACGGCGTCCTGGGCGTCGACCACGATCCACTTCTTCTCGACCTCGGCGGGCTTCAGGGAAGCCGTGGTCTTTTGCATGGGATTGATCCGTATTCCTTGTGCGTCGGGAGCCAAGGAAGCGGCTCCGTCTGCGTGAGGGGCGGCAGGTACAGGAGCGCTCGCGGCGTGTCAACAATGGGCGCGCAGAAAACTCCGCAAACCCTTGTACAGCAAGGAATTTCGCGATGAGGTATCATAATACCACATCAGGCGATTGTCATGATCCCGTTACGCGCGCGGGGCATAGGGCGGGCCTAGCTTCGGAGTTTCGTTTCATGCCCTTCTCGCGCCGCGCCTTCATCGCCTCCGCCGCCACCAGCCTGGCCTTCGCCGGCTTTGGCGCGCGCGCCCAGGACGAGGCCGCCGAGTTGCCGTCCTACCTGAACGAGGTCGAGGGCTATGGTCCGTTGCTGCCCGACCCAAAGCGCATGCTGGACCTGCCCCAGGGCTTCTCCTACCGGATCATCTCGCAGGCCGGCGAGACCATGGCCGACGGCTTCCTGGTGCCGGGTGCCTTCGACGGCATGGGCTGTTTCTCGCTGACCGGCGACAAGGTGGCGCTGGTACGCAACCACGAGTTGGGCCCGGCGGCCTTCAACGACGGCGCGTTTGGGCTGGGCGGCCGCCTGGCCTCGCGCCTGCCCAAGGATCGGGCCTACGACTTCTCCGACACCGGCCTGCCCCTCCCCGGCGGCACGACGACGGTGATCTATGACCTGAAGACCGGCCAGACCGTCAGCCAGCATCTCAGCCTGGCCGGCACGGCGGTGAACTGCGCCGGCGGCGTCACGCCCTGGGGGTCGTGGATCACCTGCGAGGAGACCACCCTGACCGCCGGCCTGGAGGTCGGCAAGGACCACGGCTACGCCTTCGAGGTGCCGAGCGCCGGCAAGGGCCTGGCTGACCCGATCCCGCTGACCGCCATGGGCCGGTTCCGGCGCGAAGCCGTCTGCATCGACCCCCGCACCGGCGTGGTCTACCAGACCGAGGACCTGGCGGACGGCCTCTTCTACCGCTTCCTGCCCAATGACCGCCGCAACCTGGCGGCCGGCGGCAAGCTGCAGGCCTTGGGCATCGTCGGCGTGGCCGAGGACGCCGACACCCGCAACCAGGAAGGCGTCGTGAACATCACGCCGGGCGCCTGGGTCGAGACCCGCTGGATCGATCTGGACGGCGTCGATAATCCCTATGACGACCTGCGGCTGCGCGGCCACGCCAAGGGCGCGGCGTTCTTCGCCCGCGGCGAGGGCGTGCACTGGGGGAATGGCGAGCTATACTTCACCGCCACCTCGGGCGGCGCGGCCGGCGCCGGCCAGATCTTCCGCTATGTGCCCAGCGAACTCGAAGGCCAGGCCGGCGAGGCTGACAAGCCCGGCCGCCTGCAGCTGTTCGTCGAGAGCAAGGACGAGCGGGTTATGGACTATGCCGACAACATCACGATCTCGCCCCTGGGCCACATCGTTGTCTGCGAGGACCGCTATTCCGAGGTGAAGCCCAACCACCTCAAGGGCGTGACCCCGCAGGGCAAGGTCTACACCCTGGCCCGCAACGTTTTCCGGGGCAACGCCGAGTTCTGCGGGGCCTGCTTCTCGCCCGACGGCCAGACCCTGTTCGTCAACCTGCAATGGCCGGGCGTCACCCTGGCGATCACCGGGCCATGGGCCAGCGTCAAGGTCTAGGGCCTGGTGGAGGCGGCCTGAACTAGGGCCGCCTGACCCGCCAGGCGAAGGCGGTGGCGGCGGCCAGCAGGATCGCCGCCCCGGCCTGGTGCAGGATGCCCAGGCTCACCGGCACGACCGCCATCAGAGTCCAGATTCCCAGGCCAGCCTGCAGGAACACCACGCCCACCAGCACATAGGCGGTCAGCTTGGCCTCCTCCGGCAGGCGGCGAGACCGGGTCGCGGCCACGGCGATGACGATCGCGGCGACGAACAGCGCATAGGCCGCCAGCCGGTGGTGCAACTGCACCGCGCCCTGGCTGTGGGCGATCGTGCCCCAGAAGCCGCGGCCGGCGTATTCGGCCGGGATCAGCGCGCCGTTCATCAGCGGCCAGTCGTTATAGACCAGGCCCGCATCGTTGCCGGCCACCAGGGCGCCCAGCAGGCTCTGGAAGAACACCGCCCCCAGGAAGCCCAGGGCCCAGCCGCGCCAGTCGGTGCGCTCCTCGATGCGCGGCGAACCGGACCAGGCGTCCAGCGCCGTCCAGATGAGGAAGACGAACAGCGCCAGGGCCAGGCCCAGATGGATCATCAGCCGCTCGGGGGCCACCGAAACCCGCTCGGACAGGCCGCTCGACACCATCCACCAGCCGACCAGCCCCTGCAGGCCGCCCAGGCCCAGCAGCACCGCGCAGCGCCAGATCAGGCGGCGGGGGATCATCCGGCGCACCAGGAAGAACACGAACGGAAGGGCGAACGCCGCCCCGACCAGACGTCCCAGCAGCCGGTGCGCCCACTCCCACCAGAAGATGCCCTTATAGGCCTCCAGCGTCATGCCGGCGTTGACCAGCTTGTATTGCGGGATCTGCTTGTAGAGCTCGAAATTGGCCCGCCAGGCCGCCTCCGACATCGGCGGCAGCGCGCCCATGATCGGTTTCCACTGGGTGATCGACAGGCCAGAGTCGGTCAGGCGGGTCGCGCCGCCGACCACCACCATGCCAAACACCAGGACGGCCACGACGAACAGCCAGATGGCCACGGGCCTTGAACGATCGGAACGCAAGAAGGACGTCATGACAGCCGGAAAGAACGTCAGTTGAGGGCCGAAATACGGCGAAGCCTTGCCGTACGCCTGACGCGCGCCTTCGTCCATGGCCTCATGACGCGTAAGGCGTCGCGTGCGATGATACACGGAGGTTGGGGCCGGAGAACATCATGAGCGGGGTTGGCGTTTTCGTGGCCGTGGTGATCGGCATCCTGGCCGGCTATGTCGCCGACCTGGTTCTAGCCCGCCGGCACGCCCTGTTCACCAAGCTCTTGATCGGCGTCGTCGGTTCGTTCATCGGAACCTTCATCGCCCAGCGGCTGGAGTTCCGGTTCGACGGCTTCCTCGGCAGCCTGCTGGTCTCCAGCGTGGGCGCGATCTTCTTCCTGGCCGTCCTCGGCATTGTTTCGAGCATCTTCCGGAGACCCGCTTGAGCGCTCCCCTCATTCCTGCCCGCCTGCGTAAACTGATCGGCGGGATCGGCATCATGGTGTTCCTGGCCGCCTGGATCTGGGCCTTCACCAGCCTCTACGACTACCTGCCCAACAATCGCGCCGTGCACCTGATCTACTTCGTGATCGCGGGCATGGGCTGGGGCCTGCCGCTGATGCCGCTGATGTCGTGGATGGGCAAGGCGGACAAGCCGATCGGGCGCTGAGGCCTACTGTCAAACCAACGGTCTCGAAGCTTGCCAAATCGAACGATAAGCATCGATCTTCAGTGCGGCCGTTTCCGCATCAACTTTAGCAATCGTTGCGGGAGCACGAGCAGCAAACGCATTGAAAGATTGCGTCAATACCCAGACATCGAGATCATCGGCAACGATCAATCGATCATGCAATGATCGAGCAGGTGCAAGCTTAGATGAAACCGGTCTCTTATCTTGATACTGCTGCCTCCACCGCCCAAGTGCTGGCACTAGACTCGCCTTCACGTCCTTTTCGTCAGCGAGCAACTCTAATTCAACACCTTCAGGTGCCGAAAGAGCGAAATCCGTAAGCACCTTTTCATCCATGTATGGATCTACGATTAGAAGGCTCTTCTTTGCTCCAGAAAAAAGCTTTCCGATCTGAACAAGAGCATCAAACGGATTTCCCGCTGGCAGAAATGCTCCTTGGGATATCGTCGGTGCCGAAAACTCAGCTTTGGCAAGAACGCGATACATAATCGTCATGATCGAATTAGCGGCTCCCGCGCCAAATCTCGGGGAACGCAATAAGTTAGTTTGCTGCTTTATCTCGACCGCATCGCCGATGTCACCTGTGGCCTCGACTTGGGCATAAACTCGACCAATCCACAACGCGACATCGGCCGGAAGCTGGGCGAGCCCCTCCAATTTTTTGAAATCAGGAGCGGCGGCTATTAGCTGTCCGATTTCGCGATAAATCCGTTCCGGATCACCCTGCATTTTCCGCCCCCAAACGATTTGGAGATTATGAGCGGCTGAGTGGCAAACTCAAAAACGAAAAAGGCCGCCCCGTAGGGCGGCCTTTCCATTCTTCCGGTCTCCAATTCCCCACGGGGAGGAATGGTCGGAGCGACAGGATTCGAACCTGCGACCCCTTGACCCCCAGTCAAGTGCGCTACCAGGCTGCGCCACGCTCCGATCCGGAAGGAGCGCCCTTATAGGTGCGGCTCTCTCTGGGAGCAATGGGATTCCTGAGGGATTTTGAGCGAGCCTCAGAGGCCTTTCAAAAGCCCGTCCAGCCGGGCTTTGACGGCCTGAAGATCGTCGAGCGCCATCACCAGCCGGCCCCTCGCTTCCTCGGCCAGTTCGCCGCGCGGAGCCGAATCGACGACGGCGGCCGCGCTCAAGGCGTCCAGCGAGGCCGAGCCGTTGTCGCCCAGGCCCGCGGCGATCACGTGGGTGATCCCCTGCTCGCGGTGCAGTTTCTGCACGCCCTTGATGGTGTAGCCCTCGGCGTGCAGCAGGGCGCGCACGCCGCTGAGCACGGCGATGTCCTGCGGGCGATAGAACCGCCGCCCGCCGGCCCGCTTCATCGGGCGAATGAACGAGAACTTGGTTTCCCAGAAGCGCAGGACGTGCTGCGGCACGCCCAACTCTTCGGCGGCTTCGGAGATCGTGCGGAAGGCGTTGGGCCCCTTCGCCACCGCATCGTTTCCTTTTAGCCGCCCAAGGCGCGGTCGATTCGCGCCTTCATGACTTGCGAGGCCCGGAAACCGATCACCCGGCGGGGCTCGATCTCGGCGGGCTCGCCCGTCTTGGGGTTACGACCCATACGGGCTCGCTTGTCGCGCACCTGGAAGACGCCAAAGCCGGAAAGCTTGACCGTTTCGCCCTGCTCCAGCGCCTCGGCGACCAGATCCAGGGTGCGCTCGACCAGGCCGGCGCAATCCTGCCGGGTCAGGCCGACTTCCTCGTGGACCGCCTCGCAGAGGTCGGCCCGGGTCAATGTCGCGCCTTTCATGACGCCCCCTTACGCTTGATTGACAAACCTAGAGCGCCGCGTCCGACAAGGCGTGAGCCTCGTGTTTCTGCAACGCGCTCTCATCAACTCAAGACTGCATGCCGCGATTATCGCATGGAGTCAAAGGCTGAGCGCCAAGACTTGAGACGATAGCGCAAGCTGGGGGCCGCAAAAGGCCAAGCTTGGCCTTAAAGGCGCAGAACGCAGGCTCCCCAGGTCAAGCCGCCGCCCATCGCCTCGAGCAGCAGCAGCTGGCCTGGCTTGATGCGCCCGTCGGCGATTCCCTGGGCGAAGGCCAGGGGGATCGAGGCGGCCGAGGTGTTGGCGTGCAGGGCGACCGTCGAGATCACCTTGTCCTCGTCGATGCCGACCCGGTGGGCCACGCCGGCCAGGATCCTCTGGTTGGCCTGGTGCGGAATGAACCAGTCGACCTCGGGGATCGTCACGTCCGCCGCCTTGGCCGCCGCGTGGATCGCCTCGGAGATGTTGATCACCGCGTGCTTGAACACCTGATTGCCCAGCATGCGCAGCTTGCCCACCGTGCCGGTCGTCGAGGGGCCGCCGTCCACATAGAGCAGTTCCTGCTTGGTGCCATCGGCGCGCAGGGCGAAACCGAGCACGCCCTGGTCGGCCGTGGTCCCCTGCCCTTCGCGCGGCTCCAGCACCACGGCGCCGGCGCCATCGCCGAACAGCACGCAGGTGCCGCGGTCGGTCCAGTCCATCAGCCGGGTCATGGCCTCGGCCCCGATCACCAGGGCGCATTTGGCGTGCCCCCGGGCCACGAAGCCGTCGGCGACGCTCAGCGCATAGACGAAGCCCGAGCAGACCGCCTGGACGTCGAAGGCGATGCCCACCGGCGCGCCCAGCTTGCGCTGAACGATGGTGGCGGTGGCCGGAAAGGTCATGTCCGGCGTGGTGGTGGCCACGATGATCAGATCGACGTCGGCGGCGGTCTTGCCGGCCCGCTCCAGCGCCTGCTGGGCGGCGCGGAAGGCCAGGTCCGAGACCGGCTGGTCGTCGGCCACCATGTGGCGCTGGCGGATGCCCGTGCGCTCGACGATCCAGGCGTCGCTGGTGTCTACGGTTTGCGCCAATTGATCGTTGGTGACGACATTGTCCGGCAGATAGGCGCCGACGCCGGTGACGGCGCTACGAATTACGCTCACTCGGAAGCTCCCTGGCCCTCGGCGCCCGACGCGCCATCAGCCGTTTCTTCTTCTGCGCCGGACTTGAGGCCGGTTTCGGTCAGGCGTTTCAGATTCCGGTCGATCTCGGCCGAGAAGTCGCTGCGAGCCAGGTCGACCGCCACGCGGATGGCCGAGGCGTAGCCGATGGCGTCCGCGCCGCCGTGACTCTTGACCACGATGCCGTTCAGTCCCAGCAGCGGACCGCCGTTGACCCGGCCAGGATCCAGCCGCCGGCGCATCTTCTTCAGCGCGCCCGAGGCGATCACCGCCCCCAGCATGGCCAGAGGGCCGGAGGTCAGGGTCGCCTTGATCTCCGCCGCGAAGAACCGGGCCAGGCCCTCGGCGGTCTTCAGGGCCACATTGCCGGTGAAGCCGTCGGTGACGACCACGTCGACCGTGCCCTTGGCGATGTCGGTGCCCTCGACGAAGCCGCGATAGTCGAAGTCCAGCTTGGTTTCCTTGAGGATGGCGTGCGCCTCGCGCACCTCCTCATGGCCCTTCTGGTCCTCGGATCCGACGTTGAGCAGGCCCACCGTCGGACGCTGCGAGCCATGCACCGCGTGGTGGAAGGCCGCGCCCATGATCGCGAATTCGATCAGTTGCTTGGCGTCGCTTTCCACATTGGCCCCGACGTCGAGCACGGCGGAGACGCCCTGCATCGTCGGCCAGCTAGCCACGATCGCCGGTCGCTCCAGATTGGCGCCCATGCGCAGGATCAGCTTGGAGATCGCCATGAGAGCGCCGGTATTGCCGGCCGAGACGCAGGCGGCGGCCTCGCCGGCCCGGATGGCCTCGACCGCGTTCCACAGGCTGGTCCCCTTGCCCCGGCGCATGGCCTGGGCGGGCTTCTCCTCCATGGAGATGGCCTTGTCGGTATGACGCACTTCGCTGACGGCGCGCGCGGCGGGGGACTTGGCGAGGCAGGCGTTCAGTTGCGCTTCGTCGCCATGCAGCAGGAAGCGAACGTCGGGAAGGGACTTGGCGGCGAGCGCCACGGCGGGAACGATCACGGACGGGCCGTGATCGCCGCCCATGGCGTCGATCGAAATGACTACGGGTTGAGGCACGAGGCGCTATCGGCTCCTGTAGCGCGCACCGCCCATTCAAGATGGGTGATGGCAAGGCGGCGGGACGATACAGCCGCGAGAATATCACGCAAGCGGAAGGAATTGGCCATTCTCAGGCCCCTTCCGCTCCAGTGTCGGGGTCGCTCTTCAGCTTTTTCAGCGCGGCGAAGGGCGAAAGGTCCACCGGCTCGGGCGGCGGCTGAAACACCGCGCCGGGCTTGCGCGGGAACGGATCCAGTTCCAGGGCCAGGTGCTCGATCACATAGCCCGACACGTCGATGGTCTCGCCGTCCAGCACGTCGGGCGGATCGTCGCCTTCCGGATCCAGCGCCAGGTCGCCGTGCTCGTCCGGAGAGGTGTTCTCGCTGTTGGCCGGCAGCACGCGAATCGAAAAGCGCGATTCGACCGGCTCCTCGAATTCGTCGGCCGAGACGCTGCACACCTGGGTCACCCGAGCCCGGATCAGGCCGGACACCTCGGCGCCGTCCATCCACGGCCGCAGAAAGACCTCGGCGTCCAGGGAGTCCAGCGAGACCAGATTCAACGTCTTGGCCAGATCCTTGCGCGCCGCCTCATCCACCTCGAAGCGAAGTTCCAGGCCGCGCCCCATGCGCCCCAGCGTGACGCTATAGGGCCAGGGATCGATCACGCCTTCGGCCATTGGGCCTCTCCTTGCAACAGGGTCTCCAGCGGCTGGGCCGCCAATCGGTCGCGCGCGGCGACCACATAGTCGGTCAGACCCGCCAAGTCGCCCTCGCCGCGCTCCTCGAACGCGGTGCGGGCCAGGGCGGCGCTGAGCACCGAGCGGTCGGGCAAGGCGTTGGCCGCCTCGTCGAACGCCTTGATGCGCCCATAGGCGGCGCCGACCAGCTTCTTCATCTTCTTGCCGACGGCGGTGTCGGACACGCCGATCTCGCGGAAAGCGTCGTCCAGGCCGCGCGTATAGGCGTTGAAGGTCTCCTGCGAGACCTCGGTCGCCGACTCGCCCTGCCCCTTCAGCCGCTCCAGCAGCAGCGCCACATGCAGGGTGAACAGCTCGAACCGCCCCTCCATCGAGTCGTGCACGCCCATCTGGGCGTAGAACGCGGGCGAACGCGCCTGGGCCACCGCCGAAGCATACAGTTTGCCCCCCGCCGCCTTGGCGGGCCTGGGTTTGAGCAGCCGGTCCAGAAACATCACTTCGCCTCGATTTCGCCGCGACACCGAACTAGTTAGCCGTTCGACCCACGCGGACCATTGAACTAAGCCCGCGCGGGCGATAGGTCAAAGTCAGCCTGTTTAGGTTCCGGAGCCTCAATGTTTCGTCCCGCCGTTTTCGCCGCCGCCGTCATCGGCCTCGCCGCCGTCGCCGGGGGCTGTACGCCGCTGACGAGCTATTCGGGCTTTCAAGCCATCGAGGCCAAACCCGTTGACATGAAAGTCGGCGAGGACAGCAAGTCGACCGTGACGGAAAAGCTGGGCTCGCCCTCGGCCACGTCGACCTTCGACCAGAACGCCTGGTACTATATCTCGCAAACGACCGACCGCGTGGCCTTCTACAAGCCCCGGGTGATCAAGCGCGATGTCGTCGCGATCAAGTTCAACCCGGCCGACGAAAAGGTCGCCGCGGTGGACACCTACACGCTGAAGGACGGCAAGGTCATCGCCTACAATGGCCGTGAGACCCCGACCCGCGGTCGCGAGATGACGATCCTCGAACAGCTGCTGGGCAACGTCGGTCGCGGTGGCATGCTACCGCAGGAAGACGACACCCCAGGCAACCGTCCGCAGGATCGACGCTAGGCCTTACCGGCGCAAGCCTAGCTGTACGCGCGGTTAAACATAAGCGGCTGAAATGCCGCGACAATTTGCCGCCACGTCAACGGTTTCTAAACGACGACGCGTGCAATCTCAGGAAGCAAAGGCCGCGGCGGCCCACGACCGCGCCGCGACTTCCTGGGAGATGATCCTTGAGCGCGCCTGATCTGCGCCCGTTGACGGTGCTCATCATCGATGACAACGAGCCGATGCGCGAGATCATCGCCACGGTCCTGAAGTCGTTGGGCATCCGCAAGATCTTCGTGGCCTGCGACGGCGTCGAGGCGCTGAAGATCGTTACCGAGCGCGAAGTCGACATCATCTTCACCGACCTGATGATGCAGCCGGTCGACGGCCTGGCCTTCATCCGCTGGATCCGCACCTCGCCGGCCAGCAGCAATCCCTACACGCCGATCATCATGGTCACCGGCCACGCCACGCGCGCCAGTCTCGACGAGGCCCGGATGGCCGGGGTGACCGAATTCCTGGCCAAGCCCCTGACCGCGCGCGGCGTGCTGCACCGGGTCAACGAGGTCATCAACAATCCGCGCGACTTCGTGCGAGCCGGGACCTATTTCGGCCCATGCCGCCGGCGGAAGATCGACCACGACTACAACGGACAGGAGCGGCGGGGCGCCGTGGAGACAGCGGAGACCCAGGTCTTCACCGACGCCAGCGGCCAGGTTTCCGAGCCGATCCTCAATCCGGAAGACGTGTACTGATCCCCTGATCGCGCCCTCAGCCGCCGGCGAAAGGCCAGACCAGGGCGATCAGGCTGGGCGCCACGACCAGGATCAGCACGGTAAGCGGCGCCCCCAGCCGGGCGTAGTCGCCGAACCGATAGCCGCCGGGTCCCAGCACCAGGGTGTTGCACTGGTGGCCGACCGGGGTGAGGAAGTCGCAGCCGGCCCCCACCGCCACGGCCATCAGGAACGGATCCGGGCTCAGCCCGAGGTGCTTGGCCAGGCCCAGACCGATGGGCGCGACGATCAGCACCGTGGCGGCGTTGTTCAGAAACGGCGTGGCCGCCATCGCCACGGCCATCATCGCTGTCAGGGTCAGCAAAGGCGGCATGCCGTGGAAAGCGCCCGACAGCCAGGCGGCGATCAGGTCGGTGCCGCCGCTGGCCTGCACCGTATCGCTGACCGGGATCAGGGCGGCCACCAGCACCAGCACCGGCGCGTCCAGCGCCGAATAGGCCTCGCGCATCCTCAGAGCGCCGGTCGCGACCACCAGCACCGCGGCCGCGAAGAAGCCGCCCGCCACGGGCAGCACGCCGAACGCCACCAGCAGCATGGCCACGGCCAGGATGGCGGTCGGCAGCAGGGCGTGACGCATGCCGCCCAGGCGCACCTCCCGCTCGGCCAGCGGCAGGCAGCCCAGGGCCTGCAACGCCATTGGCAGCGTCTGTTCGGCCCCCTGCAGCACCAGGATGTCGCCGGCCTTCATCCGCACCGTGGCCAGTCGCCCGGCCATGCGGTAGCCGGCGCGGCTGACGCCCAGCAGGTTGACGCCATAGGTGTCGTTCAAGGTCAGGCTCTTGGCCGTGTGGCCGATCAGGTCTGACTCCGCGCCGATCACCGCCTCGACCACCCGCACCTCGTCGGTGGGCTCCGCCATGACGACGGGACGGTCGGCGTCGTTGAACTTCAGCTTGGCCTTGACGATCAGTTCGTTCAGTTCCTGCTGCTGGCCTTCCAGCAACACCACGTCGCCCGGCAGCAGCTTGCGGTTGGGATGCGGCGAGCTGATCCGCTTGCGGCCGCGCAGCACGGCCACGACCACCACCGCCCTCCCGGCCGCCTTGCGCAGGTCGGCCACCCGCGACTGCTCGAACGCCCAGCCTTCGGGGATCTCGACCTCGGTCACATAGGCGTTGGCCGCCAGGGCGGCGTCGATGTCGATGGCCGCGGCGCGCTCCTTGGGCAGAAGCCGGTAGGCGAAGGCCAGATACAGGATCGCCAGCACCGACAGCGTTCCGCCCACCGGCATGAAGTCGAACATGGCGAAGGGCTTGCCCAACGCCTCCTGCCGCACTTCCGAGACAATGATGTTCGGCGATGTCCCGACCAGCACGGCCAGGCCGCCGACCAGCGAGCCGAACGACATCGGCATCAACAGGCGTCCCGGCGCCACCCCGGTGGTTCGGGCGATGCGCAGGGCCGAGGGCATCATCAACGCCAGCGCCCCGACGTTCTTGGTGACCATCGACAGCAAGGTGGTGACGGTCGCCAGCACGGGCACCTGCGTGCGTTCGTCCTTCAGGCGCGGCAACAGCGGCGCCATCAGGGTTTCGACCAGGCCCGAGCGCGAGATGGCGGCGCTCAGCACCAGGGCGCTGGCGATGATCACCACGATATCGTTGGAAAAGCCGTCGAAGGCCGACTTGATCGGGATCAGCCCGGACACCACGCCCACGGCCAAGGCGCCCAGCGCGACCAGATCATAGCGCCAGCGTCCCCAGATGAAGCACAGCACCGTCGCGCCGATCAGACCAAAGGACAGTCCCTGCTGCAGTGTCACGTCTCGTCGCCCCGTCCCCCGGGCCACAAGCTTGACCCGGCGAGATAACGGTCAAGGCGGTGTTCCGTTCACCCGCACGATCGCCGTCCTGCGACACGCCCCGCCACATGAACGGAAGACAACGGCGAGCTCCGGGAACGTTCAGACGAGATGGCGTTTTATGGCCCTCATCGGACGCGTAGGGCGCCCGACAGATTATCGTCGGAGATTACATCATGAAGCGCACTCTGCTCGCCCTGGCCGCCCTGGCCACCGTCGCCGCGGCCCCGCTGGCCGCTCAAGCCGCCCCGTGGCAGACGATCAACCAGCGCCAGGCAAACCTGGACCAGCGGATCGACCAAGGCGTCCGCACCGGCTCGCTGACCCGCTCGGAAGCCCTGCGCCTGCGCGGCGAGTTCCGCCAGATCAGCCGCCTGGAAGTCACCTATCGCCGGTCGAACGGCCTGTCGATGCGCGAGCGCGCCGATCTGGACGCCCGCTTCGATCGCCTGAGCCGCCAGATCAAGATCGAGCGTCGCGACCGCGATGACCGCCACGACCGTCGCGACGACCGCAACGATCACCGCGACGGTCGCCGCAGCTAAGCCGCACGATCTGGCCCAACTGAAAACGCCCCGGAGGGAAACCTCCGGGGCGTCGTCATGTCAGGATCTGTGAAGACCGATCACACGCCGTGCGCCAGGATCGCCAGCAGCAGCAAGGCCACGATGTTGGTGATCTTGATCATCGGGTTCACGGCGGGACCCGAGGTGTCCTTGTAAGGGTCGCCGACGGTGTCGCCGGTGACGGCGGCCTTGTGGGTGTCGCCGCCCTTGGAGTGAAGGACGCCGTCTTTGTCGGTGAAGCCTTCCTCGATCACCTTCTTGGCGTTGTCCCAGGCGCCGCCGCCGCTGGTCATCGAGATGGCGACGAACAGGCCGGTGACGATCACGCCCATCAGCATGGCGCCCAGGCAGGCGAACGCCTCGACCTTGCCGGCGATGGCGTTGATCACGAAGAACAGCACCACCGGCGAGACCACCGGCAACAACGACGGCACGATCATCTCGCGGATCGCCGCCTTGGTCAGGATGTCCACGGCCTTGCCGTACTCGGGCTTGACCTCGTAGGTCATGATGCCCGGGTTCTCGCGGAACTGGCGGCGCACCTCGGCGACGACGGCCTCGGCCGCTCGGCCCACGGCCGTCATCGACATGCCGCCGAACAGGAAGGGCAGCAGCCCCCCGAACAGCAGGCCGACCACGACGTAAGGGTTGGACAGGTCGAAGGTCACCGGTCCCATGCCGTCGAAGAAGCTGCCCGGCGCGGCGTTCTCCGAGAAGAACTTCAGATCCTCGGTATAGGCGGCGAACAGCACCAACGCGCCCAGGCCGGCCGAACCAATGGCGTAGCCCTTGGTGACGGCCTTGGTGGTGTTGCCCACGGCGTCCAGAGCGTCGGTGGTGACGCGGACTTCCGGAGGCAGGCCGGCCATTTCCGCGATGCCGCCGGCGTTGTCGGTGACCGGGCCGAAGGCGTCCAGGGCGACGATGAAGCCGGCCAGGGAAAGCATGGTGGTGGTGGCGATGGCGATGCCGAACAGGCCCGCCAGGTTGTAGGTCACCAGGATGCCGACGATGATGGTCAGGGCCGGCAGGGCCGTGGATTCCAGCGACATGGCCAGGCCCTGGATCACGTTGGTGCCATGACCCGAGACGCTGGCCTGGGCCACAGACTTCACCGGGCGGAAGTTGGTGCCGGTGTAGTACTCGGTGATCACCACGATCGCGGCGGTGACCGCCAGGCCGACCAGGCCGCAGTAGAACAGGTTGTCGGCGGTGAACATCCGGCCGTCCAGCTCGATCGGAACCGGCACCAGTTGGTGGATCACGTACCAGACCGCCGGGATCGACAGCACGCCCGTCACGATCAGGCCCTGGTACAGGGCGCCCATGATGTTCTGCTTCTTGCCCAGGCGCACGGCGAACGAGCCGATGATCGAGGTCACGATGCAGACCGCGCAGATGGCCAGCGGCAGCAGCATCATCGAACCCACCACCTCGGTGCCGCCGAAGAAGATCGCGGCCAGCACCATGGTGGCGACCGTGGTCACCGCATAGGTCTCGAACAGGTCGGCGGCCATGCCGGCGCAGTCGCCGACATTGTCGCCCACGTTGTCGGCGATGGTCGCGGCGTTGCGGGGATCGTCTTCCGGAATACCGGCCTCGACCTTGCCGACCAGATCGCCGCCGACGTCGGCGCCCTTGGTGAAGATGCCGCCGCCCAGACGGGCGAAGATCGAGATCAGGGAGGCGCCGAAGCCCAGCGAGACCAGCGAGTCGACCACCACGCGGTCGGTGCCGTCATGGCCCATCGACAGAAGCAGGGCGAAGTAGCCGGCCACGCCGATCAGGGCGAAGCCCGCCACCAGCATGCCGGTCACCGCGCCGGAGGTGAAGGCCATCTTCAGGCCGGCCGCCAGGCTCTCGGACGAGGCCTGGGCGGTGCGGACATTGGCCCGGACCGAGATCAGCATGCCCGCGAAGCCGGCCGCGCCCGACAGGATCGCGCCCAGGGCGAAGCCGACCGGCTGTTCCCAAGACTTGAAGAAGAAGCCCAGCAGGGCGATGACCACCACGCCGACGATGGCGATCGTCGTATACTGGCGGTTCAGATAGGCCTGGGCCCCTTCCTGGATCGCCGCGGCGATCTCCTGCATCTTCGCATTGCCGGGCGAAGCCCGCATCAGAGACGCCGTCTGCACGGCGCCGTAAAGCACCGCCAGCAGTCCGGCCCCTATGGCCACGTAAAGCCAAGAACTCATCGGTAAGTCGCCCTCTTCGCGTTTCAATCACGAGAGGGTCGCCGCTTCGACAGGATCACGATCCAAGAGACCGCCCCCGGCCGCACGCGACGGGCGGGCCTATGGCCTCATTCCCCCTCGATGCTCCCTGATGGCGTCGTGACGACGCCAAGGGCAGGACAGTGCCAAATGGACACAGGGTGTCAACCGATTGCGGGAACGGCGTTCAGTTAGGCTTGGAGCCCTTTGCTCACAAGGTCTCGCCTAGGGGACGAGATTGGGATCGCCTTCCGACGCTCTGCGCGGCGCCGCCTTGGCCTGGGCGCCAGGCTTGGGCGGCGGCGGGACGAAGTTGCGCGGCGTCTGCTTGACCACGGTCACCAGCGCCACCTTGCCGGGTCCGATCAAACTGTTGGTCTGGCGCAGGACCGAGGCCTTCAGGCGGGTCTCGTCGAGGGCGACATAGCTGTCGGGGCGCAGGAACGGCTTGCCGTGAGCTTCGCGGACGATGGCGTCACGCAGTTGTGGCTCCTTGCCCTCGAAGACCGTGATCAGTTCACCGGGCTTCAGGGTGATGGTCATCTGCACGAAGACGTAGTTGACCAGCTTGCCGTTCGCGATGATCGGCAGGGCCATGGACTGCAGCTTGATGACCGGCTCGGCCGCTTCCTCGCCCTCGCCTTCCTTACCGCCCTTCTTCTCCTTCTTGGCCGAGCGCGCCAGGGCCGGCGTCGCAAGCAGAACGAGCGAGGCGGTCAGGAAGGCGCGGCGGGCGACAGGCGAATGACGGGTCATGCCGATAGCCTTTAGCCAAGAAGGCTTGAGGTTTGGTTTCTTCCCTCTCCCCTTGCGGGGAGGTGGCCTCGCAGAGCGGGTCGGGCGGGGGATCGATGAACGCCGACCACGCACGACGGCAGGTCTGAGAGACCCCTATCCGTCAGCTTCGCTGCCACCTTGTCCCGCAAGGGGAGAAGGAAATTAGCCGTGCAGCCAGCCCAGCCGTTCGGGCGTGATGTCCTTGCCCTTGAACAGGGCGCAGATCCCCTCGCCTTCGACGAACTCGCCGATGTCGCGCACGGGGACGCCGGCGGCCATGGCGGCGGCCTGGAAGGCGGCCACGTCGGTGGGATCGACGGCGCAGACGATCTCGTAGTCGTCGCCGCCCGAGGCCAATGACATCCGCGCCTCGCCGGCTTCCGGCTGAGCGCCCAGCCAGTGGCGGGCGCCGGGCGACAGCGGCAGGCGGTCCAGGTCGACATTGACCCGCAAGCCGCTGGCCTTGGCCACGTGGGCCGCGTCGGCCAACAGGCCGTCGGAGACGTCGGCGGCGGCGCGGGCATAGGCGCGCAGGGCGTCGCGGATGGCCAGGCGCGGCGGGGGCAGACGATAGCGACGCACCAGGCCGCCGTCGGGATCCTCGACCTCGCCCCAGTGGGCCAGCAGGCCCAGCCAGCCGTCGCCGATCGTGCCGGAGACCATCAGCCGGTCGCCAACCCGCGCGCCCTTGCGCAGCACCGCGTCGCCGCTGGGCGCCCAGCCCAGGAAGGTGGCCGAGACCACCATCGGGCCGCTCGTGGTGACGGTGTCGCCGCCGAGCAGGTTGATGTCGTACAGCTCGCCGTCCTCGGCCAGGCCGCGGGCGAAGGTCTCACGATCAACCAGGGTCGTGCCCGAAGGCCACCCGACGGCCAGGAAATAGCCGTAAGGCACGGCCGCCTTGGCCGCCAGGTCCGAAAGGTTGGTGCGCAGCAGGCGCTTGGCCACCACGTCCAGGTCCTCGCCGGCCAGGAAGTGCACGCCCGCCACCATGGCGTCCTTGGTGATCACCAGGTCGTAGCCGGGTCGGGAGGGCAGCACGGCCGCGTCGTCCAGCAGACTGAGGGCCGCGGCGTCGCCACGGGTCAGCGGCCGCAGCAGGCGCTCGATCAGGCCGAACTCGTCGACGGGCGGCGCGGCGGCGGGCGTCGCGGCCTCGTCGAACCACGCGTCATCGACCGCCGGCGCTTGCGCCGTCGGCTCGTCGAACCAATCGTCGTCAGCTTCTGGCGTCACGCGCGATGGCGTCCAGGGCGCCGTTGATGAAACCGGATTCCGGTCCCTCGAAGAAGGATTTGGCGATCTCGACATATTCGTCGATCACGACCTCTTTAGGTACGTCGGGCCTGTGCATGAGCTCATAGGCGCCTGACCGCAGGACCGCGCGGGCCGTGGCGTCCAGTCGCTCCAGCTTCCAGCCCGAGGCCAGGCGCTTGACGATGGCCTGGTCGATGCCCGCCTGATGGGCGACGACGCCCTTGGCCAGCTCGGCGAAAAAGGTCTCGTCGGCCTGGGCCAGGCGGTCGCCGTCCGGCCCATCGACGTCGCGGTCGAAGCGGTGCTCGGAGAACTCGCGAACCACCGCGTCGACGCCGACCCCGGAGACTTCCATCTGATACAGGGCCTGGACGGCGGCCAGGCGAGCCACCGAGCGCGGCTGGATGCGATCGCCCCGGCTCATCGGGCCTGGCCCAGCAGTTGGCGCTTGAGACCCACGATCTCGAGGCATTGCTGGGCGGCCTTGCCGCCGCGATCGCCCTCCGAGACACGGCCCCGGCTCCAGGCCTGATCCTCGTCGTCGACGTTGACGACGCCATAGCCGATGGCCAGACGCTTGCCGAACGACAGGTCGTTCAGTCCGCGGGCGGTCTCGTTGGCCATGACTTCGGAATGGTAGGTTTCGCCCCGGATGATGACGCCCAGCGCCACGAAGCCGTCATAGCGCACGCCGACGGGACGATTGCCGGCCTCTTCCGCCAAGGCGATGGCGGTCGGGATCTGCATCGCCTCGGACACGGTGATCACGTCGTACTCGGCGCCCTGGGCGTCGATCGCCTGCGCCGCACCTTGCAGCAACGCGTCGGAAAGCCCCGAATAGCGTCGGGCCTCCACGATCAGCAGGCGAATCTTGTCTTCCACCATAGTCCTTAGAATTCTCCTCGACGGGGCCGGTCACTTCGCACCAAACGGCGCCGTCGCCAAATCGAATCGTAGCCCTCGGCGGCTTCACCGCCGAAACCAAAGCGTAGAACGGGCGGCTTGGCCGCCCAAACCAAAGCGTAGAATGGGCGGCACCACCGCCGAAACCGAATCGTAGAATGCGCCTATAGCTCGTCTTCGGCGACGTCGCTCAAGCCTTCCTGCCCCAGAAACTTTGCGAAATCGCTAGTTTCTCGGAAATCGCGGTAAACCGAGGCGTAACGGACATAGGCGACGTCATCGAGCGACTTCAGCGCCTTCATCACCATCTCGCCCACCGCCGAGGACGGTAACTCGGTTTCGCCCTGGCTTTCCAGCTGGCGGACGATGCCGTTGACCATCCGCTCGACCCGCTCGGGATCGACCGGGCGCTTGCGCGTGGCGATCGAGATCGAGCGCACCAGCTTCTCGCGGTCGAACGGCGAGCGCCGCCCCGAACGCTTGAGAATCGTCAGCTCGCGCAGTTGCACCCGCTCGAAGGTGGTGAAGCGGCCCCCGCACTCCGGACAGAGCCGGCGGCGGCGGATAGCCGCGCCGTCTTCCGACGGGCGGCTGTCCTTGACCTGACTTTCCATGTGGCCGCAGAACGGGCAGCGCATGATCTAGGCCCTCCCGACCGCGATTGGCCTATTAGTTGTAGATCGGGAACCGAGCCGTCAAGGCCAGGACTTCCTCGCGGACCTTGGCCTCGACCTCGGCGTTGCCGTCGGGACCGTTGACGGCCAGGCCGTTGACGACCTCGCCGATCAATTGGCCGACGCGCGTGAACTCGGCCGCGCCGAATCCGCGGGTGGTGCCGGCCGGGGTGCCCAGGCGGATGCCCGAGGTGACGGTGAACGGCGCGGTGTCGAACGGCACGCCGTTCTTGTTGCAGGTCATGTTGGCCCGCTCGAGGCTGTGCTCGGCGTCGCGGCCGGTCACGCCCTTGGGCCGCAGGTCGACCAGCATCAGATGGCTGTCGGTGCCGCCCGAGACGATGTTGACGCCTTGGGTCTGCAGCGCTTCGGATAGCGCGCGCGCGTTGTCGATGACCTGCTGCGCATAGGCCTTGAAGGCCGGCTGCAGCGCTTCGCCGAAGGCCACGGCCTTGGCGGCGATCACGTGCTCCAGCGGACCGCCCTGCAGGCCGGGGAACACCGCCGAATTGACCTTCTTGATGATGGCCTCGTCATTGGTCAGCACCATGCCGCCGCGCGGACCGCGCAGGGTCTTGTGGGTGGTGGTGGTGACCACGTGGGCGTGCGGGATCGGGCTGGGGAACACGCCGCCGGCCACGAGACCCGCGAAGTGGGCCATGTCGACCATCAGATAGGCCCCGACCTCGTCGGCGATCTGGCGGAAACGGGCGAAGTCGATCTGGCGGCTGTAGGCGCTGCCGCCGGCGATGATCAGCTTGGGCTTGTTGGCCTTGGCGACCTCTTCGACGGCGTCATAGTCGATCAGTTGGTCCTGCTGGCGCACGGTGTAGGACACCGGCTTGAACCACTTGCCCGACTGGTTGGCGGGGCTGCCGTGCGTCAAATGGCCGCCGGCGGCAAGGTCCATGCCCAGGAAGCTGTCGCCCGGCTGGAGCAAGGCCATGAACACCGCCTGGTTGGCCTGCGAGCCCGAGTGCGGCTGGACATTGGCGAAGCCGGCGCCGAACAGGGCCTTGGCCCGCTCGATGGCGATGGTCTCGATCTCGTCCACATATTCGCAGCCGCCATAGTAGCGCTTGCCCGGATAGCCTTCGGCGTACTTGTTGGTCAGGATCGAGCCCTGGGCCTCCAGCACGGCGCGCGAGACGATGTTCTCCGAAGCGATCAGCTCGATCTGGTTCTGCTGGCGGCTCAGCTCCAGGCCGATGCGATCGAAGATGTCGCGGTCGGCGGCGGCCAGGTCGGCCCCGAAGAAGGCGCTCTTGTCGGCGGTGATGTTATTGGCCGGTGCGGTCATGGATGCTCTCCTGGGGCTGGGAGACTGGTAGGGTTTCGGACTCGGGGGAGTTCGGTCGCGCTCTCTTTACCCCCCTTCGCGCCACGATCAATCCGGGAACCTCGCTGTAAGCCGAGGCGTTGCGAAGGAACCGGCGCCAGGAAGACTGGCGCGCCGGATCTTTTGGCGACTCCAGGCGGATCGAAAAGCAGGCGGAACGAGTATGGCGACGGCGTACGGCGATGTGGACTCCAACGACGACGATCTCGATATCCTTGGTCTCAGCGCCAGCATCGTAGCCGCCTATGTCGCCCAGAACACGGTGGCGCGGACGGCGATTCCCGACCTCATCCGCTCGGTGCATGGGGCGCTCTCGGCCCTGGGAACGACTCAGGTCGAACAGCCCGCCGAACGCGGCAAGCCCGCGGTGCCGGTCTCGCGGTCGATCCAGCGCGACTACATCGTCTGCCTGGAAGACGGCAAGCAGCTGAAGATGCTCAAGCGCTACCTGCGCACCCATTACGACATGAGCCCCGAGGAATACCGTCGCAAATGGTCGCTGCCCGGCGACTATCCGATGGTGGCCCCAGCCTATGCCGAGCGCCGCTCCAACTTCGCCAAGTCGATCGGTCTGGGCAAGGGCAAGATGCGGGGACGTTAGGTCGGGTTCGAAGAAGCGGGTGTTCCTTAAGCGGCGTGGCCGCCCATGCGGGCCACGTTGCAGTGGGCCCAGAGCTTTTCCATCGCACCGACCAGCTTGCGCATCATATCGTCGGTGTGGAACGGCGTCGGCGTGAAGCGCAGGCGCTCGGTGCCGCGCGGCACGGTCGGGTAGTTGATCGGCTGCACATAGACGCAGTGGTCGGCCAGCAGCATGTCGCTAATCAGCTTGGTGTGGACGGGGTCGCCGACCAGCACCGGCACGATGTGGCTGTCGTTTTCCATCACCGGCAGGCCGGCGGCCTTGAACATCGCCTTCAGCGTCTTGGCGCGCTCCTGGTGGGCCTCGCGGACCTCCGGGTGCTGCTTGAGGTATTTGACGCTGGCCAGGGCGCCGGCGGTGAGCGCCGGCGGCAGGGACGTGGTGAAGATGAAGCCCGAGGCGACCAGGCGGATGGCGTCCACCACCACGGCGTCGCCGGTGATGTAGCCGCCCATGACCCCGAACGCCTTGCCCAGGGTGCCCTCGATGATGTCGATCTGGTCCATCAGGCCGTCGCGCTCGGCGACGCCGCCGCCGCGCGGGCCGTACATGCCGACCGCGTGGACCTCGTCCAGATAGGTCATGGCGCCGTATTTCCTGGCCAGGGCCACGGTGCCGGCCATGTCGGCGATGTCGCCGTCCATCGAATAGACGCTCTCGAAGGCGATCAGCTTCGGCCGGTCGGCCGGCGCGGCGATCAGCAGCTCTTCAAGGTGGGCCAGATCGTTGTGGCGGAAGATGTGGCGCTCGCAGCCGCCGTTGCGGATGCCGGCGATCATCGAGGCATGGTTTTGAGCGTCGGAGAAGATGATCAGCCCCGGCAGGATCTTCTGCAACGCCGACAGGCTGGCCTCGTTGGAGACGTAGCCCGAGGTGAACAGCAGGGCCGCTTCCTTGCCGTGCAGGTCGGCCAGCTCGGCCTCCAGCTCGACATGGTGATGGTTGGTGCCCGAGATGTTGCGCGTGCCGCCCGAACCCGAGCCGTGCTGGTCGATCGCCGCGTGCATGGCGTCCAGCACCACGGGATTCTGGCCCTGGCCGAGATAGTCGTTCGAGCACCAGACCACGATCTCGCTCTCGCCGCCGTCGGGACGGGTCCAGGTGGCGCGCGGAAAGGCGCCGCGGTGACGCTTCATATCGGCGAACACCCGGTAGCGGCCTTCGTCGCGGATCTGGTCGACGACGCTGCGGAACGCGGCTTTGTAGTCCATGGTCTCTTCATCCGGCGGACTTCGACGAGTCCGATCGGCCCCTTCTCAAGGCTGGGCTTTTCGCACCGAGGCGGCTCGGTGTCCACATAGGTGCGTTTACCTAGCCAATGGAATTACGCGATTGGACGCACTGACCGCGCCAGTGAACACCGTCGCGCCCAACGCGCCAAATGGTTTTAGTTCAGCTCCGACAGCCGGCCGCGCAGCATCTGCAGCACCGCCGAGAAGTCCTTGCCGCCAAAGCCGTTGCCGTCGAACAGCGCGTAGAGCGCCTCGGCCTGAGCGCCCATCGGGGTCGAGGCGCCGGCCTTGGCGGCCGCGTCCTGGGCCAGCTTCAGGTCCTTGAGCATCATCGCCGTGGCGAAGCCGCCTTCGTACTGGCGATCGGCCGGGGTCGCGGGGCCGACGCCCGGGACCGGGCAATAGGTCGAGACCGACCAGCACTGGCCCGACGATTTGCTGGCGATCTCGAAGAACCGGTCGGCGGCCAGGCCCAGCTTCTCGGCCAGGGCGAAGGCCTCGCAGGTTCCCAGCATCGAGATTCCCAGCAGCATGTTGTTGCAGATCTTGGCCGCCTGCCCCGCGCCGTGATCTCCGGCGTGGATCGTCACGCGTGACATCGGCGCCAAAGCCGCTTCGACCTCGGCGAAGTCCGCCGCGTCGCAGCCGACCATGAAGGCCAGGGTTCCAGCCTCGGCGGCCATGACGCCGCCAGAGACAGGCGCGTCGGCGAACCGGAAGCCCCCCGCCCTCGCCTGCCCGGCCACGACGCGGGCGCTCTCGACGTCGATCGTCGAGCAGTCGATCAGCAGGGCCGATTTCGGCGCATGGGCCAGCACCTGCTCGCCATAGACGCTCCGGACGTGCGGTCCGGCGGGCAGCATGGTGATCACCACCTCAGCCTCCCTGACCGCCTCGGCCACCGAGCCCGCCGCGTGGCAGCCGGCCGCCACGGCCTTGTCCAGCGCCGCCGCCGACAGGTCGAAGGCGCTGACGTGATGCTGGGCCTTGGCCTGGTTGGCCGCCATGCCGCCGCCCATGTTGCCCAGGCCGATGAAGGCGATGCGGCTCATGCTGCTCTACTCCCAAATGCGAACCGCGCCTCATGGGCGCGGCTCTTATCGTTGAATTGTCGTAGGTCGAAGCGTTAGCGCGCCCCGCCCGGCTTGCGGAACTTGTAGATGAACTGGTCGGTCTTGCCGCGGATCGACGGGTCGAAGACGCTGACCTTGCGGGCGTCGGACGGGTCGCGCAGCACGCGGCTCTCGCCCTCGAAGATGAAGCCGGCGGCGGTGACCTCGCGCTTGACCGTCTCGGCGTCGATGCGGTGCAGGGTCTCGGTATCGCGCAGGCCCGAGCCGGGCTGGGCCGAATGATCGACGACCAGATAGACGCCGCCCGGCTTCAAGGCCTTGAAGACCTGGCGATTGACCACCGACAGATCGGCCGGCCCCATGAACTTGTTGTGCATGTCGTGGTAGTTCTGGGCCGTGAACACCAGGTCCAGCTTCTCGGCCGCGCCGAAGTTCGGCAGGGTGTTGAGGATCACCGAGACGTTCCTGTAGGCCGGGTCGCGGGCGATGGCCGTCACGGCCGGCTCGCGCTTGGCCAGCTTGGTCAGCTCGTCGGGCACATAGGCGTAGACGTGGCCGCGCGGCCCGACGGCCTTGGACAGGATGCGGGTGAAATAGCCGCCGCCGGGGATCAGGTCGGCGACCTTGGCGCCCGACCGGACGCCGGCGAAGGACAGGGTCTGGCCCGGCAGGCGGCTCTCGTCACGCACCATGTCGGCGGCGGGACGGTTCGGGTCGGACAGCGCCGCGGCGATGTTGGAGGGAATCGCGGCGGGCGCGTCGGCCGGTGGCGGCGGCGGCGGCGCCACCGGACCCATCGGAGTCGTGGCGCAGCCCGCCAGGGCGAGCACGGCGACGAGGCTGAGTAGCGGCTTACGCATGGGATATCCTTCCGACGACGTCTTCTTGTTGCTTGCAAGCTAGCGCAGCAATCGCGCTACGTCAGCGGCGACCATTCCTGATCGGCCGGCAGCGGCGCGAAAATCTCATCCAACATGGCGTCGGTGACGTCTTCAAGCGTAGCCGGATCCCAGCGGGGCGCATTGTCCTTGTCGATGATCACGGCGCGGACACCCTCGATGAAATCATGGCGGCGAACCACGCGCGAGCCGATCCGGTATTCCATCGCCATGTTGTCGGCGAAGTCGGTCATCGCCGCGCCCGACTCGAGCTGGCGGAACGCGACCTTCAGGGTCTGAGGCGACTTGGTCTTCATGGTCGCCAGCTGGGCCTTGCCCCAGTCGCTGCTGTCGGCCTCCAGGAATTCGAAGATCTGCTCGACGCTGTCGCCGACGAACAGGCGGTTGAGGTCCTGCTCGAAACTGACCAGCGGGGCCTTGCCTGCGTCGGCGCGGTATTTCTTCAGGATGTCGTCGATGCGGCGCGGGTCGGCGATGATCGCCTTCTTCAGCCCCTCGACGGCGCCGAACTCGACGAAGTGGGTGGCGATGCCCAGGCGCAGGCAGTCCGCGCCCTTGATCCGCGCGCCCGTCAGGGCCAGCCACAGCCCCGCCTTGCCCGGCAAGCGCGGCAGATACCAGCCGCCGCCGACGTCGGGGAACAGGCCGATGCCGGTCTCGGGCATGGCGAAGGTCGTACGCTCGGTGGCGATCCGGAAGTGGGCCGGCATCGAGATCCCGACCCCGCCGCCCATCACCACGCCGTCCAGCATGGCGACCACGGGCGTGTCGTAGGTGAACAGCAGGTGGTTCAGTTGGTACTCGGTATGGAAGAAGGCCCGCGCCTCCTTGGCGTCGCCCGCGCCGCTGTGGGCCAGCATGCGGATGTCGCCGCCGGCGCAGAAACCGCGCTCGCCCGCATGGTCGATGATGACCATGTAGATCTCGGGATCCTCCTGCCAGTCCAGCAGGGCGGCGATCATGATCTCGCACATGGTCTGGGTCAGGGCGTGCAGCGCCTGCGGGCGGTTCAGCGTCAGACGGCCGACGTTTTTCTGAACGCGGACAAGGACTTCGGGTTGGTCGTTCATACTGGGTCCCTGACGAGTACAGAGGCGAGTTCGGGGTCTTCGACCGGCTCGCACTCGAACCGGTCCAGTTGGCCAGCGTGCAGTCGGTAGACCGCGTCCTGCGGCACGTCCAGCTCAAGCACCTCGGCGGTGGACAGGCCGGCATAGGCGCCGCGCAGCAGTCGACCGGCGATGCCGTGGCTGACCACGATCAACCGGCGCTCAGGCTCGGCGGCTTGTTCGGAGAGCCAGTCGGACACCCGCGCCATCACCTGGTCATAGGTCTCGCCGCCCGGCGCGGCGAAGAACCAGGTCCGGTCGGTGAACAGCTCGGGATTTTCGCTCGCCACCTCGGTCCGCAGACGACCTTCCCACGCGCCGACCGTCAGCTCCATCAACCGATCGTCGGTTTCCACCGGCAGGCCCAGCTTCGCGCCGATGATCCCAGCCGTGTCCCGCGCCCGCCGCAGGGGGCTGGCGACCACGCGCCAGGGCCGGTCGGCGTGGCATGAGACGAGGTCATGCAACAGGTCAGCCATGGCTCCAGCCTGCGCCCGCCCCAGCGGCGTCAGGTCCGATTCCATCTGCCCCTGCAGACGATGCTCACGATTGAAGACGGTCTGGCCGTGGCGGCAAAGATAGATCACGGGGCGTTTCCAAGTTCCGCAGGCGCCCGACATATTCCGGAACGCCGCCGATGTCGCCTCCCTGCGCGGCCGAGCCTAAACGGCCGGGTCCGCCGATTCCAGGGCCGCCTGCATGCCGCCCAGCAGGCTGGCGGCGGTGATCGGCTTGGCGACATGCGCGTCCGCCCCCGCGGCCAGCGCCTCGTCGCGGTGCTCGTTCATGGCGTTGGCGCTGAGCATCACGATGGGGGTCGGCGCCGCGCCACGCTCGGCCTCCAAAGCGCGGATGGCGCGGATCGCGGTCAGTCCGTCCATCCGCGGCATTTGCATATCCATCAGCACCACGTCGAAGTCCTCGGCCATGAAGGCCGCCAGCGCCTGCGCGCCATCGTCGGCGATGACCAGATGGGCGCCCTGGCCGGCGAGAATGAGCTGGACCACGCGCTGGTTGGTCGGGTGATCCTCGGCCAGCAGCACCCGCAGCGGCGGTCCACCCAAGCGACCCGCCGCCTCCGCGTCGCGCGGCGCCCGTTCGTCATAGGAGTCCAGGGTTTCCGCGCGCGGCAGCGGCAACGAGACGAAAAAGCGGCTGCCCACGCCCGGCTCCGAAACCGCCGAAATATCCCCGCCCATCATCCGCGCCAGAGAACGGCAGATTGACAGGCCCAGGCCCGTGCCGCCGAACCGGCGACTGATCGTCTCGTCGGCCTGGCTGAAGCGATCGAACAGGCGGGCGGCGTGCTCGGCGTCGAAGCCGATCCCCGTGTCCTCGACGACCAGGGTCAGGCGAGTGTTCTCCGACGTCTCGACCAAGCCGACCCGAAGCGTCACGCCGCCGTGCTCGGTGAACTTCACGGCGTTGGAGATCAGGTTGCCCAGGATCTGGCCGATGCGCGTACCGTCGCCAAGGAACCGCCCTCGCGCATCGGGATCGCGCACGACGGAGAAGGTCAAACCCTTGTCCTCGGACCGAAAGCGCATCGCCTCGATACAGGGGCGCAGCGCCTGATCCAGGTCGAACACCCGCTGCTCCAGATGCAGCTGGCCGGCCTCGATCTTCGACACGTCCAGGAAGTCCGACACCAGACGCTCCAGGGTGACCCCCGAGTCACGAACCAGGCCGACCATCTCGGCCTGTTCCGCGCTGAGCGCGGTGCGCGACAAGGCGTCTATGATGCCGATCACCCCATTGAGCGGCGTGCGGATCTCGTGGCTCATATTGGCCAGGAACTCCGACTTGGCGCGGCTGGCCGCCTCGGCCGCCGCCCTGGCCTCGATCAGTTCGCGTTCGGCCGCGACCCGGTCCGTGACGTCCCGGGCCACGCCATAGATCCGGTCGCCGGACCGCTGGGCCCGCCATTCCAGGGTGCGATAGCCGCCGTCCGCGTGCTGATAGCGATTGATGAAGCCCACGGCCGGATCGCCGTCCTTGCGCCGCTCGACCTCCCGCACGCTGTCCAGCGTGCCGGGCAGATCCTCCGGATGCAGCAGCCGAAACAACGGCAGGCCCTCCATCGCCTCGGGACGATGGCCCATGCCGGCGAACCAGGACGGGCTGGCCTTGAGTACGCGCCCGTCCAGATCGCGGATGATCAGCAGGTCCAGCGAGACGTCGAAGAACGTGCTGACATCGACGATGGGCTCTCGCCCCGTCGCGATCACCGCGCCGTCATCTTGATCGACAAACGGCGCACGGTTCATGGGAATTGTCCTCAAAGCGCCGACGTGGCGCTCAAGGCGTAGGCCGTCAAGGTTAAGCGCTCCTTGCTGGAGGTTCGCTAAATGTTTGATTCTTGGAACTTTTACGCTACCTAAGGTCGACTTACTGGCGGAACATCTCGCGCGCTATGATCACCCGCATGATCTCGTTGGTGCCTTCCAGGATCTGGTGCACCCGCAGGTCGCGGACGATGCGCTCCAGCGGATAGTCCTGCAGGTAGCCGTAGCCGCCATGCAGTTGCAGGGCGTCGTTGGCCACCTGGAAGCCGGCGTCGGTGGCGAAGCGCTTGGCCATGGCGCACAGCTTGGTGGCTTGGGGATCCTTGTTGTCCAGCGCATGGGCGGCGCGGCGCACCATCAGGCGGGCGGCCTCCAGCTCGGTGGCCATGTCGGCCAGCTTGAACTGGAGGGCCTGAAAGTCCTTCAGCGCTTTTCCGAACTGCTGGCGGGTCTCGAGATAGGCCTTGGCCGTATCGAGCGCGAACTGGGCGCCGCCCAGCGAGCACGAGGCGATGTTCAGCCGCCCGCCGTCCAGCCCCATCATGGCGAAGCGGAAGCCCTCGCCCTCCTGGCCGATGCGGTTGGCGACCGGCACGCGGCAATCGTCGAAGTTCACAGCCGCGGTCGGCTGCGAATTCCAGCCCATCTTGCGCTCGTTGGCGCCGAAGCCGAGCCCCGGCGTCCCCTTCTCGACCACGAAGGCCGAGACGCCCTTGGCGCCGTCACCGCCGGTGCGGGCCATGACCACATAGATGTCCGACACCCCGCCGCCCGAAATGAAGGCCTTGCCGCCGTTCAGCACGTACTGGTCGCCATCCAGCCGCGCGGTCGTGCGCATATTGGCCGCGTCCGAGCCCGAGCCCGGCTCGGTCAGGCAGTAGCTGGCGATCAGCTCCATGGTCGTCAGGCGCGGCAGGTAGCGCTGGCGCAGGTCGTCGGAGCCGAACCGGTCGATCATCCACGACGCCATGTTGTGGATCGTCAGATAGGCCGCGGTCGGCACGTCGCCGTAGCTGAGGGCCTCGAAGATGATCGAGGCGTCCAGGCGCGACAGTCCGCTGCCGCCGACGTCGTCCTGAACATAGATGCCCGCGAAACCCAGGGACGCAGCCTCGCGCAGGACATCAACCGGAAAGTGCTTCTTCTCGTCCCACTCAGCCGAGTGCGGGGCAAGGCGTTCCGCCGCGAAGCCGGACGCCATGTCCTGGATAGCGCGTTGATCGTCGTTGAGCGCGAAATCCATGCGCGATATCCTCCCAAGCGGGGCAGAGTGAACCCCCTCGCCTTCTTTGCCGCTGACCTGCCGCGTGCCGGCGACTGTGTCAATCATATCCCACTTGCTGACTTTGAATGCCGCAGCGCGCGAAAAGCGGGAACCAAATGTCGCACCGCCCTTGAACCGCGGCGTCCTCCGTTTAAATCGCGGTTATCGGAGGCGTCGCTTTTCTGTCATGCGTAAGTTCACAGCCGTTTTCGCCGCCCTCGCGGCGCTGTTCACCGTTTCGTCGGTTCAGGCCGCCGATTTGGGCATATGGACCGGTCCCAAGGACAATGTCCGGGTCGCGATCAAGAGCTGTGGGACCAGCACCTGCGGCACCGTGGTCTATGCCAGCCCCAAGGCCGAGGCGGACGCCCGCAAGAGCGGCCTGACCACCCTGGTCGGCCAGCAGTTGCTGCGCGACTTCGAACCGACCAAGAACGGCGCCATGCGCGGCAAGGTCTTCGTACCCACCCTGAAGGTCACCCTGGTCGGCACCGCCGAGTTCATCGACGCCCGCACCATGAAGGCCAAGGGCTGCGTCCTGGGCGGCCTGATCTGCAAGGCGCAGGTCTGGCGCCGGATCGACTCCGTCAGCGCCAGCAACGACCGCACGGCCAGCTTCGCGCCTTAAGTCCGGGCCCCTTAAGCAACCAACCGTCTTGCCTCGCGCCGCCCGGCGCGCGAAACCCTAGGCATGACCACGCCTCCGCTCGCTCCCTACCCCGCCACGCGCCTGCGCCGCCTGCGCCAGGCCGACTGGATCCGCCGCTCGGTCCGCGAGACCACGCTGGCGCCGTCCGACCTGATCTGGTCGATGGTGGTGCACGAGGGCGAAGGCGTTATCCCGGTCGCCTCGATGCCGGGCGTCGAGCGCCTGTCGGTCAAGGAGGCCGCCAAGGCCGCCGTGCGGGCCCGCGACCTGGGCATCCCCGCGATCGCCATCTTCCCGCACATCGACGGCTCGCGGAAGGACGCCACGGGCTCGATCGCCTCGGACCCCGACGGCGTGATCCCCCGCGCGGTCAAGGCGATGAAGGACGCCGCCCCCGAGGTCGGCATCATGTGCGACGTGGCGCTCGACCCCTTCACCGACCACGGCCACGACGGCGTGGTCGAGGGCGGCAGGATCCTCAACGACCCGACCATCGAGCGCCTGATCGAACAGGGCCTGATGCAGGCCGAGGCCGGCGCCGACATCCTGGCCCCGTCCGACATGATGGACGGCCGCGTCGGCAAGCTGCGCGCGGCTCTGGAGGGCGCGAACTTCCAGGACACGATGATCATGTCCTACGCCGCCAAATACGCCTCGGCCTTCTACGGCCCCTACCGCGACGCCATAGGTTCGGCGAAGCTGTCGGCGGGCCCCAATGGTCAAGGATTGGGCGATAAAAAGACCTATCAGATGGACCCGGCCAACACCGAGGAGGCCATCCGCGAGGTCGCGCTCGACATCGCCGAGGGCGCCGACATGGTCATGGTCAAGCCGGGCATGCCCTATCTCGACATCCTGCGCCGCCTGGTCGACGAGTTCCGCATGCCCACCTACGCCTTCCAGGTGTCGGGCGAGTACGCGATGATCAAGGCCGCCGGCATGAACGGCTGGATCGACGAGGAGCGCGCGATCCTGGAAAGCCTGACCGCCTTCAAGCGGGCCGGCGCCGCTGGAATCATCAGCTATTTCGCGCCTTGGGCGGCGGAAAAACTGGGCTGACATGGCCTCGCCGAGGACCGCGTTCAGCCCGGGCCGGTTCTACGGCGTCTCGACCGTTGAGCGCCAGCTTCCCAGCGTCCGGGTCGCCCACTTGGCCGCGACCATCTCCGCCGAAGGCGTCGAGGAGCACAGCCACGACGACGCCCATTTCGTGCTGGCGACCCATGGTCGCTACCTGACCACCGCCTGGGGGCCGGAGACCGAGGGTCCGCCCCTGGTGTTCAACCCGCCCGGCGTCATTCATCGCGACCGCTTCGTCGGCTCGGGCGGCCACTTCCTGGCCGTCAGTTTCGCGGCGGAGGCCTGGCGCGACCTGGCCGGCCTGGCGCCGACCGCCATCGACGCCCTGCGCCTGACCGACGCCTTGGCCAGAACCTGCGCTCTGCGCCTGACCCGAGCGATCCTGACGCGCGACGTCGATCCGGTCGCCCTTGAGTGTTTGGGCCTTGAACTGGCCGCCCAGGTCCAGGCCCCGAGACGTCCGGACGACCGCCGCCCCGATTGGCTGGACACGGCGGAGACCTTCCTGGCCGACAGCTTCGACCGGCCGATCGCCGTCGCCGACGTCGCCCGGGCGGCCGGCGTCCACCCGGTGCACCTGGCGCGCGCCTATCGGCGCTGGTTTGGCGCCACGCCCGGCGTGCGGCTGCGCACGCGCCGCCTGGAGCGGGCCGCCGACCTGCTGATGTTCAGCAAGGCTCCGATCGGAGAGATCGCCTTGAGCGCCGGCTTCTGCGACCAGAGCCACCTGAACCGCCAGTTCCGCCTGACCTATGGCGTCACGCCCGGCCAGTTCGCGCGGCTGTGCGGCCGGCGGTCGGATGTTTCAGACGTCCAAGACGAACAGGTCGAAGCCTTCTAGATGGCGTCGACCTGTATCGGAGATTTCCCTTGAAGCCGCTTCTGCTCGCCGCCCTTCTGTTGACGACGCCCATGGCCGCCCAGGCCGCCTCGTCGGACTGGATCAAGGCCGCGCCCGCCGCCGAAGGCCTGTCGGCCGAGAAGCTCGACGCCATGTCGGCCGCGATCAAGGCCGGTCAGTTCCAGCAGGTCACCAGCGTGCTGATCGCCCGACACGGCAAGCTGGTGTTCGAGGCCTATTACGACGAGGGCAAGGCCGACGGCGGCGCCGAGGCGCGGCGCAACACCCGCTCGGCGACCAAGACCGTGACCGCCATGCTGGCCGGCGCGGCCATCGATCGCGGCGCCCTGCCCGGCGTCGATGCGCCGATCAAGGCCTATCTCAAGGACCGCCCGCCCGCCGCCAATCCCGATCCACGCAAGGACAAGGTCACGGTCGAGGACCTGCTGACCATGAGCTCCATCGCCGAATGCGACGACGACAACGAATTCTCGCGCGGCAACGAAGAGCGGATGTACCTGATCGAGGATTGGGTCGGCTTCTATCTCGACCTGCCGGTGCGCGGCTTTCCCGCCTGGGCGCCGCGCCCCGAAGCCTCGCCCTACGGCCGCGCCTTCAACTACTGCAGCGCCGGCGTCACCACCCTGGGCGCGGTGATCCAGGGCGCGGTTGGCAAGCCCCTGCCCGACTTCGCCGACGAGACGCTGTTCGGACCGCTGGGCGTCGACAAGCCGCAATGGCAGGTCTCGCCCCTGGGCCTGGCTCAGGGCGGCGGGGGCCTTGGCCTGCGCAGCCGTGACCTGCTGAAACTAGGCCAGCTCTACGCCGATGGCGGACGCTGGAACGGTAAGCAGGTGCTCTCGGCCGCCTATGTCGCCGCCGCCGTCGCCCCCCACGCCCAGGCCCGGGAAGACGCCGACTATGGCTACCTGATCTGGCTGCAGACCTTCGCGGGCCACAAGGCCTGGGCGATGAGCGGCACAGGGGGCAACAAGGTAATCGTCATCCCGGACCTGGCGATGACCGTGGTGATCACCACCACCAATTTCGGCGTCCGCCAGCCGCACGCGATCTCCGAAAAGCTGCTGACCGAGCACATCCTGGCGGCTGTCACGCCCTGACGCGACTCGCCGCGGGCGATAGACTCCGCCCATGCCCCACCCCGTGATCGACATCGTCACCGCCGTGATCCGCGACGAAGCCGGCCGCATGCTGGTGGTCCGCAAGCGCGGCACGGCGATCTTCATGAAGCCGGGCGGCAAGCGAGAACCCGGCGAGGACGACCTGACCGCCCTGGCCCGCGAGTTGGACGAGGAGATCGGCTGTCGGCTGACCGGCGCGATCCTGCTGGGCGACTTCGAGGCGCCGGCCGCCAACGAGCCCGGCTTCACCGTGTGCGCGGCGACGTACCTGGCCACGGTTGAGGGCGACATCGCCCCCCAGGCCGAGATCGAGGAACTGGCCTGGATCGACCCGGTCGCGCCGGGCGACATCGTGCTGGCCCCGCTGATGCGGGTTGTTCTGACCGCCCTGCTCGCGCGGGAGCCAAAATCGGCGTAACGTCGTTTTCGGCGTTCGGCCCGAGGCCGCGTACGACGGCCTGGTCCGAACCTCAACGATAGCGGAGGTGAAGCATGCCCGCCGATATTAGGGACGCTGATTTCAACGACGCCGGAAAACCCGACCTGCTGGCTCACGAACAGACCTACCACGGGTTCAGCATCCTCCTGCGATGGTGCATGCTGGGCCTGGCCACCACCATCACCACCCTGACCGTATGGTTCGCCAGCTCGATCGGCTTCTGGGGCGGACTGATCATCGGGATCGTGGTGTTCGCCGTTGGTTACGCCATCCTGGTGCGCCACGAGGAAAAGCAGCCGCTGAACCTGTGGACCGAGGGGCGGTAGGACGGGGACATGCACTCACGGCACGGAGCCGGAGTGTTCGCAGTGTGCTTGATGTGAGTGCGTGTCCCCATCGTCATCCGCCGAGCTAAGTCGTTATCCAGGACGAGGTTTGACGCCGGGGGTGACGGTGAGGACACGCACTCACCCCACGATCAGGGATGATATGCCAAGGCCTTGCCGTGAGTGCATGTCCCCGGAGCGACTTATGCTCGGCGCTCAGCGAACAAACCCCCGCGATTTCAACGTCCTGAACTTTCTCGACCCGAACTTATCCTCACCCTCCAAACCCGCCGTATCCTGTATCCACCTCGCCGCATGGAAAGGGCGCATGGCCAGCGACCGATGCGGCGGCGGGGGGCGATCGAGCGGGAAGCTCTGTCGGCGGCGGGATCCGCGTGTGTAGGGACCCCGTCAACCTCACGTCTCCAGGGCCGGCCGGGCATGGAACACTAAAACGGCGTGGCGTGAGGGCTGGCCGAGCAGCAGGCGAGCAGTGACGCGCTCGCGGTCCG
>Ga0101941_1000636_pt1 | contig 49396 bp, 45 predicted proteins | sample DewCreD2012metaG_3_FD_75242 | JGI IMG/M metagenome (GOLD analysis project Ga0101941, IMG submission 75242) | Hot spring sediment bacterial and archeal communities from British Columbia, Canada, to study Microbial Dark Matter (Phase II) - Dewar... ... | reverse complement strand
GGGGCGGCTGGCCGCCCTCCGGGCCCCGGACGTGGACGGCCTCCGCCCCTTCGCGCCCCCGCTCCTCGTGCCGGGGTGAGCCGTGGGCCAGCGGTCCGCCCGCGCTCCGACCGGGCGGGCCCGGGGTCTGGCTCCGTTGCGTGCGCGTCGGGGCCCGCGCCCGGCGCATCGGCGATACTCGGGAGCGTGGACGTCGCGATCGTAGGGGCCGGGCGGGTCGGGACGGCCCTGGGGATCCTCCTGGCCCGCGCTGGGCACCGGATCGTGGCCGTATCCGGTCGAGGGGCCACGAGGGAGCGAACCGCCGCCTTCCTGCCGGACGTACCGGTCCTCGAGCCCGCCGAGGCCGCCGCGGGCGCCGACCTGGTCCTGATCGCGACGCCCGACGACGCGATCGCGCCTACCTGCGCCGCCCTCGCCGGCTCGGTCGGGGGCGGGCGGTGGGTGGCGCACGTGTCGGGGGCCACGGGCCTGGACGCCCTCGCTCCGGCCCGGGCGGCAGGGGCCGGCGTGCTCTCGCTGCACCCGCTCCAGACGTTCCCGGACGTCGAGGCGGCCTTGGGCCGGATCCCCGGGTGCACGGTCGCGGTGACCGCCGAGGACGAGAGGGGCTTCGCCCTGGGGGAAAGGCTGGCGCGGGACCTGGGGGCCCGGCCGGCCCGGCTCGCCGACCGCGACAAGGCCCTCTACCACGCGGCCGCGGTGTTCGCCTCGAACTACCTCGTCGCCACCCAGGCCCTTGCCGAGGAGCTCTTCCGGCGGTCGGGGCTCGAGGAGCCGCTCGAGGCCTTCCTCCCGCTCTCTCGGGCGACCCTCGACAACGTGGCGACGATGGGGCCGGGGCGGGCGCTCACCGGCCCCGCTGTCCGGGGCGACGCGGGGACCGTGGCCCGGAACCTCGAGGCGCTCGCCGAGCGCGCCCCCGAGGCGGTCCCCGCCTACGTGGCCCTGGCCCGCGCCGCCCTGGACCTCGCCGGGCGTGCCGGGCGGCTGGACGCCTCGGGGCGGGCGCGGGTCGAGGAGGTGCTGGCGCGGTGGAGGTGATCCGGAGCGTCGCGGAGATCAGAGGGGCCTGCGACCGGGCGCGGGCGGCGGGCCGGAGCGTGGGGTTCGTGCCGACGATGGGCGCGCTCCACGAGGGGCACGCCTCGCTCATCCGCCGGGCGCGGGGAGAGCGCGACGCGGTGGTGGTCTCGATCTTCGTGAACCCCCTCCAGTTCGGGCCCCACGAGGACTACGCGCGCTACCCCCGGGACGAGGAGGGGGACCTCGCGAGCTGCGCCCGCCTCGGGGTGGACCTGGTCTTCGCTCCCTCGGTCGAGGAGATGTACCCGGGGGGCGAGCCGGTGGTGACGGTCGACCCCGGCCCCATCGGGGAGCGGCTCGAGGGGGCCTCGCGTCCCGGCCACTTCCGCGGGGTGGCGACCGTGGTGGCCAAGCTCTTCCACGCGGTCGGCCCCTGCGCCGCCTACTTCGGGGAGAAGGACGCGCAGCAGCTGTTCCTCGTCCGGCGGATGGTGCGGGACCTCTCGTTCCCCGTGGAGGTCGTGGGCTGTCCCACGGTGCGGGAGCCCGATGGCCTCGCCCTCTCCTCCCGGAACCGCTACCTCTCGCCCGCCGAACGCGAGGCGGCGGGGTGCCTGTTCCTCGCGCTCTCCGAGGCCGCGGAGCTCGCGCGGAAGGGCGAGCGGGACGCCGCCGTGCTCGTCGCCGCGATGGCTCGGGAGATCGGGGCCACCGAGGGGGTCCGGCTCGACTACGCCGCGGTCGTGGACGAGGCGACGTTCGAGGAGGTCCGCGAGGTCCGAGGCCCGGCCCGGGCCCTCGTCGCCGCCTGGGTGGGCTCGACCCGTCTGATCGACAACCTGCCGCTGCCCGAGCCCTCGGCGCGGTAGCTTGTCGGCGGACGCGCCCGCGGAGGTGCACGTGCTGCTCGCCGTCGACGTCGGCAACACCGAGACGCTGCTCGGGGTGTTCCGGGGGCCCGAGCTCCGCCACCACTGGAGGATGGCCACGAAGGCCGAGCGGACGCCGGACGAGCTCGCGCTGTTCTTCGCCGGGTTCCTGGGCTCGGTGGGCCTCTCGTTCTCCACCGAGATCACCGGGGTCGTGATCTCCTCGGTCGTCCCGGCCGCTACCCAGGCGCTCCGGGAGATGACCGAACGGTCCTTCGGCTTCCCGCCGGTCGTGCTCGAGCCCGGCACCCGCACGGGGATGGCGATCCTGATCGACAACCCCCGCGAGGTGGGGGCGGACCGGATCGCGAACGCCGTGGCGGCCTTCGCGCGCCACGGCGGCCCCTGCATCGTGGTCGACTTCGGCACGGCGACCAACTTCGACGTGGTCTCGGCCCGGGGCGAGTACCTGGGCGGGGCGATCGCCCCCGGCCTGACGGTCGCCGCCGAAGGCCTCTACCGGGCGGCCGCCCGCCTCCACCCGGTCGAGCTCCGGGCCCCCCGGGCGGCGATCGGGCGGAACACGACCGAGGCCGTCCAGTCCGGGCTGATCTTCGGGGCGGCGGCGGAGGTGGACGGGATGATCGAGCGGATCCGGAACGAGCTCGGGGCGGAGGCGAAGGCCGTCGCCACCGGCGGGCTCGCCCCGCTCGTGGTCCCCCACTGCCGGACCTCCCTCGAGCACGAGCCGTGGCTCACGCTCGAGGGCCTCCGCCTGGTCTTCGAGCGGAACGTGGGTCCCGCCGATGGCTGAGGGCGAACCTCCGGGGGGCCCCGGGCGCCCGGGAGGCACCGGGGGGGAGCCGGGCGCCCGCGGGCGGGGCGCCGACGTCCTCCGCGCCCGCCGTGCCCGCCTGGAGCGGCTCCGGGCCAAGGGGATCGAGCCCTTCGCCCACGACTTCCGCCCCCCGGGCGGCGTCGCCTCGAGCCGGGAGGTCCGCGAACGGTTCCCCGCACCCCCTCCGGCTCAGCGGTTCGGCGTCCGGCTGTCGGTGGCGGGGCGGATCGTCCGCGACCGCGACCTGGGCAAGCTCCGGTTCCTCGTGATCAGGGACCGCGAGGGGGACCTGCAGCTCGTGTGCCTCGCCGGCGACCTCTCGCCGACCGCGGCGGAGGTGCTCCCCGAGGTCGAGCTGGGCGACATCGTGGGGGCCACGGGGGAGGTCGGGACCACCGAGCGGGGGGAGCTCTCCGTCTTCGTCGAGGAGCTGGTGCTGCTCACGAAGACCCTCCGGCCGCTCCCGGAGAAGTGGCACGGGCTCCGGGACCCCGACCTGCAGCAGCGGCGCCGGTACCTGCACCTGATCGCCGACCCCGGTGCCCGCCGGATCGCCACCGCGCGGGCGGCGGTCCTCCGCGCCATCCGCCGGGAGCTCGACGCCCGGGGCTTCCTCGAGGTCGAGACGCCGGTCCTGCAGGCCACGGCGGGCGGGGCGCTGGCCCGGCCCTTCGTCACCCACCACCGGGCCCTCGGCACCGACCTGTACCTCCGGATCGCGCTCGAGCTGTACCTCAAGCGGCTGCTGGTCGGGGGCCTGGAGCGGGTCTACGAGATCGGCCGGGTGTTCCGGAACGAGGGCATCGACCGCCAGCACAACCCCGAGTTCACGATGCTCGAGCTCTACCAGGCCTACGGCGACTACACGACGATGGAGGAGATCGTCCAGGAGCTGGTGCGCGCCGCGGCGCTCGAGGTCCGGGGGACGCTCCGGTTCCCCTACCAGGGCCGGGACCTCGACCTCTCGGGGGAGTGGCCCCGGGTCACGCTGCTCGGGGAGGTCTCGCGGGCCCTGGGGGAGGAGGTGACGCTCGAGCGTCCCGACCTCCACGCGCTCGCCGAGCGCCACGGGGTCGGCACGCACCCGCGCTGGGGGCCGGGGAAGGTGATCCTCGAGCTGTTCGAGAAGCTCGTGGAGCCGGAGCTGTGGGGGCCGGTGTTCGTCCGCGACTTCCCGCGGGAGGTGTCGCCCCTGGCCCGGCCTCATCGCACCAGGCCCGGCCTCGTGGAGCACGTCGATCTGATCATCGCCGGGATGGAGCTCATGCCGGCCTACTCCGAGCTCTCCGACCCCGACGAGCAGCGACGGAGCTTCGAGCTCCAGCAGGAGCAGAAGCGGGCCTGGGGCGACGACGAGGCCCATCCCCTGGACGAGGATTTCCTCCTGGCCCTGGAGCACGGGATGCCGCCGGCCGGCGGTCTGGGCCTCGGGATCGACCGGCTCGTGATGATCCTCGCCGACCTCCCCGGGATCCGGGACGCGATCCTCTTCCCACACCTCCGGCCGGGGTCGGGCGAGCCGTAGGTCCGTGGACGCCGCCGCGGTCGCCCTGGTCCTCGCCGCGGCCGCGCTCCACGCCGGGTGGAACGTCGCCCTCCACGGGGCGGACGACCGCATCGCGGGGATGGCGATCGCCGGGATGGCCGGGGGGCTCGCGCTCACCCCGTTCCTCGTGGCCGACCCCCCCGGCGAGGTCCTCCACCTGGCGGTGCTCTCGGGGATCGCCGAGACCGCTTACGTGCTCGCGCTCTCGGCGGCCTACGGCCGCGGGGCGCTGTCCCTCGCCTACCCGGTGGGGAGGGGCACGGCGCCGCTCCTCACGATCCTGGGCGGATGGCTCCTGCTCTCCGAGCGGCCCGCGGCCCTCGCCCTCGCGGGCGCGGCGGCGCTCGGGGCCGGGCTGTGTCTCCTCGGGCTCGAGGCGCGGCGGAGCGGGTCGCTCGACGCCCTGGGGTTCGCGCTCCTGGTCGGGGTCACGATCACCGCGTACTCGCTGATCGACGCCCGCGCGGTCCGCGAGACGAGCCCGCCCGGGTACCTCGCGGTCTCGTTCTGGGTGCAGGGCGTGCTGACCTGGGCGGCGGCCCGCTTCGACGTCGGGAGGCTCCGCGCCGCCCTCCGCCCGGGGGCGCTGATCGCGGCGGGGACGACCGGCGCCTACCTGCTCGTGCTGTTCGCGTTCCGGCTGGCCCCCGCGGGGAGGGTGGCGACCCTCCGGGAGGTGGCGGTCCTGCTCGGGATCCTGGCCTCCCGCGAGCGGCCCCGGGCCTCGACCTGGGTGGGGGCTGCGTTGTGCGTGGCGGGGGCGGTGCTGGTGGCCGCCTGACGCGGCCGGCGGCCGGGCCCTACGGGACCGAGGAGGTGGCCCCCTCGGCCGCCGAGTGGAGCACGGCCACGAGCTCCTCGAGGGGGAGGCCCTTGGCGAGGAACCCCGAGGCCCCCGCGGCCCGGGCCTCCTTCTCGATCCCGGGGTCGGCGTGGGCGGTGAGGATCACCACCGGGAGGCCCGGGCGTCGCTCGTGGATCCGCCGCATGGCGGCGATGCCGTCCAGGTCGGGCATGGAGAGGTCCATCAGCACCACGTCGGGGCCCAGGGCCTCGGCCTGGGCGGTGGCGGCGAGACCCCCGCCCGCCTCCCCCACCACCTCCACGGTCGCGACGAGCTTGAGGGCGGCGGCGAGGGCCCGGCGGAAGGCCGGGTGGTCGTCCACGATCAGGACGCGCACGGGCATCGTCTCCTCACGGGGAAGCTCGGGGGGAAGCTCCGGCTCGCCGGCCCATCGTCCCACCTCTCCCCGACCACGGACAACGCCCCGAACGGGGGGATCTTCCGTAGGTCGAACGGGGGATCCCCCCGGGGGACCTTCGGTCCCGGGGCTCATCCCGCGCCGGCGAGCGTCCGAATGACCAGGATGAGGAAGGAGGTGCCGTGGGGCGATCGGGCGGGCGGGGGTATCGGGGGGTCGGGGTATACTTGCTTACGTCGGGCGCCTGCGTGGTCCCGGGGCGCCACGGAGCGCGCTCGGCGCGCCTCGAGGGTAGGACGGGGTCCGTTGATCCTCGGGGCCGGGGAGAGGTCGGGCCACGGCCCGGGGGATCGTAGACATATGTTCGAACGCTTCACGGATCGAGCGAGAAGGGTCGTCGTCCTCGCGCAGGAAGAGGCGAGGATGCTCAACCACAACTACATCGGGACCGAGCACATCCTCCTCGGCCTGATCCACGAGGGCGAGGGGGTGGCCGCGAAGGCGCTCGAGCAGCTCGGGATCTCGCTGGAGGCCGTCCGCCAGCAGGTCGAGGAGATCATCGGCCAGGGGCAGGCGGCCCCCACCGGGCACATCCCGTTCACGCCGAGGGCCAAGAAGGTCCTGGAGCTCTCGCTCCGTGAGGCGCTCCAGCTCGGCCACAACTACATCGGCACCGAGCACATCCTCCTGGGCCTGATCCGGGAGGGCGAGGGCGTGGCCGCCCAGGTCCTGCAGAAGCTCGGGGCCGACCTGAACCGCGTGCGGCAGACCGTGATCCAGCTGCTCTCGGGCTACACCGGGGGCAAGGAGCCGGCCGCCGGCGAGCAGGGCGGGCCCCAGGGCTCGATGGTGCTCGACCAGTTCGGGCGGAACCTCACCCAGCTGGCCCGCGAGGGCAAGCTCGACCCGGTGATCGGCCGGGAGAGGGAGATCGAGCGGGTCATGCAGGTCCTCTCCCGGCGGACCAAGAACAACCCGGTCCTGATCGGGGAGCCGGGCGTGGGCAAGACCGCGATCGTCGAGGGCCTGGCCCAGCGGATCGTGAAGGGCGAGGTCCCCGAGACCCTCAAGGGCAAGCAGATCTACACGCTCGACCTCGGAGCCCTGGTCGCGGGCTCGCGCTACCGCGGCGACTTCGAGGAGCGCCTGAAGAAGGTCCTCAAGGAGATCCGGACCCGCGGCGACATCATCCTGTTCATCGACGAGCTCCACACGCTCGTCGGGGCGGGGGCCGCCGAGGGCGCGATCGACGCCGCGAGCATCCTGAAGCCGATGCTCGCCCGGGGCGAGCTGCAGACGATCGGCGCGACCACCCGCGACGAGTACCGCAAGCACCTCGAGAAGGACGCGGCCCTCGAGCGGCGGTTCCAGCCGATCTACGTCGAGGAGCCGACCGTGGCGCACGCCATCGAGATCCTCAAGGGCCTGCGCGACCGGTACGAGGCCCACCACCGGGTCTCCTACACCGACGCCGCGCTGGTCGCGGCGGCGAACCTCTCCGACCGCTACATCTCCGACCGGTACCTGCCGGACAAGGCGATCGACCTGATCGACGAGGCCGGCTCCCGGATGCGGATCCGGCGGATGACGGCCCCGCCCGACGTGCGCGAGATCGACGAGAAGATCGCCGAGGTGCGCCTGAAGAAGGAGTCCGCCATCGACGGACAGGACTTCGAGCGGGCCGCCCAGCTCCGCGACGAGGAGAAGCGGCTCCTCGAGGAGCGGGCCCGCAGGGAGCGGGAGTGGAAGTCGGGCGAGATGGACGTCCTCTCCGAGGTCGACGAGGAGGAGATCGCGGAGGTCCTCTCGACCTGGACCGGGATCCCCGTCTTCAAGCTCACCGAGGAGGAGACCGAGAAGCTCCTGCGGATGGAGGAGGCCCTCCACGAGCGGATCGTGGACCAGAAGGAGGCGGTGGCCGCGGTGTCGCGGGCCATCCGGCGCACCCGGGCGGGCCTCAAGGACCCCAAGCGGCCGGCGGGCTCGTTCATCTTCCTCGGGCCGTCGGGGGTCGGGAAGACCGAGCTCTCGAAGGCGCTCGCCGAGTTCCTGTTCGGGGACGAGGATGCGCTGATCCAGCTCGACATGTCCGAGTACATGGAGAAGCACACGGTCTCCCGGCTGATCGGGTCGCCCCCGGGCTACGTCGGCTACGAGGAGGGCGGGCAGCTCACCGAGGCTGTGCGGCGCAAGCCGTTCTCGGTGGTGCTGTTCGACGAGATCGAGAAGGCCCACCCCGACGTGTTCAACACCCTCCTCCAGATCCTGGAGGACGGGCGGCTCACCGACGCCCAGGGCCACACGGTCGACTTCAAGAACACGATCATCATCATGACCTCGAACCTCGGGACCCGCGACATCCAGAAGGGCGTGGGGATCGGGTTCTCGGCCAAGGCCGACGAGGAGGTCACCTACGAGAAGATGAAGGAGAAGGTGCTGGAGGAGCTCAAGCGCTCCTTCCGGCCCGAGTTCCTGAACCGGATCGATGAGGTCATCGTCTTCCACTCGCTCTCGCGCGAGGACGTGAAGGCGATCGTGGACCTGATGATGAAGCGGGTCCGCGAGCAGCTGAAGGCCAAGGACGTCGAGATCGAGCTGACCGACGCCGCCAAGGAGCTGCTCGCGGAGAAGGGGTACGACCCCGCCCTGGGGGCCCGGCCGCTCCGCCGGACGATCCAGCGGATGGTGGAGGACCCGCTGTCGGAGAAGCTCCTGTGGAAGGAGTTCAAGGCGGGCCAGACCATCATCGTGGACGCCCGGGACGGCCAGATCGTGTTCGAGGCTGCCCCCGGGGCCCCTGAGACCCCGCCCGTGGAGCTCGCCGGGCAGCAGGAGGGCTGAGCGCGGGCTCGAGCCGCGCCCCACGGGCGCCGATGACCGGAGAGACGTGGGCCGGGCCCGCCCCCGGTCCCGCAAGGCCGAAGGCCCAGCGGCCCGCGGGTCGCTGGGCCTTCCGGCACCTGTGGGCCGGGCGGTGACGGGGCTTCCCGGGAGCGTAGCCTCGGTCGGTGGTGGGCACGTCGGCTGGGTGGTGGCGGGCGCGAGGGCCGCGGAGCGCGGCCAGCCGATGACGCCGCTCCGGGCGCGTCGGATCGCCCCGGGCCGTGTCGGTGGCGCGGGGTAAGGTCCCCCCGCATGGTGAGGGCGCGGACGGTCGTGTCCTGTTCGGGCTGCGGGGAGCGGCTGGGGCGATGGGTCGGTCGGTGTCCGGCCTGCGGCGCCTGGGGCACGGTCGAGGAACGGGGCCTCGGAGGCTCCCCGGCGGCGGTCGAGGTCTCGACGCTCTCGGTCCAAGAGACGCCCGACCGGCGGTTCGGCACGGGCCTCGAGGGGGTGGACCGGGTCGTGGGCGGCGGGCTCGTCCCGGGTTCCGTGGTGCTCCTCAGCGGCGAGCCGGGCATCGGGAAGTCCACGCTCCTCCTCCAGCTGGTCTCGGGGCTGGTCCGGGCGGGGCACCGCTGCCTGGTGGCCTCCGGGGAGGAGTCGAGGGAGCAGGTCGCCGCCCGCGCCGCCCGGCTCGGGGTCCCCGGCTCGCAGGTCGGGTTCGTCCCGGGGCGCGACCTCCGGGCGGTGCTCGACGCCGCCGAGGCCCATCGACCGTCCCTGCTCGCGGTGGACTCCATCCAGACCCTGCGCCGGCCCGACGTGGCGGGCCTCCCCGGGGGGCCGGCCCAGGTCCGGGCCTGCGCCGACGCGCTCGTCGAGCTGGCCAAGTCCCAGGGGATCGCCGTGCTCGTCACCGGGCACGTGACCAAGGACGGCGACCTCGCCGGGCCGCGGACGCTCGAGCACGCGGTCGACGTGGTGCTCTCGTTCGACGGGGACCCCCGCTCGGGGTTCCGGGTGCTCTCCGGGGGGAAGAACCGGTTCGGCCCGGAGGGGGAGGTGGCGTGGTTCGAGATGGAGGCCACGGGGCTCCGCGAGATCGATCCGTCGGCGCTCCTGCTCTCGGGCGGGGGCGGGGCGGGCGCGGCGGTGGCCCTCCCCCGAACCGGGCGGCGCGCCTTGGCCGTGGAGATCCAGGCCCTCGTGGGTGGGGACGAGGCGCCGCCGCGGCGGGAGGCGACCGGCCTCGACCCCCGCCGGTTCCGGCTGGTGGCGGCGGCCCTCGAACGCTGGGCCCGGATCCGGTTGCGCGGGGAGGTGTACGGGGCATGTGCGGGTGGGCTCCGTGTGGACGATCCGGGCGCCGACCTGGCGGTGGCGGCTGCCCTGGCTTCCGCCGCGACCGGACGCGAGGCTCTGCGCGCGACGGCGTTCGTGGGGGAGGTGGCGCTCACCGGGGCGGTGCGGCCGGTGCCCGGGATGGAGGTGCGGCTCGGGGCGGCCCGTGCCGCCGGGTGCCGGACCGTCTTCGCGCCCGAGGGCGCGGGGACGTCGGGTGGGATACGGGTGGTCCGGGTCCGCCACGTGCGCGACGTGCTCGGGGGCCTCGCCGAGCGCGGGGCCGACCGACCTAGGCCGTGCGGGGAGGCCGCGGGACGGGAAACATGCCCGTGACCAGCGCTTTTGGTTTGCTGCGGGAGGGTGTGCGTGCTATCTTCGGGGGGCATCCCGAGGAACGGCAGGCTTTCGAGGGGGTCACGTGTTCCGCAAGGGCGATACGGTGGTGCATCCGGAACACGGCGCCGCAGTGATCGAAGAGCTCCGGGTGCGCGAGTTCTTCGGGGAGAAGCGGAAGTACTTCGTGCTGCGCGTCGCCTACGGAGATCTGACGCTCATGGTCCCGGTGGACAGCACCGAGGAGGTCGGGCTCCGCCAATGCGTGAGCAAGAGCGAGATCAAGAAGATCCTCGCCGTCCTCCGGGAGGACGAGACCAAGATGGCGACCAACTGGAGCCGCCGCTTCAAGAACAACATGGAGAAGCTGCATTCCGGCGACCCCTACCAGGTCGCGGAGGTCCTCCGGAACCTCTCGATCCGCGAGCGGGAGAAGGGTCTGTCGGCGGGCGAGAAGCGGATGGTCCTCAAGGCCCGCCAGATCCTGATCTCGGAGTTCACCTTCGCGGCCGGGGTCTCCGAGGAGGAGGCCGAGGCCATGATCGACAAGGTCCTCGAGGAGGCCCACGGGGCCCGGGTGGCAGCGGAGGCCTGAGGCGCGGCGGCCCCGCCGCGGGTCCTTGCGCGGCGGCCCCCGAGGGCGCAGCGTAGGGGCATGACCGACCCGGGACGGACGCGCCGGCCCACGCCCGGGGGCCCGCTCGTCGAGGGCGTTCGACTGATCTTCGTCGCGCTCCTGGGGACCGCCGGCTACCAGGTCGGGGCCCAGGTCGGGGGGCAGACCGCCGGGCGGATCCTCCTGTTCGTCTTCCTGGGCTCGGCCGCGGGGTTCGTGGCGGGCGGCGTCATGGGTCGCCTCACGGCCCGCACGGTCTCGGGGATGGAGCGCGAGCTGCGGCAGACCCCCGCGGCGGAGGTCGTGGCCGGGACCGCCGGTCTCCTCGCCGGTCTCGCCCTGGCGACGCTCCTCTCCCTGCCTCTCCTGTTCGTCCGCCTCCCAGCGGTGGCGGCCTGGCCGGTCGTCGTCTTCGTCTACCTCACGCTCTCCGCGCTCGGCCTCCGCATCGCTCGGTCGCGCCACGAGGAACTGTTCGCGCTGTTCGGCCTGAAGCCCCGGGCGGCCGGGGCGGCGCGGGGCGAGGTCAGCGTGATCGACACGAGCGCGCTCGTCGACGGGAGGGTGGCGGACCTCGTCGCCACCGGGTTCATCTCCGGCACGGTCCTGGTCCACGAGGGGGTGATCCGGGAGCTCCAACGGATCGCCGACTCCTCGGACGAGCGGCGGCGGGCGCGGGGACGTCGAGGCCTCGACGTCCTCGCCGAGCTCCGGCGGGCCCCCACGGTGGACGTGGTCGTGGTCGAGGAACCCGGGGCCGGCGAGGTCGATGCGGCCCTCGTGCGTCTCGCGCGGGAGCGGGGGGCGGCGCTCGTCACCGTCGACGCGAACCTCGCGAAGGTGGCGGAGGCCGTCGCGGTCCCCGTCCGGCAGGTGCACGCGCTGGCCTCCGCGTTCCGGGTCCCCTTCGCCCCCGGCGACGAGGTCTCGGTCCGGCTGGTGAAGGAAGGGAAGGAGCACGGCCAGGGGGTCGGGTACCTCGAGGACGGCACGATGGTGGTGGTCGAGGAGGCGCGGGACCGGATCGGTGAGGACGTCTCGGTCCGGGTGAGGAACGTCATCCAGACCCCGACGGGGAGGATGGTGTTCGCGTCCCTGGCCGAGGGGCGATGAGAGCCGCCGCGATCGTCCTCGCGGCGGGGTCCGGGGCTCGCCTCGGCCTGGGCGTCCCCAAGGCCTTCGCGCCGGTCGGCGGGCGCACGATGCTGGAGCTGGCCGCGGCCGCGGCGGCCACGGTCGCCGAGCGGCTGGTCGTGGCGGTGCCTCCCGGGGAGGAGGGGCGGGCCACGGAGCTCCTCGCGGGGGTCGGGCGGCCGGCGGGGGTGGTCGCGGGCGGAAAGACCCGGCAAGCGTCGGTCCGGGCCGCGCTGGCCGCGGTGCCGCCGGAGGCGGAGGCCGTCCTCTGCCACGACGCGGCCCGTCCCTTCGCCTCCCCGGCCCTGTTCGAGGCGGTGCTCGGCGCGCTCGAGGAGGCCGACGGGGCCGTGCCGGTGGTGCCGATCCCCGACACCGTGAAGGTCGTGGAGGGGGGCTGGGTCGTCGAGACCCTCCCGCGCGAGCGGCTGGGGGCGGCCCAGACCCCGCAGGGGTTCCGGGCCGGGCCGCTGCGGGAGGCCCACGGGCGGGCCTTCGCCGCGGGGCTCGCGTTCACCGACGACGCGGCCGTGCTCGAGTGGGCCGGGTTCCGGGTGCGGGTGGTCCCCGGGGAGCCGGGGAACTTCAAGATCACGACGGCGGAGGACCTCCGGCGGGCGGAGGCCTTCGCGGCGGGGATGCTCCGTGGGTGAGCAGCGCGTCGGGCTGGGGTTCGACGTCCACCCCCCGGACCCCGGGCGGGAACTGTTCCTCGGGGGGGTGCGCTTCGAGGGGGAGCCGGGCCTCGGCGGCCACTCCGATGGCGACGCCCTCTGCCACGCGGTCGCCGATGCGCTCCTGGGGGCCGCCGCCCTGGGGGATCTGGGCGACCACTTCCCCGAGGCGGACCCGGCCGTCGCCGGGATCGCGGGGCTCGATCTCCTGGCCAGGGTCGTGGGACTCCTCGAGGAACGGGGGCTCCGTCCGCTCTCCTGCGACCTCACGGTGATCGCGGAACGCCCGGCCCTGGCTCCCCGCCGGGACGAGATACGCCGGAACCTGGCGGCGACCCTCGGCGTGCCGGTGGAGCGGGTGTCGGTGAAGGCGACCAGGCCCGAGGGCCTGGGGCTCGTCGGGCGGGGCGTGGGGTGCCTGGCGATCGCCGCGGTGGCGGGGTGAGCGGACTGGTCGTGGGCCGCCGGGCGTCCCTCGAGGCCGTGCGCTCGGGCCGCGCCCTCGAGGTGCTGGTCTCGAGGTCGGCCCGAGAGACGCGGGGGCTCCGGGAGGTCCTGGAGGCGGCCTGGAGCGCCGGGGTCGCCGTCCGGCGGGTCGGTCGGGAGGAGCTGGACCGGCTCGCGCCCGACCACCACGGCGTGGTGGCGCGGGTGGCCCGAGCCGAGGAACCGGGCGAGCGGGAGCTCGCGCGCTGGCCGTTCGGCCCGGAGGACGTCGTGGTGGTCCTGGACGGGGTGGTCGACCCCCAGAACCTGGGGGCGGCGGCCCGGACCGCCGAGGCGGCGGGGGCGGCGATGCTCGTCTCCCGGCGCCGGCGCGCCGCGCCGGTGACCGCGGCCGCGATCCGCGCCTCCGCCGGGGCGCTGCTCCATCTCCCGCACGCGCGGGTGGCGAACCTCCCCCGGGCCCTCCGCCGCCTCCAGGACGCCGGGTTCACGGTGGCCGGCCTGGACCACCGGGCGGCGCGGACCATCTACGAGGAGCCCTGCCCGGCCGGGCGCCTCGTGCTGGTGGTGGGGGGCGAGGGGGCCGGGATCTCCCGCCTCGTGCGGGAGGTGTGCGATCTCCTCGTCGCGCTCCCCATGCGCGGCCGGGTGGGCTCGCTCAACGCCTCGGCGGCGCTGGGCGCGGCGCTCTACGGCTGGGTCCTCCCCTCGCGCTCGGGCGCTAGACTCGGTCCGCAGGCCGGCGTGGCGCAGCCCGGGAGCGCGAGCGACTTGTAATCGCTAGGTCGTGGGTTCGAATCCCACCGCCGGCTCCGATCTCGCCCGGGGCGCCGGGGCTCAGGCCCCGTACTTCGCGAGGCGCCCCGCGTTCGCGAGGAGGATCGGGAGCAGGTCCGTGGAGCGCCGCAGGCCGAGCCCGCCCACCCGGCACCATCGCTCGCCGAAGCGGTCGACCTCGTCCCGCCCGCACCAGGGTCCGCGGACCAGCACGGGCACCGGGTGCCACGAGTGGGCGGCCATCTGCGAGGGGGTCGCGTGGTCGCCGGTCACGGCCACCACGTCGGGCCCGAGCGCCAGGAGCTCCGGGACCCAGGCGTCCAGGGCCTCGATCGCCGCGATCTTCCGTGCCCGGTCGCCGTCCTCGCCCGCGGAGTCGGCGTCCTTGTGGTGGAGGAAGAAGAAGTCGAACCGGGGCCAGGCCCTCCGGAGGAGCGCCACCTCCTCCTCCAGGTCGGAGGGTTCGCCGAGCACCTCGAACCCGAGGAGCTTGGCCACCCCCCGGTACATCGGGTACACGGCCGCGGCGCAGGCGCGCAGCCCGGTCCGCTCGGGGAACGGGGGCAGCTCGCGATGGGTGTCGAAGCCACGGAGGAGGAGCCCGTTGGCCCGCGGCTCGTCCGCGAGGACCCGCCGCGCCTCGGCGACCACCGCCGCCACCAGCTCCGCCGTCCGCCGGGCCTCGGGCCTCGTGGGGCGGGGAGGGAGCGGGGGGACGCCCTCGACCTGCGGGTCGGTGTCGGTGACGCCGGGGTCGAGCCCCTCGCCCCGGAGCACCACGAGGAGCCGATGCTGCCGCTCGTGGCGGAAGAACACCCGGACCCCTTCCACCCGGACCTCCCGCTCCAGCCGCTCCACGATCCTCCTGGCCTCCTCGTCGGGGATGCGCCCCGCTCGACGGTCCACGACGTTCCCCGACCGGTCGAGCGTGCAGAGGTTCCCCCGGGCCGCCACGTCGCCAGGGGCGAGGTCGAAGCCGAGCCCGGCCGCGGAGAGGGCCCCGCGGCCGAGCTCGAAGGCGAAGGGGTCGTAGCCGAACAGGGCCAGGTGGCCAGGGCCCGAGCCGGGGGTGATCCCCGGGCCCACCGGCTCCAAGAGCCCGGTCACGCCCTCCGCCGCGAGCCGGTCCAGGTTCGGGGTGTGGGCCTCCTCGAGCTCGGTTCCGTGGCGTTCGTCGGCGATCCCTCCCAGCCCATCCACCACGATCAGGAGGATTTTCGCGGCGGACCCCCGGACGAGCGAGCGGAGCTCCATCGGAGGCCATCCTAGCAACGCCCCCTGCGTCGGTCGTGGATCGGTGCGGCCGGGTAGGCGGAACGCATAGCGCGTCCTCACCTCGCTTCAGACCGTCGTCTACCTGCGGATTTGCGCTCTGGGCGGGTGGTGGTAGGTTCGCCGCGCAACCGGTTCGGAGGGGGTGGAGGGATGCGACGATCCGTCGCGGTAGCGTTCGTTGCGGTCGCGGTGGTGGCGGGGTTCGCCCCTGCCGCGGCTGGGAGGGACCGTCCGTTCAGCACGTCCCGGCTCATCGCGACCAAGCTGGTCCCCGACCTCAGGCGGTTCGACCTGCTGCCCGGGACCTCCGGTGGGCAGTTCAGCAAGCAGCAGATCGAGCGGTTCCGGTGCGAGGGGAACGAGGCGGGGGGCGACCCGGCGACCGGGGCGATCGACATCTCGTGTAACACGGCGTTCTTCGGGCAGGACTTCGCGCCCGACAACGAGATCGCGGTCGCGGTCGACCCGCTCAACCCGGACCACGTCCTGGCCGGCTCGAACGACTACTACTACCGGTTCAACAACGCGACCGGCGCCCGCCAAGCCATCGTCCCGACGGGGTTCTTCACCTCGTTCGACGGCGGTCAGACCTGGGTCGATGGCCAGGTCCCGATGGGCCGGGGGAACGGGAACGGCGACCCAGCGCCGGCGTTCGACGCCGCGTTCCAGTGCCCTGGCGCACCGGCGGGCACCTGCAGCATGGCGCTCATGGCCCAGCTCTCGAACGTGGGCGGCCAAGGCGGTCCGTTCGTGTCCCAGGGGGACGTCTCGGTGAGCCGCTCCCTCGACGGGGGCCTCACGTGGCAGCCGCCGGTGACCGTGTTCAAGGGCCAGGGGACGGGGATCGGCCCCGCGAACAACGCGGTGTTCTGGGATAAGGAGTTCATCGCCGTCGACAACTGGCCCGGCTCGCCCCACTTCGGGCGGATCTACGTGACCGCCACCAGGTTCCTCAACGGGCTGCAGGGGAGCTACGCCGAGTCGCCCATCTACATCAGCTGGTCCGACGACGGCGGCCTCACGTGGTCAGCGCCGAAGGAGATCTCTGGTTCGCACCCGAGCTGCACGTTCCAGACCACGGGGGGCGGCACCGAGTGCGACGAGGACCAGTTCAGCTACCCTGCGGTCGCGCCGGACGGCACGGTCTACGTGCACTTCCTCAACTACCAGCACGAGGCGGCCTGGGAGGTGCCGTTCGACTTCGATGCTCAGGTCATGGTGGTGAAGTCGACGGACGGCGGCGTCACCTGGTCCGACCCCGTCCCCGTGGTCCAGCTCGAGGACGGCCTCTCGGACATGCCGTACTCGGTGATCGCGCGCCAGACCATCTGGGGTCACCAGATCCGCTGGAACGCGGCGGGGAACATCGCGGTGGACCCCAACGACTCGAACCACGTGGCGATCGTCTTCGCCGACCGCGGGACCCCGAACCCGAACGCGACGGCGGGGTGCTTCTTCACGCTCCCCGGCGAGCCGCCGTTCTACGACCCGTGCGGGGCGGGTCCCGGCTCGGACACCGACGTGTTCGTGGTCGAGTCCACCGACGGCGGCCAGAGCTGGACCGGGCGGACCCAGGTCGGGACCGACTCCGGCGAGCACGAGTGGTTCCCCTGGGCCGGGTTCCTCTCCGACGGGACGCTCGTCGTGGCCTGGGACAGGGACGCGGTCCCGCCCGGGGACGTGCCCGGGGGCGGCGAGGCGGTGGCCAACGACGTCTTCCATCACGTGCTGTGGGACGGCAGCGGGCTCGAGACCCTGGGTCCCGACGAGCTGGTGGACGTCTCCGTCACGCACTGGGCCGGGCAGTACACGACCCGGTGGCCGGCGGTGTGCGGTCCTGCCGGGTACAGCGACCCGCCCGTGACGGACGCCGAGGGCAAGGACTGCAACGTCTTCCACGGCGACTACACCGGGCTCGCGGTGGACGCCCGCGACCGCGTCCACGTCGTCTGGACCGGCCTGAACGCCGACGCCACCTCCCCGCAGGTCGACTTCTACACGGGCGCGCCGCACGACGGGAAGCGGCAGGACGCGATGTACCGGCTCGTGGAGCTCGGCGCGTAGCGCGGGTCCTTCGGGCCGGACGAGGGGCGCCCGGGGTCCACCGGGCGCCCCTCTCGTCCCCGCGCGGGGAAGAGGGGGGAGCGTGCCTCCGGCTCCCCCGCCGCCTCGGGGGCCTCAGGGGGTCGTCACGGGGCCCAGCACGAGCCCCGAGAGCAAGAAGAAGACCGGTGCCACGAAAAGGACGGCCACGAACAGCCACAGCCGGAGGTTCGTGCGCACCACCCAGTCGTCGAGGGCGATGATCCCCCGCGCCACCGGCTGGTACAGGAACGAGAGGATGAACAGCGAGACGAGGGCCACGCCGATCGCCTCGGCGAGCACGATCCGCACGCCCCCGGGGTCCCCCAGGACCATCGCCGCGACCAGGGTATCGGCGAGCGTCGTGATGTTCGCCCCCATGATGTAGGGGATCGATTCGCGCCGGGTGACGTGGCCCTTGCTCGCGAGCGGCACGAGGGCGGTGAGCGCGACCGAGACCGAGAGCGTGAGGGCCGCCGCCACGCAGCCCAGGAAGAACATCGGCCAGGGCTTGCGGAGCCAGTGCTGGTTGCTCTCGGCATGCCGCTCGTGGTCGATCTCGGGGAGCACCTGGTCGAGGAGCTTGAACGAGAGCAGGATCACCGCCAGGCCCGTCGGGAGGAGGAGGCCGGGGGGCACGAGCCCACCGTTCCCGCCCGAGCCCGCGAGCAGCCGGACCACCGGCCCCCAGACCACGTCGATCACCGAGAGGAGCTCCCGCGACGCCTCCCAGTGGATCGCGGCGAGCGTGCCCCGCTTCACCATCACGTAGCCGATCAGCATGCCCGGGAGGTAGACGAGGGCCGTGAGCGAGAGGGCCAGGACGCCCATCCCGATCGACCGCTCCCGACGCCCGCCCCGTCCCCTGACCGCGTAGAGGAACCCGACCAGGAGCACGATGAACGACGCGCCCAGGCGGGAGCCCGAGAGCATCGTGAACGTCTGGAGGTCGTTGATGGTCTCGGCGTGGTGGAGGTTGAGGGCGACGGCCGCCACCGGCGATCCCGACAGCACGATGTAGGCCGAGAGCCACCCGAAACCCAGGGTGGACAGGCCGTTCGCGAAGGGGAACTTCCCCTTGATGTCCCCCGAGACGGCCTGGGCGCCCCGGCTCATCAGCTGGATCGCCAGGATGAACAGGAACAGCGCGACCGCGAAGTGGAAGGCCTTCTCGAGGAGCAGCCGCCGGTCCCGCGGCCGCGCCACGCGGCCACCATCGAGGTCGGGGCCCGCCGCGAGGCGGTCGAGCTCGGCGGGGCGGCCTCCGCCGTCCCCCTCCGCCGCGCGCGGGGGCGCCTGCTCCCTGGTGCGGATCGGGTCCGGGTCGTTCCTCACGGTCCCTCTCGGGGGTCGGACAACCGAGGCCCCACCCTATCCGGGCTCCCCGACCCGCGCCAACATGCGTTCGCGGTAGGCGGGTCCGCCGGCCGGAAGGGGGCCGCGGCCCCGCCGATCGGAGGGCGCGCCGAGCCCCGCCGGTCGCGAGGGTCGCTCAGGCTGCGATCACGATGCGGTTCCGGCCGGCTTCCTTGGCCTGGTAGAGGGCGGCGTCGCAGCGGCCGATGAGCTCCGCGGCGGACTCCAGGCCGTTCCACGAGGCCAGGCCGGTGGAGCAGGTCTGCCCGCTCGGCACGCCCTCCCGGAGGCGCTCCAGGATCCGCTGGGCGGCGTCGAGGGGGCAGCCGGGGAGGATCACCGCGAACTCGTCGCCCCCCAGCCGGGCCAGCACGTCCCCGTCCCGGAGGGCGCCGCGCCAGCGCGCCGTGACCTCCTTGAGGAGCCGGTCCCCGGCCTGGTGGCCGTGCTCGTCGTTGTACTCCTTGAAGCGGTCGAGGTCGATCAGCGCCACGCAGACCGGCACGCCTTGGTCCTCGGCCCGGGAGATCGCGGCCTCGATCTCCTCCTCCCACGCCCGCCGGTTGCTCACCCCGGTGAGCGGGTCGGTCCGGGCCAGGCGCGCGAGCTGCTCGGCGTGCATCCGCAGGAACTCGAACAGCCGCTGGACGCCGAACCCCACCCCGAACGTGATGACGAGGAGCAGCAGGGTCCGCGGCCACTGCGGCGCGGCGTCGGGGACGAGGAGCAGGGGGGAGATCAGGATCAGGCCCACGCCCGCCACCCCCGCCGCGACCTCCACGATCGACCCGTAGACCGCGAGCCAGAGCACCGGGACCAGCACGAGCTGCGCGTACATCGAGTCGTGGCCGCCGGTGCCCTCGCGGATCAGGAACGCCACCGCCGCGTAGGCGAGCGGCGGCCCGACCTGCGCGTAGGAGGGGAGCCGGTCCCATGGTACGAGCTGGAGCGCGGAGATGGTGAGGGCGGTGATGGTCGCGGCCTGGGTGAGCAGGCGAGCGCTCTCGGGCGGGGCGGTCCCGATGGCCACCGCCAGGAGCGCGGCGAACGCCGCCCCGACCAGCGGACCGAGGTCGCGGAACAGCACCTCCCGTGAGAGCGGCTGGGTCCTGGCGGCCACCTGCACCCGGGTCATCCGGTTCCCCTCCCCCGAGCCCTGCTCGGGATCGACTAGCTACCCAGGGTTCTCGGCATCGGACCCCCTCCGGCTCAAGCGCGCGGTCGGCGGATTTCCCCGGGCCCAGGCGGGGAGGCAGCGGTGGGTCGGATGGAGGATGCGCCCCGGATGATCGGCCTTGGGCGGACGGCCGTCCCGCCCTTCCCCCTGGGCGGATGCCCGTGGCGATCGGCGCGGCGCGCGGGTACCTTGATCCGTGGAGGAGGTGGAGCAGATGGGCATCCTGGAGAAGGTCAAGGAGACCACGCAGCACGTCGCGGCGGACCTGCGGGAGAGCGCTGCGCACGTCGCGGCGGACCTCAAGAAGGGCGCCGCGCAGCTCCAGAGCAAGGTGGAGCAGGTGCAGCTCCGCCGGAAGGCCGACGAGCACGCCAAGGACATCGGCTACCTCGTGGTCCGTGAGCGGACCCAGGGCGCCCAGGTCCGCGAGGAGATCGACCGGCTCGTCCAGGCCATCGTCGACCTCGAGCGGCAGATCGATGAGGCGCGGACCCGCGAGGAGGCCGAGGCCAGCGCCCGGGCCGCGGAGCCGGCCCCGGCCTCCGAGACGCCCAACGCGGCGGCCGAGGCGTCCGCCACGGTGGAGCGGTCTGCGGGGGAGCCGTCCCCGGCCGCTGGGAGCGAGGGAGGCGGCGAGGGTACGGTCTGAGCGGCCGCCGTGGGGGCCCGCCCCGGGGGACCTGCGCCCTCCGGGCGGGCCCCGGCGCCCGTCCCGGGACCCTGGGGACCCCGCGGCGGCCGGCCGGGAGGGCCGGCCGGTAGGATTCGCTCCGTGAGCCTCACCGATCGGGGCGTGCGCCCCGAGCCACCCACGACCGTCGACGCGCTCCTCGAGCGGATCGCCCTGCGGTTCCCGGACCGGGCGGAGCTCCTCCGTCGTTTCGCCGAGGCCTACACGCGCCGGCTCGACGCGGAGGAGCTCGCCGACGTCCCCCTCGACGACCTCGTCGGCGAGATCGCGTCGGCCTTCGCGTTCGCCGACGCGCGGGGCGGGCGAACGGTCGCCGTCCGAGCCTTCAACCCGACGCGCGCGGAGCACGGCTACGAGCCCGCCGGCTCGGTGCTCGAGACCAGCACCGCGGACTCGCCGTTCCTGTTCGACTCGGTGACCGAGGAGCTCCAGGCCCGCCAGCTGAGGATCCGCCGCGCGGTCCACCCCGTGCTCGGGCTGGAGCGGGGACCCGACGGGCGGATCGTCCGGGTGCTCCCGGTCCGGGAGGCGCCCTCCCGCGAGTCCGTGATGCACTTCGAGCTCGACCGTCGCCTCCCCGAGGCCGAGCTCGACGACCTCGCCGAGGCGGTCCGGCGGATCCTCGAGGACGTCCGGTTGGCCGTCCGCGACTTCGGCGCGATGCGGGAGGCAGTGGGGCGGATGATCGAGGTGGCGCGGGCCGGCGCCCCGCTCTACGGCGAGGAGGAGATCGCGGAGACCGTGGCCTTCCTCCGTTGGCTCCTCGACGACAACTTCATCTTCCTCGGCTACCGGGAGTACGAGCTGGTGGACACCCCCGAGGGTCGAGCGCTCCGGGTCGTCCCCGGCTCGGGCCTGGGGATCCTCTCCAAGCCCGGCTGGTCGAGCTACGAGCGGCCGGTCCCGCTCTCCCGGATCGAGCCGAACCTCCGGGCGCGGATCGAGGGCGGGGACCAGCTGATCTACTCGAAGACCAACCGTCCCTCGACGGTCCACCGCCGGGCCAGGATGGACTACATCGGGGTCCGGAAGGTCTCGCCCGAGGGCCGGGTGGTGGGCGAGTGCCGGATGGTCGGGCTCTTCACCTCCAAGGCCTACATGGAGCCCGCGTCCAAGACCCCGCTCCTCGGTCGGAAGCTCCGCCGGATCCTCGAGGCCGAGGACCTCTACGAGGGCTCCCACGACTACAAGGCCGTGGTCGCGATCTTCGAGAGCTTCCCCAAGGACGAGCTGTTCGCGGCGAGCCCGGAGGAGCTCCGCCGCCAGGTGATGGGGCTCCTCCACCTCCAGGAGCAGCGGGAGGTCCGCCTGTTCGTCCGACGCGACCTCTACGGGCGAAGCGTGCGGCTGCTCGTGGGGATGCCGCGGGATCGGTTCAACTCCGAGCTCCGTAAGCGGCTCCAGGACCTGTTCGTCGAGCGGTTCCACGGGGACGGGGTCGACTACCACCTCTCGCTCGGCGAGGGGCAGCTCGCCGCCCTCCACTTCGACGTGCGGGTCCGGGAAGGGCGGATCCCGGAGGTCTCGTTCGAGGAGCTCGAGCGGGAGGTCGTGGAGCTCTGCCGCACGTGGGAGGACCGCCTCCTGGACCGGCTCCTCGAGGTCCACGGGCCGGAGCGCGGGCGCGAGCTCTTCGACCGGTGGGCCCCTCGGTTCCCCGAGCCCTACCGAGCGTCGACCCCGGTCGACCTCGCCCTCCTCGACATCGACCACCTCGAACGGCTGGCGCCGGGGGACGGCTCGTTCCTCGTGGGCGTGGTGAACCGGGACCAGGACGGGGAGGTCCTCACTCGGATCCGGCTGTTCCGGCTGGGGGAGCGGATCGAGCTCTCGGAGGTCGTGCCGATCCTCGAGCACCTCGGGCTCCGGGTGGTCGAGGAGATCCCCACCCACGTCCAGGCCGATGGGGACGACCGGTTCCTCCACGACTTCGGGGTCCTGGGTCCCGACGGGCGGCCGCTCGAGGTGGAGACCGCGGGCCGGCGGGTGGCCGAGGCGATCCGCGCGGTGTGGCGAGGGGAGACCGAGTCGGACTCCCTGAACAGGCTGGTCGTGACGGCGGGGCTCGACCACCGCCAGGTCACGGTCCTCCGCGCCTACCGGAAGTACCACCATCGGGTCCGGGCGCTCTTCACCTCCGAGTACAAGAACCAGGCGTTCGCCGAGAACCCCGGGATCGCCGCGAAGCTCGTCCGGCTCTTCGAGCTGCGGTTCGACCCCGAGCGCCCCTGGGACCCCGAGGCGGCCGCCCGGCTGCGGGACGAGATCCTCCGGGACCTCGACACCGTGCAGTCCCTCGATCAGGACAGGGTCCTCCGGACCCACCTCGGCCTGATCGAGGCGACGGTGCGGACCAACGCCTACCGGGAGGGAGCGGACCGGCTCGCGTTCAAGTTCCGGTCGGCCGACGTGCCCGAGATGCCCGAGCCGCGCCCCCTCTACGAGATCTTCGTCTACGCCCCGGAGGCCGAGGCGATCCACCTCCGGGCGGGGAAGGTGGCCCGCGGCGGGATCCGATGGTCCGACCGCCGCCAGGATTTCCGCGACGAGATCCTGGGGCTCATGAAGACGCAGATCGTGAAGAACGCGGTGATCGTGCCGACCGGGGCCAAGGGCGGGTTCGTGCTGAAGGCCGAGCCGGCCGACCCCGCCGAGCGGTTGGCGGCGGCCCGGCGGGGGTACGCGCGGTTCATGCGCGGGCTCCTCGACCTCACCGACAACCTGGTGGACGGGAAGGTCGTCCACCCCGAGGGCGTGCGGGTCCACGACGAGCCCGATCCCTACCTGGTGGTGGCGGCGGACAAGGGGACCGCCACCTTCTCGGACCTCGCGAACCAGATCGCCGCGGAGTACGGGTTCTGGCTGGGGGACGCCTTCGCCTCGGGGGGCTCGACCGGGTACGACCACAAGAAGCTCGGGATCACCGCCCGGGGGGCCTGGGAGTCGGTGAAGCGGCACTTCCGCGAGATCGGCACCGACCCCGAGACCACGCCGATCACGGTCGTCGGGATCGGCGACATGTCGGGGGACGTGTTCGGGAACGGGATGCTGCTCTCGGACCAGATCTGCCTGGTCGCCGCCTTCGACCACCGCCACATCTTCCTCGACCCCAGCCCGAACCCGAAGGTCGGGTACGCGGAACGGCGGCGCCTGTTCGAGCTGCCCGGCTCGTCCTGGGACGACTACGACCGCTCGAAGATCTCACCGGGCGGGGGGGTGTGGCCCCGGACCGCGAAGAGGATCCCGGTCTCGCCCGAGGCCCGCCTGGCCCTCGGGCTCGAGGAGGTCGAGGAGCTCACGCCGAGCGAGCTGATCCGAGCCATCCTCCGGGCGCCCGTGGACCTGCTGTGGAACGGGGGGATCGGGACCTTCGTGAAGGCCTCCACCGAGACCCACGCCGAGGTCGGGGACCGGGCCAACGACGACGTGCGGGTGGACGCCCGGGAGCTGCGCTGCCGGGTGGTGGCGGAGGGCGGGAACCTCGGGTTCACCCAGCGCGCGCGGATCGAGTACGCGCTGGCCGGGGGGCGGATCAACGCCGACTTCATCGACAACTCGGCCGGCGTGGACTGCTCGGACCACGAGGTGAACCTCAAGATCCTGCTGGGGCTCGCCGTCCGTCGTGGGCTGCTCTCGCTCGAGGAGCGGAACGCGCTCCTCCACGAGGTGGAGCCGGACGTCGTCCGCCACGTCCTCTACGACAACTTCCTCCAGGCCCAGGTCCTCTCCCAGGAGGCGGGGGGCTCGGCCGGGCGGATCCAGGACTACGAGGACCTGATGCAGGCCCTGGAGGCCGAGGGGCTGTTGGACCGCGGCCTGTGGGCCCTCCCCACGACCGAGGAGATGGCGGAGCGGCGCCGCGCGGGACGCGGGATGGTCCGCCCCGAGCTCGCCGTGCTCCTGGCCTACGCCAAGCGGAGCCTCGCCACCGCGCTCCTCGCCTCGGACCTCCCCGACGACCCCTACCTCGAACGGGACCTCCGCGAGTACTTCCCCCCGGCGGTCGTGGAGCGGTTCCCCGACCTCCTGCGCGAGCACCCGCTCCGGCGGGAGCTCGTCGCCACGATCCTCGCCAACGACGTCGTGAACTCGATGGGGATCACGCTGGTCTCGCGCCTCCGCCTGGAGACCGGCGCGGAGGCCGCCGAAGTGGTCCGCGCCTACCGGGTCGCCCGGGACGTGACGGACGCGACGAGCCGCTGGGACGCGGTCGAGGCGCTCGTGGGCGTCCTCGAGCCGGCGGTCGTGGGGACCCTGATGGAGGGCGTGGACCGGCTGGTGGAGGTCGTCACGCGCTGGGAGCTGGGCCACCCGGGCGGCTCGATCGGGGAGCGGGTCGAGGCGATGCGGGAGCCGTTCGCGCGCCTCGACGCGGCCCTCCCCGACCTCGCGCCGGAGCCGTGGCGGACCCAGCGCGAGCGGGCCGTCAGCCGGCTCGCGGCCCGGGGGGTGCCGGAGGAGGTGGCCCGCCGCCACGTCTACCAACCCGCCCTGGTCCACGCGCCCAACGCGATCGAGGTGGCCCGGGCGACCGGCCGGCCGGTGGAGGACGTGCTCCGGGCCTTCCTGGTCCTCGGCCGGGAGCTCCGGATCGACTGGCTCGAGGACCGGCTGGCCGGGCTCCCCGCGGGGAGCCGCTGGGACCGGTGGGCCAAGCAGGCCGCCGAGGACGACCTCCTCCTGGTCCGGCGGCGGATCGCCGAGCTGGCCCTCTCGGGCGCGCCCCGGGACGCGGGCCCCGATGAGGCGGTGGTTCGCTTCCTCGCCTCCCGCGCCCAGGCCCTCGGCCGCTACGAGCGGTTCCTGGCCCGGCTCGCGTCGGAGGGCGCGGTCGACCTGGCCGCGGCCACCGTCGCCCTCCGGAAGATCCGGACGCTGCTTGCGTGACGCGACGTTCGGCCTGGTCGGCGCCGGTCGAGCGCGACCGATCGGGCCGCGGAACGCGGTCGCAGCGTGCGACGCATCGGGCGAACGGGTCGGGCTGTCGGTGGGTCCGGCTAGGATCCGAACGACCGTCGCTCGGCTGGACCAGGAGCTTACAGGGGTGTAGTTTGAAGACGTGATCGCCCAGGGAACCTTGACGTCTACTGGTTGGCGACCGAGAGGGAGGCCCAGCCCAGCCGGCCTTGACGTGGCCGGCCCGATCCCGGAGCTCGACGGACAGGTCAGACGGCTCCTGCTTCCACAGGGGCCCCGGCGGCAGCTTCCCCGGGTCGAGAGGGTGCCACCGGTGGTGGAGGGAAGCAAGTCCAGCCCGAGCTACCTGGCGCATACCTACCACACGAAGGTTCCCCCGGAGGTCGTGGAGCAGGCCGTTCGGACGTTCAGCCTCCCCGGTGAGGTCGTCCTCGACCCGTTCTCCGGCTCGGGGATGACCGGCGTCGGGGCTCTCGCCGCTGGGAGGCGGGCCATCCTCATCGACCTCTCCCCTTCGGCCGCCTTCCTGAGTCGTGCCCACGGCACTCCCGTGGACGTCGCGGCCTTCGACCGAGCCGTCCGGAGGGTGACGTCGCAGGTCTCGGAGGAGGCCGCCCGGCTGTACCGGACGCGCTGTCCCTCGTGTGGGCTCGGGGCCTGGCTGGAGAAGGCCATCTGGAGCGAGGTCGTCGCCTGCGGCGGCTGTGGTGCCCCCGTGAGGATCTACGATGCCGCCCTCGGCGACGATCGGCGGATCCACCGATCGTTCCCCTGCCGGGCCTGCGGTCGCGGGCTCCGAAGGGGTGAAGGCCGGAGGCTCGGTGTCGAGCTCGCGGTGCTCGAGACGAGGTGCGGCAGCTGCGGGCGCTCGCGGACCGCGCCACGCTCGGAGGATCTGCGCCACGTCCGGGAGATCGAGCGAGAGGGCGTGCCTGAAGACCACTGGTACCCGGACGAGCCAGTCAGGTGGGGAGACATGTGGCGCCGTGGCTACCACGACGGGATCGAACGCTACTCGGACTTCTACACGACCCGGAACCTGTGGGTCCTCGTGGCCATCCATCGGGCCGTGATGCGAGAGCCGGATCCCGATCTGCGGTCGGCCCTCCTCTTCGTCTTCACCAACCTCGTGTGGGCACGGCTCGAAGATGCGTCGGTTCAACGCGTTGGGTGGGGCGAGACCGATGAACGGCGCTCTCTACCTCCCGGCGGTGTTCGAGGAGACCAACCTCCTCACCCTCTGGCGCCACAAGGCGAGGATGGTGTCGCGGCACTACGCCCACATCTCGAGCTTCGACCGGTCGTGGCTCGCGGTGGGGGTGGGCTCGGCCACCGACCTGTCGTGCATCCCCGACGGGTCGGTGGACTTCGTATTCACGGATCCACCGTACGGAGGCAACATCCTGTACTCCGAGGTCAACGCCCTCTGGGAGGCATGGCTCGCCGCTCGCACCGATCCCGTCGAGGAAGTGGTCGTGAGCCGGGCCCAGGGCAAGGCGATCGAGGACTACCGAAGGCTCCTGGCGGCGGCCTTCCGACAGTGCTACCGGGTGCTCCGCCCCGGTCGGTGGATGACCCTCACGTTCAACACCTCCTACGCGGAAGTGTGGCAGGCGCTCCAGCGGGCCCTCCTGGACGCGGGGTTCGACGTGCGGTTCGTCCAGGTCCTGGACAAGGGACACCGGTCCTTCAAGCAGCTCACCTCGAAGGCCATCGCCGGCTATGACATCGTCGTCTCCTCCCAGAAGCGATCGGCTCCTGCCGGGCTCAAGGCTCCTCGCCCAGCTTCCAGGGAGGAGATCGCGGCCCAGGTGCGTGCTCTGCGACCAGACGGGGAGCTGGATCTCCGGTCCCTGCAGCAGCTGTACGCCGAGGTCGTCGCCTCGCTCCTCCGGGAGGGTCGCCTCGCCGCGATCTCGATCCGGGACGTCGCGGCCCTCGCGACCTAGCCCGACCGGACATCGCGATGACCTCCCCCTGGCGGACCGACCCCGATGTCGAGGAGGTTCGCCGCCTGTGGCGGCTCCTGTCGGAGATCTACGAGGAGCCACCCTCTGGCGACCTCTCGAGCGCCTCCGGGGGGTGGTCCTGGCCGCCGATGGCGCAGATGAGCGGTCCTTCGCCAAGGCTCTGGGCCGCTCGCCGGGGACGATCCGAGCCTGGCTGGAGGGGTTCCGTGCCGGTGGGCTGCGGGGCCTGCTCGGCGAGCCGACGGGGAGCGACCAGGCTGAGCGGCATCTCCAGATCTTCTCGAACCTCCTCGTAGCCCAGCTCGGCGAAGAGATCTTCATGCCGCTCATGGGCGAGCCTCTGATCGGTATGGGCTATCAGGTGGTCGACCGCCGGACGGCGCACGCCGAGCAGGACTTCGATATCCGGGACGATGTCGGTCGTTCAGCCCTCTCGGTGAACGTCAAGGTGCACAGCTCGCGGTTCCGCAACGCTCCCCAGGTCGTCGCGCTGGCCGCTGACGACTGCTTCGCCCTCGCCCTGTACAAGATCCTCTCCGCGTTCAAGCAGATGCGGGAGACGCGCGTGCCGTTCCTGTTCCTCGTGTCGATGAGGTGGGGGATCGTCGAGGAGGTCGTGAGGCGGGTTCCTGCCGATCTGGGCGAGATGGTCGAGCTGGTCTTCCGGGCCCGTGCCAGGCCCTGGACCGCTTCATGGACCGCTTCGACCCCAGGTGTCCAGCTCTCAGCATCCGGGAGTTCGGGCGAGCCTTCGGCGGATGGCGCGGGGTCGCCGCCGAGATCAACATGCACTTCTCGATCAGCGAGGAGATGGAGCCCCTCGAGCGTGCCCTCTCGAACCTGGAGCGAGAGGGGCTGGAGTGGTTCCGTCGCCTCGTGGATGCCGGGATGATCTGAGGGATACGTGCTCACGGTCCCAGCGAACCCTCAGCCGCGGCCGCGACGCTCCCCCGTGCCTTCGAGCAGGATCTGGGAGACGCGCTGGCGCGACAGGCCGAGGGCCCGCGCGACGTCGGCCGCCGCGACCCCGGCCCGCACCGCTTCCTCGATGTCCCGCCGGCGCTCCGCCGCCTCCCGCGGTCCGACCCGGACCCCCCGCCAGCGAGCCGCGAGTCGGGCGAGCAGGTGCTCCCGCACCTCGTCGGGCGGACGCGACCCCCTCGGGCGGCGCGTGGGACGGGCGGTCCCCCGCCCGCGGGCTCCGTCGCCCCCGTCCACGGTCCCGGGGGAGAAGCGCTCCACGGCTTCGCGCCCGTAGACCGGGAGGACGATCCGGGAATGCTTCCGGAACGGCCTCCCCGGTCGAAGGCCGAGCCGGATCAGCCCCCGCCGGACGGGGTCGATCTCCTCGCCCTCCCGCAGCACCAGGCGGACCTCGTACCCCTTGTGGTACCTCGCCCCGAGCCGCGCGGCCCGCTCGGGGTCCCGGCGCCGCACGTACCCGCTCCGCTCGAAGAGCGAGCGGAGCGCGTCCTCATCCATCGCCGGCTCGCGGGTCGGTCTCGTCGGCACCTCGTCCCTCCGGCCTGCTGGCCGGACGGAAGCATAGGGCCGCCGGGTGCCGCCCGCCGGGCCCGCGGGCGTCAGCTCGGGAGGAAGACCCGGAACGAGGCCCCGCCGCCCGGGCGGTCCTCGACCCAGGCCCGTCCCCCGTGGAGCTCGGCGAACCGCCGGACCAGCGAGAGGCCGATCCCGACGCCGGGGGAGTGGTCGGTCTTCCCCGGCACCTGGTGGAAGGGCTGGAACACGGCGTCCCGCAGCTCGGCGGGGACACCCGGGCCCTCGTCCTCGACGGCGATCTCGACGCCCCCCGGGACGGGCTGGGTCGCCACCCAGATCCTGGTCCCGGGCGGGGTGTGGCGGGCGGCGTTCGCGAGGAGGTTCTCCACGATCCGCTCGACCTTGGCCGGGTCGACCTCGGCGTGCGCTTCGCGCAGGTCGAGCTCCACCGCTCGGCCGCGGAGCACCTCCGCGTCCTCCACCACCTGGCGCACGAGCTCGGCGAGGTCGCTGGGGCGCCGCTGGGGCGCGACGATGCCCCGCTGCAGCTTGTCCAGGTCCAGGAGGTCCCCGAGCAGCCGCTCGAGCTTCCGAGCGTTGGCGGCGATCCTGCGGACCAGGTCGAGCGCGTCCTCCGAGGAGAGGTCGCGCCCGTTCTGCTCGAGCGTGAGAGCCGAGCCGAGGATCGAGGTGAGCGGGGTACGGAGGTCGTGGGAGACGGCCTGGAGGAACGTGTTCTTCATCTCGTCCAGGGCCCGGAGGCGCTGAGCCGCCTCCCGCTCCCGGCGGAAGGCCCGGGAGTACTGCCGCTCGCTCCGTCGGAGGGCCTGCTCGGCCCGCTTCCGCTCGGTGATGTCCACCATGAGGCCGCGGAGCTGCCGGACCTCGCCCGTGGCGTCGGTCACGACGTGGACCAGGTCGCGGACCCAGAGCGTCTGCCCGGCGGACCCGGGGACCCGGTACTCGATGCTCGTGTCGCGCCCCTCCCGGACCGCCGCCCGGCAGGCCTCGACCGCCTCCTCCCGGTCGTCGGGCGCGACGTGGTCGCCCCAGCGCCGGCCGGCCCCCGCGGGGTCCTGCCCCAGCCCGCCGAGGATCCCCGCCGCGCGGCCGGAGAGGAAGGTGAACCCGAGGTCCTCCGCGTCCGCCTCCCAGAACACCGCGTCCAGGGTCTCTACCAGCTCGTGGAACCGCTCGAGCTCGTGGAACCGCCGGGCGTTCCCGAGCGCGAGCGAGGTGATGTCGGCGATCCCCCCGGCCAGGCGGAGCGCCCGGTCATCGAACCCCTGACCCGAAGGGGCCACGATGACGATGGCGCCGAAGCCGTCGGGCTCCCAGCGGAGCGGGCACACCAGGATGTCTCGGACCTGCTCGAGGGCCGCGAACTCCGCCGGCACCCGGGCTGCCTCCTCCGCGGGGAGCACGAAGGGCCGATCCAGGGCGCGGAGGAAGGGGGTGGCGACCGCCGCCGGGACCTCCCGGAGCCCGGGCTGCGGCGGGAAGCCCCGCTGGGCCACGGGTCGGAACGCGCCCGAGGCGGGGTCGCGGACGTAGGCCGCCACCGCGGAGGCCGCGACGATGCCCGGCAGCTCCTCCAGGGCCGCGGCGAGCACCCCTTCCTGCTCGTGGACCCGGGTCAGGGCCTGGGACAGTGCGAGGAGCGCGGCCGCGGTCTCCGCCGCCTCCCGCTCCCGCTGCAGGAGCCGGGCGTTCTCGAAGGCGATCGCCGCGTGGGAGGCGAGCACCTCGAGGACCCGCATGTCCTCCCGGTCGAACCGGTCGACGCCGAGCTTCGACAGGGAGATCACGCCGATCACCCGGTCGCCGTAGCGCATCGGGACCGCGAGGAACGACTCGTCGATCTCGGGGGTCCCGGGGATCTGGAGGGCCCAGGGCACCTCCCGGGCGTTCGGTGCGTAGAACGACTCGCCGGTCGCGGCGACCCGCCCTGTCATCCCCTCGCCCACCTTCGTGACGAGCCCCTCGAAGGTCTCGCCCTCGTATTCCGTGAGCTCGCCGCGGAAGGCGACCGGGACGAGGGTCTCACCGTCGCCGTCGAGGAGGTGGACCCGGCAGTTGTGGTAGTCGATCAGGGTCCGGAGCTCGCCGGTGATGGCCTCGCCGATCTGGCGGACGTCGTTCAGGCGGTTCAGCTTGGCCGCCAGGCTGTGGAGCATGTCGAGCTCGGCCAGCGAGCGCAGCGCGCCCTGGCCCGGGGAGCGCGGACGCTCCTGGTCCTGCCCGGTGCCCACCGTCATCCCTCCATGCATCGGCATCTTCTCACCCCGACCTGACCCCCCGGGAGTGCTTGCACCGTCGGCCCCGGTTGCTAGCCTCGGGGCCGTGGACCAGATCCCCGACCTCGACCCCCGTTCGCGGGCCGTCCTCGACCTGGAGCGGGGTTGGTGGCGGGAGGGCATCCCCAAGGAGCGGGCCATCCGCGAGCGCCTGGGGATCTCCCCCGCCCGCTACTACCAGCTCCTCGCGGAGATCATCGACCGGCCCGAGGCGCTCCGGTACGACCCCATGCTGGTCCGCCGGCTCCGCAGGCTTCGCGACGAGCGGCGCCGCCGGCGGATGGCGGCCCGGTTCGGCCGCCAGGCCTGAGATCTGGGCCGGACGGAGTCGGTCGGCGCGGCCACGGGGCCGGGGAGGCGGAGGGCCCGGCCTGGGCGCCTGGGACGCGGGGGGTTCGTCGCGGGGTAGGATGCGGCGCATGATCGATCGGGGCGGGCGCCCGTGAGCACCGGCGTCATGAGGCTCGCGATCGTCATCGCGCTCGTCGTGGGCGGCGTGGCCGTGCTCGCGCGGGCGTTCCCCGAGGCCGGTGGCGCCGCCGTCCCCACCCGCTCCCCCTCCCCGGCTGGGACCCCCGCGACCTCGCCCACGCCCACGACCCCGCCGCCCCGGAGCTTCGAGCCCGAGCCCCCGGGGAAGATCCGGATCGCCGTCTACAACGGCACGTTCGAGGTGGGGATGGCCGGGGAGACCCAGCAGCGGTTGGAGGACGCGGGGTTCCGGGCCGCGCAGGACGCCGACGACTGGCCGGCCAAGCCGATCGCCCGGACCACGGTCTACTTCGTGGGAGGAGGTCAGCAGAAGGCGGACGCGGCCTTCGTCCGGGACGAGTACTTCCCCGGCGCCCGCGTCCAGCGCTACCCCCAGGACGGCCCCGAGCTCGATCCCCGGGTCGAGGTGGTCATCCTCATCGGCGAGGACGCTGTCCAGGCCTAGCCCGCTCGCCCCGCTCCGCCGCCGCCCCGAGCGGGCCGGCGTCCTCCTCGACCTCGACGGCACGCTCGCCGACATCGTGGTCCGCCCGGAGCTCGCCCGGCCTGCCCCGGGAGCCCGGGAGGCGGTGGCCGCCCTCGTGCCCCGGTACCGGCTGGTGGCGGTGGTGACGGGGCGCCCCGCCGCCGAGGCGGCCGGGATCCTGGGCGTGGAAGGGGTCCGCTACGTGGGGCTCTACGGGATGGAGGGTGCCCCTCCCCCGCCGGCCCCTCTGGCCGAGGCCCTCCGGCGGGTTGCGGCCGGGGTCCCGGGAGCCTGGGTGGAGGAGAAGGGCGCCTCACTCGCGGTGCACTACCGGCAGGCACCGGACCCCGCCGCGGCCCGGGCGTCGTTGGTCCGTTCCCTCGGGGCCGCCGCCAGGAGAGCGGGGTGGGAGATCGTGGAGGGGAAGATGGTCCTCGAGGTGATGCCCCCGGACCGACCGAGGAAGGGGGCGGCCGTGGAGCGGCTCGTGCGCGAGGCGGGGCTCGCCGCCGCGCTCTACGCCGGCGACGACGTGGCCGACCTCGACGCGTTCGCTGCCCTGGACCGCCTGGCCGGGCGGGGGGTGGAGGTGGTCCGGGTCGCGGTGGCGGGGCCCGAGACCCCCGAGGAGCTGCTCCGGCGGGCGGACCTGGTGGTGGAGGGCCCTGCGGGACTCGTGGCGCTCCTCCGGGATCTCGCGCGCTGAGTCGGCTCCCAGCCGGAGCCTCAGCGCGCGGCGCGCCGCCGTCGGGCCCGCTCCAGGTCCTCGAGCTGGCTGCCGACCCACCGCTCCGGGGGGTTCGCGAGCACCAGGCGGGAGAGGCCCCGGGCTCGCCGCCTCCGCTCGTGCTCGGGGAGCGCGAGGGCTTCCCCGATCCGCTCGGCCGTCTCCCGGACGTCGAAGGGGTTCACGCCGAGCGCGTACCGGCCGAGGCGGCCGAAGGCCCCGGCGTTCCGCGAGAGGACGAGGACCCCGTGGCGGCGGTTCGCGATCGGCCCCTCCATCGCCACCAGGTTCATCCCGTCGAACACCGGGTTCACGAGCAGCACGTCGTACAGGCCGTAGGCGGCGATGGCCCCCAGGTAGTCATCGCGGAGGCGGACCTCGACCGGGATCCAGCTCGCCGTCCCGTAGGTCCGGTTCACCCGCTCCGCCGCGGCCAGGCATTCCTCGGCGTAGGCCCGGTACTCCGGGAGGTCCTGACGGGAGGGGCTCAGCAAGGCCAGGAACCGAACGCGGCCGCGCCACTCGGGGGAGCGGCGGAGGAACTCCCCGAACGCGAGGAAGCCGCGGACGATGTTCTTCGTGAGCTCCAGGCGGTCGACGCGGAGCAGCAGCTGTGCGTCGCCCCGCCAGCGGAGGAGGTCGCGGCGGAGGGCCTGGGCCTCGGGGGTGGCGGCGAGGCGGCGGATGGCCGCGGCGTCGATGGAGATCGGGTGGACGCGGACCGCCACCTCCCGCCCTTCGATCGTGATCCGGGACCGCGGGAGATCGACCCGCACCCCCGAGACCCCTCGGGCCGACATCAGGAAGTTCTCGGCCCAGGCCGGGGAGTGGAAGCCCAGCACGTCGGCCCCGAGGAGCCCCCGGAGCAGCGCCTCGCGGATCCGGATGGGAAGGATCCGCATGTAGGTGGGGCCGGCGATCGGGGTGTGGGAGAAGTGCGCGATCAGGGCCCCCGGCCGGAGATCGCGGAGGAGCCTCGGCACCAGGCAGAGGTGGTAGTCCTGGACCAGGTACACGGGCTCCTCGGGGGCTCGGTCGCCCTCCTCCGCCAGGGCCTCGGCGAACCGCCGGTTCACCTCGACGTACGCCTGCCAGCTCTCCTCGGTCCCTTCGTCGAACACGGGCGAGCGGACCGTGTCCCACAGGTAGTGGTGGACGAACCAGAGCATCCCGTTCGCCACCCCGTTGTAGTAGCGGTCGTAGAGCTCGGGCTCGAGGTCCAGGAACCGGAGGTGGATCGGCCCGGCCTCCCCTTCGATCGTCATCCGCCCGCCCTCGCGGCGGGCGATCTCCCGGTCGCCGTCGGTCATCGCCGCCGCGAGCCAGTGGCCGCCGGTCCGCTGCATCGCGCCGATCAGCGCGGTGACGAGCCCGCCCGAGCCTCGCTGGGGCCGGAGCGCGCCGCGGTCGTCGGGCTCGAAGGCCACCGGCCCGCGGTTCGAGGCGATGACGACCGGCGCCTGGCGTCGCGTCATCCGAGCGAGGCCATGAGCCTCAGGTGGTCCTCGATCTCCCGGAGCGAGAGGAAGCGTTCGCGGACGCGTTCCCGGGCCGCGAGCCCCATCCGCTCCCGTCGCTCCGGGTCCCGGATCAGCTCGACGACCCGGGCCGCGCAATCCTCGATCGAGGAGACGAGGTACCCGGTCTCCCCGTCCACGACCTGCAGCCGGATCCCTCCCACGTTCCCGGCCACCACCGCCTTCCCCTTCCACATCGCCTCGGTGACCACCAGGCCGAAGCCCTCCCGGAGCGACTTCTGCACGACCACCGTGGAGCCGCGCTGGAAGGCGTTGATCTCGAGGTTCCCGACCCCCTGGAGGTCGGTGAGGAGGTGGACGTCGGGGTGACCGTCGCGCCGGGCCTCGGTGAGGTCGAGGAACCGCATCCCCTCGGGGTCGTCGTGGGCCATGGAGCCGGCGATCAGGAGCTGGAGGTCGGGGATCTCCATCCGGGCCAGGAAGAACGCATCGATCACCCCGATCGGGTCCTTCCACGGGTCGAACCGGGAGACCTGGGTCATGAGCGGCCGATCGGGGTCGATCCCGTAGCGGATCAGGGTCTCGCGGACCGTCTCGGGGGCGAGCGGCGCGTTCTTCGGCGAGAGGGGGTCGATGGAGGGCGGGATGAACGCCACGTGGGGGCCGACCACGCCCGGCTGACGGTAGTCCTCCATCGTGAAGATCACCGCGTCGTAGCGGTTCACGATGGGCTCGAAGAACGCCCACACCGTGGGGTTGGGGCTCGAGAGGTCGATGTGGCACCGCCACATCCACTTCCCCCCCCGCGCCCCCAGCTCGTCGAGGGCGAGGATCAGGCCCACGGGCTGCGGGTCGTGGATCAGGACGAAGTCGAAGGGGTCGGCGAGCTCGGCGAGCAGCTCGGCGTTGGCGCGGATCCTCTCCCAGTACGCCGCCTCCTGGTCCGGCCCCCAGTCGAGCGGTGCCCCCTGGAGCGCGTTGTGGATCCCCTTGGTGAGCGCGAAGAACGCCTCGTCGCCCTCGATCAGCGCCCACGTGGCCTCGATCCCGAGGTCCTGCAGGAGCGGGACGTGGGTGTGGAGGAGCTCGGCGACGCCGCCGCCGAACGCCGTGCTGTTCACCTGGAGGAACCGGGCCCCCTGGAGCGGCTTCGCCGCCTCCCGGAGGCGGTCCACGGCCTCGCCTCCGGCGGCCTCAGCGTAGTCGTCGACGTGCTTCGGTGCGACCGGGACGGTGGGGAGCACGACGGCAGTCTACCGGCCGGAACCGCGGCGGGCCGCCGGCGGCGCCGCGCCCGCCCCGCGCGCTACGCCCGGTCGAGGAGGGCGGCGACGGCCTCGGCGAACCCCTCGGGGCCCGCCCGGCCGAGGAGGAGCGCGTTCGGGGGGTGGTCCGGTGCCGCCTCGCCGAGCAGGGCGAACGTCCCCACGATCCCGGCGAGCTCGAGGTCCGCGGGCGCGTCCCCCACCGCCCAAGCCTCCTCCGGGGACCAGCCGTGCCGCTCCAGGTGGAGGCGGACGGCGGCCGCCTTCCGCACCCCGCGGGGCACGAGGTGGTAGGCACGGACCTCGGGGAGGTCGAGGTGGGAGGACCGGCGTCGGAGCCTCCCGTTGTCCAGGAGCTCCAGCCACTGGAGCCCCGCGGCCTCCAGGGCCCCGGTGGCCTCGGCGGGGTCCACGAGCCCCCGGAGGAGCAGCGTCGCCTCCCGCGGCTCGCGCGACCACGGCTCGTGGAGCTCCAGCCGCCCCCGGAAGCGCTCGAGGAGCAGCGCCCCGGCCCCGGAGCGGGCCATCGCCTCCGCGGGGGGGACCCGGCCCCGGTACGCACCGAAGCAGCGGATGACCGGGGCGTCGGGGTCGGGCCCGTCCACCAGGAGCGCCCCGAGCTCCGCGGCGTAGCCGGCCGCCCCGAGCAGCCGTGCCACCTCGGCCAGGCGCCCCCGGGTTCGTCCGGAGACGAGGACCAGGGCCACCCCTGCCCGGTGGAGCGCGGCCAGGGCCTCCGCGGCTGCGGCCGTGGGCATCCCCTCGGCCGTCGCGAAGAGCGAGCCGCCGGCCCCCACGAGCGTGCCGTCGATGTCCGCGTAGAGGACCCTGGGCCTCCGCGTTGACACCATCATCCACCCACCCTACGCTGGCTTCCCGGGAGGCGACGGTGCTCAAGGTATCCCAACGGCTGGAGTACGCGATGCGGGCCATGATCGAGCTCGCGCTCCGGCGCGATCAGGGGGTGCTCGTGCCGGCGCGCGAGATCGCGGAGGCCCAGCAGGTCCCGCTCCGGTTCCTGGAGCAGCAGCTCGGCGCCCTCCACAAGGCGGGGCTGGTCGAGAGCTTCCGGGGTGCGGGCGGGGGGTGCCGCCTGGCCCGCCCGCCCGAGGAGATCACGGTGGGCGAGATCGCCGACGCGATCGAGGGTCAGATCTTCCCGATGTTCTGCCTGGAGCCCTCCGACCACACCTGCTTCCAGGACTCGCGGTGCGGCCTCCAGGGCTTCTGGGGGGAGGTGGCGCTCGCGATCAAGCGGGTGTTCGACGAGACCACCGTGGCCGACCTCGTGGAGCGCCATCGGCGCGGGATCCCCTCGAAGCCGTTCTTCGCGGCGAGGGAGCTCCTGGCGCGACCCAACTGAGCGGGCGACGGAACCGAGCGCCCGGGCGCAGGGGTCCGCCCTCCTCAGGAGGCCTTGCCGAGGATGCGCATCACCTTCGTGCCGCAGACCGGGCAGGTGCCCTGCGCGGCCTTCCGCCCGTTCTTGAGCACGACCTCCTGGCCCTCGAACCCTCGCTTCTGCCGGCACTTCACGCAGTACGCCTCGTACCTGGCCACCTGGGCCTCCTCTCCCCCCGCGGCGACGTGGCGGGCGCGGGGGATCGTCCCCGACGAGCTTCGAGGCCGCTCGCGGCGACCCCGTGCCCCGATGCTCTTCCCTCCCGTGGGCGGTTGCAAGCACCCGTGGCCGCCCGGGGTCCCCTGCCCCGTCAACCCCGCTCGGTCAACGCCAGGAAGCACCGACGGGCCCGGGCGCGGAGCGGGGCGAGCCCCGGCGAGGAGAGCTCCGCGAGCAGGGGGGCCCGGTCGTCCCCCCCGCCGACGCGTTCCTCGTCCCCGGGGGGCGCTGTCCGGCCCACCCCTGGCAGGCCAGGGCCGCGCCGGCCGGCCCAGTAGGCGGCGATGCCGTCCCCCGCGGCCCGGAGCGCGTCCTCGCCGGGCTCCGCGAAGCGGGTCCCGAACCGCTCGTTGATCCGGCGGACGACGCCCGCCAGGTCCGTGTGCACCTCCGGGGAGGTGGCGACCACGAACCCCTCGCGCCTCGCGAGGAGCGGCTCGTGGAAGCGGGCGTAGCCCCTGAGGGCCTCCCGGAGCGAGAGGAAGGGCTTGGCGAGCACGAGCTCCACCGCGGCCTCGTCGGGGTCCCGGACCACCACGAGGGTGGGGAGCCCCAGGCGGAGGGCGCGGAGCACGTTGGCCGGCGCGTGGGTGTGGTGGGCGATCCGGAGGGGCCGGGGCTGGGCAGCGGCGATCGCGGCCACCGCGAGGGAGTTCCCCGACCGGGGGAACCCCTCCACCACGAGCTCGGTCCCCGGCCCGGCCACCACGCCGTGGCCCACGAGGCGGGCGCCGGCGAGGGCCAGGGAGCGGGCGGCGAGGGAGGTCATGAGCCCGTAGGCGGCCCGGCGGGCGAGGGCCCCAGCGTCGGACCGGCCCATCATCCGTCCTCCGGAGGGGTGGACGCTCCCGGAGGCCCCACGAGCGCGCGGTAGGCAGCGTCCGCCCTGGCCCGGAGGCCGGCGAGGGCGGGTCCGCGGTAGGCCTCCCGGAGCTCCTCCTTCAGCCGCTCGCGGACCGCCGAGGGACGGGCGACCTGGCGCTCGAAGGCGAGCCCCGACACCCGCCGGCGGTAGTCCTCGTCGATCTGGTGGAAGCAGGCCCGCACGTTCTCCTCGGTCTGCTCGAAGGGGACGAAGTCGGTCCCGAACCGCTCGTTCACCTCGAGGATCAGCCCGCCGAGGTCGGTCGTGATCCGCTCGAAGGGGGCTACCACGACCCCCGCCCGGTGGCGGATGAGCGGCTCGTAGAAGCGGAGGTAGCTCCGGAGGGCCTGGCGGAGCGTGAGGTGCGGGTTACGGACGGCGTAGGAGAGGACGGCCTCCTCGGGGTCGCGGACGCACAGGAGCACCGGCAGCCCCCGGCGCACCCCGGCGATCACCTGGGCGGGGGCGTGGACGTGGCAGGCCACCGCGACCGGCCGGGGCTGGGCCAGGCGGAACGCGGCGACCGCGAAGGACGTCCCGGTCCGCGGGAAGCCCTCGATCACGATCTCGGTGCTTCCATCGACCGGGACCCCGTGGCGGAGCCGGGCGATGGGGATCGCGAGCGCCGGGAAGCGAGCGACCACGGTCTTGAGCTCGTGGTAGAGCCGGCGCGCGGCGGCCCTCATGGCACCTCGGGGACCGGGACGTGGGGCGCGGCGAACGCCCGGTACAGCTCGAGCGCCCGTTCCCGGAGGGCGCGCAGCCCGGGCGCCCGGTACGCCGGGCGCAGCTCGTCCTTGAGCCGCTCCCGCAGGGCGGAGGGCCGGCCGACCCGCCGTTCCAGCTCCTCCCCGATCCCCACCCGCGAGCGCCAGTACCGGTCCATCGCCTCGAAGCAGGCCCGCTGGTTCTCGGGGGTGTGTTCGAACGGCCGGAAGTCGGTCCCGTAGAGGTCGTTGACCCGCCGGATCACCCGCCCCAGGTCGGTCGTGACCTCGGGGAAGGGACCCACGACGAACCGCCCGAGGTGGGGCAGGAGCGGCTCGTAGAACCGGAGGTAGCCGCGGAGCGCCGACCGGAGCGGGAGCCCCGGCCGCACCAGCGCGAACTCGAGCACCGCCTCCTCGGGCTCCCGGATCAGGACGATCGCCGGGATCCCCCGCCGCAGCGCGAGCAGGACGTGGGCCGGGGCGTGGGTGTGGTGGGCGATCCGGGTCGGCCGCCCCTGGGCCAGCTCGAAGGCGGCCACCGCGAAGGAGTTCGCCGACCGGGGGTAGCCCTCGATCACGACCTCGGTGTCGGGGCCCAGGAGGACCCCGTGCCCCCGGAGCCTGGCGAGCGGCGCGAGCAGCCGCGGCCGCTGGGCCACGAGCGTCTTCGCCGCGTACACCGCGGCCGTCGGTACCATCGCGTCACCGCAGGATACGGGAGGACGCGATGGCCAGACCGGTCCGGATCGACCCCAGGGTGGAGCCGTTCCTCCGCCACGCCCGCGTCGCGCGGATGGCGACGACCGGAGCCGACGGCGTCCCCCACGTGGTCCCGGTCTGCCCGGTCCTCGACCGGGGGCGGGTCTACGTGGCCACGGAGGGCCGGAGCCGGAAGGTCCGCAACCTCGAGGCCGACCCGCGGGTGGCGGTCGTGTTCGACGACTACGTCGAGGACTGGAACGCGCTCCGGCAGGTGATGCTCCGCGGCTACGCCCGCCTGATCCGCCGGGGGCTGCGCTGGAACGAGCTCCGCGAGCTCTTCAACGCCAAGTTCCAGCAGTACCCGGAGATGGCGCCGATCGGGCACGGCGACGTGATCGTCGAGATCGCCCCCGAGGAGGTCATCACCTCGGGGTTCTGACCCGGTCGGGCCTCCCGCCTCGACGCGCCTACGCCGCCGGCACCCGTTCAGCCCAGGTGGCGGGCGAGGAAGTCCAGCTCGACCCGCATCTGGCGGAGCCGCTCGGGGGCCAGGTAGGAGGCGTGGCCCTCGCGGTAGCGGTAGATCTCGACCTCGCCGCCCCGGGCCCGGCGGGCCACCGCCCAGCGCATGGCCTGCCCGAAGGGGCAGCGGCTGTCGTTCTCGGCCACGATCGCGAGCACCGGGGCTCGGACCCGGTCCACGTACGTGAGCGGGTTCCGTTCCTCGTAGAGCTCGGGGAGCTCTTCCGGCGGCCCGCCGAGCATCGCCACATCCCAGGCCCGGAGGGGCGGTGCGCACTCGTAGTGCGCCGCCACGTAGTCCCCCACCGGGACGATCGCCACGCCCGCCCGCCACCGCCCGGGGTGGAGGCCGAGCGCGAGGAGCGTGAGGTACCCGCCCCAGGACCGGCCCCCGATCGCCACGCGGCCGGGGTCCACCGCCCCCTCGGCGGTGAGCGCATCGAGGCCGGCCACGAGGTCCTCGGTCTCGGGGAAGCCGATGTTCCCCCGGAGCGCCTCCCGGAACGCGACCCCGTAGCCCGACGAGCCGCGGTAGTTCACCATCGCCACGGCGTAACCGTGGTCCACGAGGGCCTGGACGGCGGGGTCGAACTCCTGCCGCCAGGCTGACGCCGGCCCCCCGTGGACCCGCAGGATCGCGGGGTGGGGTCCGGGCCCGGCGGGCTCGGCGAGGAACCCGTGGATCCCCTGCCCGGCGGGGTTCCGGAACCGGAGGGGCCGGTAGGGGCGCCCGGGGGGCGCGGCCTCCCCCTCGGGGGCGAGGACCACCCGCCCCTCGGCGTCGACCACCTCTGGGGGCATGGCCCCGGTCTCGCGCCGGAGCCAGACGGCGCCGTCGGGGCGGACCCCGGCCCCGGTGATCTGCCCGCCCGGCGCCGCCACCCGCTCCAGCCGCCCGTCCTGGAGGTCGAACCGGTACAGCTCGTCCACCCCCTCGTGGTCGTGGCGGAGCAGGAGCGCACCCCCGTCCGGCCGCCAGGCTGCGAGGTCGAGGGCGCCCGGCAGGCCGACGTCGAGGTCCCGGAGGGCCCCGGTCTCCGGCTCCCACAGCGCGACCCGCTCGAAGGCCGCCCGCTCGTGGCGGACCGCGAGGCGTCGGTCGCCGGGGACGGGGGACCAGGCCAGGGGGACGAGCGCCCGGCCGGGGTCGGCCAGCTCGGCGACCGTCCGTCCGGTCCGCAGGTGGAGAACGCGGAGCCCCCATCGCTCGATGTCGCCTGCTTGCGCGAACCGCACGCAGAGGAGCTCGCCGTCGGCGGAGAGACCCCCCGTCCCCTCCGGCCAGTCCCGGCCCACGCCGAGGGGCTCGGGGGAGCGGAGGAGCTCGCGGACCTCGCCGTCCCGGGCCACGAGGACCGAGTACCCATCCTCGTGGGCCAGGGCGGCGGCGACGGCCCCCGCCGCCAGGTCGATCCCCATGCTCCAGCCCTCCGGCGCGCCGGGGAGGAGGTCCCGGGGCTCCCCGCCCCTCCAGGGCGCCACCACCCACCGGCCCCGCTCGTCCCCGGTCGGGTCGCGCCACCAGGCGACGCCCTCGCCGTCCGGGGTGGGGAGGGCGTCGACCACGCCGACCGGCTCGTCCGAGAGGCGCCGCCGCCCCCCGGTCGCGAGGTCGATGGCCCAGGCCTGGAACGATCCCCCCTGGCTCGAGACCGCGACCAGGCGCTCGGGGGTCGCCGCGGACCACCGCGGGAACCGGAGCTCGGGCGCGGTGAACCGTCGCTCCCAGTCGGCCGGCATGCGGTCGGGCAGTGTAGCCCGCATCGGGCCTCGCGGCCTGCGCGGCCCGGGCCGGTCGCCTCCCGACGGAGGCGGCGGACCCCTTGCCAGCCCCCGGGTTCCCTCCCTAGAATCCGGTTAGCACTCCAGGGGTGAGAGTGCTAGCAGTCTGGACCGGAACCTGAGAGGCACAGGAGGAGGGAAGGGATGGCTGCGAAGCTCATCACCTTCGAGGAGGAGGCCCGGCGGGCGCTCGAGCGCGGGATGGACATGCTCGCCAACGCCGTCCGGATCACCCTTGGCCCCAAGGGCCGGAACGTGGTCCTGGAGAAGAAGTGGGGCGCTCCCACGATCACGAACGACGGGGTCTCCATCGCGAAGGAGATCGAGCTCGAGGACCCGCTGGAGAAGGTGGGCGCCGAGCTCGTGAAGGAGGTCGCGAAGAAGACCGATGACGTGGCCGGGGACGGCACCACCACGGCCACCGTCCTGGCCCAGGCCATGGTGAAGGAGGGCCTGCGCAACGTCGCGGCCGGCGCGAACCCGATGGCGCTCAAGCGCGGGATGGAGCGGGCCGTCGAGCTCGCCGTGGAGGCCATCAAGAACCAGGCCAAGGAGGTGGAGACCAAGGAGGAGATCGCCCACGTGGGCGCCATCTCCGCCGCCGATCCCGAGATCGGCGAGCAGATCGCCGAGGCCGTCGACAAGGTCGGGAAGGACGGCGTCATCACCGTCGAGGAGTCGAACACCTTCGGCATGGAGCTCGAGCTCGTCGAGGGGATGCGGTTCGACAAGGGCTACATCTCGCCCTACTTCATCACCGACCCCGAGCGGATGGAGGCGGTCCTGGAGGAGCCCTACATCCTGCTCGCGAACCAGAAGATCTCGGCGGTGAAGGACCTCCTGCCGGTCCTCGAGAAGGTCATGCAGACCGGCAAGCCGCTGGTCGTGATCGCGGAGGACGTGGAGGGTGAGGCCCTGGCCACCCTGGTCGTGAACAAGATCAGGGGCACGTTCAAGTCGGTGGCGGTGAAGGCCCCCGGCTTCGGCGACCGGCGGAAGGCCATGCTCCAGGACATGGCGATCCTCACCGGGGGCCAGGTGATCTCCGAGGAGGTCGGCCTCAAGCTCGAGAACACCACCCTCGACCTCCTGGGCCGGGCCCGGAAGGTCGTGGTGACGAAGGACGACACCACGATCGTCGAGGGGCAGGGGAACCCCGAGGAGATCAAGGGCCGGATCAACCAGATCAAGGCCGAGATCGAGAAGACCGACTCCGACTACGACCGCGAGAAGCTCCAGGAGCGGCTGGCCAAGCTCTCCGGCGGGGTCGCGGTGATCAAGGTCGGGGCGGCCACCGAGGTCGAGCTCAAGGAGAAGAAGCACCGGATCGAGGACGCCCTCTCGGCGACCCGGGCCGCGGTGGAGGAGGGCATCGTCCCGGGCGGCGGCGTGGCCCTGATCCGGGCCGAGTCCGCCCTCGCGGACCTGGGGCTCTCCGGCGACGAGGCCACCGGGGCCGACATCGTCCGCCGGGCGCTCGCCGAGCCGGCCCGGCTGATCGCCGACAACGCGGGCTTCGAGGGCGCGGTGATCGTGGAGCGGATCCGGGCCGAGGGCGACGGCCGCGGGTTCAACGCCGCGACCGGCGAGTGGGTGGACATGTTCAAGGCGGGGATCATCGACCCCGCCAAGGTCACCCGCTCGGCCCTCCAGAACGCGGCCTCGATCGCGGCCCTCGTGCTCACCACCGAGAGCGCGATCGTCGAGAAGCCCGAGGAGGAGAAGGAGCCGGCGCGCGGCGGCCACGGCCACGTGCACTGAGCCCGCCGGCCGGGCGTGGGGAGCGAGGGGCCGGGCGGCCGCCCGGCCCCTCGGCGCGCCCGGCCCCGTCCGCCCCGCGCGCGCCCGCCCCCGCGTCCGCCGCCGGGCCCCAGGGGTAGACTCCCGGCGGATGGAGGACACCGGCGGCTTCGAGCAGCTCCTCCGGACCTGGGACGGCGAGCTCGTGGCCGTCCGCCACGACGGGCACACCGCCACGTGGATGTTCGTCGGGGTGCACTCCACGGCCCTCGGCCCGGGGTTCGGCGGCACCCGGATGAAGCCCTACCCCCGCCCGGCGGAGGCCCTGTGGGACGTCCTCCGCCTCTCGGAGGCGATGACCCTCAAGAACTCCCTCGCCGGGATCCCCTTCGGTGGAGGGAAGGCGGTGCTCGCGGTCCCCGAGCTGCCCTCCGGGCCGGCCCGCCGGGAGCTCCTCCTCCGCTACGCGGACCTCGTCGCCTCGCTCCGGGGGACCTACGTCACGGCGGCCGACATGAACACCGGCGCGGCCGACATGGATGTGATCGGGGAGCGCACCGAGCACGTCCTCGGCCGCTCCCCCGAGCGGGGCGGCTCGGGGGAGCCGTCGCCCGCCACGGCCCGGGGGGTGTTCCACGCGATCCGGGCGGCCGTCCGCCACGCCTTCGGGTCCGACGACCTCGCCGGCCGGTCCGTGCTGGTCCAAGGGGTCGGCGCCGTCGGCGGCCGGCTGGCGGATCTCCTGGCGGAGGCCGGCGCCAAGGTCCTGGTCTCGGACCTGGACCCCGATCGGGCCCGGCGGGCTGCCGAGCGGGTGGAGGGCGTGGAGGTGCCGACGGACGACGCGATCGGCGCCGACTGCGACGTGTTCGCGCCCTGCGCGGCGGGGGGCGTGCTCTCGGCCGAGACGATCCCGCGCCTCCGCTGCCGGGTGGTGGCGGGGGCCGCGAACAACCAGCTCCTCGAGCCGGCCGACGCGGAGCGTTTGCGGGACGCGGGGATCCTCTACGCGCCCGACTTCGTGGTGAACGCCGGCGGGGTGCTCTCGCTGGCCGGGCTCGAGGTGCTCGGGTGGACCCCGGAGCACCTCGAGGAGCGCCTCCGGGGGATCGGGGACACGCTCCTGCGCGTGTTCGCCCTGGCCGAGGAGGAGGGGATCACGACCGACGCCGCCGCGCGGCGCCTGGCGGAGGAGCGGATCGCCGCGGCCCGGGCCGGCCAGGGCGCCGCCGCGCCCGACGGGCGGTCCAAGCCCCGAGCGCTGGGCCCGAGGGGAGCGTCCTAGATCGGCGGGCGCTCCTGGCCGGCCAGTCCCATCCCCACGAGGAGCGCGGCCCCGAACGCCACGTTCCCCGCGCCCAGCAGCCACCACAGGACGGTCCCCGACCCCTCCTGGGGGCCGAACAGCGCGGACAGCACGCAGATCGTGGCGAGCAGGGCGTCGACCACGACGAAGGCCCACGACCACCACCACACGTCCTCGATCCGGTGGGCGACGAGCACCATGAACATCGCGAGGCCGATCGCCATCGCCCCCGCGGCCCGGACGTAGGCGTGGTCGGGGTAGGGGGTCTGGTCGAACAGCCGCTCCAGGAACCACCGGGGCGCGACGAGCTCGGGGATGCTCCCGAGCGCCCACGCCGCCGCCTGCCAATACAGGACCCGCCGGAGGAGGCTCATCGGCCGGCCATCCTCCCACATCGGGCGGCGGCCCCCCTCTGCTAGCATGAGGCCGTCCCCGGAACCAGGCCTGGACGCGCGCGTCCCCCCGCCTGGCCGCCGGGGCCAGCGGGAGGACGTGGGGAGGCGATGGGCGGTCCGAGGGTCGCGGTGATCGGGCTGGACTGCGGCACGCCGCAGCTCCTGTTCGAGGACCTCGCCGACGAGGTCCCGAACCTCCGCAAGCTGATGGAGTCGGGGATGCACGGCGAGCTGGCCAGCATCACCCCGCCGATCACGGTCCCCGCCTGGGCCTGCGCGATGACCGGGAAGACCCCCGGGCAGCTCGGCATCTACGGGTTCCGGAACCGCAAGGACACGACGTACGAGGGCCTGGCCATCGCCACCGCCGACGCCGTCCGGGAGCCCGCGGTCTGGGACCTCCTGGGCGCCCGGGGGATGCGTTCCCTCCTGATCGGCGTCCCCCCCTCGTACCCACCGAGGCCGGTCGAGGGCTGGCGGGTGTCCTGCTTCCTCACCCCGCCGTCGGCGAAGGCCTGGACGCACCCGGTCGAGCTCGCCGCCGAGGTGGAGGAGGAGCTGGGCCCGGGCGGCTACATCTTCGACATCCCGAACTTCCGAGAGCAGGGCCTGGACGTGGTCCTGGAGCGGGTCTTCCAGATGACCGAACGCCGGTTCCGGGTCGCGCGGCGCCTCGTGCGGACCAAGCCGTGGGACCTGTTCATGATGGTGGAGATGGGGCCGGACCGCCTCCACCACGTCTTCTGGCAGTACGTCGACCCCCGCCACCCCAAGCACGAGCCCGGGAACCGCTACGAGACCGCGTTCCAGGACTACTACCGGCTGCTCGATCGGGAGCTGGGGGCCCTCTTGGAGACCCTCCCCGACGACGCCGTTACCATCGTGATGTCGGACCACGGGGCCCGCCCCATGATGGGCGGGGTCTGCTTCAACGACTGGCTGATCCGGGAGGGCTACCTGGCCCTGTCCGAGGAGGTGCAGGGGGTCGTCCCCGTGGCGAAGGCCCCGATCGACTGGGCCCGGACCGTGGCCTGGGGGGACGGCGGGTACTACGGACGGTTGTTCCTGAACGTCCGGGGACGCGAACCCCAGGGGGTCGTCGACCCCGAGCGGTACGAGGAGGTGCGTGGGGAGCTCGCCGCGAAGCTCGAGGCGATGCCGGGCCCCGACGGCGAGCCGCTCGGCACGAAGGTGTTCAAGCCGCAGGACGTGTACCCGGACGTCCGCGGGGTGGCCCCCGACCTCATCGTGTACTTCGGGGACCTCGCGTGGCGCTCGGTCGGTTCGGTCGGCAACCCGAGCATCTACACCTACGAGAACGACACCGGCCCCGACGGCGCCAACCACGACCGGGGCGGCATCTTCGCGATGACCGGCCTGCCCGGCCAGCCGACCGGCGAGGTCCAGGGGCTGAAGCTCGTGGACGTCGGGCCGTCGATCCTGCACCTGTACGGGCTCGAGGCGCCGGAGGGCGCGGTGGGAAGGAGCTTCCTGTAGATGTGCGAGCAGCATGGGGAGCACAAGGGGTTCACGGTCTGGTTCACGGGGCTCTCGGGCTCCGGGAAGTCCACGGTGGCCGAGATGCTCTACCACGAGCTCCGGGCCCGGGGCATGAAGACGGAGATCCTCGACGGCGACGTCGTGCGGCAGAACCTCAGCAAGGGGCTCGGCTTCTCCAAGGAGGATCGGGACACGAACATCCTGCGGATCGGGTTCGTCGCGCACCTGCTCACGCGCAACGGCGTTGCGACGATCTGCTGCCCGATCAGCCCGTACAAGGCGGCCCGCGACGCCAACCGCGCGCTCATCGGGGACTTCGTCGAGGTCTACATGCATGCCACCGTGGAGGAGATCGCGAAGAACCGCGATCCGAAGGGCCTGTACAAGAAGGCCCTCGCGGGGGAGATCACGAACTTCACCGGCGTCGACGACCCCTACGAGCCCCCGGAGAACCCCGAGCTCGTGTGCGACACGATGGTCGAGACACCCGAGGAGTCCCTCCAGAAGGTCCTCACCAAGCTCAAGGAGCTCGGCTACATCGAGGACGACACGATCATGGTCCGCGGCGAGCGGCTCCACTCCGGCATGACCGACCTGCGCGTGGCCGAGACCGGCCACGTCGTGAAGGAGCACTGACCGGGCGCAGGCCGCGGCGGGCTGTGGTACGGTCGACCAGGCCCGACGTGGAAAGGGGGTTCTCCTCATGCGCAGGGCCGCGACGCTGCTCGCTGCCGCCGTCCTGCCGCTCGTGCTGAGCTCCTGCTTCGTGCTCCAGAGCTTCGGCGTCACGGCCGGCACGTTGACCCCGGGGGCGAAGACCAAGGCCGTCTTCACGCTCCGGCCGAACTCGACGAGCCCGGACACGAACTACCAGTTCGTGGTCGTCGGGGTCGATGACCCCGCCCAGCTCGCGGTCGGGAAGGCGACCTGGGGGACGAACGGGAGGTTCGGGGGGCCGGCGCCGATGGTCGCGGAGTCGGGCCTCGACGAGGCGCTCGTCGCCGCGAGCTGTGGGAGCAACGGGTGATGTTCGACGAGATCACCGGCGTGACCTGGAAGGGGTTCAGGACCGCCACGGCGGTGAACGACAAGGGCAAGGTCGGGACCCCCGCGGTGGTCGAGGTCGTGGTCAAGGCGAAGTCCACGGCGACCACCGGCACGCGCGACGGGCTCGTGGGTTGGACCGGGACCTGGCTCGACGACGGCGACGGGATCGTGGAGTCGAACGGCGACGACACGTACTCCTGCTTGGGCTTCGCCTCCTCGAGCGTCTACATCGCGGCACCCTGAGCCGGCGCTCGGGCCCTGCGGGCACGGCCCCGTGGTACCTTCATGCCATGGAGGTCGTCTGACGCCCATCCCCTCGAGGGGTGGGCGTCGCCGCATCGGGGGGACGCATGGAGATCGAGATCGGCAAAGGGAAGGTCGCCCGCAGGGCGTACGGGTTCGACGAGGTCGCGATCGTGCCGTCGCGGCGCACCCGCGACCCCGACGACGTGGACATCTCCTGGGAGATCGACGCCTGGACGTTCCGGCTGCCGATGATGGCGAGCGCCATGGACGCGGTCGTGAGCCCGGCGACGGCGATCCAGATCGGCCGGCTCGGGGGCCTCGCGTGCCTGAACCTCGAGGGCCTGTGGACCCGCTACGAGGACCCGACGCCGGTCTACGAGGAGATCGCCTCGCTCCCGGACGAGAAGGCCACGCGCCGGATGCAGGAGCTCTACCAGGAGCCGATCAAGGAGGAGCTGATCGGGCGGCGGATCTCGGAGATCAGGGCCGGCGGGGTGGTCTCGTGCGCCTCGCTCACGCCCCAGCGGGTGGCCCGCTACGCGCCCCTCGTGCTCGAGGCCGGGCTCGACATCCTCGTGATCCAGGGGACGGTGGTCTCGGCCGAGCACGTCAGCACCCGCACCGAGCCGCTGAACCTGAAGGAGTTCATCCGGGGCTTCGACATCCCGGTCATCGTCGGCGGGTGCGCCTCGTACACGACCGCGCTGCACCTCATGCGGACGGGGGCGGTCGGGGTGCTCGTCGGGGTCGGCCCCGGGAACGCGTGCACGACGCGGGGGGTCCTCGGCATCGGGGTGCCGCAGGCCACGGCGATCGCCGACGCCGCGGCCGCCCGGATGGAGCACCTGCGCGAGACCGGCCGCTACTGCCACGTGATCGCCGACGGCGGCATGCGGACCGGCGGGGACATCGCGAAGGCCATCGCGTGCGGGGCCGACGCCGTGATGATCGGCTCGCCCCTCACGCGCGCGTACGAGGCGCCGGGGCGCGGCTTCCACTGGGGCATGGCCACGTTCCACCCGACGCTGCCGCGGGGGGCCCGCGTCCGCACCGAGCAGGTCGCGAGCCTGGAGGAGATCCTCGTCGGGCCGGCGCACGAGAACGACGGCACGTTGAACCTGTTCGGGGCGCTCGCGACCTCGATGGCCACGACCGGGTACGCCTCGATCAAGGAGTTCCAGAAGGCCGAGCTCGTCATCGCCCCCTCGATCAAGACCGAGGGCAAGACCTACCAGAGCCAGCAGCGCGTGGGGATGGGCCGGTGAACGGTGCTGCCGACCGTACATACGGCCCGGACGTATGGTGATATGGTGGCTCTGTGATGCAGGGCAAGGCCAAGACCACGCTGAACCTGGACCGGGACCTGCTCCGGGAGGCCAAGAAGCGGGCCGCGGAGCAGGGGACGACGCTGACCGAGCTGGTGGAGCAGGCGCTGCGAGCAGCTCTGGCGCCGCGTCGGCAGACGTCGGGGTTCAAGCTCCGTCTCCCCACCGTGAAGGGAGCGGGGCCACCGCTCGTGGACGTGGCGGATCGGGACGCCCTCTACGAGCTCATGGAGGGGCGCTCCTGATCGCCGTCGACACGAACGTCCTCGTCTACGCACACCGTGAGGAGACCGTCGCCCACGATCCGGCCGTC
>Ga0101941_1000635_pt1 | contig 49520 bp, 44 predicted proteins | sample DewCreD2012metaG_3_FD_75242 | JGI IMG/M metagenome (GOLD analysis project Ga0101941, IMG submission 75242) | Hot spring sediment bacterial and archeal communities from British Columbia, Canada, to study Microbial Dark Matter (Phase II) - Dewar... ... | reverse complement strand
TGTCGTGTTGTGCCGTTTGGGTGTTATCATAGTGGATGAAATTTACCCCAAGCGGCACTTTTTTTGTACCCGACCGATGTACCCTTATCAGCCTGCGTGCAGGGGGAACCTTAAGGAGGGGGTTCTCGTTTATCCGTGCTTTTATGAACTCTGACTCGGCGATTGGTACTGCTAATCGCGTAGACAAAGTTCACGAAAACAAGTGGGACTGAAGCCCCCTTCCTTCACTTCTGCGCCGCTTTCTGGAACTTCTCGTAGCGGGCGCGAATCTCTTGTTTGGACTCGGCGGGCATCGCAGGGTCTTTCTCGGCGAGGTCTACCGCCATCTTCTGGTACTTGAGCGCGTTCTGCACATCCCCGCTCTTGAAGTAGGCGTAGGCGAGCGTGTCGAGGATAGCGGCGTCGCCCTCTTTGGTCAGCTCCACAGCGCGCCGCGCAATCGTGATCGCCGCCTGATAGTCGGGCGACTTGAGCGGCGGCTGGGCAGCGTCGTCCACGATTGTCCACGCGAGGAGGTTCAGCACCTGCGGCGCGTCTTTGAACTCGTTCTGGGCGAGTTGCAGAGCGTAGGCATACGCCTGCTTCTCGTCCACGCGCAGCAGGGTCCTGAAGCGCGTCACCTTCAAATCGGAGGCGAACTCGCTGTATTTGGGAATCATCGCATCGAGTTTGGCGAGCGCGTCCGCGTACTTGCGCTGCTGCATGAGTTGGACATACTCCGCGTAGTCGGCTTGGATGGCTTCCATCTGCTCGCGGAAACGCTTTTGCCGTTCCGCTTCCGCTCTCCAGTCGAAGTTGCCCGCCAGCACTTTGTCCAGCACCGTGTCCATGTTGTCCATCGGATGCCCGATCCAGACGATGCGCTTCTGCTGGTCGATGACGAAGGCGGCGGGGATGCCGCTTTGCCCCGCGGCTTCCATCCAGGTTTTGGCGATGACGCCCTCCGCGCCGTCCACCGCGACGGTGTAGTTCATCTGGTTGCCCATGTCTTGCACGAACTTCTCGACGCGCTGGATGTGGGCGTTCGGATCGTTCGCGGCGGCGCGCTCCCATACGCTGACGCCGATAATCGTGACCTTATCCTTGTATTTCTCGGCGAGTTTGGTCAGGTGGGGGATGGTCTGTCGGCACGGACCGCACCAAGTCGCCCAGAACTCCACGACATAGACCTTGCCTTGTTGGAACTCCTTGACGGGTTGTCCCTTGACCCATTTGGCGACGGGCAGGGCAGGGGCGGGGTCGCCCACAGTGAGCGTCTGCGCCCAACCGCTGAGCGCAAGCGTGAGTGCTGCTACGGTAATTGCATATCGCATCGGAATCACCTCGTGGGGATAGTATACTTAAGACGCGCGAGAGTCGCCGATGGATGAGCCGCTGATTACGGTCGTCGTGCCGATTTACAACGAGGAAGGCACGCTGCTGGAGTTGCTGGAGCGTTTACGCCGCGCCCCGTTCCGCAAGGAGATTATCGTTGTCGACGATGGCTCCACCGACAAGACGCCCGACATCCTCGCCGAGCAGCGCGATATTGTCGCGTTGCGCCACGAGCGCAATCGGGGCAAGGGGGCGGCGATTCGCACCGCGCTGCAGCACGCCACAGGCGACATCCTCATCATCCAAGACGCCGACTTGGAGTACGACCCGAACGAGATCCCGAAGGTGGTGGAGCCGATTATCAAGGGCGAGGCGCAGGTGGTTTACGGCTCGCGCTTTTTCAGGGGCTTGCCGCGCGAGATGCCGCTGCCGAACAAAATCGCGAATATCCTGTTGGCGTGGGCGGTGCGGATCCTGTTTCGCTACCCGCTCACAGACGAGGCGACCTGCTACAAGGCGTTCCGCACGGATTTGCTGCGCTCGATGGACCTCAAGTGCGAGCGGTTTGAGTTCTGCCCCGAGGTCACGGCGAAGTCGCTCAAGCGCGGCGTGCCGATTCGCGAGGTGGAGTTGCTGCACTACCGCCCGCGGCGCAAGGCGGAAGGCAAGAAGATCCGCTGGACGGACGGGCTGGAGGCGATTTGGACGCTTTTGCGCTACCGCTTTCGGGACTGATTAGCGCGCCACTTCCTGGACTTCGTAGCACTCGATGCGGTCGCCCTCTTGGTAGCCGTCGAATCCTTCCAGCGTGATGCCGCATTCGTAGCCTGCGGCGATTTCGCGGCGGTCTTCCTTGAGGTGGCGCAGGGTGCTGATTTTGCTTTCGTGGACGACCTCGCCGCCGCGAATCAGGCGGGCAGGGGCGTTGCGCACGATTTTGCCCTCCAGCACATAGCAGCCCGCGACGACCACCCCGCGCGAGAGTTTGAACACGGCGCGCACCTCTGCTGTGCCCAAAGCGACCTCTTTGAATTCGGGTTCCAGCAGCCCGTGTAGCGCCTTCTCCATCTCCTCCAGCAACTCGTAGATGATGCGGTAGGTGCGCACATCGACGCGATTTGCTTTGGCTTTGTTCTGGGCGTTGGTCTCCACCTTCACATTGAAGCCCAGCACGACGGCGTCGGCGGCGATGGCGAAGTCGATGTCCGCTTCGGTGATGTTGCCCACATTGGCGTTAATGATTTTCATCTCGACGCCTTCGGGCTTGTCGAGTTTGAGCAGCGCGTCGCGGATGGCTTCCACCGAGCCGTAGGTGTCCGCCTTGAGGATGAGGTTGAGCGATTTGGTCTCGCCTGCCTGCATCTGTTTGAAGAGTTCGGCGAGGTTCACGCGGCGGGTGGGTCGGGCGACTTCAGGGCGTTTTTCGGCTTCGAGTCGCTCCTCGACGATTTGTCGGGCGCGCGCTTCGGTGTCGACTCGTTCGGTGCGGTCGCCTGCGACGGGCACTTCGTTGAGTCCCATGATTTCGACGGGCGTGGCGGGCGTCGCGCTGTCGAGTTGCTTACCCGTGTGGTCGAACATCGCGCGGATTTTGCCCCAAGTTTTGCCGACGACGAGGATGTCGCCGCGCTTGAGCGTGCCCTGTTGCACCAGAATCGTCGCTACGGGACCGCGCCCTTTGTCGAGTTTGGCTTCGATAACTGCGCCTTGGAACTCGGCTTTAGGGTCTGCCTTGAGTTCCGCCATCTCCGCCACGAGCAGAATCATCTCCAGCAGGGTGTCCACGCCCTCGCCTGTGAGGGCGGAGACGGGCACGCAGATGGTGTCGCCGCCCCACGCTTCGGGCACAAGTTCGTACTGGGTGAGTTGCTGCAGCACGCGGTCGGGGTTCGCGTCGGGCTTGTCGATTTTGTTGATGGCGACGATGATGGGCACTTTCGCGTTTTTGGCGTGGTTGATGGCTTCTACGGTTTGGGGCATAATGCCGTCGTCGGCGGCGACGACCAGCACCACGATGTCGGTGACCTGTGCGCCGCGGGCGCGCATGGCAGTGAACGCCTCGTGTCCAGGCGTATCCAAAAAGGTGATGAGTTTGCCGTTCACTTCGGCTTGGTACGCGCCGATGTGCTGCGTGATGCCGCCGAACTCGCGCTCGGCGACGCGCGTCTTGCGGATATAGTCCAGCAGGCTCGTCTTGCCGTGGTCAACATGCCCCATGATGGTGACCACGGGCGGTCGGGGCTGTGCGCCGACCACAGCAGCTTGGGCGGGGGGTTGGGCGGCGGGTTTTTCGGCAGGCTTGGGCGTCTCCCACTGCACGGTCAGCCCGAAGTCGGCGGCGACCTTCTCGGCAAGCTCAGGGTCTAACTTCTGCACGGGGGTCACCAGCTTGCCGTGCTTGACCATGATGTGCTTCTGGATTTCGGTCGGGGCGCGTTCCATCGCCTCGGCGAGGTCGCGCACAGTCAACTCGCGCGGCAGCACCAGCGTTTTTAGGTCGCCGACGAGTTCCTGCGCCATCTCTTTGACCAGCTGCGCGGTCTCCTCGTCCAGACCTTGCTTCCACTCGCGCTCGTCGACGCCCAGCTCCGCCAAAATCTCCTTCAGGCGGCTGGTGGAGACGCCTATTTCCTCTGCCAGTTCTCGTATCGATAGTTTCGTTTTCGCCATCGGCTCTCAACCCCTCATCAAGGCTGACGATGATTATACCCAACGGGTTGCAAAACGCGCTAATAGGGTATAATACCGCTGGAGGCCACTATGAATAAGATCGGTCTGGTTCTGACTTTGGCAGCCCTGCTGGGCGCAGGCGCTGCGGCGTTGATCGTCGGTGCGAAGGGCGGCAGCACGACTCCTACGGCGGCAGTATCCACCCCAGAGAAGGCGTCCTGCTGCTCGGGACACAACAAGTAAGACGCGACACGCACGCAACGGGGGAGAGGCGCACGCTTCTCCCCCGACGACTTATGGGATGATTCGCAAAGCCATCGTGCCGATGGCAGGGTTGGGTACGCGCCTGTACCCAATCAGTGTTGTCTTGCCAAAGGGGTTGATGCCATTCGTGCTGTCTGACGGCAAGCTGACGACAGGGCTGCAACTGATTGCCGAGTCGCTGCTTGCCGCGGGCATCGAGCAAATTGGGGTCGTCGTCTCGCCTGAGAATCGCCCCGTGTACGAGTCGTTTTTGGAGGGCGGCGGCGAACGCTATGCGCCTGCCCGTGCGAAAAGCCCTGCGCTTCAAGCCACTTACGAATCGCTGCAGCGTCTGCGCGCCCACATCCAGTTCATCGAGCAGCCGTGGCTCTGGGGGCTGGGGCACGCGGTCTGGTGTGCGCGGGCGTTCGCTTGCGGGGACGCCGTGCTGGTGCTGCTGGGCGACCACATTATGCTGCCGCTGGAGCGTCCGACGGCGATTACGGAGGCGACGCGCCTCTACGATCAGGTTCATGCGCCTGTGTACGGCGTGCATCGGGTTCCTGCGGGCAAGGTCGCCCAGTACGGCATTTTGCGGGGCGCGCCGACGGAAACGCTCCGCGCGTACCGCCTGCTGCAACTCTGCGAGAAGCCGACGCAGGCGTATGCGCAGCAGCACCTGCGCACGGCGGGGCTGGGCGCGGACGAGTTTTTCGCGCACAACGGCGTGTACGCCTTCCCGCCCGCGCTGTGGGACACGCTGGAGCAAATCGCGGCGCACTACAGCCCCGACGGCGGCGAGTGGACGCTGACCTACGCGCAGCAACGCCTGCTGGAACAGATGCCCGCCTATCTGATTGAGTCGGGGCACAGCGGGCTGGACTTCGGCACGGCAGCGGAGTATCGGCGGGCGTTCGGCAACTTGGCAGGGTACGGCGATGTATAAGGCAGAGTTTCGGTATCGTGATGCGACGCTTGCGCTGACGGCGCAGCCCGACGGCACGGGGTGGCGCATTACGCTGCCCGACAGTATGGAGCGCGCGGTGCTGCATGCAGAGGTGGTCGGCGACCGCATCGTGCTGCATACCGAGGCGGGGCGCGTCGCGCTGGCGTTCGTGCGCACGGCGCAGGGGCTGGAGATTCAGTATCGCGGGCGCGTCTATCGGTTCCAGCGGGTGGAGGCGTTCGCGGGGGAGGCACCTACGCACTCCAGCGCGGCGGGCGTGCTGACCGCGCCGATGCCGGGGCTGGTGAGCAAGGTCTTCGTGGAGCAGGGCGCGCGGGTGGAGGCAGGGCAGCGGCTGCTGGTGCTGGAGGCGATGAAGACCGAGCAGGCGTTGCGCGCGCCGTTTGCGGGCGTCGTGGCGCGCCTGAATGCCCGCGAGGGCGACCTCGTGCAGGAAGGGGCGGTGCTGGTAGTCGTCGAGAAGTTGAACGACAACGCTGCAGGCACACGCGAACCCCCTCCTTAAGGTTCCCCCTGCGAGCAGGGGGAACCGAACGGGCGCGGTTCCCCTCGCGAAGCGGGGGGAACCTACGGAGGGGGGCAAGTGTGGACTCTGACCATGCTGGTGGTACGACTCGCCTCAGCTAAATACGATTAGCCGCGCGAGCGTGAAGTAGAGCAGTAGCCCCGAAGCGTCCACCACCGTCGTGATGAACGGCGCGGACATCACTGCGGGATCGATGTTCAGCCGTTTGGCGATCAGGGGCAGGCACGCGCCCACAGTGGTCGCCACGGTGATAATCCCCACCTGCGCCAGGCCGACCGTGAGCGCGATTCGCAGTTGGGCGTCCCACGGATAGCCCGCGCGCGTCCACAACAGCGCGTTCAGAATGCCAATCGCCCCGACCAAGCCGCCCAGCAACAGCCCTGTGCGAAACTCGCGCATCATCACGCGCAGCACCTGCTGCCAGCGCACCTCGCCCAGCGCAATCGCGCGTGTAATCGTGGTGGTAGTCTGTGCGCCCGCGTTGCCCCCAGAGCCAATCAGCAGCGGGATGAACCACGCCAGCGCGGTGACCTCTTGAATCGTCTCATCGAAGGTGCGCAGCACCGCGCCCGAAAAGAGCTGCGCCACGAACAGGAACACCAGCCAGCGCACGCGCTTTTGCACCAGTTGCCACGGGCTTTGCCGCAGGTACGGCTCTTCGGTCGCCTCCACGCCGCCGAGTTTCAGCACATCTTCCGTGCTCTCGCTTACCAGAATATCGACCACATCGTCGACGGTGACGATGCCCAGCATCCGCCCCAGTTCGTCCACGACGGGCACGGCGAGCAGGTCGTACTTGGAGAGCAGGTTCGCGACCTCTTCCTGGTCGGTTTCGGGGTGGACGACGATGATATCGGTCTCCATAATCTGCTCGATGCGCTTGCTGGGGTCGCTGACGACCACATCGCGCAGCGAGCAGACGCCAATCAGCCGCTGTCGCGCGTCCACCACATAGAGGTAGTAGATGGTCTCGATCTCGCTGCCGACCTGTCGCAGGTAGTCCAGCGCCATCTCGGCGGTCCAGTCGGGGCGCACGCGCACATACTGGCGCACCATCAGGCGTCCTGCGGTGTTTTCGGGGTACTCCAGCAGTTCGCGCACCTCGCGGGCTTCTGGGGGCGCCATTTGCTGCAGGAGCGCGTTCGCCTTCGCCTCGTCCAGTTCGTCGATGATTTGCGCGGCGTCGTCGGCAGGAATCAGTTGCAGCAGGCGCGCGGCTTTCTCCAGCGGGATATGCTCGAAAATCTCGTCGACCAGCGACGGCTCCAAGTATTCGAGGATCTCGGAGGCGACGGTTTCGTCCATCTGCATAAGCGCGTGCGCTTGTTCGGCGGAGCTGTCCATCAGCGTAATCGCCTCCGCCAAGTCTTGGGGTGCGTACGCCTCCAAGAGGTCTTTCAGTGCGCCGTCAGGCTGTTGCAGCGCGTTGCGCAACTCCGTCAGCAAGGCTTCCGTGCGAGTCTCCATCGGTTCCCTCCGTTGTGTGGGTGGGCTATGCGCCGTCGAGCAGGTCGTGTACCGGGAGCGTCCAGTCGGGCGCGAACCGCGGCGCAAGCGTTGCCTCCGCCGTGTAGACCTGCACGCATTGATACGAGTCGCCTGCGGGCGTGCGGTAGACCTCCACCTGCCGCTCCGCGAGGTTCACAATCCAGTACTCGGGCACGCCTGCGCGAGCGTACAGGGGCAGTTTCAGCAGGCGGTCGCGCGGCAGCGAACTATGGGCAATCTCCACAATCAGCAGCGCGGTTTCGGGGTGATGTGTGCGGTAGTCGCTGGGGCGACCTGGTACGACGGCAAGTTCGGGGATGACCTCGCTGTCGCCCAAGCGCAGCGGTTTCTCGATGCGCACATGCCAGTCTGTGCTGCGCCGTTCCATCAGGCGGTAGGCGAGCGCGGTACCCAGCGCGGCGTGTTCAGGTCCTTCGGGCGTTGTTGGGTAGATGTCTCCTTCGATGAGTTCATAGCGGGTCTGCGCGTCGAGGACTCCCAGTTCCCGCAGTTGGTGGAGCATTTCGGGCGTGAAGCGCACGCGCTGCACGGCAAGCGGGCGCGCCGCCGCGTCTTCGGGAGCCGTAATCTGCGCCGTTGGGAGCGACATCAGTTCAAGTATACCTTGCGGGGCAGGAGCCTGCACGCAGGGCGCGAACCTGTTGGGTATGAGCCTGCGTATTGCCGAGAACAGCCTCGTGCTGTTTCAGGGCGACAGCATCACGGACGGCGGACGCGAGCGCGCCGACCCGAACCACTTGGGCTGGGGCTACCCGCGCGTCGTGGCGAACTGGCTGAACGCCCTCTACCCCGAACGCCGCCTGCGCTTTGTGAACCGAGGCATCAGCGGCAACCGCGTGCGCGACCTACTCGCCCGCTGGAAAAGCGACTGCATCGACCTGCAGCCCGACTGGGTTTCCATCTTGATCGGTATCAACGACACTTGGCGGCGGTACGACTCGAACGACCCGACGGCTGTGGAGGCGTTCGAGCGCGACTATCGCGCGCTGCTGCAACTCACGCGCGAGCGCACGAAGGCGCAGATCCTGCTAATGGAGCCGTTCGTGCTGCACACGCCGCCCGACCGCGCCGCGTGGCGCGAAGACCTGAACCCCAAGATAGAGGTCGTGCGTCGGCTGGCAAGCGAGTTCAACGCGACGCTTGTGCCGCTGGATCAGCGGTTCAGCGCGGCATCGCGCAAACGCCCGCCCGACTTCTGGGCGCCCGACGGCGTGCATCCGTCAGAGGCAGGGCACACGCTGATTGCGCAGGCGTGGCTGGAGGCGGTCGGCGTGAAGGTGCAGTAGGCGGCGATGACGCGCATCGAGTGGCACGCGACGATTGACACCACGCAGCGGCGAGCGCGCGAGTTGGTCGAGCAGGGCAATCGCCGCTACAACGCCGTGTGCGCCGACCACCAGACCGCAGGGCGGGGCAGGCAAGGCGCACAGTGGCTCGATGCGCCTGGGCAGAGCCTGCTGGTCTCGCTAATCCTGTGGGACGCGCCGCTGCCTGAGCCTGTAGGGGTAATCGGCGTGTGCGCTGCGCTGGCGACCGCCGACGCGCTGGAAGCCCACTACCCCGACCTACCCCCCGTGCGCCTGAAGTACCCGAACGACCTGCTGCTGCACGGGCGCAAACTGGGCGGCGTGCTGGCGGAGGTGGTGGAGGGCGTCGCCGTCGTCGGTATCGGAGTGAACCTTGCGCAGGGCGTGTTCCCCCCTGAACTGGCGGCGACGGCGATTTCGGTGGGGCAGGCTGGCGGACGAGGGGCTGGGGAGCGCGTTTCGGAATCCGAGCGCGCCGCGCTGATTGCGGCAATAAGCGACCACCTGCGTGGCTTGCTGACGCTGTGGTACGACGCGCCCGCGCAGGTACACGCGCGTTGGCAGGCGCGCGACGACACCGTAGGGCGCGCCTACCGCGTCCAAGACCTGCCCGACCAGCCCATCGGCGTCGCGCTACAGGTACGCCCCGACTTCCAACTCGCCCTGCGCCTGCCCAGCGGGGAAACCTATAACACTTACTACACCAGCGCGGTATAATTACGGTGTGGATCTGAAGGAGGTCGTTTGGCACACCCCCGATATGGAGTGCGAGGGGTGCGTGCGCTCGATACACCGTGCGCTGGACGACATCCACGGCGTGCAGCAGGTGGAAGTGGACTTGCTGCAGAAGACGGTGCGCGTGGTGTTCGACTCGGCGCGTGTGGGCGAAGCGCAACTGCAACAGGCGATTGAAGCGGCAGGCTTTACTCCCTCCCGATAGGAGTCTGCATGGCGACTTTGCCCGAGTATCGGCGGTTCACGCGGGTGAACCTGCCCGTGTGGGTGATTGTGGGCGCGGCGGCTTTCTGGGGCGTGGTCGGCAAACTGCAGGGCAGGTTCGTGCTGTCGTGGGAGCAGCTGGGACTGCTGATTGCGCTTGCGCTGGTCTCGGCGGCGGCGCGCACTTGGGTCGGCTTGAAAGACCCGCGCGTGATGTACCGCCTCACGCTGCCGCTGGTGCTGTTCGACTTATCGCTGATTACGCTGGCAACCCGCTTCACGGGCGGGTTCGAAAGCCAAGTCTGGCTGCTTTACTTCGCGTTGCTGACCTCTGAGGCGGCAGTGATGCCCACCCGATTGCTGCTGTTTGCGTTGGGGCTGACCGCCGTCGGCTACGGCTGGGCGAGCGCGCCGCTTGCGCCCGACCAGTGGAACGACTTCGGGTTCCGTATCGCCGCCGTGAGCCTGGTCAGCTGGCTGATTCACCAAGTTTACCGCAGCCACGCGGAGTACCGTATGGAGCTGGCGGAGCTGCGCAAGCAGTACGACTTGGCGCAGGAGCGCGAGCGCATCGCCCGTGAGTTCCACGACGGGTTGGGGCACCACCTTGTGAGCGCGATTCGGGGGCTGGAGTCCCTACGACGACGACTGAAGCCGCACGCCGACACCGCCGCCGATTGCGCCCTGCAAGAGCAGATCGACATCCTGCGCGCCGCGCTGGACGACACGCGCCAGACGATTCAGCAGCTGCGTGCGCCCGAAACGACCGATATGCGCGTGTTTATCCGCCAAACCGCCGAGCGCGTGGCGCAACGGCTGGGCGCACAGCTGCACTGCGACTGCCCCGACGCGATGCCCGAGCTGACCCCGCTGCAGACGCTGATGCTGACGCGCGTGATGCAGGAGGCGCTGAGCAATGTGATGAAGCACGCAGGACGCCCGCAGAACCTATGGGTGGCGTGCGCGTGGCGCGACGGCTGGCTGGAGATGCGCGTCGCCGACGACGGCGACGGCTTTGACCCCGCTGCCGTGCTGGAAGGCATGGGGCTAAGCAACATGCGCGAGAGGATTCGCGCGCTGGGGGGCGAACTGACGCTTCAAAGCGCGCGTGGGCAAGGCACGACAGTGCTTGCCCGCGTGCCTGTGCAGCCGAGCAATGGAACGGATACGCACCCTTCTGGCGGAAGATGACCCGCGCCTGCAGCGGGCGTTCGAAGAGTTGGCGCACGACGAGCCGAGCCTTGACCTTGTGGGCGTCGCGGGCGACGGTGAGCATACCGTGCAACTCGCGCTGCAGTTCGAGCCGCAGGTGGTGCTGATGGACATCCAGATGCCGCGCCTAAACGGCATCGAGGCGACCCGCCGGATCAAGCGCGCCTTGCCCCATGTGCAGGTGGTCATCTGGACGGTCTTCGGCGACGACCAGAATGTGTTCGAGGCGATCAAAGCGGGCGCGGTCGGCTACCTCCTCAAGGACAGCCCCACCGACGAGCTTGTGGAGGGGATCCACGCGGCGGCGCGGGGCGAGTCGCTGCTGCACCCTGCCGTCGCACGGCGCGTCATTCAGGAGTTCCAGCGCATCCGCGCTGCCGCCGAAGACGCCCCAGACCTCATCTGCGAACTCACCGCACGCGAGACCGAAATCCTGCGCCTGATGGCGGAGGGCAAGCGCAACCGCGAAATCGCCGATGCGCTGTTCCTCTCGGAAAAGACCGTCAAGAACTACATCTCCAGCATCTTGTTCAAGTTGCAGGTCAACTCGCGCACGGAAGCCGCGCTGCTGGCGGTCAAGCGGGGTTTAATTTAGCCCGTGCGTGCGTACTACCGTTCGCTGAAGCCGCTGGTACTGTGGCGCGATGCAGAGCGACCGTTGTGCTGGGCGCGTCTGTTTGGGCGCGTCGCGCCTGTGGAGCTGGAGATTGGCTTCGGCAGCGGCGACTACCTCGTGGCGCGCGCACAGCAGCACCCCGAACGCGACTTCGTGGGCATCGAGGTGGAGTGGGAAGGCGTGCAGCGCGCCCTGCGTCGAATTGCAGCGGCGGGGCTGACCAATGTGCGCGTGCTGCTGGGCGACGCGCGACCGATCCTGCGGCGAGCCATAGCCCCCGAAAGCCTCGCCCGCGTCTACACGCTGTTCCCGTGCCCCTGGCCGAAAAAGCACCATCACAAGCACCGCCTGCTGACCCAGACGCAGCTGCAACTCATCAACAGCCGTCTGCAGGCGGGCGGCGCGTGCTACCTGCTGACCGACCACGCCGAGTATTTTCAGTGGGTGCTGGGCAACCTGACCGACACGGGGTTTACCGCCTATGCCCGCACTGTGCCCCCGCAGGTGGGCACCAAGTACGAACGCAAGTGGCTGGCGGAGGGGCAGTCGCGGTTTTACGAGCTGACGCTGACCAAAGTCCAACACTGCCCCGTGCCGCTTTTGGAGGATGTGCCGATGGAGACCTACCGTGTGCAGCAGTTTGACCCTGCGCGGTTTCAGCCCGCCGATGTGGACGAGGGCGTGCATGTGGTGTTCAAGGAGACGCGCTACGACCCCGCCCGCCAGATTGCGATGACGCGCGTGGTGGTCGTGGAGGACGACCTGACGCAGCACTTTTGGATCGAGGTCGTGCGCGAGGGGGGCGAATGGCGCATTCGCCCCGCGCCTGGCTGCGGCGTTGTGCCGACGGTCGGCGTGCAACGCGCGTTGGACGCCGTGCGCGAGGCGTGCGCGGGCTAACCCCTACGCCCAGTCTTCCGTGCGGATGCGCGGCGCGCGGGAGATGAACTTACGCGCCTCTTCGGGCGTCATGCTGGGGTTCTTGTGCGACAGCCCGAACAGCGCGAGCATCTTGTAGAAGGCGTCGGTGTTGCGAATCAGCCCGTGGAACGCCTCGCGCCCCGCGCCGAGCGCGGTAATCCATGTGTAGTCCGCCGTGTGCGAAGTGCCGACCCAGCCGTAGCCGTTGTAGTTGCTGAGGATCTGTCCGAGCAGCCCCTGCAGGTTGCGGTGCTGACGGTTCCAGATGGGCGGCAGGTTGCCCTTGAGCGCGCCCGCGAGCGCGTTGGCTTCCTCGCCGTTGATTTCGATGCCCAGCTGCGCTTTCAGGATGTCGCGCGCCTCGTCCGCGCTGCCTGCGTTGCGGAGTTTGTTCGGCAGCTCCTCGAACGAACACTTCGCGTGCTGCAGCATCGCCATCGCCTTGTTGGACGCTTCGTACTCGCCGCCCATGCCGTTGAGTCCGGGGTTGGCGTTGCCGTGGTCGCTGGTGATGACCAGCAGCGTGTCGTTGCGTTTGGCGACGAACTCGTAGGCGACCTCCACAGCGTCGTCGAAGGCGAGCTGGTCCCACATGATGCCTGCGGCGTCGTTGGCGTGCGCGGCGTGATCGACGCGCCCGCCCTCTATTTGCAGCAGGAAGCCGTTGGGCGCGTCGCCCAAAATCTCCAGCGCCTTGCGCGTCATCTCGGCAAGCGTGGGAACCGTGCGCTTGAGTTCGTCCGAGTGGATATGGTCTACCGTGTAGGGCACATGCGAGTCGTAGAACAGCCCCAGCACCTTGTCGGGGCGTGCGCTGCTAATGGCTTGGTCGCGCGTGTTCCAGTAGGCGTAGCCTGCGTCTTGGTAGGTCTTGATGAGGTCTTTGCCGTCTTTGCGGCGGTTGGGGGCAAAATGGCGCAGTCCGCCGCCCATCAGCACATCGACCACATTCAGGTACTGTGGGGCGATGTCGTCTTCGTCGTCGCGGCGGGGCTGCACAGCGGCGAAGCCTGCGGGCGTCGCGTGCGTGATGCGCGTGGTGGTCACCAGCCCGACCTTCTTGCCTGCTTGCTTGACGATTTGGGCAATCGGGGTCAGGCGCGTGCCGTCGGGCAGCACATTGATTTGCCCGTTGAAGATTCGGCTGCCGCTGCCCCACGAGCTGGAGGCGGACGCCGAGTCGGTCACCAGCGAGTTGAGCGCAGCCATATCGAAAAAGCCGAGCGTCGCATCGGGGTTTTGGAGCAGTTGATACCAGAACGAACCTTTGCCGCGCACGACTTTACCAAACTCGTCCGCCAGCGACGGCACGCCCGCACTCATGCCGTCCGAGACCATGAAGATGATGTTTTTGACGCGCCCTGCGCTGCGGGGACTACCTTGCGCGGGGGTCAGTTTCGTAAGGGCAAGCCCTGTCGCGCCTGCGAAGCCCAGGCGAAGAATCTCCCTGCGTGTATAGCGTTCATGCATAGTGGTCGCCTCCCAGAGAACTATACCTGCTTGGGGCGTTAAGAGGGCGTTAAGGGTGGCGGAGCGGGTGGGATTCGAACCCACGAGACCCCTTTCGGAGCCTACACGATTTCCAGTCGTGTCCCTTCAGCCGCTCGGGCACCGCTCCACGCTAACGAATTTATACCCGATTCGTCTGCTAAACGGGATGCATGACCCTGAGAGGAGGTAGGTATACTTGACGAAGCCCACTTGGGCTGGCGGTATGCTGGAAGCGGTTTTCTACGGAGGGAAGCCTTGCGGAACAAAGGCAGATTAGGACGACTGGGTCAGATACCTCCGCGACGCTGGGCAGAGTTTTGGAGGGCGGCACTCACGGATGTATTGCTCATCTCGGCGTCGCTGGTGTTCGCAATAGGATTGGTCGCCGATTTTCAGTGGAGAGAACATGACGCGCGTTTGTTAGCGTGGCTTGCGCCGATGTTGTCGTTGGTGGGCGTGGGCGCGCTGTTTAGTCAGGGGCTGTATCGCGTCCATAGCCGCTACGCAGGAATCACGGATCTGTTTCGGCTCATGAAGGCGAGTGCCGGGCTTGGTATCGCCTGCTTGGTTGGGTTCCTTGCGTTCGCGCACTACAGCGGGCGTCCGTTCTCGCTGGCGGAGTGGGTGCTGTTCGGGTTCCTGTCGACCACACTGCTGTCGATGCCGCGCATTGGGCGTCGCCTGTACGACTGGTATCTTGCCTATGTGCAGAACCAGTCGCCGTCTCGGCGTGCGTTGGTAGTGGGCGGCGGCGACACGGGCGAGGTCGTGATGCGCGAGATTCAGCGCAACCCGAACGCCGAGCTGCGCGTGGTTGGCTTTGTGGATGACGACCCCCACAAGCAGTCGATGCAAATTCACGGCTACCCGTGTCTGGGCACTACGGAAGACATCCCCCAAATCGTCGCCGAGTACGGCATACAAGATGTGATTATCGCCATCTCGTCGGCGGACGGCGAGGTGGTGCGGCGCATCTTCAACATCTGTCGCACGACCAACGCGCGGGTGCGCATCGTGCCGCCGTTCCAGCCGACAGAAGCGAGCAACTTCCGATTGGCGCAGATTCGCGAGGTGAATATCGAGGATCTGCTGCGTCGCGCGCCTGTGCAGTTCGACCTACGCCCCATCGCAGACTATGTGTCGGGCGAGCGGGTGCTGATTACGGGCGCGGGCGGCTCGATCGGCAGCGAACTCGCACGCCAAATTGCCGAGTTGGGGCCCGCCAGCCTCGTGCTGTTGGGCAAGGGCGAGAACAGTATTTATCAAATCGAGCAGGAACTCTGCACGCGGCTCGGATACGAACCCGAATGTATCATCGCCGATGTGCGCGACGCGGCGCGCATCGACGCGGTGTTCCGCAAAGCGCAGCCGACCCTCGTGTTCCACGCCGCCGCGCATAAGCATGTGCCCCTGATGGAAGCCAACCCTGTGGAAGCCATCAAGAACAATGTGTTGGGCACTTGGGTGATGGCGGAGACCGCCGCACGGCACGGCGTGCGCAAGTTCGTCTATGTCTCTACCGACAAGGCGGTCAACCCTGTGAGCATCATGGGGGCGACCAAGCGCGTCGGGGAGATGATTGTCAGCGCGCTGGCAAGCCAATCGGAGACCGAGTTCGCGATTGTGCGGTTCGGGAATGTGCTGGGCAGTCGCGGCAGCCTCGTGCCCGCCCTGCAAGCGCAAATCGAGCAGGGCGGTCCCGTGCGCATCACGCACCCCGAAATGCGACGCTACTTTATGAGCATCAACGAGGCGGTTCACCTCATCCTACGCGCAGGCTCGTTCCAGAGCCGCGGCGACCTCTACATTCTGGACATGGGCGAGCCGATTCGCATCCTCGACATGGCGCACGATCTCATCCGACTCTACGGGTTGGTGCCCGACCACGACATCAAAATCGCGATTGTCGGCGCGCGCCCCGGCGAGAAACTGCACGAGCAACTCTGCTACGACGAGGAGGTGCTGGAGGCGACCCCGAACCCGAAAATCAAGCGTGTGCGCCTACATACCGTGCCCGACTGGGGTTGGCTGCAAACGCAACTGGAGACGCTGCTGAACCTGTGCGAGAAGGAGCAGGCGGACGCCGCGCGCACGATGCTGCTGGAGTTAGCCACAGGCAAGTTGGTAGCCTATCCTGTCGGGGAGCGGAGGGCGGTTCAGAGTTGAGACGCTGGGGCGCGCTGGCGGGGCTTGCGTTGATTGCGGCGGGCATGGCGCAACATCTCCCGTCGCGCGACGACCCGCTGTACGACTACCTGGCGCGGGAACGCCCGTCGCCTGCGACGCTGCTGCGCGTGCCCCGCAGCGCGGACGAGTTCCTGCGCACGCTGCCCCGCGAGGCGCAACCTTCTGCGCAAGTCGCCCGCTGGAAACTGGGCGACGCGCCGTCGCTGCCCGCACGCGCGACACTACTGATGGCGGAGGTGCAGGCGTTCGCGTTCCCCGACCAGAGCGACTGGCGCACCGCGGAGGCGACCTACCGCATTGTGGGCGCGTGGGCGATTGATGCGCAGACCCTGCTGGAGGTGGTCTGGAGCGACGCGCGCCGTCGCGCGGGCGAGAACCCCAGCGCGTTCAGTGCCCTCCCCTACGCGACGCTGACGCAGCAGGCGGGGGCGGTACGCTGGCAGGTCGGCTACAGCACGCTGCGCTGGGCTGGCGGCTACAGTGGCGGCATGCTGGTCAACGACGAAATGCCCCCCGTGTTGCACGGCGCGGTTCAATTCCCCGTGCGCATCCCGCTGCTGGGCGAGTGGCGGTTCGAGCAGTTTCTGAGCCAGTTCGAACAGGACGGCGCGGCGACTTGGTGGGGCGCGCGGCGACTGGAGCGCGACTTCGGGGCGCAGTGGACGCTCGCGCTGGCGGAAGCGTTCAAAGCGCTTGCGCTGCCCGAAGGCGCAGTGAGCCAAATCATTCCCTACTACCTGTATCAGAAGTGGTACAGCGATTCGAGGCGCGCGTCAGGCTGGTTCAACTACTTGGCGGAGGTGGGCGTGGTCTATAAGCCCGACGCGCAGAGCCGCCTCTACCTGTTTTGGCTGATGGACGACCTGCGCGCGCCCACCGCATTCGGCGGCTCCTCAATTACCCCGCGCAAGGTCGCCACGCTCATCGGCGCGCGGCTGCACCCTGCGCCGAACACGCGGGTCGTTCTTGAACTTGTGCGCTCCGATGGCACGCCCACAGGCGGCGTCTACGACAACTCCAACCACCCACGCCGCTACGCTTACTACTACAAAGACCTGCCGATGGGGCATCCGATAGGCGCGAACCGCATCGGGCTGTACGCCCGCGCGGAACACGAAGCAGGGCGGTGGCTCTACGCCGTCGACTACGCGAGCCTGCGTCGCTTCCATGAGTACCGCCCAGGCGTGCGCGGCTATGTGCTGGGCGTCACGGTCGGCTATCAGGTCTCCGAGCGCGGCGTGATTAGCCTGCAGTACCGCGCGAGCCGCCTGCGCGACACAGGCGCGCCCACCACCCGCGCGGGCTGGTATCTGCAGGCGAGTGCGCAGTTTTAGGTATCCTATCCCCGCTATGCGACGAGTGGACGGCAGAGCGGCGAACGAGTTGCGCCCGATTCAGTTCGAGCCAGGCTTTCACCCCTACGCGGAAGGGTCGTGCCTGATTACGATGGGCAACACGCGCGTGCTGATTACCGCAACGGTGGAGGACAAGACCGCGCCGTTTCTCAAGGGCACAGGCAGCGGCTGGATCACCGCCGAGTATAGCATGCTGCCGCGCGCGGGCAAGCAGCGCAGCCAACGCGAGGTCGCCCGCGGGACGCCCACTGGACGCACGATGGAGATTCAGCGGCTGATTGGGCGCGCGCTGCGGGCGGTGGTAGACCTTCCCCAACTGGGCGAGCGCACGATTACGCTGGACTGCGATGTGCTACAGGCGGACGGCGGCACGCGCACGGCGGCAATCACAGGCGCGTTCGTCGCCCTCGCGCACGCCTGCCGCTGGATGATGGATCAGGGCTACCTCACGCGCCTGCCGTTCCAAGAGCGCGTCGCTGCGATCAGCGTCGGCGTCGTGCGCAACGAGGAACTGCTCGACCTGTGCTACGAAGAGGATGTGCAGGCTGCCGTCGATATGAATGTCGTGATGACCGATCGGGGGCGGTTCGTGGAAGTGCAGGGCACGGCGGAGAGCGCGCCCTTCTCGCGCGAGCGACTCAACCGCCTGCTTGACCTCGCACAGGGCGGGCTGGAACAGATTTTCAAACTGCAAGCGCAGGCGGTGGAACAGGTGCTGAACCGATAGCCATGAGCGTGCAGCGCATCGTCTCGTTAGCGCCGTCCATTACCGAGATTCTGTTCGCGCTGGGGCTGGAGCCGCGCATCGTGGGCGTGACGGAGATTTGCGACTACCCCCCAGCGGCGCGGCGCAAGCCCAAAGTCGGCGACTACCAAATCAGCCCCGAAAAGGTGGTCGCCCTCAAGCCCGACTTGGTGGTTGCGCACGAGGTACTGAATGTGCGTGTCATCCCTGTGCTGAAGCGTCTTGGGCTGCGCGTGCTGCACGCGAACCCGAACCGCTTCGAGAAACTGTACGCCTTTATCCGCGCAATCGGCACGGCGACAGGCGCCGCGCGCGCAGCGACTCAGTTGGTGAACGCGATGCAGGCGCGGGTGGCGCGTGTGCGTCGTCAGACGCCCAAGCGTCGACCCAGCGCGCTGTTTGTGATCAGCGTCGAGCCGCTTTGGGCGGCGGGGCGCGACACCTTCGCCGACGAGATGATGACCCTCGCAGGCGCACGCAACGCGCTGGCGTCTGCGTTCAGCGGCTTCAAAGCCGTGAGCCTCGAAACCGCGCTTGGCGGCGCGCCCGAAGTCATCCTGCTGGCGGGTCCGAAGGCAGACGCTGTGCTTGGACATCCGCGCTGGCAACGCACGCCCGCTGTCAGAAACCGACGCGTCTACGAACTGAACCCCGACTGGGTGCTACGCGAATCGCCCCGATCGGTTAATGGATTAGAGCAAATTGCTGAATGTGTGCGGCGGGGGACTTGATTTCTTAGCGTGGCTAAGGGTATATTCTATAGAGAAATGGAGGCGACGATGGTTTCTATGGAGGAGCATACGCAGCAGGCAGTTGTGGAGACCCCCGAATCGGAGGGGTTCGTGGCGATTAACTACATCACTTGCACGCCTGAGTATCGCGAGCGGTTCGAGTACCTGTTTAAGACGCGGGCGCGCGCGATTGACCGTTTGCCGGGCTTTCGCGGGATGTATGTCTTGCGCCCGCAGCAGGACGGCGACGCCTACCTGGTGGTGAGCCATTGGGACAGCGAGGCGCATTTTCGCGCGTGGTTGCAGTCGCCTGAGTTTCTGGAAGGGCATAAGCGCGGCTTTGAAGAAGACATCCGCGCCGCCAAAGCACGCGGCGAAGAGCCGCCGATGCGCTCCGATTTTCGCACCTACGAGGTCATTACGCGCTGAGTCGCCCTGAATCGGGAGACATTTCGCGGCGATTGCCGTCTCACCCAGCAGGAGATTGGCAATCGCCGTTGAAGTTATCGGGTACAATACCGAAGGTTGCGGATGGGCGGTAGGAACCGTAGCCCTGCCGCAGAATCGGTAGCATCAGGAGAACGGCATGGCGAAACAACCAGGCATCGTCGTGGGAATCGACTTGGGCAGCCGCTTTATCAAGGTGGCGGAGGTGCGTGCCGGGCGTCCGCCTGTGGTGACGAACATCGGCATCGCGCCGACCCCTGAAGGCGCGGTCGATAGCACAGGCGTCGTGGATAAGGCGGCGGTCGCAGCGACTTTGAAGAAACTGCTCGCCGAGACGGGCGTTGGCACGAAGCAGGCAGCGTTCGCGCTCGCAGGGCAAAACTCGGTGGTGGTGCGCATCCTCGAAGTGCCGCGCATGAACGCCGTCGAACTCAAACAGCACATGGACTGGGAGATTGGGCGCAACATCCCGTTCGCCGACACGCGCGTGCAGTCGGCGTATGAGGTGGTGCGTCGCCCTGGCGCGAATCCCAGCGCCGACAACATGGAGGTCGTGCTGGCGGTTGCGCAGCAGGACGCCGTCGACGGGCTGGTCGACATCGCCGATAAGTTGGGGCTGGAGCCATATGCGATCGATGTCGAGCCGCTGGCGCTGGCGCGCAGCCTGCTCCTCACGCAACCCGACCTACAATCCCAAAATGTGGCGGTGGTCAATCTCGGCGCGGAGGCGACCTCGATCGATATCTACAGTCAGGGCTACCTCAGCTTCCCGCGCATCTTGCCTACAGGCGGCAACATGCTCACCCGCGCGATTGCCGAGCGGCTGATGATTTCGGAGGCGGACGCCGAACAGCTCAAGGCGCAACTGGCGGAGGTGCTGATCGATCAAATCCCGCAGGCGACCTCGCCGTTCGGCGTGCCGGGCATGCCTACGGGCGGGTTTTACACGCCGGGCTTGGGCAGCGAAACGACGATTGCGCCCGAGCCGTCGCCGTTTATGACGCCTGGCTCGTTCACCGCGCCTGAACCCGACATCCCGCCCTCGCCGTTTGCGACGCCCAGCGAACCCGAGCCTGCAGACGCGCCCACTGCGGAGCCAGAGCCTGCGCTACCTGTGCAATCGCCGACCGACCCGCGCAAAACGGAAGTGTTCCTTGCGATTTACCCGCTGTTGGAAGAGCTGGTCAGCGAGATCCGTCGCTCCATCGAGTATTTCCGCAGCCGCAACCCCGACGCGGATGTGCAGATGATTGTGCTGTGCGGCGGCGGCGCGATTATGCCAAATCTGGATCAATTCATCGCCCAAGCGGTAGGAATCCCTGCGGTGGTGGGGAATCCTTTTAAGGGCGTCCAGTTGCAGGTGAAGCGGCACGGTCCTGAATATGTCGCTGCCAACGCGCACCTGATGGCGGTGGCGGTCGGGATGGGCTTGCACGCGAGCTTTTAATGGAGGCGGTCACGGATGAAACTGAACCTTGTACCCGATTATGTACGCCAGCGGAAGGTCAACAAGCAGATTATCGCGCTGCTTGTGGTGCTGTTTATTGTGGTCAACGCGCTGATGGCGTTCTGGATGGTGAGCGCGCAGGGCACGCTGCGCGAGCTGCAGGCGCGCAAGAGCGAGCTGGAGGCGCAAGCGCAGCAAGTGGATAGCCTCTACAATCAGGCGAACGCGCTCATCGACTCGGCGGCGATTGCGCTAGGCAAAGCGGAGTGGGTCAAGCGCGTGCAGCAGCACAACCTCAAGTACCCCGAACTCTACAGTGAGGTGAGCCGCTACACCTCGCCGCGCGTGCGCTACGCAGGAATGCAAGTGGCGCAGGGCAACCAGCTGCAGCTGTCGGGCTTCACGAAGGGGATTCGCGAGCTGGGTCTGTATTTGCAGACGATGTATAACTGCCCGCTGTTCACGGCGGTCAGCCTCACTTCGGCGTCGTTGCCGGGCTATCCTTCGGGGGGCGGTCAAGCGGGGATGACGGCGCCTGGGTTTGGCGGTTTTGGCGGCGGCGCGCCTGCGGGACCGATGGTGGGCGGCTTGTCAGGCGTTGGCGGCGGCGCGCCGCCTCCACCCCCGCCTTCGCTGGGCACGCCTGGCGGCGGATTCGGCGGCGGCTTTGCAGGCGGCGGTGGGACACAAGCAGGCAGCTCGCCTGCGAACCTGATGCCGTTCCAAGTGGTGGCGTACCTCAAGGAGCCGATTGCACCCCCTACGCCGCCAGGGAGTGTGCCTGGTCTGAGTATTGGTGGGGGCGGTGGGCTGCCCACGCTGGGCGGATTCGGCGGCGGTGCACCTGCGCCTCCATCGGCTTTGGGTGGACGCGGAATGGGCATCTAAGGAGGCTGACATGAAAGGACTCAGCATGTTCGCGAAGGTCTCAATCGGGCTGGTGGCGACCATCGTGGTGGCTGCTGCAATCTATCTGCTCGGTATCCGCCCGACCCTGCAGAACATCAAATATCACGAGGACAATATCGCCCAGCTGGAGCAGAAGGTCGCACAGATTCCCCGTGCGCGGCAACTGGTGCAGCAGGCGCAAGCGCGCGTGGAGCAGGCGAACCGCGACTTGGCAGCCATCGACCGCGCTAAGATGCCCGTCAACACCATCGACCTCAGCGACCGCCTCAAGGCGTGGATGCAGTATCCCGACATGACGCGCGAGATCGCCAAAAAACTGGAGGCTTGGCCCGCGAAAACGGGCGTGCAGCGGCTCTACACCGTTGTGATGCCGCCGCCCCCGAACGACCCGAACGCGATTCCCGCGCTCGCGCTGGTCTTTCCGTTGGGCACGGTACAAGTGCGCGCGTCGTCCTTTGAAGGATTGCTCAACCATGTCCGAAAATGGAACGATGTGCCGAACTTGGTGGTGCTGGTCGACGGGCTAACGATTTCGGGGATGAGCCCGAATCTGATTGGTAGCTACACGCTCGTGGCGTTCGTTTACCCGCGCAACGGCGACCGACCGGGTCCGAATGTGCCGTCCTCGCCGCAGGCAGGTGCGGGCGGCGCGCCGGGTGGTTTCGGCGGCGGCTTTGGCGGCGGTTTCGGGGGGGGCTTCGGCGCGTCGGGTCCCTAACGGCAGGAGTTTGCCGATGAGACGCGAATTCAGAGGTGAGCCAGAATGAAGAAGGAAACGCAAATCGCGTTGGCGGTAGCGGTGATTGTGCTGGTGGTGATTGCCATCGCGCTGCTATTGGTGTTCACGGGCGGTGGCGGGGACAACAGTGCATCGCAACCGCCGCCAACACCGCCCGATATTGACCGCAATGGCGGTGGTCTGGCGCCCCCGTCTCCGAGTGGCGGATTCACGCCGCCGCCTCCAACGACGATGGCGGCAGCGCCCCAGCCCGCAGCGGCGCGCCCGCAGTTCACCCCGCGCCGCGACCCGTTCGCGCCCCTACCCGAAGAGGTGGAGGCGATGCAAGCGGACGCCTTTGACCCCGCGCGCTACTTCGTGCTGGCAAGCCCGCCCAAACCGCCGAAGGTGGAGCTGCCCGAACCGTTCGAACCGCAGCCGCGCCGTCGGGTGGCGGGCATCATCATCGGGGCAACGGTCTCCGCAATCCTCGAGCAGGAGGGCGAGCTGCCCCGCATCGTCTATCCAGGCGATATGGTCGGCGAGTTCCGCGTGGCATCAATTACCGAGACAGGGCTGATTCTCCGCCGCTCGAAGGGCAACCCGCGTGAGGTGCGCGTACCCTACGAGCCGCCTGGCAATGTCGGCGGCGGTGCAGGCTTTGGCGCGCCGCGCGGCGGCGGACCTGGCGCGCCTCCAGGCGCACCTGGCGCAGGCGGATTGGGCGCGCCCGGCGGTGGACGCGGCGGACGCGCGCCCGACATTTAGAAACAGAACACCCGCAGAAGCGTAATATGCATGGAGGTAGAACGATGAAAACCAAACTGATACTGGCAGCGATTGCGGTTTTGGTAGCGGCGCAGGCGTCCCCGCTGCTGGCGCAGCAGGGCGGCGACCCCACCCAGCGCCGAGTCACGGTCAAGTACGACCAAGCCGATGTACGCTTCGTGCTGAAGCAGTTGTTCGACAGCGTTGGCGTCAGCTACACGCTCGACCCGAATGTGCAGGGTACAGTGACGGTCTCGCTGACGGATGTACCGTTCACCGTCGCGCTGGACAATATCCTACGCCCGCTGAACCTGACCTATCGCGTCGAGAACGGAGTCTACTTCGTCACCGTGCGTCAACCGGAAGAGACCCCGCTCGCGCCGAATGTAGACACCACAACGCCCGAGGAGGGCGTCCGTCTGAACCTGCCCGAGAAGGTGCAGCTGAATTACGCTAGCCCCACGCTGATTGCTGCGCTGCTTGGAGGCACCCTCATCAACTACGCTCAGTATGAGTTGCAGAGCGGCGGCGGTGGTTTTGGCGGTTTTGGTGGTTTTGGCGGCTTGGGCGGCGGTTTTGGTGGTTTTGGCGGCTTGGGCGGCGGTTTTGGTGGTTTTGGCGGCTTGGGCGGCGGCTTCGGCGGCTTCGGCGGCGGCGGCTTCCGTGGCGGTGGCTTCGGCGGCGGCGGCTTTGGCGGCGGCGGCTTCGGCGGCGGCTTCGGACGCTAATGCTGTCCACACCCTTCAGTTCAGGGGGCTGACTTCGCGCAGCCCCTGCTCAAGTATCATGGAGGAGGATCTTGCGAATGAGAAAAGGAATCTGGAGCCTGATTGTGGCGACCTTGCTAACAGGCAGCGTGAACCTGTCGGCATGGGCGAACGATGACTATCTTGTCTCGATATACCTAATGGACGCTGACCTGATTACGGCGGTCAAGGCGATTGCGCAGCAGGTAAAGGCGGAGGTTGTTTTCGAGCCGACCGAAGAACCGTACAAGCGCATTAGCTTCATCAAAATCGACCAGAAGCCGTTCGAGCAGGTATTGGGCTACATTTGTCAATCGGCGGGCGCGACTTATCGGAAGGAGGCGAACGGCGTGTATGTGATTGGTCCGGCGCGTGCGAAGCCCATCGAGGCGCCCGCGCCAGCGACAATCACACCCCCAGCAGAGGTACAAAAGCCACTGGTGGTGACCGAGCGCATCCCGTTGCGCTATAGCCGTGCGTCGGACATCGTGCGCATCATCAAGACCGAGATGATGACCGACGACCCATTTGCGGAGCTGCGCGACTTTGTGAACCGCACCATTACGCAGAGTGCGCCGGGCATGCAGGTTCCTGTCCCTCCGAGCGTGCCCTTCCGTGTGGACGGCAATCCGTCGATTCCCTACAACAACACGCCTGTGGCGAACCCGAATGAGGCGCAACAAGAGCCAGGTGAAGGGCAGCGCGGGCGCGGCGGCGGTCTGGGCGGTTTCGGCGGTCAACCGGGCGGTTTCGGCGGTCAGCCCGGCGGGGGCGGCTTCGGCGGCGGTCAGCCTGGCGGGGGCGGCTTCGGCGGACAGCTCGGCGCAGGCGGGCAAGCAGGCATCCTGATCCCCGACGGACTGGATGGCATCGTGGCGAATGACATCGACAACTCGTTGATCGTGCGCGGCACGCCCGAAGCCATCGAGTTCATTCGCCGCATCCTGCGCTTCTTGGACATCGCGCCCAAGCAAGTGCTGATTCGCGCCGAGTTCGTCACCGTCACGCGCAACGACGCCGAGAAGTTCGGCATCGACTGGAACCTTGCGCGTGTGAACCTGCAAACGGGGACGGTAGGATTAGCCGACCGCTCCGCGCCCATCTTCGTCAACTATGCGTCGGGCAACCTTGTGGCGAACCTGCGCGCGCAGCTCAGTCAAGGGCGCGGGCGTGTGGTCAACGCGCCGATTGTCGTCACCCAAAACAACAGCCCAGCGACCGTCGTGTTCTCGACCACCGACTACATCGAACAGCAGTTCATCGTGTTCAACCAGGCAGGTCAGCCCACGACTTTCACACAGCCTATCCCTATCCCTGTGCCGACCCAGCTGACCGTGACGCCCCGCATCAATGCGGACGGTACGATAACTCTGGCGCTGTTCCCGCAAGTCTCCACAGTCGGTCGAGTGCGTGTAGGCGCGCGGGATCTGCCGCGCTTCGATACGCAGTTTGTGTTCACGGTGCGGCGCATCCGTAACGGCGAGACGATGGTGCTGGGCGGACTGGTCACACGCAGCGACAACAGCGCCACGACGAAAGTGCCGTTGCTGAGCGATCTGCCTGTGATTGGGCAGTTCTTCCGCAGCCGCGACCGCGCGATTGTAGAAAACGAACTGCTCATCTTCGTCACAGCGACCATCCTGGATGAAGAGGAAGGCATGGGGTCGCTCTCGCCATAAGCAGTTAGTGGGAGCGTTGCACCCTCACCCCCCCTTTGTCCCCCTCTCCCACTGTGTGGGAGAGGGGCTGGGGGCGAGGGCAAACAAGCGCACTACCTCCGCACGCAGTGAACTGAAGCGATGCTTCAACAAATGGTACAACTGTCCGAAGCGGTACACTAAGGGCGTAAGATGCGACACCTCTACCTCACTGGCAACATGGGCAGCGGCAAGACCACTGTGGGCAGGTTGGCTGCCCAACGGCTGGGCGCGCCCTTCTACGACCTCGACCAGCGTATTGAGCAGGCAACAGGACGGACCATCGCCGAACTGTTTGCTCAGTACGGCGAGGAAGCGTTTCGGCAGCTGGAACGCAAAGCACTGGCGGAGACTCTCTTCCTGTGGGACGGTATAGTCGCCACGGGCGGTGGTGTGGTACTGGACGAACTCAATCGCAAGGCGATGCGCCTGCTGGGATGGGTCATCTACCTGCGCGCGTCGCCCGAAACGCTGTGGCAACGCCTTCAGCACGCGACCGACCGACCCCTGCTGCGCACCGAATCGCCCTACGAAACGCTGCAGGCGATTGTGCAGGCACGAGAACCGCTGTACCAAGAGGCGGACTGGGTGATTGACACCGACGCGCTTAGCCCAGAGGAGGTCGCCGAAGAAATCGTGCGTATCGTCGCCCCGACGCCCGACGACCCCCTCATTACGCTTGTGATGCCCGATAAGCCGAATGGGTGCCTCGTGGCGATTGCGCCTGGAATCATCGAAATCGCAGCGGAAGCCATCCTGCACCACATCCAGCCGACCCGTATCGCTATCCTGACGCATACCAACTTGCGACGCTACGCCGAGCCGCTGCATTCGGCGTTCACCCAGCGCGGTGTCCCCGCGCACTTGATGACGCTCCCGTCAGGCGAGCAGATGAAGTCGTTGCGTGTGGCGGAACGGCTCTACGCGCAGTTGCTGGAGGCAGGGTGCGATCGGGGCAGTCTGCTCGTTATTGTGGGCGGCGGCGTGCTGGGCGATTTGGGCGGGTTCGTCGCAGCAACCTATATGCGCGGCATCCTGTATGTGCAGGTTCCGACCACGCTGCTGGCGCAGGTCGACTCCAGCGTCGGAGGTAAGGTCGGCGTCGACCTGCCGCAGGGCAAGAATCTGGTGGGCACATTCCACCAGCCAGTGATGACGCTGATAGACCCCGAAACACTTGACACGCTGCCGCTCCGCCACTGGCGCAACGGCTTCGCCGAGATGCTCAAGTACGGCGCAGCGCTGCAAATCGGGCTGTGGCGTCGCCTGCAAATGATAGTCGAGGCAAAACTCATCAGCCCACGCAGGGTCCACAGAGAAGCGGCGCTGTGGACGCTACCGATTGCCCGCTGCATCGCGCTCAAGGCGCAGATTGCCTCCGAAGACGAACGCGACCTGTCGGGCAGGCGCGCCGTGCTGAACTTCGGGCACACCGTCGGGCACGCGATTGAAGCCGCGCTGGGCTATCGGGACTGGCTGCACGGGGAAGCCATCGCCGCAGGCATGGTCGCCGAAGCCGAAATCGGGCGCATACTGGGCATCACCCTGCCCGAAGTCGCCGACGAACTGCGCGAGACGATTGCCCAAGCGGGCTTGCCCACTCAGTTGCCTGCGGGGGTAGACCCCGACACACTCCTAACGCACATGCGCCACGACAAGAAGCGGGCAGGCGACTCGCTGAGCATCGTGCTGCTGGAGGCGATAGGGAACGCGCGTCTTGTACCGAATATCCCGACGGAGGCGATTCGGGAGGCTTTGGCGCGATGCGCGACCTCGTAGCGGCGGGCTGGCTGGTGTGCGCGCTGCTGGCGTTCTACCTTGCGTACTGGGCGGACGCGGCGGCGGCGAGTGCGCTCTCGCGCGTCGGGATGGCGCTCTACGCGCTGACGCTGACGCTCACGCTTGTCGTCGTTGCACGCGCGTGGCTGAACCGCGCCCCGCAGGAGGGCAAGCGGTGATGCCAATTCTTAGGATTGTTGCCCCCCTCATCGAGGTTCCCTCTGCTTCGCGGCTGATAAGGGTACAGCCTTCAGGTACCAAATCTCTGGGGCAAGTACGATTTTCCTTGCGCCATCGCCGTGAGCTAGACGCGCGTTATTGCCCTCACCCCCTTTGTCCCCCTCTCCCACAGCGTGGGAGAGGGGCTGGGGGTGAGGGCGAAAAAAGCGTGCGCTTCCTGCACACAGCGTACTCAAGCGATGTACCCTTGTCAGCTGCTCCGCGAGGGGAACCGAGCCATGCGCCCGCTCGGTTCCCCCTGCTTGCAGGGGGAACCTTATGGAGGGGGTTGACCATAATCCTTGCCTTTGTGCAGCATGTCCTGTCCGTTGTCATATCGTGTGTCATACCAACCGAATGGGCAGAGTTTACCGATTACCCCCCTCCTTTAGGTTCCCCCCGCTTCGCGAGGGGAACCGTTGGCTGGGGCGGGTTCCTTCGCTTCGCGAGGGGAACCAAGCCATGCGTCCGTTCGGTTCCCCCTGCGGGCAGGGGGAACCTTAAGGAGGGGGTTTCGTTCGCCCGCGTTTTCGTTAGGTTTGGTGTGGCGATTGGAATAGTCCTGCCCGTCCTGTGTTTTGCCCAAGACCTACGCGCCCCCTTAGACCCCGTGTTCCCGTCCCGTTTCGTCTCCAGCGTGCGGCAGGAGGGGTATGTGGAGTATCGTGTGGAGTTCCCCAGCGCGTACCGTAGCCCGTATCCTGCGAACAACACGGTGCATGCGTGGTGGCTCGTGCCTGCCGAACGCACGGGGCGCGCGCCGACCGTCGTGCTGCTGCACAGTCTGGGCATCCGCCGCCCCGAACTGGAGATGGGGCTGGCGCGTGAACTGGCGCGGAACGGCATCGCCGTGTTCCTGATGACCCTACCGTACCATATGCAGCGCACGCCGCCAGGCTACGGCAGCGGCGACCTAATCTTGGCGGGCGATATTGCGCTGCTGCGCGAGGCGGGTATCCAAGCGACTTGGGATGTGCGCCGCGCGGTGGACTGGCTGCAACGCCAGCCTGAAGTTGACCCCGACCGCATCGCGCTGGTGGGCATCAGTCTCGGCGCGATTCTGGGCGCGACCGCACTGGCGTCCGAGCCGCGCCTGCACAGCGCCGTGCTGATTCTGGGCGGGGCGGACTTGGCGCATGTGCTGTGGGACTCGATACTGGCGATCCGCGCGCGGGCGCGCCTGCGCCGCGAAGGGTACACGCTACAACGCCTGCGCGAGGAACTTGCGCCGATTGAGCCGCTGAACCTGCTCACGCCCGAACACGGCGAGAAGACCTTCGTGATTGGCGCGCGCTTCGATATCGTCGTGCCGACCGAAGACACCGAGAAACTCATCCGCGTGCTGGGCAACCCGAAGGTGCTGTGGCTCAACACGGGGCACTTCGGGGGCGGGTTGGTGCAGCGACCACTGTTTCGGCTGGTGCGCCAGCACCTGCAGGCGCGCTTCGAGGGACGCAACCCCGAGGGCAACCTCAGTGTGCTTGCGCCAACGCTGCGCATCGGCGCGATTTACAGCGCGGGGCGCGACTTTCGGCTCGCGCTCGGCACGGACTTCTGGCGCTCCGACGCGCGCGGCACGCTGTTCGTGTCGGGCGTGCTGACCCCGCGCGGCGGCTCGCTGTTTGCAGGCGTGCGCCTTAGACTCGGCTTCTCCGTAGGCGCGGAAATCACCCCCAAACGCACCTACGGCGCAGTGTTCTGGCACTTCGTGCTGTAGAGCGCGTTTTCGAACAACGAGTCAAATTCGGGGTATAATACGGGTGTAAGGAGACCAGCCATGAGAGACATCACTTTGCGTGGAGGCGAGTTTCTGCTGAAAGCGGTGGCGCCGTCGCAGGTGTTCACCCCCGAAGACTTCACTTCCGAGGATCTGGCGCTGGCGCACGCCGCGGAAGAGTTCGTGCGCGGCGAGGTGCAGTCCCGCAACGACGCGATTGAACACCAAGAGGAAGGGCTAACAGTGAGCCTGCTCAAAAAGGCGGGGCAACTCGGCTTGTTGGGTGCGGACTTGCCCGAAGCGTTCGGCGGGCTGAACCTGCCCAAGACGACCAGCACGCTGATTGCCGAGCGGATGAGCCTGCAGGCGTCGTTCGCCGTCTCGTGGGGCGCGCATGTGGGCATCGGCACGCTGCCGATTCTGTTTTTCGGCACGCTCGAACAAAAGCAGAAGTACCTGCCCAAACTGGCGACGGGCGAGATGATTGCCGCCTTCTCCCTCAGCGAGGCGAACTGCGGCTCCGACCCGCTCTCCGCCCGCACCAAAGCGACCCTCTCGCCCGACGGCAAGTATTACCTGCTCAACGGCGAGAAGATGTGGACGACCAACGCGGGCTGGGCAGACCTGTTCATCGTGTTCGCCAAAATCGACGGCGAGAAGTTCACTGCGTTTATCGTGGAACGCACCTTCCCTGGCGTGTCGGTCGGGCGCGAGGAGCATAAACTGGGCATCAAAGGCTCCAGCACGCGCCGCGTGATTCTGGACAACGCGCAGGTTCCCGTCGAGAATGTGCTGCACGAGATTGGCAAGGGGCACCATGTGGCGTTCGGGGTGCTGAACATCGGGCGGTTCAAGTTGGCGGCTGCCGCGCTGGGCGGCGCGAAAGAGGCGCTCACCATCGCGACCCGCTACGCCAAAGATCGTCATCAGTTCGGGCAGCCCATCGCCAACTTCGGCATGATCAAGCACAAGCTCGCGGAGATGGCGATCCAACTCTACGCGCTGGAAAGCACGGTCTACCGTACGGCGGGCATGCTGGAGGAGGTCACGCACGGGATTGACCCGCTCGCGCCCGACGCCAACGCGCAGTACCGCGAGGCGGACGAGGAGTACCCTGTAGAGTGCGCCATCCTGAAGGTGTTCGGCTCCGAAGTGCTGGACTATGTGGCGGACGAGACGATGCAGATTCACGGCGGCTTCGGCTACACTGAGGAGTTCCCCGCCGCGCAGATTTATCGCGACAGCCGCATCAACCGCATCTTCGAGGGCACGAACGAAATCAACCGCCTGCTGATGCTCGATCAGCTGATGCGCCGCGCGCTCAAGGGCAAGCTGCCGGGGCTGATGGAAGCCATCGGCGCGATTCGTGCGGAGCTGAACACACCGCAGATGCCCACGCCCGACCCTGTAGACCCGCTGGACGCCATCGAGCGCTACATCGCCAACGCCAAAAAGGCGGTGCTGGCAGTCGCAGGCATGGCAGCCGAGCAGGTCGGCACGGAGCTGGAGGAGAAGCAGGAGATTGTCGGGCATTTGGCGGACTGCTTGATTCAGCTCTACGCGATGGAGAGCGCGTACCTGCGCACGCGCAAGTTGCAGCAGCGCGGGTACGACATCACGCTGCCGCTGGCGATGACGCGCGTGTTCGCCTACGACGCGATGGACGCGATAGAGGCGCATGCCCGCCGCGCGATTCACAGCTTCGCCGAGGGCGACATGGCGCAGATTCTGCTCACTGCGCTCAAGCGCTACATGCGGCGCACGGCGGAGCCGAACACAATGGCGCTGCGCCGTCAGGTCGCCGACTATGTGCTGCAGCACGAGCGCACTTGGACAGCGACGGGCGCTGTGCGCGAGATGGTGGGCGTGTAGACGGGCAGACACTGTGAACCCCCTCCGTAAGGTTCCCCCTGCGCGCAGGGGGAACCGAACACGAGCGCGGTTCCCCTCGCGAAGCGGGGGTGAACCTACGGAGCTGATAAGGGTACATCGCTTGGGTTCACTGTGTGCAGGATGCGCCCACCTTCTGCCCTCACCCCCAGCCCCTCTCCCACGCTGTGGGAGAGGGGAGCCGCGCGCGGACCTGTTTGGAGTGCTGAAGCGTTAGCTTCGGCGTGGGCGGAAGCTTCGCTTCCGCACTCCATAATCGCCCTCTCCCGGCCTCGCGGCAGAGGGGGAACGCGCATCAGGGCGCACCGCCGTGCGCCCCTACACCCCTCTCCAACATCGTGGGCGAGGGGCTGCTTAAAGGGGTAGGTTTTTTCTCGCGGGTTGGCATGGCGGGCGGGACGCCCGCGTTCCCAGCGTCGCGCGTGCTGGGAGCGTGAGCGTCTCGCTCGCATGGCGGCAGAGATGCGCTGCTTGGCAACGCCGAGAGCAGGCACGCCCGCAAAAACCTATCCCTTTAAGGGGACCTTACGAAGGGGGTCACTCATGATCTCCGAACGCACCGTTGGTATACCCTCAGTAGGAACTTCGCCCAAGAGACCGAATCCTTTCCGTATGCCACCCGACCTTGCGGAACGCATCGAGCACGCCTACGCTACAGGCACAGCAGACGAGGCGCTGATTGCTGCGCTGATTGACGCGCTGGAGAGCGGGCAGGCGCGCGCCGCCGAACCCGACCTCAGCAGTCCCACTGGCTGGCGCGTGAACAGTTGGGTCAAGCAGGGCATCCTGCTCGGCTTTCGGCTGGGCACACTGACGCCGATGCGCTGGGGCGGGGAAGAGTTTCTGGATCGGCATCTGTACCCGCCGCGCGCGTTCACGCTCGCCGACGGCGTGCGCCTTGTGCCTGGCGGCACAAGCATACGGCGCGGCGCGTGCATCCGCCCCGGCGTGGTGGTGATGCCCCCAACCTATGTGAATGTGGGCGCGTATGTCGGCGAGAACACGATGCTCGATTCCCATGTGTTGGTCGGTTCGTGTGCGCAAATCGGCGCGCGGGTGCACCTGAGCGCGGGCTGCCAGATTGGGGGCGTGCTGGAGCCTGTCGGCGCGTCGCCCGTGATTGTGGAAGACGACGCCTTCGTCGGCGGCTGCACGGGGCTGTTCGAGGGCGTAATTGTCAAGCGCGGCGCAGTGATTGGCGCAGGCGTGATGCTCACCCGCGCGACGCCCCTGTATGACCTTGTGAACGAGCGGGTGCTGCGCGCGGAGGGCGACCTGCCGCTGATTGTGCCCGAAAACGCCGTCGTCGTTGCGGGCAGCCGCCCCAGCAGCGCGCCGTTCGCCCAACAGCACGGCATCCACCTCTACGCGCCCGTGATTGTCAAGTACCGCGACGCCCGCACCGACGCCGCCACGGCCTTGGAAGAGACGCTGCGGTAAGCCTTGTATGCAGGAACGCGCGCCGCTGCGCCGAATCATTAACCTTATGACCGAAATCGCCGTCCAGAACGACCGTCTGGTGGAACTGTTCACGACGCTGTGTCGTATCAACTCGCCGCCGCGCGAGGAGCGCGCCGTCGTGGAGTATGTCAAAGGCTTCCTGCGCGGGCTGGGACTGGAACTGCGCGAGGACAACGCCGCGCAAGCCGTCGGCGGCAACGCGAACAACCTCGTCGCCACCCTGCCCGCCAACATCACGGGCGCGCCGAAAATCTTCTTCAGCGCACACTTCGACACCGTCGAGCCGAACCCGAACCTGAACATCATCATCCAAGACGGCGTCATCCGCACGGACGGAACCAGCATCCTCGGCGCGGACGACAAGGCGGGCATGAGCGCGATTCTGGAAGCCATCCGCATCGTGGTGGAGAACAACCTTCCGCACGGGCAGATTCAACTACTGTTCACGGTATGCGAGGAGATTGGCTTGCGCGGGGCGCGGGCGTTAGACCTCTCGCTGGTGGACACCGACTTCGGCTTCGTGTACGACACGGGACCGCCTGTCGGCACGGTGATTACCCAGACGCCGACGCACGACACGATGCATGTGCGCCTCCTCGGCAAGCCTGCACACGCGGGCGTGGAACCCGAAAAGGGCGTCAGCGCGATCCAAATCGCCGCGCACGCGATTAGCCAGATGCGCTTAGGACGCATCGACGCCGAGACGACCGCCAACATCGGCAGCATCCACGGCGGGCAGGCGACGAATGTGGTCTGCCCCGAAGTGGCGCTTACCGCCGAGGCGCGCAGCCTGAACCGCCAGAAGGTGGAGGCGCAGGTCGCCCACATGACGCAACTGTTCGAGCAAGCCGCCCAGCAGTTCGGCGGACAGGCGATTATCGAAATCGACCGCCACTACGAGGGCTACACGCTGACCGAGAACGACCTGCCCGTGCAGGTGGTGCGCCGCGCGCTGAAGCAGTTGGGGCTGGACGCGCCTATGCGCCCCACAGGCGGCGGCGCGGACGCCAACATCTTCATCGCGCGCGGACTGCCCTGCTGCGTCGTCGGCACAGCGCACCAGAAAATCCACACCCACGAGGAGTTCGTGCGGATTGATGACCTCGCGCGAAGCGTAGACTTGACCTTAGCGATTATTCGCGAAGTTGCCAACATGCGATGATGCGCGTTTTGGAGTTCACCGACACGCACGCGCCGTACCTGCAGATGGACGCCACCCTGCAGGACGCGGTGGACAAGTTAGATCTGTATAAGGCGACCGCGCTGCCTGTGCTGGACGAGGACGGCGCGGTAGTGGGGCTGATTACCGAGCAGCAGATGTTCGATGCGCTGTTTGCGGAGTGGCGCGTCGCCAGCCAGCAGGTTCCTATGCCGAGCCTTGCGCCGTTCCGCCCCTACGCGCACGCCCGCAAAGACGCGCCCGTCGCGCAGTGGATGACGCCCGCCCCCCCCACCGTAGACGAACACGCGCCGATTGAGGAAGCCGTCGCACAAATGCTGCACCACGGGCTGGACACGCTGCCTGTGCAGGGCGAGGGCAAATTCATCGGCACAATACGCCTCGTGGACTGCTGCCAAGCGATGCTGGAGTCAGAGCCATGAGTCGGCTGATTGCGTTTCTGACGGACTACGGCTACGCGGACACCTATGTCGCGCAGGTGAAGGCGGTGCTGATGCGCATGTGCCCGACCTGCGAGGTGCTGGACTTGACGCACGGGGTTCCGCCACAAAATGTGCGCAGCGGGGCGTACCTGCTGGCGAGCGCGACGCCCTATTTGCCCGACAGCGCGATTGTGGTTGCGGTGGTAGACCCTGGCGTGGGCACGGCGCGCCGCGCGGTCGCCGTGCAGGGATTGCGCCACACCTACCTTGCGCCCGACAACGGCTTGCTGAGCCTCGCGCTGCGCGACGACCCGCCCCAAAAAGCCGTCGCGCTGGACAACCCGCGCTACCATCTACCCGAAGTGAGCGCGACCTTCCACGGGCGCGACCTGTTCGCCCCGTGCGCGGCGCACTTGGCGAATGGCGTCCCGCTGGAGCAGTTAGGCACAGTCATCCCGCCCGACACGCTGCAACGCCTGCCCAACCTTGAGCCAGAGATTACCGACGAGGCGATTCGCTGTCGCCCGCTGCACACCGACCACTTCGGGAATGTGGTGTTCGCCTTGCGCGACGAGGCGTTTCGGGCGTGGCAGGGCGACGAGTCAGCCCCCGCGCGGGTACGGCTGGAGACTGCGGAGGGCGCAGTGCTGGAGTTGCCGCTGGTGCGCACTTTCGGCGAGGTCGGTTGGGGCGAGCCGCTGGCGTACTGGGGCAGCAACGGCTATCTGGAGGTTGCGGTCAACGGCGTCTCAGCAGCGCGCCAACTCAAAATTACAGGCGACGCTGTGTTGACCCTCGTGCGTCGTTAGACCTGTGCGGCTTTGCTGATAGCGTCCATCTCCTCCAGGGCGCGCCCTGTGCCAATCGCCACGCAGGAGAGCGGGTCATCCGCGATGTAGACGGGGATGCCCGTCGCCTGCTGGAGCAGTTTGTCGAACCCACGCAGCAGCGCGCCGCCGCCTGTGAGTACAATCCCGCGCTCGATGATGTCCGACGCGAGTTCGGGAGGCGTCTCTTCCAGCACGGAGCGCACCTTCTCCACAATCTGGTTCACGGGTTCGGTCAGCGCGTTGCGGATTTCCTCCGAGTGGACGACCACCGTGCGCGGCAGCCCCTCCACCAGTTCGCGCCCGCGCACCTCCATCGTGAGTTCCTGCTGCAGCGGGTAGGCGGAGCCGATGCGGATTTTGATCTCCTCGGCGGTGCGTTCGCCAATCATCAGGTTGTAGCGTTGGCGCACATGGCGGGCGATAGCTTCGTCGAGTTTGTTGCCCGCGACGCGAATGCTGCGGCTAATCACAATCCCGCCCAGCGAGATGACGGCAATATCGGTTGTGCCGCCGCCGATGTCCACCACCATGTTGCCCCCTGGCTGGCTGATGGGCAGTCCTGCGCCGATAGCGGCTGCCATCGGTTCCTCAATCAGGTGGACTTCGCCTGCGCCCGCTTCTTTGGCGGCTTGGATGACGGCGCGCCGTTCCACATCGGTTGCACTGGAGGGCACGCACACCAGCATGCGCGGGGAAAACAATCGTCGCTTGCCCAGAATCTTGTTGACCACATAGCGTATCATCTCCAGCGTGATGGTGTAGTCGGCGATCACGCCGTTCACAAGGGGCTTGACCGCTGTGATGTTGCCGGGGGTGCGTCCGAGCATCAGGCGCGCCTCTTCGCCGACGGCGAGTACCCTGCCCGTCGGCTGCGAGATGGCGACCACTGACGGCTCGCGTAGTACGATGCCACGCCCCCGCTGATACACCAGCAGGTTCGCCGTGCCCAGATCCACGCCCAGTTCTGCGTGCAGCCGAAACATACTCACGGAGTCTGCGGTACCTCCTCGCCTGCGTGCGCGGCAGCATAAGTGTACGGCGCGGCGCGTTTAATCTGCGCCCCCAACGCCTGTAGTTTACCCTCGAGCTGCTCGTAGCCGCGATCGATGTGGACAATCTCCTCGATGGTGGTCTCGCCGTGCGCGGCTAAGCCCGCCAACACGAGGGCTGCGCCGCCGCGCAGGTCGGTCGCTCGCACACGCGCGCCCTTGAGCCGTTCCACCCCGCGAATCAGGATGGTGCGTCCCTCCGCAGCGATGTCCGCGCCCATCTTCTGCAGTTCGGGCACATGCTGCGTGCGGTTCTCGTAGATGGTCTCCAGCACTTTGGACGCGCCGTCGGCAAGCGTCAGCAGGGCGCACATGGGCTGCTGCAAATCGGTGGGGAAGCCCGGGTAGGGCATCGTGCGGATGTCGAGCGGCTTGGGGCGTTCCGTCGCGCGCACCGTGATAGTGTCTTCGGTTTCGCGCACTTGCACGCCCGCCTCGCGCAGTTTCGCCAGCAGCGCGTGCAGGTGTTCGGGGATGACCCGTTGCAGCGCGACCTCGCCGCGCGTGATTGCCGCCGCCAGCGCGAAAGTGCCCGCCTCCAGGCGGTCGGGGATGACCGTATACTCCACTGTGCGCTTCAGTGCCGACACGCCTTGAATGTAGAGCGTGCTGGCGCCTGCGCCTTCGATGCGTGCGCCTGCGGCGTTGAGGAAGTTCGCGAGGTTCACCACTTCAGGCTCCATCGCAGCGTTCTCGATGGTGGTGACGCCGCTGGCGTACACGGCGGCGGTCATGAGTTGCTGCGTTGCGCCCGCGCTGGGCATATCGAGGTAGATGCGCGCGCCTGTTAGCCCCAGCGTCTGCGCTGTGTAGGTGTGGCTACCGTTCTCCGTGATGCTCGCGCCCAGCGCACGCAGCCCGTTGAGGTGGAAGTTCACAGGACGGCTCCCGATTTGGCACCCGCCGGGGTGGGGCATCTTCGCGTAGCCCAGCCGCGCCAGCAGGGGTCCGAAGATGTAAAACGACGCCCGCATGCGGTTGACCAACTGCGGGTTCGGCTCGGCATGGCGAATATCGCGCGTGTCCAGATAGAGCGTGTGTGCGCCTTCCCAGTGCGCCCGCACGCCCAGCCCCTCCAGCAACGCCAGCATGGTGAACACATCCTCAATCTGGGGCGTGTTGTGGAGAATCACCTCCCCTTCGATGAGCAGTGCGCCTGCCATCAGCGCCAAAGCCGCGTTCTTGCTCCCGCTAATCGATACTGTGCCCGTGAGGGGCGTCCCGCCGATAATAGTGTAGCTCTCCAAAAGTGTTCGTCCTCCTTGCTCACAAAGTGCGTCCTGCCTGACAATAAAGTATACCCGCTCGACAGTCTATCGAGCGGGTATATGCAAGCAACTACCGAGATCAGGGGCTTACCACTCGCGCGCCCAGTAGCGGTTGTCGGTCGCCTCGCCGCGCCATGAGCCGTCGGTGGAGGCGTAGTTGCGGTGGTACCAGCGCGTGGTGGGCGTGGTCTTCACATGCCCGTCGGCATACAGCACATTCGTCAGCCGCCCAGTGATGAGTGTCTTGATGAACTGGTTGCTGGTGGCGGTGGTGTTCACATAGCCGTTGCCGCGCTGGTGTGCGCCCCACACGCCGACGAAGTAGATATCGCCGTTGAAGCCAATCGCGAACTGCGGCGGTCGGCTCAGCTGCGCTCCGTCGGAAAGCATGATGGTCTCCGCAGGGAACTGAATCGCCGCCTGCGGCGCGGGCGTATTGTAAGCCGAGCTGGCGAACTGCGCGAACAGGTTGGGATCGCGCGTGCACGCCGCCTGCGTGGGGTTGCACATACAGGTGCTATAGCCGCCGAAGGTCCAGAAGTTGTAGGCGTAGGTGTTGCTCACCGCGCCCAGCCCTGCCTTAGAGGACGGACACGCCCACACATCCTTCAGCTCGCCTGTTTGCACATTCGCGCCGTTTTTGATGTAGGGGTCGACTAATCCAGGGAACATATAGCGCAGCGCCCAGCGCAGGTTCGCATCTGGGCACATCCCCGTCCATGGCGGGTAGGTCTCGTCGTAGTCCTGTACATACATCATAAACGCCGTGCCAATCTGCTTGAGATTGCTGGTGCAGGTCGTCTGGCGCGCCTTCTCGCGCGCTTGGGCGAACACGGGGAACAAGATCGCCGCCAGAATCGCGATAATCGCGATGACGACCAATAGCTCAATCAGCGTAAAGCCTCTTCGCCGTTGCATGGTGTACCTCTAGCCTGTATTATAGCACATAGCCGTGTGGTTTTGCGTTTCACAGCTCCAGCGGGGTGATGATTTTGACCGCGAGTCGGTTCTGGGCGCGGGTGGCGTTGGGCAGCCCGTAGATGACATAGAGGTCGAACCCGCGTCTGACGCGCTGCAGGTAGGTTAGGTAGAAGTTGCGCGTGGTCTCGGTCTCGCCGCCGAACTCCAGCCGATTCAGCACCAGCCTGCCGCCCACCGCGCGTTCGGGGTCGATCTCGTAGTTGAGGGTGAAAATCAGTTGTCGGGCGCGGTCGGTCGGGTCGCTGGGGTAGTCGATGTCGAGGCTCTCCAGCTCCAATTTCAGGCGCAGGCGCGGCGCGAGTTCGTATGCCTGCGTTAGCAGTGCGTACAGGCTGCGCCCGCCGTTCTGCTCGCCGACGCGCACGCTCAGCGCGCCCGTGCGGTAGATGTCCAGCACATTCCACGCATACTCCACGCCCAGCGTGCGGTCGATATTCGGCGGGCGGTTCAGGTAGTCTGCGCTCAGCGTCAGCCGATTCTGCGAGGTGAACAGCCACTGCTGGGTAATCGCGACGCCCTCGTCGAGTCGCCCGCCGCTGTAGCGCGTGCGCCGTGTGGCTTCGAGGCGCGTCTCGGTATACAGCAGTCGCTCGCTGTCGGGTCGGTCGAACCACAGCGCGCCGACGCGCCAGCCGCGATAGCCCGTTTCAGGCACGAAGCCCAGTCGCGGGCGGTAGTTCGGGTCGATGTCGGTGTATTGCAGCAGGTAGTTCGGGCGGCGTTCGGGCGCGTTGCTATACACCGTGTATTGCTGGTAGACCCCGTCGCGGTCGCCGCTGAGTTGGTAGTACGCTGCAGTCAGGCGCAGTTCGCCCGCGCCCGTGATGCGCTGGGTGTCCAGCAGCGCGCCGAGCGTGTCTTCCTGCACATCGCCCTGCAGACGCACCCCCAGCAGGCTCACAAACGACCGCTCGGCGAACTGGTAGCGTATGCGCCCGACCCCAAACTGGCGCAGGCGACCGTTGTGTTCGTATTCGCCGACCGTCGCGCCGTAGCGCCAGTCGCCCAGCGCGCCGAACGCCTTCAGCCCCGCGTTCAACTCCTGCACGCGCACGCTGTAGAAGACTGCCCGCCCTGGCAGGAACTCGCTGCCCTCTTGGAAAAACGGGCGCGTTTCGGCAAGCACCTTCTCGGTGTACGAAAAGTCCACGCGGGCGACATCGGCGGCGATGTTGCGGAAGTCGGGCTTGACGGTCAGCAGCGCGGTCAGCGGGTCGCCCGCGATATAGCGCACATCGAGCCCGCCGCGCCCGTGCGTGCGGTCGGGGTCGCTGTCGCCCGTGAAGTACGGCAGCAGGATCACAGGATAGCGCGGCGGGGGCAACTCCAGCCCCGTCCACAGGCTTTGGCGGCGCGTGGAGTAGTACGCGCCCATGTTGGGGAAGGTGTAAATCTCGTTCAGGCGCGGGATGTACCGCTCCAGAATCACCCCGAAGCGCGTCTGCTTCGGCGGGTAGCGCAGGATGCGGAACGGGATGCGCACTTCTGCGCTCCAGCCGTTCGGCAACGATTGCGTCGCCGCTTGCCAGTCGCCGCGCCAGCGGATGTTCTCGGTCGTGCCTGCGGGGAACTCGTCGGCTTGTGCGCCGCGCGCGTTCACCGTGAAACTGTACGGCTCCAGCCCGCGCGCCTGCGGCTCCAGCAGCACCAGCACGGTGTCGTCGTTCTCGAGGTAGCCGCCGCGCTTGGTCTCCTGCGCACGGATTTGGCTGGGGTCGGGGTCTTCGCAGATAAAGGCGACATAGACCGCTTCCGAGTCGTAGCCGATGTAGGCGCGGGTGGGGAATGCGCCCCACTGCTGACGCGACGGCGACCAGAACCGCTCCACAAGGTACGCCTGCGCCCACTCATCGGGGTTGACTATGCCGTCGATGACGGGCGGGCGGCTCAGTTTTTGCGCGGGAAAACTGCGCGGCTCGACAGGCTGCGCAAGCAACGACGCACCGATGCACACGCTCAATAGTATGCTATAAATGCACGGTCGCATACGAACCTCCCCTGTGCAGAAGCGATTCGCGTAGGCGCGTGGGATTCCTGCCGCCTGCGAGTGGCAGGGAACGCCGATGTTAGGGTGAATCGTAGGCTGGTGTCTTACACCAATCGCACAACCGAAGTTCGTAAAAGAGGTAATTCCGACCCCCTCCTTGAGGTTCCCCCTGCGGGCAGGGGGAACCGAGTGGGCCTGCGGCGCGGTTCCCCTCGCGAAGCGGGGGGGAACCTGCAGGAGGGGGGTAATTGATAAACTCTGCCCGTGCAGTTGGTATTATTTTGTATGGCGCGCACATACCGTCTTCAAATAGGTCTACTTTGCGCGAGCGCGTTTCTTAGCGGGCTGGCGCATCCGCCGCTCGGCGCGTGGGGGCTGATTCTGTGTGCGCCCGCCGTGCTGTTTGGGCTGACGCTGGCGACCCGTGCGCGGGTGGGCTTCGCCTATGGCTGGCTGTGGTGCTTCGTGTATTACCTCACGCTGGGGCATCCGCTGCTGTACCTGATTCAGTTGCAGACGGGCAGCGTCGCGCTGAGCGTGGTAGGGTTATCGCTGGCGGCGGGGCTGAGCGCGCTGCTTGGGGGGCTGTTCGGCGTGTTGGCGTCGCAGATGGGGCGCACCCCGCTGGGGGTGCTGGGCGCAGCGGGCGCGTGGGCGCTGACACAGTACCTGCGCGGGCTGGGGCCGTTCGCGCTGGTGTGGGGGCACTTCAGCGTCGCGCTTGCGCCTGCGCCCATGCTGCTGCAGCCCGCGGAACTGGTCGGCGCGTGGGGCGTGGAGTTGCTGCTTGCGCTGTGGAACGGGCTGCTGGCGTATGGCGCGTGGCTGGCGGCGCAGCGGCGGTATCGCCCTGCGGTCGGCGTCGCGCTGGCGACCGTGCTGGGCGCGGGCGCGCTGCTGGCGTGGAGCGCGAACCGCTACGGCGCGTGGCAACTCGTCGATGCGCGTCTGGACGAGCGCACGCGCCTGATTGCGCTGGCGCAGCCGAATGTGAACCTCGCGCGCGCCTACACCCCCGACGAGTGGACACCCATTCGCGCACGCATCGCCGACCAAGTGCGCCGCGCCAGCGCACTTAGCCCCGACTGGCGCCGTACGCACAGACTGCCCCCGCGCCCCGACCTGATTGTGCTGCCCGAAGTGATTGAGCCGTACCCGATGCCCGACGCCCGCGACGCGCTGCGGTTCTGGCAATCGCTGGCGCGGGAGACGGGCGTCGCGCTGCTGGTGGGCGGCTATCGCGTCGCTGACCCCGACACGCGCCAAGCCGCCAACACGATGTTCCTGTTCCTGCCCGACGGCGAGTGGCGCTACCACGACAAGGTGCAACTTGTGCCGTTGGGCGAGCATGTGCCCTATCGCGAGTGGCTGTCGTTCCTGCGCATCTTCGGCGTGGTAGAGGGCGACCTGCGCGCGGGCGATACGCTGCAACCCCTGCAGGCGGGGGATATGCGTATCGGCGCGGTGATTTGCATGGAGTCCACCTACCCGTGGGTGGCGCGCGGGCTGGCAAACGCGGGCGCGACCCTGCTGGCAGTCGGTTCCAACGAATCGTGGTTCGGGCGCACGGCGGCGTTGGAGCAGCACTTGGCGTTCTGCGTGCTGCGGGCGATCGAGACGCGCCGCTGGGTCGCGCGGTGCGCCCCCGAAGGGATCACAGCGTTCGTTGCGCCAACAGGCGCGGTTCGCGCCCGCGCGCCCGCCTTCACTGAAGCCGTGCTGGACGCGCCCGTCCACCCGCGCACCCTGCAGACCCTGTATGTGCGCTGGGGCGATTGGGCAGTCGGGGTGGGCGTTGCCCTGATTGCGCTGGCAATCGCCGATAATCGCCGCCGAACCCCCTAAAGAATTTCCAGCCCGATGCCGATAATCCCCATGAACATGCGCCGCTGTGGTGTGGAAAGACTTGACTCCGATAACCTTAATCGGGTATCATATGGCTGAGGAGAGGATTAGAGGAGCCCCACACACCGCAGGCAAGGAAGCCAGCAGTGTCGCTTTGGTTTTGGGCGCAGCCCGAAACATCAACGGCGAGTTGGATTGAACCTGCTGGTTTTGCGAAGTTGCATCCGCGATTTGGTGCACTTTTGACGCGCCGCCTACGCTGACGCTTTCTCGCAGAAGGCGCATACCCGATCGGGAGGTGATTATGATGACATTAAGAAACGGTTTGCACAAGAGCCGACCGCAGGTCGCGTTCGTGAGTACCTATCCGCCCACGGAGTGCGGATTGGCGACCTTCACGCAGGATGTGCTTCAGGCGGTGGAACGGCACGGCTGGGACGGCGTAGTGGTCTCGGCAGACCATGAGACGCGCCTTGAGCATCCTGACCCCCGCGTGATGTATCAGTTGCGCCGCGAAGAGGAGGGCGACTACATCGAAGCCGCGCGCCTGCTGAACCGTTCCGAGGTGCGCGTGGTGAGCCTGCAGCACGAGTACGGCATCTTCGGCGGCGAGATGGGCGCGCATGTGTTGACTTTTCTGGGGCATCTGCGCGTGCCCGTGGTGACGACCCTACACACCGTCGTACCCCGCCCCAGCGAGCCGATGCGCGAGATTCTGCAGGCGATTGTGCGCGCCTCCGACGCGGTGGTGGTGATGGCGGGCACAGCGGTACGCCTGCTGGATACTGTCTACAACGCCCCGACGCGCCATGTGTATGTGATTCCGCACGGCGCGCCTGAGCCGCTGCCGATTACCCCGCAAGAGGCGAAAGCGCGAATCGGTATGAGCGGGCGCACGGTCATCAGCACCTTCGGGCTGGTCAGCCGCGGCAAGGGCATCGAGGATGTGATTCGCGCCCTGCCCGCCGTCGTGGAGCAGTTCCCGAACCTGGTCTACTTGGTGCTGGGTGAGACGCACCCCAAAGTGCGCGCGCACGAGGGCGAGGCGTATCGCGAGTTCCTGATGCAGGAAGCCCAGCGGCTGGGCGTGCAGGAGCATGTGATCTTCGAGAACCGCTACCTGACGCTGGACGACATTCGGCTGTACCTGCGGGCGACCGACATCTATATCACGCCGTACCTGAACCCCGACCAGATTACCAGCGGCACGCTGGCGTATGCGATTGCGGCAGGGTGCGTGGTCATCTCCACGCCGTATTTGTACGCACGGGAGGTACTGGCAGACGGCGGCGGGATGCTGGCGCAGTTCCAGAACCCGCAGTCGATTGCGGACGCGATGCTGCAGCTGCTGTCCGACCCTGTGCTGATGCGCTATCACAAGCTGGTCGCGCAGCGCAAGGCGGCGGGGCTGAGCTGGCACAGGGTCGGGCAAAGCTACGCCAGCCTGTTTGAGCGCGTCGGGCGCGATGTGGCGTTGCCCTACGGCGTCGTGCAGCCCGCCGTCGCCAGCTACTTGGAGAGCCAGCGCGCGGGCTGACCCCCGCCCAGCGGTATAATACCCCTGTAGGCGTCCGCCGCCGCGCGGATGCAGGAGAGGAAACGCTATGTGCGGCATCACAGGCTACATCGGTGCGCGCCCCGCGCTGGAGGTCGCGCTGGATACACTCAAACGGCTGGAGTATCGCGGCTACGACTCGGCAGGCGTCGCCTTCTGGGGCGGCGAGCAACTGCAGGTGATGAAGCGCGCGGGCAAAATCCAGCACCTGAGCGAGATGCTTAACGGCATAGAGGCGCACGGGCTGGCAGTCTCGCACACGCGCTGGGCAACACACGGCATCCCCAACGACCCGAACGCGCACCCCCATACCGACGAGCAAGGGCGCGTCGCCGTCGTGCATAACGGCATCATCGAGAACTACCTCGAACTGAAGCAGGAGCTGCTTGCACGCGGGCACCAGTTCCGTTCGGAAACCGACACCGAGGTGCTGGCGCACCTGATCGAGGAGCAACTCGCGCAGGGGCACGCGCCCGAAGAGGCGGTGCGCCGCGCCTTGCAGCCCGTGCGCGGCTCGTATGCCATCGCCGTGCTGCTTATGGACTACCCCGACCGCGTGGTGATTGCCCGCAACGACTCGCCGCTGGTGATTGGGCTGGGCGAAGGCGAAAACTTTATCGCCTCCGACATCCCCGCGCTGCTGCCCTACACACGGCGCGTGATTCTGCTCGAGAACGGTGATGTGGGCGTCGTGACGCGCGACGCCGTGCGCCTGATGCGCTTGGACGGCGCGCCCGTCGAGCGACCGCCCGTCGAAATCACATGGTCTGCTGAAGCTGCCGAAAAGGGCGGACACAAACACTTCATGATCAAAGAGATTCTGGAGCAGCCCGAAGCGGTGCGCGACACCCTGCGCGGCAGGCTCAAGCCCAACGGCGGCATCCAGTTCCCCGAACTGAAACTGGAAGTGGAGGACTGGCAGAAGTTTCGGCGCATTCTGATTGTGGCGTGCGGCACGGCGTATCACGCGGGGCTGATTGGCAAGCACGCGCTGGAACGCTGGCTGCGCCGACCTGTGGAGGTCTACTACTCGTCCGAGTTCCGCTACGGCGACCCGATTCTGCAGCCGAACACGCTGGCGGTGTTCATCAGCCAGTCGGGCGAGACGGCGGACACGCTTGCCGCGCTGCGCTTGTGCCGCGAGGCGGGCTACACTACGCTGGGCGTCGTGAATGTGGTCGGCAGCAGCATCGCCCGCGAGTGCGACCATGTCATCTACACCCAAGCGGGACCCGAAATCTCCGTCGCCTCCACAAAGGCGTACAGCACGCAGATCGCCGTGCTGTACCTGCTGGGGCTGTACCTGTCGGCGATTAACGGCACGCTGCCCATGCAGACCTACTCGGAGGGCGTCAAAGGGCTGATGCAGACGCCCTCGCTGATTGCCCGCAGCCTGGAGACCGAGCCGCAGGTGCGCCACATCGCCGAGCAACTCTACCGCACGCCGCTGGCGTTCTACTTGGGGCGTGGGGTGGACGCCTATGTCGCGATGGAGGGCGCACTCAAAATCAAGGAAATCGCCTATGTGCCCACCCAAGAGCCGCCCGCAGGCGAGATGAAGCACGGACCGCTTGCGCTGGTGGAGCCGGGCGTGATTGCCGTGTTCGTCGCCACGCAGGAGCGCACCCGCGAGAAACTACTGGGCAACCTGAAGGAGATCAAGGCGCGACAGGGCACGGTGTTCCTCGTGACCACCGAGGACGACTACCTGCTGCCCCAAGAGGCGGACTACACAGTGTTCGTGCCTAAGCCGCCACTGGAGGAACTCTCACCGCTGGTGAGCATCCCCGTGCTGCAACTGTTCGCCTACCATGTCGCCCGCCTGCGCGGGTGCGAAATCGACCAGCCGCGCAACCTCGCCAAGAGCGTGACGGTGGAGTAGCGGGTATCCTACAGGCAGGTGAGTGTATGCCAGCGGTAGCGATCCAGCGCGGGCTAACCGCCGAGGAGTTCTGGCAACAGTACGCGGGCAAGCCCTACGAACTCGTGCGCGGGGAGGTCAAAGAACGCATGCCTGCAGGGCTGATTCACGGGCTACTTGCGATGCGGCTGGGACGGCGAATCGACACGGTCGCGTCCGAGCGCAGGCGCGGGATTACCGTCGCTGCCGAGACGGGCTTTCGGTTGCGCACGGCGTTGGGCGAGTCGGTACGCGCCCCCGATGTGGCGTTCATCCGCACGGAACGCCTGCCCAGCCCGTTGCCGCAGTCCTTCGCCGACCTCGCGCCCGACCTCGTGGTCGAAATCGCCTCGCCCAACGACGCCTACACCGCCCTGCGCGACAAGGTAGACGAGTGGTTGCAGGCGGGGGTGCAGGTAGTGTGGGTGGTGGATCCGCAGCGGCGCACGGTGGAGGTGTTCCAGGCGAATGCGCCGATTCGCGTGCTGCGCGAGGGCGACACGCTCACGGGCGACCCCGTGCTGCCCGACTTCCAACTGCCCCTTAGCGAACTGTTCGCCGAGATTGGCGAGTAATCGCGGCTATAACGAGACCTCAATCGCCCGCAACGCCTGCGCCGTTGCTTCGGGCAGGGTGTCGTTGATGAACACCCCCGCGCCCGCCTCGGAGCCTGCCAGGTACTTCAACTTATCGCGCGTGCGATAGGGCGGGTAGAACTCGATGTGGAACTGCCAGTAGGGGTGCGCCTCGCCGTCCGTCGGGCGCGGGTGCTGCGCCATAATGTAGGGCATCGAGAACCCCCACAGGCGGTCGTAGCGTTGCAGGGTGTCCTTGAGAATCCGCGCCAGCCCCGCGAGTTCGTCGTCGGTCAAGTCCAGCAGGTCGCGGCGGGGCAGTTCGGGCACGAGGTAGACCTCATACGGATACCGCGCGAAAAACGGCACGAACGACACCCAGCCGTCCATCCGTTGCACGATGCGCCTGCCGTCCTGCACCTCATGCTGCAGAATCTCCAGCAGCAGGTTGCCGCCCGTCGCGGCATAGTGGCGGCGCATCGCGTCCAACTCGCGCTCCAGTTTCGGCGGCACGAACGGGTAGGCGTAAATCTGCCCGTGCGGGTGGCTCAGCGTCACGCCGATCTCGCGCCCCTTGTTCTCGAAGATGAACACATACTGCACCTCAGGGCGTGCGCCCAGTTCGGCGTAGCGGTCGCGCCAGACATAGATTAACTGCTCAATGCGCTCTAACGGTAGGTCGGCAAGCGTGGCGTGGTGGTCAGGGGTATACAGCACCACCTCGCACACGCCCTGCGCGGGCATCACGGGCGAGAACGGCGTCGGCGCAACCGCAGGCGCAGGCGGCTCGCGCACCAGCGACGGGAAGCGGTTCTCGAACACCGCAATCTCGTAGGTCGGCTCAGGCACTTCAGTCGGGTAGGCGTCGTCGCGCGTGGGGCACAGCGGGCAATATTCAGGCGGCGGGTGGAAAGTGCGCTCCTGACGGTGCGTCGCCGTGATGACCCACTCCTGCAGCAGCGGATGCCAGCGCAACTCGGACATGCGCGATTAGGATACCCCCTGCTGGGGTAGAATTGCGTTGTTATGAAAACCAGCGTTGCGCTGATAGCGTTCATAGGGATTGCTATCCTCGCGCTGTGGCAACTGTTCTGGCGCACGAACCCGCGCCTCCCGCAGGAGGGTCAATCAATGGAAGGCACAATCAACGCCCCCGACTTCCCCGAAGGCTTGCAGTGGCTCAACACCGACCGCCCGCTTAGCCTACGCGAACTGCGCGGCAAGGTCGTGCTGCTCGATTTCTGGACTTACTGCTGCATCAACTGCATGCACATCCTGCCTGACCTGAAACGGCTGGAACGCAAGTACGCCGACTCGCTGGTGGTCATCGGCGTCCACTCCGCCAAATTTTTCACGGAGCAGGAGACCGAGAACATCCGCCAAGCGATTCTGCGCTACGACATCGAACACCCCGTCGTGAACGACAATCAGATGATTGTGTGGCAGCAGTACGCGGTGCGGGCATGGCCAACGCTCGTGCTGATTGACCCCAGCGGCAAGATTGTCGGCTACCATTCGGGCGAGGGCATCTACGAGATTTTCGACCGCGCGATTGAGGGCGTGGTTCGCGCGGCGGAGGCGAAAGGCACGCTCAAGCGCGGCGCGCCCAACTTTCGGCTGGAGCGCGACAAAGAGCCGCGTACCGCCCTGCGCTTCCCTGGCAAGGTGCTGGCGGACGAGCGCACGAACCGACTGTTTATCGCCGACTCGAACCACCACCGTATCTTGGTCGTCTCGCTGAAGGACAACCGCGTGGAGATGGTCATCGGCGCGGGCACGCCAGGCTTGCGCGACGGCGCGTTCGAGGCGGCGCAGTTCAACAACCCGCAAGGGATGGCGTATGACCCCGACGCCGACGCGCTCTACATCGCCGACACGGACAACCACGCGATACGCAAGGCGGATTTGCGTAAGCGCACGGTGGAGACGCTCGCGGGCACGGGCGAGCAGAGCCGCGCCTATCCTCCGCGCGCGGGCAAGGGACGCGAGGTCGCGCTCAACTCGCCGTGGGACCTGGTGCTGCTCGGCGATACGCTCTACATCGCGATGGCAGGCTCGCACCAGCTCTGGCGGCTGAACCTGAAGACGCTGGAGGCGGAGCCACACGCGGGCACAGGGCGCGAGGCGTGCATCGACGGCAGCTTGCGCACCTGCGCGCTGGCGCAACCGTCGGGCATGGCGACCGACGGCAAGAAGCTCTACTTCGCCGACAGCGAGGTCAGCTGCATCCGCGCCGCCGATATTGACCCCAACGGCGCGCTGGAGACGCTTGTTGGGGGCGACCTGTTCGAGTTCGGCGATGTGGACGGCTTCGGGCGCGAGGCGCGCCTGCAGCACCCGCTCGGCGTGGTCTATGTGGACGGCATGCTCTATGTCGCCGACACCTACAACAACAAAATCAAGCGGTTAGACCCCCGCACGCGCAAGATTGAGACCGCGTTCGGCACGGGCGCGGCGGGCGCACGCGACGGCGACGCCCCCACCTTCGACGAGCCAGGCGGGATCACCTACGCGCACGGCAAGCTCTACATCGCCGATACGAACAACCACCTGATTCGCGTTGCCGACCTGAAGGCGCGCCGTGTGGAGACGCTCGTGCTGCGGGGTCTGGAGAGCGCGCCGCCGCCTGCGTTGCACCGCGAGCCGCCCAGCCGTCGGCTGGAGCCTGTCGCCGTCGGCGCAGACGCGCCCACACTCACGCTCACCCTGCGCCTGCCACAGGGACACAAACTGAACCCGAACGCGCAATCGCAGCTGCACCTCACAGCGGAGGGCGCGACCGTGCAGGGCAAGACGGAACTCGTCGCGCCCGTGCAGTCGCTGGAGACCACACTGCCCGTGCAGATGACCGCCGACCGCGCGACGCTCACCCTGCACCTGCTGGTCTACCACTGCCGTGAGGGGCAGGAAGGGCTGTGCTACCTGCACGAGGAGCGGCTCACCCTCCCGATTCAGCGCGGCGGCGCAGGGAAGGCAATCCCCGTGAGCGTCGAGGTGAAGTAATACCAATCGCGCGGTCAGAGTTTACCAATAGGGTATACTCCTGTGCGTGAGGTACACAGGAGTATACCTATTGGTAAACTCACAGTGGACTGGAAACACATCGCCGAAGAACTCTACGCACACTACAACAACACACCCAACACCCACATCGCCGACGCTTCCAAGCACTCGCCCTCCTCAGACGCGGCACACCAATCCGACAAGTCGCCCTCATCGTGGGCGTCGCGCAAATGTCCATCCACAAGTGGCTCACTTGGTATCGCACAGGTGGACTGGACGCACTCACCCGTCGCACACGCGGGGGCAACCGAATCCCCGTGCGCCCGCTGCTGACCCCCGACCAACAGGCGCGGCTTATGCAGCACGCCGCTACGCAGGGCTTTCGCACGCTCCG
>Ga0101941_1000634_pt1 | contig 49604 bp, 40 predicted proteins | sample DewCreD2012metaG_3_FD_75242 | JGI IMG/M metagenome (GOLD analysis project Ga0101941, IMG submission 75242) | Hot spring sediment bacterial and archeal communities from British Columbia, Canada, to study Microbial Dark Matter (Phase II) - Dewar... ... | reverse complement strand
GGATCAATCAGCACCCCCAGCCGCGCCCCGTTCGCCACATACACCCCCATCTTCTCCCGCAACTCCCCCACCCCCTGCGACGCCGACCGCACCTCAAACACCACATCCGGACAGAAAGGAACAAACCCCTCCCGCTCCTCCGGGCTCAACCTCTCCCACCGCTCCCGCGACACCCACGAAGCATCCGGAGAAAACAGCGAACCGTCCGGAAGCCGAAAACCCGTCGAGGAATCAAACACCACCCCCAGACCAGTGCGCTCGTTCCATCGTTCTAACTGGTAGGCCACCTTCAGGCTGCGCCGTCCGCTCTCTCCGCCCGTCGGGGTCACGATCAGCCTCCCGTCCGCGGTGCGCTCGAATTGATACCCCGGGTTCCGCTCCGACAGCTCCCGCAGCTCCTCATCCGTCACCCGATGCAACAGGTCCAGCCGGATCCCCATCCCCCACCTCCCCCGCATCCGGGATCTCTTGAGGATCATTATACGGGAGAATCGACGGGCGAGCGGCAAAACGACTCCCATCCTGCATGGATACGAGATCCACCGTGGGGGTTCCCGCTGGCCGTGTACCGCTCTGAAATCCCGGTGAGCAGGCTCTTCCTGGGCTACAATATCAGCAAAAGCTATGGGAATGCAATTCACCCGGTTCAAAGCAGCGGAGGTAAATCCCGGATGAGCGTACGCGTTCGCTTTGCCCCAAGCCCGACTGGGTTCCTGCACGTCGGAGGGGCTCGCACGGCGCTGTTCAACTGGCTCTTCGCCCGCCACCATGGCGGGCAGTTCATCCTGCGGATCGAGGACACGGATCGCAAGCGGCTCATCCCTGGCGCGCTGGAGGATATCTTGGACTCCCTCCGGTGGCTGGGCCTGGATTGGGATGAGGGGCCCGATGTCGGAGGGCCTTACGGTCCTTACATCCAATCCCAGCGGCTGGAGATCTACCAGGAACATGCCCATCGCCTGGTTGCAATGGGCCACGCTTACTACTGCTTCTGCTCCGAGGAGCGCCTGGAGCGGTTGCGCCGTGAGCAGGAGGCCCGCAAACAGCCTACCGGTTACGACCGGTTCTGCCGTTACAACGTCTCGCCCGAGGAAGCCCAGCGCCGTATCGCTGCCGGAGAGCCTTACGTGATCCGCCTGAAGGTCCCCATGGAAGGGACCACCACCTTTCACGACCTGGTGCACGGCGAGATCTCGGTGCAGAACCGGACGCAGGACGACTTTGTGCTGCTGAAATCGGACGGCTACCCGACCTATCATCTGGCGAACGTGGTGGACGATCACCTCATGCGCATCACCCATGTGATGCGGGCGGATGAGTGGATCCCCAGCACCCCGCGGCATATCCTGCTCTATCGGGCCTTCGGCTGGGAGCCTCCGCAGTTCGCCCATTTGCCCATCATCCTGAGCCCCACCGGCAAGGGGAAGATGAGCAAGCGGGTGCTGCAGGAGCAGGGGCGCTGGGAGACGGCGGTCTTCGTGCGGGATTTCCGGGAGGAAGGCTATCTGCCGGAGGCATTGGTGAATTTCCTGGCGCTGACCGGCTGGGCCTACGACGACAAGACCGAGCTGTTCACGATGGAGGAGCTGATCGAGAAGTTCGACATCTCCGGCATCAATCCCAAACCGGCGGCCTTCAACTACGAGAAGCTCGAGTGGATGAACGGCGTCTACATCCGCCGCCTGACGGTGGAGGCGCTGGCGGATCGCTTGCGTCCCTACCTGGAGGCCCTGGGCCTGCGCCCGGACCCGGAGACGCTCCACAGGGCGATCCCCCTGATTCAGGAGCGCATCAAGACCCTCCGGGAGGGAGCGGAGATGCTGGAGTTCCTCTGGCGAGAGGAAGTCTCGCCCGCGCTGGAGGATCTGGTGCCGAAGGGGAGCACCCCGGAGGAGGTCCGGACTTGGCTGGTGGAAGCCGCGCAGGCGCTGGAGCGCCTTCCGGAATTCACCCATGAGGCCATCGAGGCCGCGCTGCGCGGGCTGGCGGACCGCCTGGGGGTGAAGGCCGGCACGCTGTTTATGGCGGTCCGGGTGGCGGTGACCGGCCGGCGGGTCACCCCACCGCTCTTCGAGTCGATCGCCCTGCTGGGCCGCCCGCGGACGCTGGCTCGCCTGGAAGGGGCGATCCGCCTGCTGGAACGGGTTCCTTCGTCTTGACCGGGAGAAACGGGCAGGAGTTCGGTCGGCTGATCCAGCATACTGTATCGCACCAGAAAGAGGGGGGAGCCGTTGAAACCCCGTTCCTTCACCATACGCCTGTTCACGCTCGCCGGGACGCCGGTCCGGGTCCACTGGAGCCTGATCGCGTTGCTGACCATCGCTATGCTGGGCGCGGGCGTGCTGGGCGGATGGCGAGCAGCCCTCCGCCAGGGGCTCGGATGGGGTCTCTTGTTCGGCCTCGTGCTGTTGCATGAGATCGGCCATCTCATGGCCGCTCGCCTGCTCCGCATCCCTGTCTCCTCAATCCTCCTGTGGCCGCTGGGAGGGTTCACGGCGGTGCAATTGCCGGCCGGCCGCTTCGGCGCGGAGTTTGCCATCGCCCTGGCCGGCCCGGCGATGAACCTCCTGATCGCCATGGGCCTCAGCGCAATGGGCATGGGAGGGAGCGCCATCAGGAGCCCCGGGGAGCGCTGGAGCCTCGGGTCCACCCTATGGATGTTCAATCTCCTCCTGGGGGTTTTCAATTTGCTGCCGGTGTTTCCACTGGACGGCGGGCGGATTATGCGCAGCCTGCTGGCCATGGGGTTTGGGGAAGGACGAGGGACCCAGCTGGCGTTGCGAGTGGGCCAGGCCGGTGCGATGGGCATCGGCGGCCTGGCGGTCTGGCAGTTCATGCGTCAGGATCCCGGAGGGCTGGTGACGATGACCGTGGCGATGTGGCTATTCGGTCAGACGCTGCAGGAAGCGCGCCTGCTCCGCCGCCACGAGCATCTCCAGCGGATCCCGGTGGCCCCCTATCCGCAGCCGATCCTGATCGCTATCAACGATCGCGTTGCCCTTCCGGCAGCCCGTCGTTTGCTGGCCCACAGCGGACAGCCGCTCCTCCCGGTGGAATCCGCTGGTCGGTGGGCGGAGGGCCTCTTCCGGGATGCGGGAGGAATCCGACGGCGGACGCTGCGGATCGTGGATGGCGAGAGCTCCATCGCCGCCGCCTGGTCCTGCCTGGCCCGAAGCGAAGCGCCGGGCCTGCTGGTGCTTCGCAACGGCCGACCCATCGGCTGGCTTGCCCGGGAGCAGGTGGAATCTCTCCTTCAGGACAGCCCATAAGCGGGAGTTCTTCTTCGCTCCGCGATCCCTGGCCCCAGAGCGGGTGCAGGGAGTTCGGGAGAAGATAGACCCAGCACGATGAAGCGGATCCTCCGATGGGTTTACCGAGCGAAATATCGCCTCCTGGGCCGGCGGATGGGACAGCCGGAGGCCCCGCCGACCCTTGAGCGGGGCCTAGTGCTGATCCAGATCGATGGGCTCTCTTTCCTCCACTTGCAGCGTGCCCTGCAGGAGGGCCGCATGCCCTATCTGGCCCGCCAGATCCGCAAGGGGCGCTTTCAGGTCGCGCCGTGGTTCGCCGGTTTCCCCACCACAACCCCGGTGGTGACCGCCGCGCTGCTCTACGGCCAGCTGGATGCGATCCCGGGGTTCCGATGGTATGAGCGGATACGAAAGGAGCCGGTGGTGATGAAGCGCCCAGCGCACGTCCGTCGAGTCGCCGCGCGATTGCGGTCCGACGGGGGGGGCAGGTTGCTCCGGGGCGGAGCCTGCTATGCCAGCATGTTTGATGGAGGGGCGGAGCGCACCATTTTCACGCTGAGCACTATGGGCTTGCCCGGGCTGCTGAGCGGTGTGCAGGGGCTAGGCCTTTTCCTGATGGTGCTGCTGAACCCGGGGCGGATCTGGCGGATCCTCCGGATGGTGGCCCGGGACATCCTGGACGAATTGTGGTATGGGATCCGCTCCTGGGAGACCTGGTGGCGGTTCCTGCGGGACCCGACCGGGCTCTTTCGGACCGCGTTTCTGGCCCTGGGAAGCGCCCTGCTCCACGAGCTGTTGACCTTCAGCCTCAGTATGGATATCCATCGGGGGATCTCCCCCCTGTATGCGATTTACGTCCTGTATGATGAGGCCGCGCATCGCTACGGCCCGGACCATCCGGTGGCCTTCCGGGCCCTGCGCCGGCTGGACGCCTATCTGCGGGAGATCGATCGGATGGCCGGGTTCGCCCGGCGCCCCTACGATCTTTACATCTTCTCCGACCATGGCATGACCCCTTCGGAGCCCTTCGCCCGACGCTTCGGACGAAGCCTGGGAGATTTTGTCCAGGAGCATATGGTTCAACCGGTGACCCTGGATGAGACGGTGGAACCGGATGATCGGCGCTGGCGGTCGTGGCGATACCTGATGGTGGAGATGCGTGGCTTGGAGCGAACCCTCTCCCCTCGCGGCGCTCAGGTGGTCCGGGCGGCCCGGGCCTATGTGCAGCGACAGGCTCCACGCCCCCGCGAGGGAGAGGGCGGCCCCTCCGGGCGTCGGGCGGATGTGGTGGTTCGGGCCTCTGGACCCCTGGCCCATCTTTACATCACGGCCGCCTCGCACCCCCTGTCGTTGAGCGAGATCGCCGTTCAGTGGCCGCACCTGCTCGATGCCCTGATCGAGCATCCAGGGATCGGCCTGGTCATCGGGCGGGAGGGCGAAGACGTGTTTCTGATGGGCCGGCAGGGAGCGCAAGTCATCCGCGCCGATGGCCGGTCTTCGATCTACGGCCAGGATCCCTTAACGGATCCGGAGCGCATGGCACCGGAGGGACGCTGGCTGGATGGGGAACGGATCGTTCAGGAGCTGGCCCGCCTGGCGCGGTTGCCCGATAGCGGCGATCTCATCCTCCTGGGAGCCTGGGATGGCCAGACGGTGATCACCTTTGAGGATCAGCGCGGAACGCACGGGGGGCTGGGCGGGGCGCAGGAGATCGCCTTCCTGGTTTTCCCCTCGGATCGACCGCTGCGCCCCCAGCGATGGCGCGATGCTCGGGACTTTCACGCCTATCTGACCGAAACATATCAGAGGACGCCTGCGTCGCATTCTATGCCGGATTGAGGAGGAGATCGCATGAAAAGATCGGCGGTGATGCTTCTAACGTTCATTGCGGCGGCCTGCACGCCCGCTCCGGCGCTCACGCCGACCCTTTCGCCGCCGGCCCCTGCAACGCCAACCCCCGCGCTGGCGGCCCGCGTGAACGGTGCACCGATTTTCCTTCAGGAGTTCGAGAAGCGAGTGGCTGCATATGAACGCGAGTGGATCCGCAACGGCCTGGATCCCCAGTCCGGGGAGGGACGACAGCGCCTGGCCCAGCTTCCCCGCCAGATCCTGGAGGGGATGATCGAGGAGCTTCTGATCCAGCAGCATGCCGCGGCGCTGGGGATCACGGTATCCCCGGCGGAGGTTGAGGCCACCATGCGCCAGTTCATCGAGGAAAGCGGCGGGGTCGAATCGTTCCGCCAGCGGCTGGCCTCCATGGGGATGACCGAGGAGGAATTCCGGCGCAATCAGGAGACGGCCATCCTGGCTCAGAAAGTCTTCGAGCGCCTGACCGCCGATATCCCGGCGGCGGCCGAGCAGGTTCACGCCCGGCATATCCAGGTGGCCCGGGAGGACATCGCCCGTCAGCTGCTGGCCCGCCTGCAACATGGGGAAGATTTCATCGAGCTGGCTCGACAATATTCCGAGAACGAAGCCACCCGGGATCTGGGAGGCGACCTGGGGTGGTTCGCCCGAGGAACCCTGGCGATCCCGGAGCTGGAGGAGGCGGCCTTTTCCACTCCTCCGGGACAGGTTGTGCTGGTGAAAACCCCCCATGGCTATCACCTGCTCCTGGTGGTGGAGAAAGATCCCGCCCGGCCGCTCTCCGAAGACCAGAAGGATCTGCTCCGCCAGAGGCGGATCCGGGAACAGCTTCAGGCCTGGCGGGCCGAAGCGCAGGTGGAGATCTTTATCCCCCTTTCCCCTTGAGGGATCCCTCCGGTGGTCATTCCAGAGGATCGAGGGCATGCCGTTATCTGGCATGCCCTTTTCGTCCGGATCGGCGGAACCGGGAGGTGCGGATGGGAACGCTGTATGTGGTGGGCACGCCCATCGGCAACCTGGAGGATATCACCCTGCGCGCCCTGCGGGTGTTGCGCGAATGCGCCATCATCGCCGCGGAGGACACGCGCCGGACCCGCATCCTGCTGGAGCATTACGGGATCCATACCCCGATGATCAGCTATTTCGAACACAACGAGCCGGTGCGCATCCCCCAGATTCTAGAGGCCCTGACCCGGGGCGACGTGGCGCTGGTTTCGGAGGCCGGGATGCCCGGCCTTTCGGATCCGGGCTTTGCGCTGATCCGCGCCGCGCTGGATCGGGGCTTCCCGGTGGTGCCTGTCCCCGGACCCTCCGCCCCGGTGACGGCCCTGGTGGCCTCGGGGCTCCCAGCGGATCGCTTCGTTTTCCTCGGCTTTCTGCCGCGCAAGCCCGGAGAACGACGGCGGTTGCTCGCGGGAGTCGCGACCCTCCCCTGGACCCTGGTGGCCTTTGAGGCCCCTCACCGCCTCCGGGAATCCCTTCGGGATATCCTGGAGGTTCTGGGGGATCGCCCCATGGCGGCGGCCCGCGAGCTGACCAAGCTCCATGAGGAAATCCGCCGGGGCACCGTGCGGGAGATCCTGGAGCACTTCACCCGGGTGGAGCCCCGGGGGGAGTTCACCCTGGTCATCGCCGGAGCGCCCGAGGAGGTCCCGCAGTGGGAGGAAGAGGAGGTGCGAAGCCGCCTTCAGGAGCTGCTCGCCGCCGGAATGCCCCCGGCCCAGGCGGCCCGGGAGCTCGCGCGGGCTTCCGGATGGCCGCGCCCGGTGATCTATCGGATGGCCCTGGACCTTCGAGGGGAATCCCATCGATCCGACCTCTGACAAAACAGGGCAGAACCACCGGCCCGAGGGGCCATGGGGAAGAGAGAACCTGCTTTTTGAGGATCCCAGGCATATTGCGATGTCCCAACTGGCCCACCATGCCGCACCGGAACGGAGTTTTCTCCCATGGGGCCTTCGTCCTCCACATCGTGGCGGATGATCCGGCTATTGATGCTCTCGGAAATCCTCTGGGCACTGGGGGAGGGCCTCTTCTTCTATCTGATCCCCGTGTATATGCAGGAACTGGGGGCCACCCCGTCCGAGATCGGGATGGCCATGGGGATCGGGGAGCTGATCCTGACCGCGATCTACCTCCCGGTCGGCTGGGTGACAGACCGCCTCCCCCACAAGCCGCTGATGCTGGGCGGATGGCTCGCCGGGCTGATGGGGGTCCTGACGATGGCCGGGGCCGCCGACTGGCGCGCGTTCGTCCCGGGCTTGACGCTTTACCTGGTGTCGGGCTACTGTCTTCCCATTATCAACGCCTATGTCGCCCGCATGGCCGGCCCGATCCCGCTGGAGCGCGCCTTCCCGCTGCTGAGCGCCAGCTACGCGCTGGGCGGCGTTCTGACGCCCGCCCTGGGTGGGTGGATGGCCCAGCAATGGGGGATGCGCCGGGTGCTCCTGGTGAGCGCGGGGCTGTTTTCCCTCTCCACCCTCGCCGCCATACGCCTCCCGGCAGATCCTCCCCCTCAACGCCCCGGGCATCGAAGCCTGGTGGAGTTCCGGCGAGGGATCCCTTGGCCGTTCGGCCTGGCCCTGTTAACGCTCTTCACCGCCGGCCAGCTGGGGCTGGTCCTGCTGCCGAATTTTCTGCAACAGCGGGGAGCATGGACCCGGACCCATCTGGGCCTCTTCGCCTCGCTTCAAGCCCTCGGGGCCATTGTGCTGGGCCCCATGCTGGGCCGATGGGATGAAGGGCGCGCGCGGCCTATCGGATTGCTGAGCGCATGGGGGCTGGGCTGGATCGCCTTCGCACTGCTCCAGATCGGATTCCGGTATCTTCCGATCGTGAGCGGGGCGATGTTCCTTCTGGGAGGCATGTATGCGGGCTATTCCCTGGCCGCGGCCCGCATCCTGCGCCTGGCCTCCCAGGAGACCCGGGCCACGTCCTCCGCGCTGGTTCATACCGCTCGCAGCCTGGCCATGACGCTGGCGGCCCCACTGGCCGGGCTCCTGTTCACCCTGGAGCCCGCCTATCCGCTGCGAGCCGCCGGGCTGGCGATCCCCCTGGCGATGGGCGCCGTCTTCTGGACAGGGAAGCTGATCCCACGGGAGGAGGCTGTTTCGCCCGGACAGGCTTGGGAGGAAGGGGGGCCTCGCCTATAATACAGGCGCACGGGTTCCGCCGCTGGCCCTCCCTCGAAACCTCACCCGGAAGGAGGCGAACGTGAAGGAGCTCCTGGAGCGGGCACTGAACGCCGCGCAGCTGAAAGGCGCATCCTACGCGGATGTCCGCTTGGTCCACCGCATCGAGCAATCCCTGCTGGTCCGCAACGGCGTGGTCCAGGGCATCAGCCAGCTCGAAGACATGGGCTTCGGGGTCCGGGTGATCGCGGACGGCGCGTGGGGATTCGCCTCCAGCGCCCGGCTGACGCTGGAGGAAGCGGAGCGGATCGCCGAGCGGGCCGTTCAGATCGCGAAGGCCAGCGCCCTCTTCAAGAAGGAAGACGTGGATATCGGCCCTCCGGTCGTTCAGCGGGGGACCTATCGGACGCCGGTGCAGATCGATCCGTTCACCGTCCCCCCGGAGAAGAAGCTGGAGGTCCTGATGGCCGCCGACGCGGCGATGCGGGCGGTGAAGGGGATCGCTGCCACCGAGGCGGAGATGGTGTTCCTCCGCGAGCACAAGATCTTCGCCAGCACCGAGGGATCGTGGATTGAGCAGGAGATCATCGAGTCGGGCTGCGGCATCGAGGCCCTCGCCGTGGGGCCCGATGAGGTCCAGCACCGATCCTATCCGAACTCCGTGGGCCGTCATCAAATGACCCGGGGATGGGAGTTCATCGAGGAATGCGACCTGCCGGGCCACGCGCCGCGCATCGCGGAGGAAGCGGTCGCGTTGCTAAGCGCCGATCCATGCCCCGACACCGTGACCACAGTGATCCTGGGAGGCTCCCAGGTGGCCCTGCAGATCCATGAGTCATGCGGGCATCCCATCGAGCTGGATCGCGTGTTCGGGACGGAGGCGGCCTATGCCGGGACCTCCTTCCTGACCCCGGAGAAACTGGGGACCTTCCGCTACGGCTCGGAGGTGGTGAACATCACGGCGGATGCCACGCTGCCCGGGGGCCTGGGGACCTTCGGATGGGACGATGAGGGGGTTCCGGCCCAGCGCGTGGATATTGTGAAGGAGGGCCTTTTCGTCGGCTATATGACCTCCCGGGAGACCGCCCGACAGCTGTTAAAGCTGCTGGGCCCTTCCCCTTACGTGACCGGCCTCTCGAACGGAACCATGCGGGCCTCCGGATGGAACCGCATCCCCCTGATCCGCATGACGAACGTGAACCTTCTTCCGGGGACATGGCGCCTGGAGGATCTGATCGCAGACACCGAGGAAGGGATCTTCATGGACACCAACCGCTCCTGGAGCATTGATGATAAGCGATTGAATTTCCAGTTCGGCTGCGAGATCGCCTGGGAGATCAAAGGGGGGAAGCTGACTCGCATGCTGAAGAACCCGATTTACACCGGGATCACGCCGGAGTTCTGGCGCTCCTGCGATGCGGTATGCAACGCCGATCACTGGGTGATCTGGGGGACGCCGAACTGCGGCAAGGGGCAGCCTTCGCAGCTGGCGCACACCGGCCATGGGGCCGCCCCCGCCCGCTTTCGGAACGTGCGGGTGTTCAGCCGCAAGTAGAAAGCGACACGGCCGGTCCCCAGACGATGAGGATCCACAGGGAGGTGACAATGCTGGGCGAATCCCAGATCCGCGAGCTCCTGGAGAAAGCCTTAACGATCTCCCCGGCGGATGAGACGGAGATCGTCCTGGAAGCCCACGATAGCGCCCTGACCCGCTTCGCGAACAACACCATCCATCAGAACGTGGCGGAAGTGAACGCAGAGATCGCGGTCCGTGTGGTGGTGGGGAAACGGGTGGGCTCGGCGATCACCAATCGTCTGACAGAGGAAGCCCTCGGGCGGGCGATCGAGGAGGCGGTGGCCATCGCCCGGCTGCAGCCGGAGAACCCGGAGTTCCCGGGCCTTCCAGATCCGGCGCCCATTGAGCCGGTTCTCGCCTTCGATGAAGCGGTGGCGGGCGCCACGCCGGAATGGCGGGCGCGGGCCATCGGGCCCATCTGCCGGATGGCGGAATCCGTGGGAGCCAGCGCGGCGGGCGCGCTCTCCACCGGGATCTACGAGCTGGCGGTGGCGAACTCCCGGGGGGTGTTCGCCTACCACGTCGGCACCGAGGCCCATTTCACCACCGTCGTGATGTGCGATGACGGGTCCGGGTATGCCCATCGGGCCGCCTGGCGTCTGACCGATCTGCATGGGGAAGCCCTGGGCCGCTCCGCGATCGAAAAGGCCCTGCGAAGCCGGAACCCCCGCCCGGTGGAGCCGGGGGTGTATCCGGTGGTCCTGGAGCCCTACGCGGTGGATGATATCCTCTCCTGGCTGGGCTACGCAGGCGCCGGCGCGCTGGCCGTCCAGGAAGGCCGATCGTGGATGAATGATCGGATCGGCCGCCCGATCATGTCCCCCATGGTAACCATCTGGGATGACGGTCGGGATCCAACGGGGTTGCCGCTTCCGTTCGATTTTGAGGGCGTTCCCCGCCAGCGCGTGGTCATCGTGGAGAAGGGCGTCCCCCAGGGCCCGGTCTACGATACCATCACCGCCGCCCGGGAGGGGCGGCGTTCCACCGGTCACGCCCTCCCCCGCTCCCGCCCCCAGATGGCCAGCCTGGGGCCCATTCCCCTTCACCTGTTCATGGCCCCCGGGGAGGCGACGCTGGAGGAGATGATCCGCCAGGTGGATCGCGGCCTTTACATCACCCGGTTCTGGTATACCCGCCTGGTCCATCCGCGGGATTGCGTCCTGACCGGGATGACCCGGGATGGGGTGTTCTGGATCGAGAAAGGGGAGATCGCCTACCCGGTGCAGAACCTGCGATTCACCCAAGGCTACGTGCCGGCCCTGGCTCAAGTGCGGGCTGTGGGGAAGGAGCGCTGGGTGCTTTCTGAAGGGTTCGGGTTCACCTGCGTTCCAGCCCTCCTGCTGGAGGCGTTCACCTTCACCGGGGTGACCGAGATGCCCGGGGGTTAGCATGCCGTAGGGGCACGGCATGCCGTGTCTTTACCTTATATATGGAGGTTTCCGGTGAGCGAATCGACAGCGCGGCTGGCCGTGCATGGGCATTTCTATCAGCCCCCCCGGGAGGATCCGTGGACCGGGGAGGTCCCTCCGGAGCCCGGGGCGGAGCCGTATCACGATTTCAACGAGAAGATCACGGCGGAGTGCTACCGGCCGCTGGCTGAGCGCTGCCTCTTTGAGCGGATCAGCTTCAATATAGGGCCTACCCTGATCGCCTGGCTGGCCCGACATGATCCGGAGACCTATCGGAGGATCCTGGAGGCGGATCGGGCGAACGTGGCCCGCGGCGTGGGGAACGCCATCGCCCAATCGGCCCATCACACGATCCTCCCCCTCGCCCGACGCCGCGATCGGATCACCCAGGTCTACTGGGGGATTCAATCCTTCCAGCATCGCTTCGGCCGGCATCCCCGGGGGATGTGGCTGCCGGAGATGGCCGTGGATCTTACCACCCTGGAGGTGTTGGCCGAGGCCGGCCTGACGTTTACCATCCTTTCCTCCGAGCAGGTGCGAGGGGAACTCACTCGGGGCGCCGGGCCGTATCGGGTCCGCCTGGAGGCCAACGCGTATTTCACGGTCTTCGTCCGGGATCGCGATCTTTCGAATCAGGTCTCCTTCGCGATGCCCTCGCTGGGGCCAGCGGATCGCTGGGCCCAGGAGGTCCTGCGAGGCCGGCGCGATCTGACGCTGCTGGCGATGGATGGGGAGACCTTCGGCCATCATCACCGGGAAGGGGTGGGCTTCCTGGAGCGCCTGCTCCACCCGCAGGCCGCTGCCTATGAAGTCGTAACCCTTACCGAGCATCTGCGGGCGCATCCGCCGGTGGAGGAAATCGAGGTGATCCAGAACACGGCTTGGAGCTGTTCCCACGGCCTGGCCCGCTGGAGCACGGGATGCGCCTGCACCCCCGGGGATTCGCGGTGGAAAGCGATCCTGCGGGCGGCGATGGATCTGCTTTCGGAGGAGATCGACGCCGCCTATCTGGACCTGGCCCACGGGCGCGTCGGGAATCCGTGGCGGCTGCGGGACGAGTATATCCATGTGGTCCTGGGGGTGATGGACGCCGGCTCGCTCCTGCGGGAATTCGCCGATCGTCCCTTTTCCACCGAGGTCGAGCAGCGCCTGCTGCGGGCCCTTCAGGCCCAGGTCCACCGCCAGCGCATGTTTGCCAGCTGCGGCTGGTTCTATGCAGATCTGGACAGCTTGGAGCCCCGCCTGGTGATCCGCCAAGCGGCACGGGCCATCGAGCTGATCCATGAAGCGACAGGGGTCGATCTGAGCGAGGGATTCCGCCGGGCCCTGGCGCTGGCCCGAAGCGGGCGCACCGGCAAAACCGGCGCCCAGATCTTCGATGAGATCTGGAACAGCCGGCCTTCGGGGCTCCAGAGCGAAAGCCCCCCGTCGAGGCTCTCCCTCTGACACAAAGAGGCTCTCCCTCTGACACAAAGGCGAGGGATGAAGCCTCCCACTTCCTTGTCCGCCCCGTCCAGGAGAAGGCCCGCCCCTCCGGCTCAGAGATCGGGGGGCCGATCCATGTCCGAGGCGATCTTCAGATCCAGAATCGGGGAGCCATCCAGCGCGTCCAGCCCCCGCACGCGCACAACAGGGCCTTCGATGGCCACCACCCGCACCCCCGTGAGCCCGATGGGATTGGGTCGATACGGGGAACGGGTGGCGAAAACCCCTTTCACAGGCTGGGTGGGATCGCCCCGGGGATGCACTTTCAGGCGGATCTCCTTCACCCGGTCCAGAACGTAAATGACCATCAGCCCATCGCCCGGCTGCAAACCCTCCAGACCCTCCACGAACGCCGGATCCAGGACCAGTTCGCTCTCCTCCTGGCGCATCACATCCGCTTCCGTCCACTCCGAGAAGCGGTTCCGAACATAACCAATGGCCCGGAACACCCATTCTTTCTGGCCCATGACCGCTCCCTATCGCACTGTGGACGAATCGGGTAAGGGAGGCTTTCACGGGGCGCCGATTGGAAATCGGCCTCACAAGAGGCTCCGCGCCTCGTGAGGCCTTCGTCAACGTGAGGTGTCTTTTGGACGACGCAGGCCGGCCATCGGTCAAAGGCCCTTGAGGTCGAATTCATTCGACATCCCTTCACACCCCGCGTCGACGCCCGCTTCGATCGTTGCATCTTGAATCATGGAATCGGGTCATAGGCTCCCACCGGTGGACGACACAGAGGCCCAGGTAAGCTGTAAGCCAAAAAAGAGGCTGGACCGATGGCCCACGGCCGCCGATCCAGCCCCGTGGAAGTTTTTGCTCCCCAGGGGAGTGGAGTAAGCGCCGAAGGCGTCTCCTCAACTCCCGGAGCTCCTCCTTCACTGTCCCGATCCGGAAGCCGGAGCTCCCGCGAGCTCCGGCACCTCCCGCTTGCTCTGCCAGACCACCCAGAGGAGCACCGCCAGGAGCACTCCCACCGCGGCACCGATAGCCAGCAACGTCCCGATGGTGAGAACCCCCCGGAACTGAACGATGATCGGCGCGGCCAGCACGGAGACCAGATTCACCGCCTTGATCATCGGGTTGATGGCCGGGCCGGCGGTGTCCTTCAGTGGATCCCCGACGGTGTCGCCGACCACGCTGGCCTTGTGGCGCTCACTGCCCTTGCCCAGATTGCGAGCTGGATCCCGCGGCTCGTTCTCCACGCGCTTCTTGGCGTTATCCCAGGCCGCCCCGGCGTTGGCCATGAAGACCGCCAGCAGCTGTCCCACCAGGATGGACCCCGCCAGGAAGGCGCCCAGGGCCTCCACCTGGAGCACCAGGCCCACCACCAGCGGGGTAGCCACCGAGAGCAGCGCCAGGGAGAGGAGCTCCTTCTGGGCGGCCAGGGTGCAGATCGAAACCACCCGGGCGTAGTCGGGTTTCACCGTTCCCTCCAGGACCCCCGGGATGCGGAACTGACGTCGCACCTCCTCCACGATCAGAGTGGCCGCGCGGCTTACAGCCCGGATAGCGAAGGAGGAGAAGAGCCACGGCAGCGCCCCGCCCAACAGCAGGCCCACGAACACCAGCGGATGGTCGATCCGGATCCCGACATCCTGCAGGGTGGGCTTCTGCCCAAGCTGGGCCTGGACCTTGCTGACATCCGTGAGGTAAGAGCCGAAAAGAGCCACGGCGGCGATCACCGCGGTGGCAATGGCCAGGCCCTTGGTGGTGGCCTTCGTGGTGTTGCCCACCGCATCCAGGTCCGCCAGCACCTCTTGGGCGCTCTCCTCCAGCCCGGCCATCTCCGCGATCCCGCCGGCGTTGTCGGTCACCGGGCCGTAGGAATCCATCCCCACCACGTTGCCGGTGAGCATCAGCAGCCCAATTCCGGTAAGGGAGACCCCGTAGAGCACATAGACCGGCGGCAGGCCCCAGTAGATCAGGGTGGAGGCGGCGATGGTGAGGGCGATGACCACAATCGCCCACACCGTGGATTCATAGCCCACGGCCAGGCCGCTAAGGATCGTGGTGGCCGGGCCGGCGCGGGTGGCCTTCTCGATCTCACCCACTGGAGCCCGCTCGGTGCTGGTGAAGTAATCCGTCAGCCGCTCAATGACAATGGAGAGAATCAGCCCCACCGTCGTTGAAGCCACCACCCGCCAGTCCTTCGCGTAGAGCAGGCCGATCGTTCCGAAGCCCAGGAAGGAGAGAACGGCTCCAACGAAGAAGCCCCGGCTGATGGCCCGCAGCGCGTCCCCCCGGCGGCCGGCCACGCCCCCCACCGCGTATGTGCTGAGGATCGAGGCGATCACCCCCACCGCCCGGGCTAGCAGCGGAAAGATGATCCACACCATCGAGTGGTTCGGGTCGACCGCGCGGACGGCCAGGCCGAGGATCATCGCCGAGACCATAGTGACCTCATAGGACTCGAAGATGTCCGCGGCCATCCCGGCGCAATCGCCGACGTTGTCGCCCACCAGATCGGCCACCACCGCCGCATTGCGGGGGTCATCCTCCGGGACGTCCATTTCCACCTTGCCAACCAGGTCCGCCCCCACGTCCGCGGCTTTGGTGTAGATGCCGCCGCCCACCCGCATGAACAGGGCCAGCAGCGTCCCGCCGAATCCAAAGCCGAGGAGGGCATCCGGCGCGGCGATCCCGAAAATCAGAAAGATGATGGAACCGCCCAGCAACCCCAGGCCATTGGTCAGCATCCCGGTGATGGTGCCGGCCCGATAGGCCAGGCGCAGGGCCGCCTCATACCCGCGGGTCCGCGCGGCCTCGGCCACCCGGATGTTCCCCTGGACAGCCATCCGCATCCCCAGCTGCCCGACCGCGAGGGAGAACCCGGCGCCCAGCAGGAAAGCGACCGCGCGGCCCAGTCCCATCACCAGCCGCAAGGTGTTCTCATCCAGCTGGGGGAAGACCTCCCGCGCTTCCGGTGAAGGGGGGACGATGTAAACGCTGAGGAAGAGCAACACGCTCAGGAGGCCCATGAACGGCAGGATGCTCATCAGCTGCCGGCGCAGATAGGCCTCGGCCCCCTCTCGGATGGCCTCCCAGACCTCCTGCATCTTCGGCGTGCCCTTCGGGTGGCGCATGACCTCCGTCCGGAGGATCCAGGCGAAGATCAGGCTCACCACGGCCACCCCAAGCACGGCCAGCACCGCATAGAACTCAAACGGTGTGAGCCCATGCCAGGTCATCCGCGCACCTCCCTAAGGGTTTCGATTAGCGGGGGAATGTGAGGAAAGACGCAAACCCATTCTACAAACTTTAAAAGGAAGGGTCAAGGGGAAGGGGAACCGAAAGGAGGCCACCGTCCAGCGGATCTTCACAGGGGGCCAGGCGCTCCTCCCCACGGACCGGTCCACGCGGGTAGAGCAGCCCCTGGCCCCCCTTATGCGGAGGGAGAAGCAGCCCACGCGCTTTCGGCAGCTTCTTTCTCCCCCAGGTTCACGATGAGCACGTTGGCCCGCACGCGGTGGCGCACGCCCTCGATGGTCGTGCCATGGACCACGTCGGCCAGTCCGGCGTGGCCGTGGCTCCCCATGATGAGCAGGTCCGCAGCCGTCTCGTTCACCAGACGAGCGATTTCCGGCACCGGGTGCCCCATGCCCAGGAGGCATGTGACCTCAAACCCCTGCTCCCGCAGCAACCGGGCATACCCCTGCAGCCGCGCCTCGTCGCGCGCCACCTCGGAATCCGCAGCCTGAGGGCCCACGGCCCGCGCGGCCGGGCTTTCCACCACGTGGATCAGGTAGACGTGCGGCCGGCTTCCCCCGGCCACCCGGACCACCTCGCGCAACAAGCGCTCCTCCCCGCCACCGAAGTCCAGCGCCACCACGATGCGGCGGTATGGGGTCGGCGGCGTCACCTGCGATGGCACCGGTGCTTCGCGGTGGACGGGCGTCCACGATGACACCCCCGCGCGGCCCAGGTAGGGGTCCAGCCATGGGCGCACGGTGATGTATACGAGGAGCGCCGCCAGCGCCGCGGCGGCTGGAAAGACCAAAGCCCGGACCCACCACGCTTCCGGGCCGGCTGCGGCCATCCAGGCGCTGACCTCGTCCACCAGCAGCCTGACGTTCAGTGCCACGATCACGCCGGCCACAGTCCAGGCAACCCCCTGCATCCGCCTTCCGAGGGCAAACTCCCCCATCCGCTCCCGGTCCGAGACCATGTGGATGAGGGGAATCACCGCGAAGGGCAGTTGCAGGGAGAGGATCACCTGGCTGAGGACCAGGAGATCGCTGGTGGCGTGTTCCCCGAAGAGGGAGATGGCGATAAGCGCGGGCGTGATGGCCAGCAGGCGGGTGATGAGCCGGCGCAGCCATGGGCGGATGCGCAGGTTGAGATATCCTTCCATGACCACCTGGCCGGCCAGCGTGCCCGTGATCGTTGAGCTTTGCCCTGAGGCCAGGAGCCCGATGCCGAAGGCCAGCGGTGCCAGCGTCGTGCCCAGGAGCGGTTCCAGCAGGCGATAGGCCTCCTGGATTTCCGCCACTTCGCGCAGCCCGTTTCGGTAGAACACAGCCGCGGCCATGACCAGAATGGCTGAGTTCACGAAGAAGGCCAGGCTCAGCGCCACCGCCGAATCGATCGTGTTCCAGCGGATGGCATCCCGCAGGGACGCCTTATCGCGCTTCACCCGCCGCGTCTGGACCAGCGCCGAGTGCAGATACAGGTTGTGGGGCATGACCGTGGCGCCCAACATTCCGATGGCAATGTAGAGCGCGGTTGTATCGGGAATGGAAGGCACAAAGCCCGAGGCGATGTCCGGCCAATCGGGCCGGGCCAGGAAGATCTCCACCAGCAGTGCCAAACCGATGGTCCCTACCAGCGATGCGACAACTGCCTCCAGCTTACGGATTCCATAGTGGGACAAGAACAAGAGGAGCAGCGTGTCGAAGGCCGTGATGAGAACCCCATACAGGAGGGGGATGCCGAACAGGAGCTGCAGGGCAATGGCTGACCCCAGCACTTCGGCCAGGTCCGTCGCAGTGATGGCGATCTCCGCCAGGATATACAGCGGGATGTTCACCAGGGGTGGATACTCCTCCCGGCAGGCCTGGGCCAGGTCCCGCCGGCTGACAATGCCTAAGCGGGCGGCCAGGCTCTGGAGAAGCACCGCCATCAGGTTGGACATGAGCAAGACCCAGATGAGGGCGTAGTTGTAGCGGCTCCCTGCGGCCAGGTCAGTGGCCCAGTTCCCCGGGTCCATGTACCCCACGGCCACCATGATCGCCGGGCCGGCCACGGCAAACCAGCGGCGCCACCAGCGGACATCCTGGAGGAGATCCACGCTTTCGTGCACCTCTTCCAGGGACACATGGGCCTTGCGCATGATCGCCTCCCGGTTTCCCGGCCTCGCCTGGACCGGTCATATCAGCGTATATTCGGAAGATCACCCGCTCAAAGCAGAGTTGTGTTTCTCCCCCATAAATTTAGTCGGACCTAAAAATGATGTCAAATCGCTGACGGGTTCTCCTTACCCTCTCAGCGATCGGGGCGCTGGCCGTGCTTCTCTTTGAGCACCAGGGGGACGCAAGCCGGATGGCTCTCGCGATTTCTCCTTCGAGGTCAGATCCCTGGTTGCGTTAAAATGAGGCTGTGTAGATCACGCATCGATTCGAAGCCTGAGGGGAGGGAAGGAGATGTCGAGTGTGCACGGGGGGCGGCTGGTGGCCAAGGCCCTGAAGGCCGCAGGGGTGGAGGTGGTTTTCACTCTGTGCGGCGGCCATATTCTGCCCATCTACGACGGATGCCTCGACGAGGGGATCCGCATCATCGACGTCCGCCACGAGCAGGCCGCCGTCCACGCCGCCGATGCATGGGCCCGCCTGACCGGCCGGCCGGGGGTCGCCGTGGTGACCGCGGGCCCCGGAGTCACCGACAGCGTCACCGGGGTGGCCAACGCCTTCCGGGCCAACAGCCCGGTGCTGGTCATCGGCGGCCAGGGGCCCTTCGCCCAGCTCGGCCGGGGCTCCCTGCAGGAGATGGATCACCTGGCGGTGATGCGGCCGATCACCAAGTGGGCGGGGGCTGTCTATGAGACCGAACGGATCCCGGAGTTCATGGAGATCGCCCTTCGCCATGCGGTAAGCGGCCGCCCCGGCCCCGTCTTCCTGGAGATCCCCCTGGATGTCCTCTTCCGGTTCGCGGATGAGCGCCACGTGGCCTTTCCCCGCTTCGAGCGGAACGTGCCGCGGCCCGGCCCAACGAAGCCGGCGCTGGAGCACGCGGCGGCGATGCTCTCCGAAGCGGAACGCCCCGTGGTGATGGCGGGGAGCGGGATCCGCTGGTGCAACGCCTATGGTGCCCTCGCCCGATTCGTGGAGACGCTGGATCTTCCCTTGTTTACGAATGGAATGGCCCGAGGAACTCTCCCCCCGGATTCGCCGCAGTTTTTCCAGCATGCCCGGCGCAAGGCTTTCGCTCAGACGGACCTCCTCATCCTGGTCGGTGGAGAATTCGACTTCCGGCTGAAATTCGGGCAGGAGATCGCTTCAACGGCGCGGATCATCCACGTGGATCTGGAGCCCACGGTGATCGGGCACAACCGGCCGGTGGATCTGGGGCTGGTGGGGGATATCGGGATCATCCTGGAGGAGTGGCGGCAGGCCATGCAGGCCCGCCATCCGGGCCGGCGGTGGACGGCGTGGCGGGAGGCGCTGCGGGCGATCGAGGAGACCGAGGCGGCCTTCTGGGCCCAGGGGAAGGACGCCGCGGATATCCCCATCCATCCGCTGCGATTATGCCATGAGCTGGCCCGCTTCATCGATGACCGAACCATCGTCATCGGCGATGGGGGAGATATCGTGGCGGCCGCTTCCCGTATCCTCCCGGTTTACCGGCCGGAGAACTGGATGGATCCCGGGCCTTTCGGATGTCTGGGGATCGGGGTGCCCTTCGCGATCGCGGCTCAGCTGGCTTATCCGGATCGGCGGGTGCTGGTGCTCTTCGGCGATGGGGCCTTCGGGTTCAATGGTTTTGAATTCGACACAGCCGTGCGCTTTCGACTTCCTATTATGAGCGTGGTGGCCAACGATGCGGCGTGGAGCCAGATCCGCCGACCCCAGATTGAAATGGTAGGGGAAGCTCGCGCGGTGGCGACCGCCCTGGCTCCCACCCGCTATGATCGGATCGTGGAGGCCTTCGGAGGTTACGGCGAGCTGGTGGAACGCCCGGAGGACATCCAGCCCGCTCTAACACGGATGGCCGCAGCGGGGCGACCGGCCTGCCTGAACGTCCGCACCCAGCCGCTGCCGCCCGGCATCCTGTCGGCGCGGTATTTTTAGTCTAAGGGGAGCTATCTGCCTCACCTTCCCCTCTTTCTCATCGTGGAGAGAGCGCGATGCGGGTGCTTCTCACCGGTGGAACGGGGATGCTGGGGCGAGCCCTTCGGGAAATCTGGAGCTCGCAACATGAAGTGCTCGCGCCATCCCATGCGGAGCTGGATCTCGCCCGGCCGCCCCAGATTTTCGAAGCGGTCCGTCAGCTTCATCCGCAGGTCATCCTCCACGCCGCCGCGATTGCGGATGTGGACCGTTGCGAGTCGGATCCGGATCTCGCGTTCCGGGTGAACACGGTGGGCACCGCCTGTCTGGCCGCAGCCGCTCATGAAATCGGGGCCACCCTCATCTTCATCAGCACGGACTATGTGTTCGACGGCACGAAGGGAACTCCTTACACCGAGTTCGACGCTCCCAACCCGATCAATATCTACGGGCGGAGCAAATGGATGGCCGAGGAGGCCGTGCGAACCCTCTGCCCACGGCATTTCATCGTGCGGACGGCGTGGCTCTTCGCCCCATGGGGCCGTCATTTCGTGACCCAAACCGTGGAACGCATCCAGCGCGGGGAACCCGTGGGGGGGATCGCTCAGACCAGCTCCCCCACTTCGGTGCTGGATCTCGCCCGGGGTCTTCTACGCCTTCTGGAATATCCCGCCTATGGGGTCTATCACATGGTAAATCACGGCGCGGCCTCTCGATACGAGATGGCCCGGGTGATCCTGTCGATGCTGGGGCGGAACCCAGAGGAGGCCATCCGGCTGTCCGCGGTGTCCGGCCGGCGCGCCCCACGGCCGGACCGGACACCGCTGCGGAACTACGTGCTGGAGCTGCAGGGCCGCGATCCCATGCGGCCATGGACGGAGGCCCTGGCGGAATGCCTGGAACGGATGGGGCTGTCTATCGTCCCTTAGGATTCGGGGTTTACGCGCCTTCGCCAGCCTCCTCCAGCTCCAGCTCCTCGAGGGAAACCATCGCCTCGCACTTCAGACAGTGGGCGTTCTCCCGATCGTCCTGCACCAGGACGCCGCCGCAGTGCGGGCAGCGCACGGTCAATGGCCGCTTCCAGGTGGTGAAGTTGCACGCGGGCCAGTTGCTGCATCCATAGAAGGTGCGGCCCCGCCGGGTCTTCTTTTCCAGAAGCTCTCCGCCACACTGCGGGCATGGGATGCCCAGCTTGTGGTAGAAGGGCCGGGTGTAACGGCACTCCGGGAAGCGCGTGCAGCCCACGAACTTCCCGAAGCGGCCGTAGCGGATCTGCAGCGGCGCGCCGCACTCGGGGCACTGTTCGTCCAGAAGCTCGTGATCCAGGGAGATCTTCTGGATCCCGGCCAGAGCAGCCTGGAGCCGCTGCTCGAAGGGTCCATAGAACGCTCGCAGCACCTCCACCCAGTCCACTTCACCGGCGGCGATGCGATCCAGATCCTCCTCCATCCGGGCCGTGAAGTTCACATCCATGATGTCCGGGAAATGCTGGACCAGGAGGTCGGTCACCGTGATCCCCAGCGGGGTGGGCACCAGACGTTTATCCACCCGTTCCACATACCCTCGCTGGAAGAGGGTGGAGATGATCGGGGCATATGTGCTGGGCCGGCCGATGCCGTATTCCTCCAGCGCTTTGATCAGCGAGGCTTCGGTGTAGCGCGGCGGCGGCTGGGTGAAATGCTGTTCGGGCAGCACCTGCCAGAGCCGCAACCGCTCGTTGGGCTCCAGCGGCGGCAGAAGCCCGCCGCCCTCCTCTTCCTCCTCAGGCCGGACATCTTCCTCACGGGCCTCCTCGTAAACCACCAGGAAGCCCGGGAAGCGGATCGCGGAACCGGTGGCCCGGAAGAGATAGCGGGGGCTCTCCAGGGCTTCCGCGGGGATCTCCCCGTTAGCGATCAGTGAGCGGGGCACCGCCACGATCTCCACCGTCATGGTGTCCAGGATGGCGGGAGCCATCTGGCTGGCCACGAACCGCTTCCAGATCAGCTCGTAAAGGCGATACTGATCGCGATCCAGATAGGGTTTCACGGATTCCGGCGTCCGGAACACCGAAGTAGGACGGATGGCCTCATGGGCCTCCTGGGCGATCCGGGCTCGGGTCTTGTAGACCGGAGGCTCGGGAGGGAGCAGCTGCTCCCCATAGGTCTGGGCGATGAAACGGCGGGCCTCCTCCTGAGCGAGAGGGGAGATGTTCGTGGAGTCCGTGCGCATATAGGTGATGAGGCCGACGGAACCCTCCTCGCCCAGCGGCAGGCCCTCGTAAAGCTGCTGGGCGACGGCCATCGTGCGCCGGGCCGTGAAGCCCAGGCGTCGGGAGGCCTCCTGCTGCATCGTGCTGGTGGTGAACGGGGCAGCCGGCCGCCGCCGGCGCTCGCCCTTCTTGACGCTGACCACCCCATAGAGAGCATCCCTCAGCTCCTCCACCAGCGGGCGCACCTGCTCCTCGTTATGGAGCTCAGGCTCGGCCCCCCGATAGCGAACCAGACGGGCGCGGAAGGTCCGATCCTCATCGAGTTTGGAGAGCTCCACGGCGATGGTCCAGTATTCCTCCGGGACGAAGGCCTGGATCTCCCGCTCCCGCTCGACGATGAGCCGCAGGGCCACCGACTGCACCCGGCCGGCGGAAAGGCGCCCGCGCACTTTCTCCCAGAGCAGCGGGCTCAGCTTGTAGCCCACCAGGCGATCCAGGATGCGCCGGGCCTGCTGGGCGTTCACCAGTTGCATATCGATGCCCCGGGGATGGGCGAAGGCCTCTTTGATCGCCGGCTCCGTGATCTCGTGGAAGACCACCCGGCGCAGCTTCGAGGCCGGGATGTTCGCCACCTCGGTCAGATGCCAAGCGATGGCTTCCCCCTCGCGATCCGGGTCGGTGGCCAGATAGACTTCCGCCGCCTCCTTCACGGCCTCCCGCAGCTCCCGGACCACCGCCTGCTTCTCTTTCGGCACCCGATAAGTGGGCTTGAAGTCGTTCTCGATGTCCACCGCCAGCTGGGATTTCAGCAGGTCCCGCACGTGTCCGATGGACGCCTTCACCACGAAACCCCGGCCCAGGATGCGGCCTACCGTGCGGGCCTTGGCAGGGGATTCCACAATGACCAGCCGTGTGCCTTTCTCCGACATTTTCTTCCCTCCAGACCTCATCCCTGCAGGTAAAGGGAATAGGGGCCGTTTATCCGGACGGAACGCTACAGATATTCCTGCCGTCCCTCCCGCTTCAGGGTTTCCACCAGCAGACGGACATCCTGGGCGCGCTCACGATGGCAGACCAGGAGGACATCTTCAGTGTCCACGATGATGAGATCCTGGATCCCCACGGTGGCCACCAGCCGGCCATTCCCGAAGATCAACGAACCGGAGGTGTCCAGACCCAGGTGTTCTGTCCCCAGGACCACGTTGCTCTGGTCATCTGCGGCCAGGATATCCAGCAGCGCCGCCCAGCTGCCGATATCGTTCCATCCGAACTCCGCCGGGATCACGGCAACCTCCTGCGCCTTCTCCATCACCCCGTAGTCAATGCTGGTGTTCGGCATCTCCGGCCATATCCGGCGCAGGGCCGCCGCCTCCTCGGGGGTCCCGAGGGCCGCCTCCAGCGCCTTGAGCCCGGCGGCGAGCTCCGGCATGTTTCGTTCGATCTCCTCCAGGATGCGATCCGCCCGCCAGATGAACATACCGCTGTTCCAGGAATGGCGACCGTCGGCCACAAAGCGCTCGGCGGTCGCCAGGTCCGGCTTCTCCCGGAAGGCCAGGACGCGGTAGGCCATGAAGCCGCCGAAGCGGCCCAGGGGCTCCCCGCGCTCGATATAGCCGAAGCCCGTGGCGGGGTAAGTGGGGCGGATGCCCAGGGTGACCAGGAACCCTCTCTCCGCCACCTGGAAGGCAGCGCGGAGCACGGCCCGGAAGCGGGCTTCATCCCGGATGTAATGATCGGCGGGCAGGACGGCCATGAGGGCATGCGGCGCTCGCCGGCGAAGGTGCAGGGCAGCGAGGCCGATGGCGGGCGCCGTGTTGCGCCCCACCGGCTCCACCAGGAAGTTCTCCTGGGGGATCTCCGGAGCCTGGTGGATCAACTCCTCCGCGTGCTCCTGGCCGGTGACGACCAGGATCTGCTCCGGTCGGAACATCGGAAGCAGGCGATCCACCGTCAGCTGAAACATGGTCCGCTCCCCCAGCAGCCGGAGCATCTGCTTGGGGCGGCTCTGCCGGCTCAGCGGCCACAGGCGCGTGCCGCTTCCCCCCGCCAGTATCACGGCAAAAGGCTCCCCGCTCATCTCCGCGCCTCCCAAGCCCCCAGGATCCCGCTTTCCACGGCGACGGTTCTGGCGGAAAATAACGATACGCAGAACCGGACGGTTTCGCAACTTCCAACAGACCGGGTGGCCCATTGGCCGATCCGTCTCTGATGCTCGGGGAGGTCGCGGATGAACATCCTGGTGCTGCACGGCCCGAACCTGAATCTGCTGGGAACCCGGGAGCCCCATATTTACGGGGCGATGACCCTGGAGGAGATCAACGCCCGGCTGGAAGAGTGGGCAGCGGCTCACGGGGTCAACTTGCGCATCATCCAGTCCAACCATGAGGGCGCTCTGATCGACGCCCTCCATGAAGCCCGGGGGTGGGCGGATGGGATCCTCATCAATCCCGGCGCCCTGCACATCTACGGCTATGCCCTGCGCGACGCCATCGCCGCGGTGAACCTGCCAGCGGTGGAGGTCCATCTCTCCAACACGCAGGCCCGGGAGGAATGGCGGCGGGTCTCGGTGATCGCTCCGGTTTGCCGCGGGGTGGTGCTGGGCTTCGGATGGCGGAGCTACATCCTGGGGCTCGAGGGACTGTATGCGCTGCTCCAGGAGGCCAAGGGTCGTTAATCGGGGAAATCGGCCCCCGGGGGAATGCCTCATGGGTCCGACCTGTCCTTCGATATAATGAGAACCGATCTCCCGAAAGGAGATCCCAGCGGCGGATCTCTTACCATCCGAAAAGCTGAGGAAGCGATGGCCGAAACGCTATTTGCGGGACGATATCGCATTCTGAGCACGCTGGAGCGCAGCGGGTCTGCCGTGGTTTATCGGGCGTTCGACACGGTCCTCCCGCGCACGGTGGCCATTAAGGTCCTCCGCAGCGATCGCCTGCAGGATCCGGCGCTGCGCCAGCGGCTGGAGGCCGAGGCTCGTCTGCTGGCCAGCCTATCCCACCCGAACCTGGTGACCGTATATGATTTCGGCTGGGAGAACGGCCAGCCTTACTGGGTGATGGAGTATGTGGACGGCTGGGATCTCAAAACCCTGATCCGCCACAGCGCTCCCCTCCCGGTGGAGCGAGCGCTGGAACTCTTTCTCCAGATCTGCGCCGGGGTGGGTTACGCTCACCGGAACAATATCGTGCACGGCAATCTCAAGCCCCAGAACGTCCTGGTATCCCGGTCCGGCGAGGTCAAGGTGGTGGACTTCGGCATCGCGGCCCTCCGGTGGTCCCGGGATCCCGATCGAACGACCTGGGCTACCCCGCAGTATCTCTCTCCGGAGCAGGCCGCCGGCCAGCCGCCCACCCCGGCCTCCGACGTCTACAGTCTGGGCCTCATTCTTTATGAAATGCTCACAGGGCGTCTTCCTTTCGAGGCTTCCACTCCCGCTGAATGGCTTCAAGCCCATCGGACGCAGGTCCCTCCTTCTCCGAAAACTTTCCAGCCGACGCTGCCGGACGATCTCATTGCGATCCTCCTCACCTGTCTGGAAAAGGAGCCCGCCCGGCGCTACCGGAACGCGGATCAGCTGGCCCGGGTGCTGCTTCAGCATCATCCGATGCCATCCCCGATGGGCCTCCCGGAGCAGCCGGCTGAGCGGACCATCCCGGACGTTTCCCCGCCGGCTCCGGCCCATCCCTCGTCAACAGCCCCTGCTTTCCCAGAGGAACGGGACTGGATAGTCTGGCTCCTGGGGGCGCTGGCGGCGCTGGCTGTCCTGGGCTTGATCCCCCTCTGGTTGCTGGTCTACCGGGCGTGGCTGGGCGGCTCAGCGGGCCTTCCGACCCCCACTCCGCCGCCGACCATCGCGCCGACCATCCAGGTTCCCGATCTCCGGGGATTGCCCATCGTCGATGCGCAGGCGCGGGCGATGGGGCTCGGATTGGGGCTTTCGGTTATCCGCGAGGTGGAAAATCCTCAGCAGCCTGCAGGCGTGGTGATCGCCCAGGAGCCTCCTCCAGGGGCGACGCTGCACCCGGGCGAAACCATCCAGGTCACGGTCAACCGTGGTGCACCGGTCTTCCCGGTCGTCAACGTCCTGGGATATACCCTGGACGAGAACATCCTGAACGGCCTGCGCTCATATGGATGGGATGTGCGGGTGGAACGGGTGTGGAGCCCAGAACCTCCCGGGCGGATCCTGGCTCAGATCCCTCCGCCCGGGGCCCTTCTGGGCGTGGGCCAGCCTCTCACGTTGACGGTGAGCGCGGGGACACGGGTCGAGATCGGGGCGAACTTCGCCAACTGGGTGGTGCTGGATGCCGTGGACCTGCCCCAGCGGGATTTCCGGCCTGGGGAAACCGTTGTCGCCACCCTGGAGTGGCGCTCCCTGCAACGGGTGGATCAGCCGCTGGTGATCTTCGTCCATCTGATCGGCCCGAACGGCCAGCTGATCGCCCAGCGGGATGCCCAACCGAACCCCCCTATCCCAGCCTGGCAGCCGGGGCAGATCGTGCGGGATCCGCTGGCCCTGCCCATCCCGGGTGGGGCTCCGCCTGGGATCTATCAGCTCCGAACCGGTCTCTACCCGGAGGGCAATCCGGCCGCCCGGGTGGTCGTCTTGACCCCCGGGTATTCCAGCGCGGTCAACAACAGCGTGCTGATCAGCGAGCTGACCGTGCGGCCATGAGGGAGGCAGAGGTAACGCCGCCGACCTCGGGATCGCGGCTCTATCGAGCGGTCACTCCGCTCAGGGCGGGAGAAGTTTCCCGCAGGCCTCCGCTGGACGGCCGCGGAGGGCTGTTGAGCCGTTCGAACCATTCGGGAGCGAGGGACACGGAGGATCATTCCCCTGTCCCCACCTTGAAGATGGCCTGCCAGGGCTGATAACGGGTGAACACTCGATCCTCATACAGGATCCGCCCATCCTTCTCGACTTTCCGCTTGACCAGCACATCGGCCCCATCGACCGCCCAATCCACCTGGACGATCTTCCCTTTCGGCAAAGTGGGATCTTCCTCGTAGATAGGAGGGCCATGGGGGACGATGTTGGAAACGAAGGGGCCTTCCACCGTCACCTTTCGCCCATCGTTCGCGCCGTAGATCTTGAAGGTTAACGTCCCCGCTTCCGGATCGACTTCCGCCACAATCAGGATCGGCGTCTGGCGATCGTTCCGGAACTTGAAATCCGCATAAGGGGAGAAGATAGCGGCGTCGAGCCCGGGCCCAAAGGTTCGCTCATACCATCCTACCCGATAGGCATGAGGCCAGCGCTCCTCGATGGGGAAGCCTCCGAAGAAGGCGGCCCGGAACAAGGTGGTGGAGACCTGGCAAAGCCCCCCGCCCACCCCTCGAACGGTCCGCCCATTGAAGATGATCAGCGCCTCTTCGAACCCGGTGTCCACGCTGACATCCCCCAGGTGGGCATTGAAGGAGAACACCTCGCCGGGTGGAACCACCACGCCGTGCATCCGGGAGGCCCCGAGGGTGATGTTCCGCACCCGCGGGGGAGGGGAGCCTTTGAAGCTGGTGGTCGCCGCAGCGAGGCGCTCTGTGATCCCGATCGCCTCCGCGGTCACCGTTTCCGGATAGCGCGGGGGGACCAGCGTCAGGGCGATCGGGACCTCCCGGGTCGGCCCAGAAAGGCTTTCCCGGATGCGGGCCACGGTGGTTGTGATCTCCACCCGATAGCCCCATCGGGAAGGCGCGATGGGAACCAGTCGCCGTTGCGCTTCATCGAAGACGAACCGGGCATCCACTGGGTCTGCGCGGAGCGTCTGAGTGATCGGGGTCAGCCATTCCAGCAGGCGGGCTTCCTCCAGCCGGGCCTCCAGATGCGGCGCCGGGGCATCCACCCGGACCACGGTGATCATCCGGGCCAGATCCGCGGGGGAGAGCTCCCAGGGGCCGGCTTCTGGAAGGGGAAGGGGAACTGTAAGGGTTTCGGTGGGCACGAGGAGGCGAATCGGCGCCTGGAGCCACTGGCTCAACTGTGTCCGCGCTGGCTCCACCCCGGTCACCGCAGGGGACACAGTCTCCACCGGCAGGTCGATGATCTGAGGCTGCAGGGTGGACAACGCCTCCAGGAGGCGTGCCTGAAGCGCCGCCTGGTTCAGGCGGGCTCCGGCCTCTGCCGGGTGAACGATCACCCGATCCCCCCGGATCTCCAGGAAGGCATCCCGGGGAGGGCGATCTAGGATCTCCGCGATCGCGGCGAGTCGTTCCTCCAGGAGCGCGGCGTCGACTTCCACCCGCGGGGACACCGTCCGGCCGAACCACCAGATCCAGAACCGATCGAGTCCGTTGGCAAGGCCTCTCCCGCGGCCGGCCCGCATGGCTTCCTGGAGAGTCCCCGGGATGTCCACGTGAGCCCCCAGGTCGGCCATGGAAAGCGCCTGCTCAAATCCCGGCCCCCGGAGGGTGAAAAGGGGGCGCCGGGGATCGGGCAGCGTGGCCTCCCACCGGGCCCGGGCTTCCGCTTCGGTCAACCCCCCCACGTCCACGCCGCCGATGAAAACCCCTGGCCAGATCCGGTCGGCATAGATCCACTCCAGGGCACCAGCCGTCAGAAGTCCAAGCCCGGCCATGAAGAGCAGGAGGGCCGGGATATAAGAGAGCGTCCATCGGGTGGAGCGGATCGAGGTCGCTTCGCCAGCCATTCATTTCCCTCCCAGACGGCGGGCAGCCCAGGTCAGGGCCACGATGCTCTTCGCATCCCGCAGGCGGCCTTCCTCGATCGCCTCCCAGATCTCCGACCAGGACATGGAGGTCACGCTGAGCGCCTCATCGGACTCCGGCCGTGCGGGGCCAGGCATCAGATCGCAGGCCATGAAGAGGATGATCTCCTCGGTACTGTAACCGGGGGTGGGCCAGATCGTTCCCAGCCGTTCCCAGCGGGCAGCCTGATAGCCGGTTTCCTCCTCCAGCTCCCGACGGGCACATGCCAGGGGATCCTCTCCAGGCTCCAGAGTACCCGCTGGGATCTCCAGAGAAACCTGACCAACCGCGTAGCGGAACTGACGCACGAACACCACCTGTCCATCAGTCAAGACGGGGACGATGGCCACGGCCCCGCGGTGCTCCACGATCTCCCGCAGCGCCGTCCCCCCTGAGGGCAGGCGAACCGTATCCACCCGCAGGTTCAGGATGCGGCCCTCATAGACCCGCCGGCTTTCCAGCGGAATCTCCGCCATGACAGGATCCAGCATAAAGACCTCCACCGGGATCACCGATACGGTTTCCGGCCTGATGGCGGACCGGGCGCTGGGGGCGGTGGCCCCTTCCTGCCAGGTTTCCCCTCGAGGCGCACATGGCCTGCGGGATGAGATTTTCATGGGCAGTCGAGGCCACCTTCCGGGCATGGAATCACGGGCTCGGGATGATCAGACGCTGCCCTGGATAGATCGCGTTCGGGTTCGTGATCCCGTTGCGAGCTGCGATCACTGTCCAGAGCATGTTAAACTTCAAACCGATGCGGAACAGGTTGTCCCCGGGTTGCACGATGTAGACTCGCTCGCCGCCGGCAGGAGTGGGAGCAGGTGCCCCCGCCGTGGGAATCACCAGCCGCTGGCCAGGCACGATGAAATCCGGATTGATGAGATCATTGGCCCGGACGATGGCCTCCACAGTGGTCCCATAGCGAAGGGCAATACGGAAGAGAGTCTCCCCGGGCTGGACCACGTGGGTGATCCCCGATGGAGGGGCGGAGGTTGGCGCCGGGACGACAGCGGGCATCGTCGGCGTCGGGAGCGGGGAGAGGAACGGCGTCGGCGTAGGAGCGCCCTGCGGAAACACCGGAAGCGGCGTCCAGGTGGGAGTGGGCAGCAAGGTTGGCGTCGGCTGGCCCAGGAGCAATCCCTGGGGTGTGGCCGTGGGCGCAGGACCGGAACGGGAGCGCATGGGGCGACACCCGGTCAGGAGGATCAGGAAGATCAGGCCCAGCCAGGGCAGCGCGTGGATCCATCGATTACGAACCATGGGCACCTCCTGCGAGCATCCATCGCTCAGAGGACGGTTTTCCATCCTTCCGAACAGGTAATCAAAGACTAACACAAGGGAAGCCAGAGAGCAAGAGATCTGGCTTTTGTCGATCCTCAAAGATCTCCCAGCTGTGGGAGCTTTCCCCTCGATCATCCGACGGCTTCGGCCGGAGCTTTTGCGGGAGCCGCATCATCTCCCCGCGTTCCAGAAAATCCTCACCGTTCCTCAGAGGGACCATCCGAATCGCAAAGGAAAGAGAGAATTCCCTTCCTGAATGTTCAGAGCCATGCATGCACAGCCCCGGATTCAGGGCTTACGCGCCATCCGGCTTAGAATGGAAAGGGGCGAGACGCTAGAGCGTATATCCAGAGTCCGTGCGCTTACGCCCTCCCATCCATCGGGTTGCGGGATTCTATCTCGGCAGGAGGTAGCGATGATCGCCGGCGTGGAGCTCAAGGAACTGATCACCCATGTGGATGAGCGGGGGTTCTTTCGGGAGATCCTGCGAGTCACCGACCCTATCTTCACCGAGGGGTTCGCGCAATGGAGCCACTCGTTGATGTATCCCGGTGTGATCAAGGCATGGCACATCCACTGGAAGCAGACCGACTGGTGGTATGTGGCGATCGGGACGCTGAAGGTGGCCCTGCATGATCTCCGGCCGGATTCGCCAACGTATCGGCAGACGATGGAGCTCTACCTGGGCGATCATGCGCCACCACGGGTATTGAAGATCCCGCCCGGCGTGGCCCATGGGTGCAAGGTGATCAGCCCCACGCCGGTGCACCTCTTTTACATCACCTCCAGGACCTATGATCCCGACGACGAAGGGCGCATTCCCCATAATGATCCGACGATCGGCTATGACTGGCTGGCGCCGCCGCCGATCCGATAACGTCTTCCTAAGGGTTGGAGGAGAAGCCCCTCCTGCCGGGAGTTCCCTGCCGTGACCGGCGGAAGCTGCTTCAGCGATGATATCCACAGCGACGGAAAGGTGAACACGGTAAGGGATGGGGCCCTGGAAAACCGATTCCCCATTCATCTCATCCGATTCGTTCCATATGCCACAACGGAACCTGGTGATCACCGGTTTTGTGGGGACTGGGAAAACAACGATCGGTCGGCAGCTCGCGGCCCGACTGGGATGGCCGTTCCTGGACTTCGATGAGGAGATCGTCCGACGGACCGGGCGATCGATCCCGGAGATCTTTGAGCGCGATGGCGAGGAGGCGTTCCGTGCGATGGAGGCGGCCCTCTGCCAGGAATGGTCCCATCCCCGGGGATGGGTGCTGGCTACCGGCGGGGGCACATGCATAAGCCCGACCAATCGGGCCGCCTTGGAGGCAGGAGGCTATTTGTTCTTTCTGTATGCCGATCTGGAGGAAATCGCCCGCCGGCTGACAGGAGCGGTTGATCGACCGCTCCTTCGCCTTCGCCCTGGGGAAACCCTCGTGGAACGCCTGAGGAGCCTCTGGAAGGCCCGGGAAGACGCTTACCGGGAGATTCCCCACTGGGTAGATACGACGGGGCGCTCCCCCGATGCGGTGGTCGAGGAGATCCTCCAACGCTACAGGTCACTCGAGAGGGAAGGGAAATGATTCGCGTCGAGAATCTGACCAAACATTATGATGGGATCCTGGCCCTGGACGGGCTGACCCTGGAGGTCCATGCCGGAGAATTGCTCGTCCTCCTGGGTCCTAACGGCGCCGGCAAAACCACCACCCTTCGCCTCCTCATGGGATTGATTTCTCCAACATCTGGGGGGATCTGGATCGCCGGGGAGCCCATGACCCCAGAATCTCACGGGCTGCGCCGTCGGATTGGGTATCTACCGGAAAACCCGGGCTTCTGGGAGCGCCTCCCGGTGTGGAAGAACCTGGAGATCTATGCGCGCCTGTATGAGGTCCCCGCCCCTCGCTCCCGGGTCATGGAGCTTCTGGAACAGTTCGATCTGGCGGATCGGGCCCGGGATCCGGTGGCTACCCTTTCTAAAGGGATGCGTCAGCGCCTGGCCCTGGCTCGGGCTCTGATTCACGATCCGCCGATCCTCCTGCTGGATGAGCCCACTGCGGGCCTGGATCCGGAAGCCGCCCTGGGGGTCCGGGAGCTATTGCGTTCATGGAAAGGCCAGGGGCGAACGATCCTCCTGTGCACCCATGACCTGGAGGAAGCCGAGCGCCTGGGGGATCGGGTGGCGATCCTGCGCACCCGTTTGCTGGCCCTGGACACCCCCGATCGGCTGCGGGCCCAGCGGTTTGGGGAGATGGTCGCGATCGAGATCGATGGGGACCCCACGCCTTATCTGGCTCGGGTCCAGGAGCAACCCGGAGTGATCCAGGCGGTCCTCCAGAACGGCCGCTTGGAGATCCAGGTCAGGGACCTGCGGAAAGTGACCCCGGAGTTGGTCCGCCGCCTGGTGGAGGCGGGGGCGCCGATCCTAAGCGTGACGCCTGTAAAAGCCTCGCTGGAGGAGCTCTATTTGCGGATCATCCGGGAGAGCAGCGGGTCTGCGGAATCCTAAAGGCGAGGCCGGCTTCGAAAACCCAATGCCCCACCACCCCCCTTAAGGCCAGATCCGGAAAGATGAGAAGGCCTCCGCCTGGCGAAGGCCATCTGAGGCCATCCCATGGACTTCCACCAGCGTTCCGGATGGAAAGGCGCCCACTGGGAAATGCACAACCGCCTTGCCGGTTTCATCCGTCTCCAGAAGCCATGGGCCCTGGCCGGTGATCTGAATGCGGACCCGGGCCCGGAAGACGGGCTGGCCATTTTCCTCGGCCACGAATACCGTGATCGTCTGCCAATCGCCAGACGCCAGGACCGGGCGGTGCACGGCGATATAGATCCGGAGAGGAGATGGCGTCTGGAAGATGCGAGCAGGAACCCGCGGGTTGAATCCCCGGATGTGTGCATAGGATTCCCCCAGATTCATCGGCCGCACGGCCTGCTCCACTGGATCCCATTCCACTTTCATCCGCTGGAAGATCTGAACCATCCGCCCGTTTTCAACCGACGGCTCCGAGATCGGATTGCCCATGATCGGTGCGCCACCATGTCGTAACCAGAAGGCGAGGAACATCCCGCTCACCGTGTGCCCGGTCTCCGGGACATACCGCCGGAATGGCCGGCCCAGCGGGATCCGCTGCGGGGGGATCGGTGGGGTGCCCAGACCCAAGGCTTCGGCGATGGGAAGCAACCGCACCGCCTGATCCGGAGGCGCCAGGGGGTCCCGGCGCAAGCATGCATACTGGAAGCACTGGATCTCATAAGGGGGCTCCGGGATGGCGGGGGTGATCGGGTAACCGAAGAAGTTCACCCCGCCATGGGCCTCAAAGAACCCCAGAAAGGGCTCCCGGACCGTATAGCCGGTCTCTGGGAAAAACCGCTCCCCCGTTCCCTGGGCCAATCGTCCCCCGGGAACTCCCAGCGCCAGGAGCATTGCCCCGAGTATGGCATATGCCGGGAATCGAGAGGATCGGTTCACTTCTACTCCATAGGAACCTGAGGGATCACCCGGCCGCGCAGGCGCTCCATAATGTCATCCAGGTCGCGACCGGTCACGGTGATCCCGTGATTGCGCAGCCCGATCACCGCCCGCGCGGGATCCGGGGAGCGGCGCACCAGCTCCGCCACCTCCGCCGCCAGCTCCCACGTCCCGCAGGGATAGTTGACCGTCGTCACCGGGATGCCCTCCATCCAGGCGTGCACATGGATGATGGCCCCCACCTGGGGATGCTCCCGGTAGATCATCCAGTGCTCGATCGCATCCACGGAGACGCGGCGGGGCTCGATGTGCGGGGGGACGCTCAGGAGGATCACATTGCGCTCCGCATCGTAGCCTTTCACCAGAAGGATGTCCCGGCCGATCACCTGCAGGTTCCCTTTATCCACCCCGCTGGCGCTCATCCAGAAGCGCTCGGCATCCTCCCGCACGCTGAGATTGCCGTAGCTCAGGCCGCCCAGCCCATACAGCCTTTTCACATGCTGGAAATCCCGGGGTGGGAGGATTTCCTCCAGCGGGAAGGGCGCGGGCAGCAGATTGAGGGAGGCCAGGAAGCGGCCTGCCTCCTTTAATTTCTCGGTCCGCTCGTTTCCGTTCCAAAGCTCCGGCGGCAGATCGGGGTGGAACTCATTGTTGATCACCAGGCGGGCCTGGGCCAGAGGGGCCAGGCGCCGGTAGATCCGCTCGAAAAAGTCCCCTTCATCTTCCCTACAGGCCTCTACATAATGGCCGAGCTCGAGGGTGACGAAGTGCGCCTCCCAGCGGATCCCATTGAATGAGGAGACGTGAGTTCCCGGGATCAGCACGATGAGAAGATTAGAGAGGGAGCGGACTAAGATAGGATAACAAGTCTTCAGGAAATCGGCGGGCGGCTCTGGGAGCTCCACAATCGATGTGACAAACGTCCCCTGCGATTTCCGTCGGAAGGGGCGGGGTCGGGATGGATGGGTGAAGTTGAGAACCAGGCGGATATCCGGCGTGGGTTCCTCTTGGAAAGTATGCCCATGCGCCCGCAGGGTTCGCCACAGTCCATCCCGGAACCATCGAAGCCCTGGGCTGTCCGCTTGTCCGGTGATGACAAAATCCATTGTTCCCTCCTTTACGATCGCCCTTTGAGCTTTGCCGGGATCGTATTCCGGCTTTGGAAAGCATCCGGCTCCATGGAGAGCCCCATGCGTCGTTTTATCTCCTCCTTGTGGCCTCCGGGCCGCGGCGAGGATGGCGAGCAAATGAAGAGAGAAAGCGCGAGAATCCGTCGTTAATACGCCCTTGCGAAGACCGCCATTTCCGCGGCGGGCTCGCCGCACACAATGCATCGACCGCGCCCGTCGGGTTGCTCGAGGGGGATGCAGCGGTTGGTCGCCGTCGTATCCGCCTTGACCCGGGCCTCGCACTCCGGGCTTCCGCACCACCAGGCCCACGCGAACCCATCGGCCACGGCTTCCCGAAGCTGATCGTAGGTCTCGGGGTAATGGGTATGGGCCTTGTGGAAGGCCAGGGCCCGCTGATAGAGATCCGCCTGGATGGTGCTCAGGGCCTCGTGCACCGCGCCCAGAAGCCCCTCCATCGGGACAGCCCATTTCCCCTGAGGGCCTGGCTGATCCCGGCGGGCCAGCACCACCTGTCGCTCCGCCACGTCCCGCGGGCCGATCTCGATCCGCAGGGGAACCCCGCGCAGCTCCCACTCGTTGAATTTCCAACCCGGGGTATATTCTTCCCGCGCATCCACCTCCACCCGGATCTCCGGCTCCAGCGCCCGCCGGACCTGTTCGCAGGCCTCCAGCACCCGGGAGCGCTCCTCCTCGCTCTTCCAGATGGGCACCACGATCACCTGGATGGGCGCCAGGCGGGGCGGGAGGATCAACCCCCGGTCATCCCCGTGCACCATGATCACCGCCCCCACCATCCGCGTGGAGAGGCCATGGGAGGTGGTCCAGGCATATTGCATCTGGTTCCCAGCATCCAGGAATCGGATTTCAAAAGCCCGGGAGAAGTTCTGCCCCAGATTGTGGGAGGTGGCGGATTGCAGCGCGCGCCCATCGCCCATCATCGCCTCGATGGTATAGCTGCGCAGCGCGCCGGCGAACTTTTCCGACTCGCTTTTACGGCCCTGGATCACCGGGATGGCTGCGTCCTCCACGGCGAAGTCCGTGTAGAGATCGAGCACCCGCAGGGCTTCCTCCTCGGCTTCCTCGTAGGTGGCGAAGACGGAATGGGCCTCCTGCCAGAGGAACTCCAGCGTCCGCAGGAAGGGCCGGGTCCGCTTCTCCCAGCGCACCACGTTGCACCACTGATTGATCCGCAGCGGCAGATCCCGGTAGGACTGGATCCACTGGGCATACATGTAGCCGATGATGGTCTCGGAGGTCGGGCGCACAACCAGCGGCTCCTCCAGGGTCTCCCCGCCTCCAATTGTCACCACCGCCAGCTCCGGGGAGAAGCCGCTCACGTGTTCCTTTTCCTTCTGTATGAACGAGTAAGGGATGAAGAGGGGGAAATAGGCGTTCCGATAGCCATGGGCTTTAAACCGCCGATCCACAGCCGCCTGGATGTTTTCCCAGATCGCGTAACCGTAAGGTCGGAAGACGATGCACCCCCGAACCGGGGCGTAATCGGCGAGCTCCGCTTCCCGGATGACATCCAGATACCACTGGCTGTAATCCTCATGACGCGGCGTGATACGACCCATCGTCCGGCCTCCTGTTCCTCCTCGGATGGAATGGAGCCTCCTTTATGCCAGGCCCATCGGTGAGAGTTATTGTAGCCACGCTGGAGAGCCCTTTCAAGCCGATCCAGACCGGTTAGGGAAGCGACTCTTAGGGAACCCATCCTCCTTCGTCGTTTAATGCTATACTTGCACTTTGAGGCATCCAACAGGTGGGAGCCCAGTTATGGAAGGGGATCGCCTGCGCTACGAACAGGCGTTGAGACGTGGGCACGAAGCCCTCTGGCAAAAGCGATGGGCGGTGGCGATCGCGGCCTATCGGGAGGCGCTGGAGGCTCTTCCGGATCAGCCGGAGGCTCTAACGGGATTGGGCCTGGCGTGCCTGGAGGCCGGCCATTATGAGGAGGCCATCGCCGCCTTCCGGCAGTTGATGGGGCTTCGTCCGGGCGATCCTACGCCGGTGCTCCGCCTCGCGGAGGTTTACCAGCGCGCCGGCCGTGTCGCGGAGGCCGCATCCCATTACCACCAGGCCGGCCAGCTGTTCGCGGCGCAGGCGGATCTCCGACGGGCGGTCCAGGCATGGGTGCAGGCCGTCCGATTGGAGCCGAATCGGGTGGATACCCTGGACGCCCTGTCCCAAGCGTATCGCCAGCTCCACCAGCCGGAAGCCGCGATCCGGGCGGATCTCGCCCGGGCCCGTGCCTGGGTCCAGCAGGGGGATCTGCAACGGGCGCTGGAAGCGGTCAGCGCCGCCCTGGCTCTGGATCCCGATCACCCCCAGGCACTCCAGGCGCGGGACTGGCTGCGGGCGCAGCTGGCCCATCGAACCGGCACCGGCCCCTTGCCCGCCCTTCCCGCTCGGGGAATGGAAGCCGAGGCGGAACAGGCCCGGGCGGAAGCTTTCTGGATGCTGCCGCTGGAGGAAGCCGAAGCTCCCACGGATTTGATCCGTCAGGCCCTCTCCCGGGCCCTTCATACGCTGGCCGATCTGGTGTTCTCCGAGGACCGCGGAACGTTCTCCGAAGAAGAATGGTTCCGAATCCACGCGGGATTAGGACGGGCGGTCGACGCCCATTCCCATGGGCAGTGGCGGGAGGCCCTGGCCCTTTACGAGCAGGTCCTGGCGGCCGGACTGGAGCATCCCGCCCTCATGTTCGCCACGGGTGCGATCCTGACGGAATTGAGGCGTTGCGATGAGGCCGCCTCGCGGCTTCAGCGCGCGCTGGCTGCTTCCGATTATCGTCTGGCCAGCCTGCTCTTGATGGCCCGTTGTGAAGAGCGCCAGGGAAACCTGGAGCGGGCGGTGGAGCGATATCTGGAAGCCTTAGAGCACATCGAACGGGAGCTGCTCCATACCGATCCGGCGGAGGGGGTGCGCGAGCGCTATCGCTTCCTGCGGGCCTGGATCCAGCGGCATCCTGAGCAGCAGGCCGCTCTCCAGAGGGGGGCTTCGCAGATCCTGGAAAGCCCCACCTGGCTGGATCGCGTAACCCTGATCCGACGAGCTTTGGATCAATGGACGGAGAAGACGCCATTCCGCCTTACCCTGGCGGATGCGCTGATGTGTCCAGAGGGGGAACGCCTCCTGATCGAGCTGGGGCAGGCATACACCTGGGCACAGCACAATCTGTTCTACAGCGCCCTGGAGGAGGCAATGCGGATTATCGCGGGGATGCCTTTCGCGCCGCTGGCCCATCTCGCGCTGGGCCGACTGCTCATCTGGGGCCATCGCAGTGAAGCGGCGGTGGGGAAATTCCGGGCCCTGGGCGAGTATTTTCTGTTTATGGGAGATCTATATATGGCGATGGCGGCTTTTGAGCAGGCGCTTCAGCTCGCCCCGCTCGATCTGCCTGCCCTGCAACGACTGCTTCAGCTCTCTCAGGAGCTGGGGGATCCCACCCACACCATCCAGGCGTTCACAGGCATGGCGGACGCGTATTTGCAGATGGCGAATCTGGAGCAGGCGGAGCGGATCGGCCAGGAAGCGCTCGATTGGGCTTCGCGACGGGGAATCTCCGGCGCAGCGCTCCGGCCTCTCCTGCTCCGGCTGGTGGAGATCGCTGTCCAGCGCCTGGATTGGGCCCGGGCCGTGGAGTATTTGGAACAACTCCGGGCGATCGATCCCCAGGATCTCGGGGTTCGCTGGGGTCTGGCGGAGGCCTATCTGCGCGCCCGTCGGGTCGAGCCGGCGCTGGAAGAAATTCGCGATGCGGTCAATCAGGCGCGCGCGGCGGGCCAGCTGGTGGAGGCAGCCTCGAACCTCGAGGAGCTGATCGCCCTCTTCCCGGAAGAGCCGGTTTTGCGGCAGCTGGCCGCTCAAGTGCATCTGGAGCTGGGCCAGACAGAACGGGCAATCGTGCATCTGGAGCGGATTGGGGAGCATTATTTCCGGCAGGGGCGCCTGAAGGATGCCCGGGCCATCTATCAATCCCTGATCCGGCTGAACCCGGACCGCGCTGCGGATTATCGAGCCCTGATGGGCTGACGCTCCCTTCCCGTAGCACGGGATCTCGGGGTGGCGGCCGGGCTTTCCCGCCTTCCCAGGAACCCAGGGGCCTGGCATCCTGTCGGGCCGCAGGTTATCCTTGCCCCTTCCCGGCGATCGACAAGGCCACCGGGGGAGGGTCCTTCCGCCTTCCCGCTGGGAGCCCAGCGGCGCGAGTCCAGATCTCCGAATCCCCCTGAGGTCCATGCATGGCGATGGACAGGGCGAAGATCCATAAGACGGGTGAGCCTTCGTGCGGGATCTGGTCTATCTTCTGGATCAGCTGAACTGGATCAGCCTGATCGATATCGGGTTGGTGGCTCTCCTCTTTTTCGGGATCCTGTATTCCCTGAAAGGGACACCAGCCGTTACGTTGATCCGGGGCCTGTTCATCCTGATCCTGCTGGTCCTGATCCTGAGCGGGCCCTTGAGTTCCCTTCGGGCGATGCGCTGGCTTCTGCAGCGAACCCTGCCGGCCCTCCTGATCGCCATCCCCATCATTTTCCAGCCGGAACTCCGTCGAGCCCTGGAGCGGTTAGGCCGCCTGGGGCTCTGGCTGCAGCGAGATCCTCAGGGGGCGCGAGTCGATGAGGTGATCGAGGCCCTGGTGCAGGCGTGCCCCCGCCTGGCGGAGCGCCGGCATGGCGCCCTGATCGTTCTGGAGCGCACCACAGGCCTTGAGAACTACATCGAAACGGGGATCCGGCTGGATGCCCGGGTGACCCCGGAGCTGTTGATGACGATCTTCGCACCAAACACGATTTTGCATGACGGCGCAGTGATCATCCGGGATGGGCGGGTGGTGGCCGCCGGTTGTATCCTGCCGCTTACCACCGGATGGGTGGGGGATCCGCAGCTGGGCCTGCGCCATCGCGCGGCCATCGGGATCACGGAAGTGAGCGACGCCCTGGCGATCGTGATCTCGGAGGAACGGGGGACGATCTCAGTGGCCCTGAACGGACGGATGGTGCGCCGCCTGGACGCGCGGCGCCTGGAACTGGTGTTGCGGAACTTTTACAGCCCCCCACCGGAGGTCGAGCGGACCCGGCGGTGGTTCCAGGAGTTGCGGGAGCTCGGGCGGCGGGCATGGATCCTCTTCTTCCCCCACCAGGGAAGTTGAGAATAGGTCGAACGGATCGCCCTGCCAGGATGACCAGGCTCTCATCCGGTGAAGGAGATGCGGGGAACCCGATGGATGCGGGAGAATCTGGGTCTGGCCCTGCTGGCCTTCGGGCTGGCTTTCGCCCTCTGGGCGGCCGCGGTATGGGAGGAGAACCCGCCGGTGGAACGGACGTTGACGGATCTGCCGCTGGCGTTCCACGGGCTGGGATCAGATCAGGTGGTTTTCGAGGTCTCGGCGGAACGGATCCGCCTTCGCCTCCGGGTGCCGCGCGCGATCGAAGACAGCCTCTCTCCTCAGGATGTCGAGGCCTTCGTTGATGTCCAGGGGCTGGGAGAAGGCGCTTATGAGCGACCCGTCCAGATCCAGATCCGGCGGCGGGGGGTTCAGATTCTGAGCGTGGATCCCCCGCGGGTTCGCTTCCGCCTGGAGCAGGTGGAGAGCCGGGAGGTTCCAGTGTCCCTTCAGGTCCTGGGGCAACCCGCGATCGGCTATCAGGCGGGGATTCCTCTCCCGGCGCTCTCCAAGGTGCGGGTGCGCGGCCCGCGCTCGCGGGTGGCGATGGCGGCGATGGCCGTGGGGAAGATCCAAATCGACGGCGTTCGACAGTCCGTGGAAACCCAGGTCCGGCTGGCCGCGGTTGACCTGCATGGGGGGCCGCTTCCAGAGTTGAAAGTCGAGCCGGAGCAGATCACGGTCACGGTCCCGGTGGAGCAGCGTCTGGGCTTCCGCGAGCTGCCGGTTCGCGTGGCGCTGCAGGGGCGCCCCGCCCGGGGCTATCAGCTCACCGAGATCTCCGTGGATCCGCCGACGGTGACCCTCACCGGGGATCCCCGGCGGCTGGAGGAGATCGGGAGCTTCATCTCGACAGAACCCATCGACCTCTCGGAGGCCCGCGGGGAGCTCATCGCGGAAGTCCCCCTGGTCCTCCCCGCCGGGGTGGCCCTGGTAGGCAGCCCCACCATGGTGGAGGTTCGTCTTCGGGTGGAACCGATCCTCAGCACCCAGGTCTTCCAGCAGGTTCCGATCGTCGTGGAAGGCCTTCGGCCGGGGGTGATCGCCCGCCTCTCGCCCGAGACGGTGGATGTCATCCTCCGGGGTCCGCTGCCGTATGTGGAGAACCTGCGGCCGGACGAGCTGCGGGTGTGGATCGATGTGGGAGATCTGGAGCGGGGAACCTATACCCTCACGCCCACCGTCACCCTCAGCGCCACAGCGGCCAATCTTTCATGGACGCTGATCCCGCCGAACATCCAGGTGTCCCTCGCGCCGGCGCCCACGCCCACCCGACCGCGTTAGCGCGCGTCTGCCTGCAGCTCCGGGCGTTCGTAGACCCAGACCGCTTCCTTCATCAGGGTCTGATAAAACCGCCCCCCTCGATCCAGCGCCTCCCATTCCTCCTGCGTGTAAATCAACAAATCCGCCGGGACAGGGATGCGCGAGGTGTCCCAGCCTGTGGCGCGCCGTTCGAAAGGGACCGGGGAGGAGCGGACGATCACAACGAGATCCACATCGCTGCCCACGCCCCAATCCCCCCGGGCATAGGAGCCGAAATATCCGATGCGGATCACCTCAGGGCGCTCCCGGGCGATCTGCCGCGCCCACTCCCGCACCGCCTGATCCACGGCTTCCCGCCCCGGCCATTTGAGCACGGACGAACGCAAGGATTTCACGGGCATAGCGGATCGCTTCCTCGCTCTGAAGAGGCCCGTAATGTTCGAAGGGCGCACCCGCCGGATGACTGTTCGGATAGCGGGGGGGGATGTAGAAATTATCCAGCACCCGCGCCTTCTCAATCAGATCCGGGGGAACGGAAATCGTCTCCGGAAGCTCCTGAAGCAGGCGGGCGATCACATGTCCCCAGGCTTCCTGTCCGCAGGACAGGTGCAATGCTTTCACCGCCTTCTCCGCCGCCTGCTGGGCGGCGAAGCACGCCCATTCATGCCGTCCGGCCCGGCGGGAATCCTCCGCCTGCTCCAGATCGCGCTCCGCCTGCCGGAACCAGTCCATCGCCCGGTTGCCCATCGCCGGGTCGTCCCTCCGGATGGCTTATGGTCGATACCGGTAAAGCATCCGCGGGAAAGCGATCGCTTCGCGGATGTGATCGAGATGGCAGATCCAGGCGACCGTCCGTTCGATCCCCAGCCCGAAGCCGCTATGGGGCACCGATCCGTAACGCCGGAGGTCCAGATACCACCGGTATTCCTCCAGCGGGAGGTTGTGTTCCCGGATGCGCTGGAGCAGGAGATCGTAATCGGCGATCCGTTCACTGCCCCCGATGATCTCCCCATAGCCTTCCGGGGCCAGCAGATCCGCGCAGCGCACCACCTCCGGCCGCTGGGGGTCCGGTTGCATGTAAAAGGCTTTGATGGCGGCAGGGTAGTGGGTGACGAAGACCGGCTTCTCGAAATGAAGGGAGAGGGCGGTCTCATGGGGAGCCCCGAAATCCTCCCCCCATTCGATCCGCAGGGCGGCTTTCCGCTCCGGATCCGCTTCCTCCTCCGCCCATTCATTCAGCAGACGGACCGCCTCATCATATGGGATGCGCGGGAAGGGCGGCGTCACTTTCTCCAGAGGCGCGGTGTCGCGCTCCAGCACCCGGAGCTCGTTGCGGCGCTCTTCCAGCACACGGGCGACCACATATGAGACCAGCTGCTCGGCGATCTCCAGCATCTCCTCGAAGGTGCAGAAGGCCATCTCCGGCTCCACCATCCAGAACTCCAGCAGGTGCCGCCGGGTCTTGGAGCGCTCCGCTCGGAAGGCTGGCCCAAAACAGTAGACGCGGCCGAAGGCGAAGATGTTGGCCTCGTTATAGAGCTGCCCGGTCTGGGCCAGATACAGCCGCTCCCCGAAGTAATCCACCGGGAAAAGGGTGGTGGTCCCTTCCGCCGCCGTCGCGGTGAGCAGCGGCGTGTCCACGTTCAGAAACCCGTGCCCATCCAGCCAGTCCCGGATGGCCCGGATCACGGTCGCGCGGATGCGCTGGATCGCCCACTGGCGGGAGGAGCGGAGCCATAAATGCCGGTGGTCCAGCAAGAACTCCACTCCGTGTTCCTTGGGGCCGATGGGATAATCCTGCGCCAGGTGGACGATCTGGATCTCCTGGACAGCAATCTCATAGCCTCCGGGGATCCCCGGCGCCCGGGCATCCTGGCGGACGATGCCGGTGACGACGAGGGAGGATTCCTGGGTCACGCGGCGGGCGGCCTCAAAGGTTTCCGGGGGAACATCCCGCATGGACACCACGCACTGGGCGATGCCGGTTCCATCCCGCACCAGCAGGAAGTAAAGGCGGCCCTTGTCGGTCTTGTTATAGAGCCAGCCCCGGATGGTGACCTCCTGCCCCACATATTCTGCGATCCGCTCGATCCGCATAATCGGCGCCGTCATTCGGATCCCTCCGGCGTATCCTCTCAGGAAGGCAAGGGGCTCCTCGGCCTCTCCGCGGCCCGCAGGAAGGTTACCCCATCTCCTGACGGCCCTGGAGGGCGCGGACCAGAGTGATCTCGTCGGCGTATTCCAGGTCGCCCCCCACCGGCAGGCCCCGGGCCAGGCGGGTGATGCGCATCCCCAACGGGGCCAGCAATCGATGGATGTAAACCGCGGTGTTCTCGCCCTCCAGGCTGGGGTTGGTGGCCAGGATCACCTCCCGCGGGGCTTCGCGCTGCACCCGTTCCACCAGCTCCCGGATCCGAAGGTGCTCTGGCCCGATGCCATCCATGGGGGAGATCACCCCATGGAGCACGTGGTAGACCCCCCTGTATTCCCCGGTGCGCTCGATGGCCAGCACATCCAGGGGCTCCTCCACCACGCAGATCACACCGTGATCGCGGCGTTCGTCCCGGCAGATCGCGCATGGACTTTCATCGGTGATGTTGAAACAGACCTCACACAGGCGGGTCTGCTGCTTCAGCTCCCGCAGCGCCTCTGCCAGAGCCATCACCTCCTCGTCCGGCGCTCGCAGCAGATAAAAGGCCAGACGGGAGGCTGTCTTCGGCCCGATCCCGGGAAGTTTGACCAGGGCCTCAATTAAGCGGGCGATGGGAGGGGGGGTAATCGTCGGTAACGGGCGCATATGGGCTCACTCACCCGATCGAATGAGAAAAGCGGCGTCTCTCCTTCATCATAGCACAGCCGTGAACCCATGGCTTTATCCACAGACAGGAGGAGGAGGGAGGAGGCGGGGGGACACCCCCCGCAGCCCCCCGGCAGGGGGCTTTTGCCCCCTGCACCCCCATGGCGAAGCACAGCCGTGAACCCATGGCTTTATCCACAGACAGGAGTGAGGAGGGAGGAGGCGGGGGGACACCCCCCCGCAGCCCCCCGGCAGGGGGCTTTTGCCCCCTGCACCGAGCGCCGCCGCTCCTCATCGGAGCGTTCCCAGGGCCTGCTCCAGATCCTCGATGAGATCGTCTGGATGCTCCAGGCCGATGGACAGTCGAAGGAGATTGTCCGGAGTGGTAGTCTCGGGGCCTTCGATGGAGGCCCGATGCTCGATGAGGCTTTCCGGGCCGCCGAAGCTGGTGGCCCGGGTGAACAGCCGCACCCGGGCTGCCACCTGGAAAGCGGCGTCCCGTCCTCCCCGGACCTGGAAGGAAACCATGCCGCCAAACATGGACATCTGCCGGGCGGCTACTGCATGGCCGGGATGCCCGGGCAGGCCCGGATAATGCACGGCCTCCACCGCGGGGTGCCGCGTGAGGAAGGCGGCGACCCGCATCGCGTTCTCGGAGTGCGCTCGCATTCGATAAGGCAATGTGCGCAGGCCGCGCAGGATCAACCAGCTCTCGAAGGGCGACAGAACCGCGCCGCCGGTGATCTGGATCTCCCGCAGGCGTCGCGCGAAATCGCTGTCTTCTTTCAGCACCACGACCCCGCCCATCGCATCGCCGTGCCCCCCCAGGTATTTGGTGGCCGAGTGCACCACGCCATCTGCTCCAAGGGCCAGGGGGCGCTGGAGGACCGGGGTGGCCAGGGTGTTATCGCAGATGCAGAGGGCGCCGACCGCATGGGCCATGGCGGCCACCCGGGCGATGTCGGTGATGCGCAGCATGGGGTTGGATGGCGTTTCCACCCAGATCATACGGGTATTCGACCGGATGGCGGCTTCTACAGCGAGGGGATCTGTCAGATCCACAAACGAGAGGGAAATCCCCCAGCCGGTGGCGATCTCCCGGAACAGGCGGGCGAGGCCGTGATAGAGATCCCGAGGGGCGATCACATGATCCCCCGGCGAGAGGGTTTGCAGAACCGCAAAGGCCGCTGCGGAGCCGGAGGCGAAAGCCACCGCCACCGCGCCCCCTTCCAGGGCGGCCATGGCCTCCTCCAGGGCCTCGCGGTTGGGATTCCCATGACGGGTGTAGATGTAGCCGCGGGGATAGCTTCCATCGGCCGCCCGCTCGAAGGTGGTGGAAAGATACAGCGGCGGCGCGATCGCCCCGGTGGCTGGATCAGGGCGAGCGCCCGCATGGATCGCCAGGGTCTCCAGACGCATACCTGTGCTCCGGGTTCCGGTTTCCCATCGGTGGGAGAGGCGGCGGAGAAAACCGCCTGCTACACGCACCCCTCTGACCCCGGGCTACAGCAGGTTGCGCTCGCTCTACAGCATCCCGCTCAGGCCCATCTGGCCGGCGAGGGCATTCAGCCGTTCCGCCGCGTAGGTCTGGGACTGCTCGATCGCCTGATTGATGGCGGCCACCAGCAGATCCTGCAGCATCTCGATGTCTCCGGAGGAGAGAAGCGCCGGATCGATCGCGATGGAACGGACGCGCTGATCCCCCGTGATGACCACCGTGATCGCCCCGCCGCCGGCGGTCACGGTCAGCGTCTCCTGAGCGAGCGCCTCCTTGGTCTTTACCATCTCCTCCTGAAGCCGCTGGATCTGCTGGAGGAGTTGCATTGGATTGCTGGGCAAACGTCCCTTCGCCATGGGGGGACTCCTGAAGTCCGGGATGGATTAGAGGCCGGTTTCGCCCCTCATTCCTCCTCGACCTGCGCCCCGAGGTCTTCCACCGCCCGTCGGATCAGCGGATCCTCGAGGGCAGGGCGACTCCGACGGGTTTTCCGCGCCACAATGTTTTGAATGACTACAGGGAACCCGAACGTGTGGCTCAGGATATCTTCCACCAGGGCCTGGGCCCTGGTCCGGGGGTCCTGGAATTTGTCCCGCAACAGTTCGGAGGGCCAGGCCAGAATCACCGTGTTCCCTTCCACGCCGTGCAGGGCGCACGATTTCAGCAGCGCTTCGGTAGGCAGGCTTTGGGCTCGAACCGCCTTCAGGATGCTGGCCCAGCGCTCCCGCAGGGCCTCCAGGGTCAGAGTCCCGGCTCCCGCTCCGGCTGCCGGAGCGGTGGAGGAGGGCGGCGGAGATGATGGTCCGGCGGCCGGAACGGAGGGAGCCGGCGCAGGGGCTGGAGCGGGAGCCACCCGGGCAGCCCGGGCTTGCTGACATGCCAACGTCGCCTCGATGAAGGCCAGCTCCAGGGCCAGCTGGGGCGGCCACGCCGTGCGCATGTCCGAGGCCGCCCCGGTGAACAAACGGATGAGACGGGGGAGGGCCTCCGGGGGTAACGCATGGGCATGCCGCTGCGCCGCCGCCACCTGCTCGGCGGGGAGATCCAGAGCCCCGGTATTTCCCCACTGGATCCACATCACCGCCCGTAGATGTTCCACCAGCTGACGGGCCAGCTGCTGCGGGTGGGCGCCTTCCTCCACCGCCCGGGCGATCAGCATCAAACCCCGGGCCGTCTCGTTCTCCCCCAAGGCCTCCACAATCTGCCCAACCAGATCCCAGCGTCCGGCTCCCAGGGCGCGCTGGACCCGTTCCACGGTAATCGGCTCCTCGTCAGCCGCCAGCTGGTCCAGCAAGGTGACCGCGTCCCGAAGGCTGCCGGTGGCCTGGCGGGCGATCCAGGTCAGGGCGTCCGCTTCCGCCCTCAGCCCCTCGGTGGCCACAATCTCCTCCAGGCGCCCGGCGATCTCCGCGGTGCTCAGCCGGCGGAAATCGAACCGCTGGCAGCGCGAGAGGATCGTGGCCGGGATCCGGTGGGGTTCCGTCGTCGCCAGGACGAAGATCACATGCGGCGGGGGCTCCTCCAGGGTCTTAAGGAGAGCGTTAAACGCCTCGGTGGTGAGCATGTGGGCCTCGTCGATGACGTAAACTTTGTAGCGGGCCTCGCTGGGGGAGAACCGAACCCGTTCCCGGAGATCCCGGATCTCATCGATGCCCCGATTGGAGGCGGCGTCGATCTCAATGAGGTCGATGAGACGGCCCTCGTTAACGGCCTGGCAGATCCGGCAGCGATCGCAGGGGCGCTCCTCAACGGACTCGGCCAGGCAATTCACCGCCTTGGCCAGGAGGCGTGCCGTGGTCGTCTTGCCGGTCCCTCGTGGACCGGCAAAGAGATAGGCGTGAGCGATGCGGCCCAGGCGCAGGGCGTTGCGCAGAGTGCGGGTCACATGCTCCTGGCCGACCACCTCTTCGAAGCGTCGGGGGCGCCACTTGCGATAGAGGGCGAACGGCATCGGCGGTCACACTCCGGAGTCCTCCCGGTCTGGCCGGGATTATAGCCGAGGCCCCCGAAATGGGCAATGATCCGGCGCAGGGAAGGGATCGAATCCGGACATCCCCGGGGGACGGCCGCTGCGGGATGCAAGCCTGGCGGATGTCCTGAGAGCACGGGGAAGACCTGGCCATCGCAACCGGCCTTGAGCCTTCGGGGCATTTGCGCTAACATTGAACCCCAGCTAAGGAGAGGGCGGGAGCAAAGCACGTCGCGCGCCACGCCCTCTGGGCTCTATGGCCTCCATACGCCCTGGGGTCGGCCGGCCCCAAGAGCCTCCGGGAACAGCGGAACTTCGGCCTGTCCTCTCGCGCCGTGAAGCGGCGAGGGACAGGCAATAACTGGAGCTGGAACAACCCTGAAACGGGTGGAAGATCGACTATGGCGCTGGAGGAGAAGCCCCCCCTTTCGCTGGGATCCCGTATATTCGTTGAAGATCGGCTGTATTGCTCCACCGTAGGGGCTGTGCGGACAGAGCAAGGATGGATTTGCATCGATACGCCGGCCGATCCGTTGCATGCCGCCTGGTGGCGGCAGACCCTGAAGACCATTGCTCCCCTTCCGATCCTCGCCGTGATCTATACCGACGCAAACCGGGATCGGGTCCTGGGGACCGCGATCCTCCTGGAGGGGCGCCCCGGCCTGGTCATCGCCCATCATCACGCCTTCGAGCGGATCAAAAGCCACGGGGAGATGGGGCGCCAGCAGGTCATGGACACGTTGATCAACCTGGGTCAGAGCGAAGCGGCAGAGCTTTTGAATCGAACCCCCCTGGTGCTGCCGAATTTGACCTTCGCAGATCGCCTAATCCTGCACTTCGGCTCACCGACGCTGATCCTGGAACATGTGGATGGAGCCTCGCCGGGTCAGATCTGGGTTCGGATCCCAGAACATGATGTGGTGTTCGTTGGCGATACCGTGACGCTGAACGCGCATCCGAATCTGAGCGAAGCGGATCTGGAACGCTGGGTGGAACAGCTCCGGCAGCTGCATGCCGGACGGGTGGCTCGTCACATTGTTCCCGGGCGAGGTCCGCTGGTGGAACCGAAGGGGGTCTCGCCCATCCTCGATTATCTCAGGACCCTGCTTAAACGAGTGGAGACCCTGGCGGGAAGCCGTCGGAAAGTCGAGCTGGGTCCGCTTGTGAACGAATTTATGAATTACTTCCCCGTTCCCGAGCATGAGCGGGAGCGGATCCAGCGCCGGATTCGCCTTTCGATCGAGCGCCTGCTCGACCTTTACGCCGAGGAGAAGAAGGTGAAAACCGGGAAAGCGGCAACAGCGAAGGCCGGATCGCGGAAGAAAACGTGATCAGGTCGAAGCGGCCTCCAAGGCTGACAACAGTTGTTCAACCGTTCTGGGACTCATCGTCATTTATTTCACTCCACGGGGCGAAATCCATGACCGGCCACTTCCGGCTTCCTCGACCCGAAGGCCGTTCCGCCGCCAGAGGGATCTGGGGCACCCCAGCCGGTCTTCGACCGGCTGGGGACCCCGCGACCGGCGTCACCTCCCGGGGAACTCCCGGTCGGGCCGTTGAGGGCGGCCAACCCATAAAGCCGCAGGTGGATGGCCGCGTGGAGATCCCGATCCATCTCCAGCCCGCAGGCCGCACAACGGAAAACCCGCTGGCTTAAGGGGAGTCTCCCGTTCCGATGCCCGCAGCGCGAGCCCAGCGGGGTGGACGGGAAATCCCGCGGCGCGAGGATGAGGCGCGCGCCATACCACTGGCCCTTGTATTCCAGCATCCGGCGGAACATCCCCCAGCCCACATCCGCCACAGAGCGGGAAAGGCGTCCACGAGCCAGCGCCTTCCCGGAAAGATCCTCCCCCCCGATCGCCGACTGGGTTTTCGCCAGCGCCGTGGTGATTTTATGCAGGAAGTCCCGCCGGATGTTCTTGATCCGCCGGTGAAGTTTGGCCCGCCGAAGGGAGGCCTGGCGATGGTTCCTCGATCCTTTCCGCTTGCGGAAAAGCGGTCGGGAACGGCGGCGCAATCCGCGCAGCCCCCGGGCCAGCGGCTTCGGGGCTTCGATGCGCGTTCCATCGGACAGTGCCAGGAAGGACATCCACCTCTCCCCCTCCCCGAATCGGGGAGGGGGAGAGGTGGTGGGGGAGGGGTCAGGCCGCT
>Ga0101941_1000632_pt1 | contig 49783 bp, 53 predicted proteins | sample DewCreD2012metaG_3_FD_75242 | JGI IMG/M metagenome (GOLD analysis project Ga0101941, IMG submission 75242) | Hot spring sediment bacterial and archeal communities from British Columbia, Canada, to study Microbial Dark Matter (Phase II) - Dewar... ... | reverse complement strand
GATCCTATTGAGGTTTCAATGATTGAAGAATTTAAAAAATTAATGGAGAAATAAAACATCGGGATGGCGGGATTTGAACCCACAATCCCCAGCACCCGAAGCTGGTGCCTTACCATTAGGCCACATCCCGTTATTTAACAACTTAATCATTTTTTTATATTAATTTAAATTATAATTAAAATGATGACTTTTAAGGAGTATCAAAAATTAGCAAGAAAACCTGCTATTTATCCTAAAATAGGAAGAAATTTTATTTATCCTCTTTTAGGTTTAGCTGAGGAAACAGGTGAGGTTTTTGAAAAATTAAAAAAACTTTTTAGAGACCGTAAGGGAAAAACAGATAAAAACTTTTTAAATCTTATCGAATTAGAACTCGGTGATATTTTGTGGTATTTAGCTAATTTATGTAGTGAATTAGGAATCAATTTAGAGAAGGTAGCTAAGAAAAATATAGAAAAATTAGAGATAGAAAGAAAAGAAACAAAATAAAAGGAGAGGGAGATTTAAGATGAAAATAAATCTTAAAGCAAATAGTTTATTTAGAAAGAAAAATATATTAGTTTTTGGTTTAGGTATTTTGGGTGGTGGAGTTGAAGCGGTTAAATGGTTTTATAAAAATGGTGCCAAAATTACTATTACTGATAAGAAAATAAAAAAAGAACTTTTACCTGCAATTAAGAAATTAAAAAAAACAAAAGTTAAATATGTTTTAGGAAAACATAGATTTGAAGATATTGATAAGTCTGATGTTGTTTATTTTAATCCAGGAGTAAGCTATAAAAGTGAATGGGTAAAATATGCAAAGGAAAAAAGGAAAGAAATTGTTAATGATTGTTATTTATTTTTTAAATATGCTAAAGGAGAGATTATTGCTCTTACAGGAACAAAAGGAAAAACAACAACGACAACCTGGATTTATGAATTACTAACTCGGCTACAAATGAATAAAATACATATAAACACAGATACTATCAGCGAAAATCCGCGTAATCAATATCCGCGTGAATCCTTTGGGGGTAAATCCGCGTTTAATCCGCGCATATCAGTGTTTTTAGGAGGCAATCAACCAGAAAAAAGTTTATTTAAGATTTTAGATAAAACAAAAGAAAATAGCATTTCTGTTTTAGAATTATCTTCTTTTCAATTGGAATTTTACGAAAAAGGATTAAAAGCGCCCAAAATTGCAATCATTACTAATATTTATAATGACCACTTAAATAGATATTCAGGTTTTGAAGAATATGCAAGTGTTAAAGCAAGAATTTTTCAAAATCAAACAAAAAATGATTATTTAATTTTGAATTTAGATAATACTTGGACAAAATTCTTTTTGAAATTAAAACCAAAAAGCCAAATTCATTTTGTTTCTCTAAAAAGAAAACCAAATAAAGGTATTTATATTAAAAACGAAAAAGTTTATATTAAGGATGAAAAAGAATATGAATTATTTTCTATAAAAAAATTTAAAGAATTATACGGAGAGCATAATATTTATAATTTACTTTTTGCTTTTTTAACTATTTATCTTTATTTAAAATCTAAAAATGAAAAAAATCCAATAAAAAAACTTAAAAATCTTCAAAATGATATTTTCAAACTAAAAACTCCAAAGTTTAGACAAGAAATTATATATAAAGATAAAAATTTAATAATTGTTAATGATTCCGCAGCGACCTCTCCAGAAGCAACAATCAATGCTCTTGAAAGATTTAAAAAATATAAAAATTTAATTTTAATCACTGGCGGAACAGATAAAAATTTAGATTTCAAAGATTTAGCAAAAAAAATAAAAAAAGAAATAAAGCCAGAAAATTTATTTCTTCTTAATGGCAGTGCCACAAAAAAATTGATTGAAGAGTTAAAAAGAATAAATTACAACATAAAAGAAGAAAATGTTTTTGGAGATTTAAGGGAAGCAATAAAAACATTGATTAGCGCTGATAATCCTCGTGAATTCGCGTCTCATCTGCGTAAATCCGTGGTTTTGTTTTCTCCAGCCTCAGCTTCTTTTGAGAAATTTAAAAACGAATTTGATAGAGGAAAAAAATTTAATAAAATCATTAAATCTATATTAAAATAAAAATATGGCAGGAATAAAGAACGATGAATGGATAAAACATATGGCAAGAAAGCATAAAATGATTGAACCTTTTAGTGAGAGGCTTGTAAGCAAAAGAAAAATTTCTTATGGTCTTTCAAGCTATGGTTATGATATGAGAGTAGCTGATGAATTTTATATTTTTCACAATGCTTATCCAAACGAAATTATTGACCCTAAAAATTTTAAAGAAAGTTATTTTATAAAGCACAAAGGAAAATTTTGTATAGTACCACCAAATTCTTTTGTTTTAACAAGATCAGTTGAATATTTTAGAATTCCAAGAAATGTTTTAGCTATTGTTTTAGGAAAATCAAGTTATGCTAGATGTGGAATTATTGTTAATGTTACTCCTTTAGAACCTATGTGGAAAGGTCATGTAACTATTGAAATTTCTAATACCAATCCTCTGCCAGCAAAAATTTATGCTTATGAAGGAATTGCTCAAGTTATCTTTTTAGAAGCAGATGAGCCTTGTAAGATTTCTTATGCTGATAGAAAAGGAAAATATCAAAAACAAAAAGGAATTACTTTACCCAGAGTAGAAAAATGATAATTAAAAAAATAAATAAAGATCAATATCTTTTAAGAATAGAACCTAATGAAGAGCTTTTTAAATCATTAGTAAATTTTGCTGAAAAATATAAAATAAAATCAGGCTTCTTTTATGGAATTGGAGCAAGCAAAGAAGTTGAAATTGGAAGATATAATGAAAAGAAAAAAGATTATGATTGGTTTAAATTGAAAAAACAATTAGAAATAGCAAGCTTAATAGGAAATTTAACCTTTAAAGAAAAACATCTTTATCTTCATGTTCATGCAAGTTTAGGAAATGAAAACTTAAAAACAATTTCAGGACATTTGAAAAGATTAGTTATTTTTCCTACTTGTGAAATAATGTTTTTTGCTTTTAAATATAAAATTGAAAGAAAATATAATAAACTGACAAATTTATATTTAATTGAATGATGTTTAATTTTATTGACAAGTTTATCATTAACTTTTTAAAGAAAATATGGAAGCCATTTAGTCGAATTTCTATTTTTATTATTTTTTTCTATTTTGGTTTGCTCAAAGTTTTAAATTTAAGTCCGGCAGCACCATTAGTTGAGGCTTTGCTTAATAGAACTCTGCCCCTTATTCCCTTTAATTTCTTTTTGAAATTTTTTGGTGCTTTCGAAATGCTTATTGGTATTTTGTTTTTAATTCCTAAAATAGAAAGAATAGCAATTTTTTTATTAATTTTACATATGTTTATTGTCGCTTTGCCACTTTTTCTTTTGCCCCAGATTACTTGGCAAAAGTTTTTAGTACCAACCCTTGAGGGACAATACATCATTAAAAACTTAGCTATTATTTCTTTAGCTTTAGCAATTGGAGCTCATTTAAAAACCAAATTTGATTAGAAATGTTTAATAAAAATTTTAAGCTCTCTTTATTTTTAATTTTGCTTATTTTCTTTACAATTTCGTCATTTAATTTTTCAAAATTTTTAGATACTGCAAATATTAGTTTTAATTTTAAAAACAGCAATAATATAATAGAGAAACCAAAAGAAATTAAACTTTTATTTGTAGGCGATATAATGATGACAAGATATGTAGAAAAAAAGATTAATATTTTAAAGAAAGACCCCTCTTTTTTATTTGAAAATATTGCTAATTATTTAAAATCTTTTGATTATATAGTTGCTAACTTAGAAGGACCAATTTCCAATAAAGGAATAAAAGTTGGAAGTAAATATTCTTTTAGAATGAAACCAGAAGTAGTTTTTGCTTTAAATAAGGCAAATATAAAGATTGTAAACTTAGCTAATAATCATATTTTTGACTACGGGAAAGTTGCTTTTGAAGATACTTTAAAAAACTTAAATGAAAATAAGATTAAATATTTTGGCAATTCTTATGAACCTTTAATAATTGAAAAAGAAAGTATAAAAATAGGATTTTTGGGCTTTTCTGATTTTTTAAAACATTTGGAAGTTAAAGAAGGGAAAATTGGTATAGCAGTTATAAATGAAAATCTTTCTGAAATTATAAAAAAGGCAAAAGAAAAAGTTGATATTTTATTTGTAAGTTTCCATTGGGGAGAAGAATATAAAAAATTTGCTAATGAAAGGCAAAGAAAATTAGCAAAATTAGCTATTGATGCAGGAGCAGATTTAATTATTGGTCATCACCCACATGTTATTCAAAATATTGAAAAATATAAAAATAAATTTATTTTTAATTCTTTAGGAAATTTTATTTTTGATCAAGATTTTTCAAAAGAAACAATGATCGGTGGAGGAGTTGAGGTTTATATAAAAAATAAAAATATTGAAAAAGTTTATTTTCGAAAATTTTATTTAAATAATGATTTTCAAATAGAAAAAATGAGCGAGAAATTATTACCTTATGAATTAGAAGGAAAAATTTATTTGCTTCGTGAAGCAAAAACACCCGAAGAATGGCAAAAAGGTCTTATGTTTGTTAAAAAACCTGTTGATTATGATGGTATGATTTTTATTTTCCCAGATAAACAAATTAGAACTTTTTGGAATAAAAATACTTTTGTTGATTTAAAAGTTTATTGGCTGGAAGATGATAAAATTATTGGAAAAGAAGATTTAAAATCTATTACAAAAACAGAAAAAATCAAAACTATTCACCCGCCCTCACCTGTTAATAGTGTGATTGAAATTATAAAATAAAAAATAAACTCATTTAAAGCAGATTTTTAGCTATTTTTAAAGTATTTTAAATTTTTTAGTAGATTGTAATAGAAGGACAAAGATTGTATAATTAATTAAAATGAAATTCAGAAATAAATTGATAAAAGAAATTTTACAAAGATATAAAACAATTGATGCTCTTCAGAGATTGTCTGCTTTAGCTAGCTGGGATATAAATACATATATGCCCCCTAAAGCTTCTGAAGATAGGGGAGAAATATTAGGGAAAACAGATGTTTTGATAAAAAAACTTATTTTGGATAAAGAATTTGTAAATTTGATAAATAAAGCTGAAAAAGAGAAAAACTTAAATGATTATGAAAAAGCAGTCATTAGGGTTCTTAAAAAAAGAATAAAAATTTTATCAAAATTACCAGATAAATTTATTGAAGAATTTAACAAGATTATTAATAAAGCTCAAGTAGTTTGGAGAAGAGCTAAAGAACAAAATAATTTTAAAGAATTTTTACCTTATCTTAAAAAAATTATTGAATTAGTTAAAAAACAAGCAGAATATTTAGGATATAAAGAACATCCATACGATGCTTTAATAGATTTGTATGAAGAAGATTGGACAACAAAAGATTTTGAAAACCTTTTCAACAATATAAAAGAAGAACTTAAATTAATATTAGAAAAAATAAAATCATCTAAAAATTATATAGATAAGCATCCACTAGAGAAAGAAAAATATAAAAAAGAAGATATGGAAAAAGTTAACCTTGAAGTTTTAAAAATATTAAATTTTGATTCAAATAGATCTCGATTAGATATAGCGCCCCATCCATTTGAAGAAAGTATTTCTTTAAATGATGTAAGAATAACAACTTGGTATCATGAAAAAGATTTTAGAAGAAGCTTATCAGCAACTATTCATGAATTTGGTCACTCTTTATATGAACTTAATATTGATCCTGAATTAAAATTTACTCCACTTCAAAGAGGAATATCTTATGGAATTCATGAATCTCAATCTAGATTTTGGGAAAATATTATTGGTAGAAATGAAGTATTTTTAGAAGAAATTTGGCCTATTTGTAAAAAATATTTACCATTTTTAAAAAAGTATAAATTTAAAGATTTCTATATCTATTTCAATTTAATAAGACCAGAACTTATTCGAGTGGAATCAGATGAGATTACTTATCATTTTCATATAATTTTAAGATTTGAGATAGAAAAAATGTTTTTAGAAGGTAAACTTAAAATAGAAAACGCTTCGGAATATTGGAATGAAAATATGAAAAAATATTTAGAAATAAAACCCAAAACTTATAAAGAAGGAATTTTACAAGATATTCATTGGTCAATGGGAGCTATTGGTTATTTTCCTACTTATTCTTTAGGTACATTTTTAACAGGTATGTGGCTAGAGAAAATAGAAGAAGATTTAGGAAAATTAGAAAATATTTTAAAAAAAGAAAAAGGAATTTATATAATTCAGGAATGGCTTAGAGAAAATATTCATAAATATGGAAGCACTTATACTTCCAAAGAATTGATTTATAAAGTTTGCAAGAAAAATTTTGATTCTCAAATTTTCCTTAATTATTTAAAAAATAAATACCCTCAATTTTATAAATAAGAAGAAAGATGAAAAATATTTTCTTGTTGATCTCTTGTTTAGTTTATTATCGATTAGCTTCATTGTATTGTTGGGTTTAATGGTACCTAAAAATTATGTTTTTAATTTTAATTAATAGCCATAATCTTGCTTCTTTATCTTTTTCAAATGGATCAAAACCTAAAATATGCAAAGAGTGGGTTTGGGAAATAAATTTATCTAATAACTTGATATATTTTTTGAAAAATGTGAATTAAAAGAAATAATACCCATAGCTTATCAAGGACCTGACGGTAAATGGTATCAAACTCCTACAGGTTATTTTCGAATTGGCGTTAAAAAAGAAAAAACACATTTCTTCTTTGTTTCCTGTATATATGAATTACGAAGTACAAATGTATAAAGATTTTTTATTCACGAAATCCCATATTATTTAGATGGGCGGAGGGTTAATACAAATTTTTCTATAGGATGCTTAGGGTTAAAAACTACTAAGGCTAAAAAATTTTTTAAATAAGCGAAAACCGGAGATTTAATTATTTCTTATAAAACATTAGATAATATAAAAATTAGTACTCTTTATAATTTTCCTGTTAATTTAAAAGAATTTTTTATTATACAAAGATTTAATAATCCTCTACGTAATCGATGGGCATTTTCTTCAGATAGAAGAGTGGATTATATACAACATACAGGATTAGGTTTAGCGCCCCCCTCCATTTGCAAAAGATTTAAATGTTTATAGTATTTATGATGGTAAAATTGTTAAAATTGTAAAAAATGGAGAAAAATGATCATGGCATGGGCAATACAGTAATTATTGAACACACGATTAACAAAAATAAAATATATTCACTTTATACTCATCTTTCAGAAATTAATTCTAATTTAAAAGAAGGAAATTTTATTAAAAAAGGAGCAGCTATAGGAAAAGCAGGAGCTACAGGTTATGGATGTAATTATTGGAGAATAGGAGAGGATGGCTGTGAAAAAAATCTAATTTAGATACCCACTTACATTTTGAAATAAAAACAAAACCATTATTAGAATCTCCCATAGAAGCAGAATGTTTTATAAATAACAAAGAAACAAAATGTTATGGTTATACTCCTGAAAACCCCCAAAATTATGGATATTTTGATCCAATTCAGTTTTTATCTACTCAATAAGCTTAATAGTTTTTAAAATTTCGTAGCGAGCAAATGGTTTTTCTAAATATGATTCATATAAATTAAGCTCGTTTAAAATTATAGACCAGTTAAAATCTTGTTTAATTTCTGGAAGATTTTTAAAGTTTTTTAGTCGAGCAAGGTTAATATGAGGCAAAAAATCTCTTTCTTCTTTTTGATAGGGGATATTTTCATTTTTTAAATAATCTTCTAAAATATCTTTTATTAATTTTATTCTTTCATTTTTATCGAGATAAAGCCAAATCATCCTTTTTTTACCCGGTGGTCCATAATCTATTTTTTTAATTTTTAAATGAAAACATTTGAATATCTCTTTATTTTCTAAATAAGCTCTTTCCATAATTTCAAAAATTGTAGGAAGATAATTTATTTCTATATTGCCTAAAAATAAAATAGTAAGGTGTAAGTTTTTTAAGGGAATCCAGTTTATTTTTAATTTTTTATCAATTTCATCTTCTAATCTGCCAATTTTAGGATAAAGACCTTTAGTTAGGGGAATAGCAAAGAATAATCTTTTTCTCATCTTATTTCTGAAATCTTTTCTGCGATTATTCTATCTGCTCTTTTTAATGGATTATATGTTCCAATGACAGAAATAATTTTTCCTTCTTCCCAAACAATAGGCGTAGCATTATATATTCCAGGCAAAACCAAAATTTCTACATTATCAGTATGATCTTCTATTTCTACATAAAGCAGCACCTCATTATTTTTTGTAATTACTCTTTTCACTTTATTTATAACACCTAAAATTTTTACTTTTATCTCCTCCTTATATTTTTTTATGTCTTTAATTTTCATAAAATTATTGTTTTTAATAAGTTTTATGGGGTGGTCAGATAAATATATACCTAATAATTCTTTCTCCCATTTTAATTTTTCAAAAATACTTATATTACCTTTTCTTTTCAGAATTACATCCTCTTTTTCTTGAACAAATAATCTTACTCCAGAATATGCAAAGCTTTTTTGTTTTGAATACAATTCTAATAAATAATCTAAATTATAGTATAATAAACCCCTATCTTCTAAACTATCAAAGGCTCCAGCTTTAATAAGAGCCTCTAAAGATCTTTTATTAAAATCTGTTGATTTTATTCTTTTTAAGAAATCTCCAACAGAAACAAATGGTCCATTTTTCTCTCTTTCAATGACAATATCCTCAACCAATTTAGAGCCTACATTTTTGATATGAGTTAATCCGAATCTTATTGTTTGGTCATCAACAACAGTAAATGTTTCTTTACTTTCGTTAATATCTGGAGGCAAAATTTTTATTCCCCACCTTTTTGTTTCTTCTACTAATTCTTTTATTCTTTCAACATCATTGCCTTCATGAATGAATAAAGAGGTTAAAAATTCTATAGTGTAATAAGCTTTTAATAATGCTGTTTGGTAAGAAATTAAAGCATAAGAAACACTGTGGCTTTTATTAAATCCATATCTTGCAAAGGGTTCATACCATGTCCATATTTTTTCTGCTGTTTCTTGGTCAATGCCATTTTTAATCATTCCTTCTATCATTTTATTTTTTTGTACTTCAAGTAAAGAAGCAATTTTTTTCCCTATAGCTTTTCTTAAAATATCAGCTTCAGATAAAGTAAAACCAGCTAAAGCTTGTGCTATTTGCATTAATTGTTCTTGATAAATAGCTATTCCATAGGTTTCTTTTAAAATAGGTTCCAATTTCGGATGTAAATAAGTAATAGGTTGTAAACCATATTTTCTGTTAATGTAAGAAGGAATAAATTCAACAGGTCCAGGCCTATATAATGCTATCATAGCATTTATATCATTAATGTTTGTGGGTTTAAGCCTTTTTAAATACTCAGTCATACCCCTTCCTTCTACTTGAAAAACACCAACAGTTTTTCCTTCTTGATAAATTTGATATACTTTAGGATCATCCAGCTTTTCATAGTCTAAATTAACATCAATTCCTCTTCTTTGTTTGACTAATTCAATTGTAGTTTCAATTTCTGATAAGGTTCTTAATCCTAAAAGATCAAGCTTCAAAAGCCCCAACTCTTCGATGGCATACATATCGTATTGGGTAATAATTCTTTTTTCTTGGGGAGCATATTGGATGGGCATAAAATCAGTCAATTTAGTAGGAGTTACTACTACTCCTGAAGCATGAACCGAAACATGACGAACGGTTCCCTCAATTTTTTTAGATATATCTATTAACCTTTGTACCTCTTTATTTCTATTATATAGATCTCTAAGATCAGATATTTCTAAAGAGCTTTCTAAATCCATTCCTGGTGGTATGAGTTTTGCTATTTTATCGCATAAAGAATAGGGAAGTTTCATTGCCCTGCCAACATCTCTTATTGCTGATCTGGCAGCTATTTTTCCGAAAGTTATAATTTGCGCAACCTTATCTTGTCCATATTTTTTCGATAAATAATCTATTACTTCATCTCTTCTTATATCAGAAAAATCTACATCTATATCAGGAAAAGAAATTCTTTCTGGTGTAAGAAACCTTTCAAAAATTAAATTATATTTTAAAGGATTTACTTCGGTTATTCTTAAAAGATAAGCAACTAAACTTCCTGCAGCTGAACCCCTAGCTGGGCCTACTTTTATGCCACTATTTTTAGCCCAATTTACAAAATCTTGTACTATAAGAAAATAAGAAGAAAACTTCGTTTGTTTTATGACAGATAATTCATATTCTAATCGTTCTCTAGTAGCTTTATCATTTTCTAAATTTCTTGCTCTTAGTCCTTCATAACATAATTTCTTTAAATAATCATCTACTGTTAATCCTTCAGGAACTTCGTAAAGAGGAGGCTTTGTTTTGTTTAATTCTATTTCTAAATTACATTTTTCAGCTATTTCTAAACTATTTTCAATTGCCGAAGGTATTTCTTTAAAACTCTCTAACATTTCTTCTGGGCTAGTTAAATAGAAAAAATCATCTTTCATAGTTAACCTCTCTTTTTCATCAATATCTTTTCCCGTTTGAATTGCTAAAAATATGTCATGTACATCTCGATCTTCTTTATTTATATAATGAATATCTTGAGTAGCTACTAATTTTACTTTAGTTTTTCGGGAAAGTTCTATTAAGGGTTTAAAAACTTTTTTACTTTCTTCTATTCCTGGATGCCACCCTATTTCTAAATAAAAGTTGTCTCTACCAAAGATGTCTATATATTCGTATATTAATTTTTCAGCTTTTTCTAGATCATTATTTAAAATACTTCTTGGAATTTCTCCTGCTAAACAGCCAGATAAACATATTAATCCAGAACTATGAGACTTCAACAAATTTTTATCTATTCTTGGTTTATAATAAAAACCCTCTAAATTAGCTATTGTCGTTAGATTAATTAAATTTAGATAACCCTCATAATTTTTAGCCAGCAATGTTAGATGATAGCTTTTTGAATCAATTTTGTGGATTTTATCATAAATAGTCCGTGGTGCTAAGTAAGCTTCTAAACCAATTATTGGTTTAATATTATTTTTTTTACATTTTTTGTAAAATTCAATAACGCCATACATATTGCCATGATCTGTAATAGCTAAAGCTTCATACCCTAATTCTTTTGCTTTTTTAACAAGCTCATCAATTTTACACATTCCATCTAATAAACTATAATAAGTATGAACATGTAAATGTACAAATCTCATTTCTTAAATATTATAATAAAATAGATGGAAGTAAAATTTTTTAAAAAATATAAAAAAATTCTCACAATAGACGAAGTAGGAAGAGGAGCTTTAGCTGGCCCATTTTATGTAGGAGGCTTATTGAGCGATTTTTTATTTTATGAAAAAATAAATAAGTTAGAAATAAAAGATTCGAAAAAAATCAAAGAAAATAAAAGAAAAAAATTATATAAAAAAATTATGATTTTAAGGCCTAAATTTAAAATAATAAAATTTACAAGCAAAGAAATTGATAAATTTGGTATTGGTTGGTGCTTTAAAAATGCTATTGATGTTTTATATAAAGAATTTAAGCCGGATTTTGTATTAATAGATGGAAAAGCTATAAAAACAAAGATGAATTCTAAAAAAGTAAAATATATTATAGATGGAGATGAAAAAATTAAGTTAATTTCAGTCATATCTATCTTAGCTAAGGTTTTAAGAGATAATTATATGATTAAATTGGATAAATATTATCCTGTTTATAATTTCAAATTTAATAAAGGATATGGTACCAAAGAGCATATTGAAGCTATAAAAAAATATGGTATTTTAAAACATCATAGATTAAGCTTTCTTAAAAATCTTATTTAGTTGTTATAATTTCTCAATTTGTTTAAGATATTTTCAAAAAATAATTGAAGCCTAACTGTATCTGTTTTAAGTCTTTGGAAAAATTTAACAGCTAAATATATTGAAGCTTTTTTTATTTTTTCTAAAGTAATAATAGAAGCATAACGGTCCAGGTTTTTTTTAAGTTTATTTTCAAAATTGTAGAAAATTATATAATCCCTTGGCAAAATTTTAATTTTTTTGTATCTTTTTATCAAATAAAAAGTTGCCGTTCCTATAAGGAGAAAACCAATTATAGGAGATAAAAAATTAAAATTAGTCATTGATACTTAAGCGCACAAATCTTCTAATTTCTATTTTTTCTCCACATTTATTTGCAAAATTAAAGATTAAATCTTTGATTCTTAAATTTTCATCTTTGATATATTTTTGGTCTAAAAGACAAACTTCTTCAAACCATTTTTCTAATCTTCCTTCGAGTATTTTTTCTTTAACAGCATCTGGTTTATCTTTAATATCAACCATTAATTCTTCTTTTTTGGATTCTAAAATTTCTGAAGGAATACTTTCTCGGTTTATAAATTTAGGGTTCATAGCAGCTATTTGTAAAGCAATTTCATGAGCTAATTTTTTAAATTCAGGGTTTTTAGCCACAAAATCTGTTTCTGTTCTTAATTCAACTAAAGCCCCAACCCTTCCATTAAAATGAATATAACCTTCGATTATACCTTGTCCAGCTACTTTCTCACCTCTTTTTTTTAATAATGCTTCACCTTTTTGAATTAAATATTTCTTAGCCTCCTCAATGTTTCCTTGGGTATTTTCTAAAGCTTCTTTACATAAACTAATTGGTGCTCCTGTTTCTTCTCTTAGTTTTTTTATTTTTTCAAGAAGTTCTTTATCCATTTCTTTTTATTTTTTCAATTAAATAATTGATTATAAACTTAATACTTGAAGGCGCTTTATCATTAGCAGGTATAAAATATTCAATTTTACTTACATCATTATCAGATCCAGCAAGAGCACAAACAGGAATATTTTTTTTAAGAGCTTCACTTAAAGCAGTTTTATGCGATTTATAAGCTAAATCTACAATAAACAAAATATCGGGCAAATTTGCTAAATTTATAACTCCTGAATATATCTTTTTCATTTTTTCTAACTCTTTCATAATTCTTTGTTTATCTTTAGGAGGATAATTTTCTATTTCACCATTTTTTTCTTTTTCTAATAATTCTTTAAAATAAGCAATCCTGTTTTTTATTGTTTCAAAATTAGTAAGAAATCCACCCACCCATTTATAGTTTAGATAAGGCATATTAAATGCCTCAGCTATATTTTTAATAGGTTCTTCAGCAGCAGGCTTTGCTCCTACAAATAAAATTATTTTATTTTCGTTTAAAGCTTTTTTAAGAAATTCTGCTACTTTTTCTATTGCCTCTATAGTTTTTTCTAAATTGAAATACTCAATATTACCTCTTTTATTTTTAATCAAAAATGGCTTCATCGAAGAATGGGTAAATCTCTTAGCTCTTCCGTATTGACATCCAGCTTTCATCATCTCCTCTATTAGTTTTGTTTTTTCTCCTTCTATTACTTTTGTTTCCATTTTTATATGATATAATTATAATTGAAATGAAAAAGAATGTTCATCCTAAATATTTTAAAGCAAAGGTAGTATGTGCTTGTGGCAGCGAATTTGAAGTATATACTACTAAAGAAAATATTAATGTTGAAGTTTGCAAAAACTGTGCTCCCTTATTTATAGGTACTGAAGAGAGAAAAGTAGCTATTGGCCAAGTAGAGAAATTTTTAAGAAAATATAAAAAATCATCTTAACTGATTTAATTTTAACATAGATATTTTATTTTTCAAGAAATTTTTCCATTTAAAAATGGACGGTAAGGAAATTAATTCTAAAATAAAAAGTGTAATCTTTGAAATAAGAGCAGGAGTAGGTGGGGAGGAAGCTGCTTTATTTGCTCGAGATCTCTGGAGAATGTATTTTAAATTTTTTACTAAAAAGAACTTTAAGGTAATAGTTCACGAAGAACAAAATTCAGACTTAGGAGGAATAAAAACATTAGTAGCAGAAATTAAAGGTGAAAATGTTTATGAATTACTCAAAAACGAAGCTGGAGTACACAGAGTACAAAGAATTCCTATTACAGAAAAATCAGGAAGAATTCATACCTCAACTGCTTCAGTAGCAGTTTTACCCCAATATGAATATACTCCTATAGAAATTAAAGATTCTGATATAGAAATAGAATTTTTTAGAGCAAGTGGGCCTGGAGGGCAAAATGTAAACAAAGTAGAAACTGCTGTTAGAATCTATCATAAACCGACAGGCATTGTTGTAAGTTGCCAATCAGAAAGAACTCAACAAAGAAATAAGGAAATAGCTTTACAAATTTTAAAATCTAAACTTTGGCAAAGGGAACAAGAAAAAATCAATAAAGAATTAACCCAAGAAAGAAGACAACAAATAGGCAGCCAAGAAAGATCAGAAAAAATTAGAACTTATAATTTCCCTCAAAATCGAGTAACTGATCATAGATTAAATAAAAGCTGGTATAATTTAGAAGATATTATGGATGGAGAGTTAGATATCATTATTAGAGAATTTGAAAAGCAAAAAATTAAAGTATGAAAAAAGAAGTGGCTTTATATTTGATTTATCTTTTGATCACAGCTATTTTTTTATGGCTTTTTACTAACCCCGATGTTGTTAATGCTTTATTTAAAACCTTAACTTTTCCTTTAAGACAATGAACCAAATTTATGACTCCATAATAATAGGAGCATCGGCTGCAGGCATTAGTGCTGCGATATATCTTAAAAGAAGAGGTATAAAATTTTTAATTTTGGCTAAAGACATCGGAGGGGAGATGGCTCTTTCGGGAATAGTTGACAATTACCCTGGTATTCCTAATACTACAGGATTAGAATTAACAAAAAAATTCAAAGAACATCTAGAAAGTTATAATATCGAAGTATTTAATGAAGAAGTTGTTAAATTAGAAAGAGAAGATAATCTTTTTTTAATTTTAACCAATAAAAATAATTCTTATAAGACAAAAACTTTAATAATAGCTACAGGTAGTAAGCCTAAGAAAATAAATATTCCGGGAGAAGAATTTTATCACAAAGGCGTAAGTTATTGTAGTGTATGCGACATGCCTTTATTTAAAGATAAAGTAGTAGCTATTATTGGTGGAGGTAATTCAGCCTTAGAAGCAGGCTTAATGGCCTCAGATATTTGTAAATATGCATATTTAATAAATAAAAATCCTCATTTTAAAGGTGATGAAGTTTTGATTGAGCAGCTAAAGAAAAAAGAAAATGTAAAAATAATTTATAATGCTTTAGTCCAGGAAATTTATGGAGATAAGTTTGTAAGAGGTATTAAATATCTAGATACAACTTCTAATAAAATTGAGAACTTAAGTGTAGATGGTGTTTTTATTCATATTGGTATGAAACCTAATTCAGAGTTTGTACCAGATGAATGGAATATTAAAAATAGTTATGGAGAGATAATTATCAATAAATTATGTGAAACTGCTGTTTCTGGTTTGTTTGCCGGAGGCGATGTTACTGATATTCCCTTTAAGCAGATTGGAATAGCTGTAGGGCATGGAATTATCTGTGCTTTATCAGCAGTTAATTATTTGAATAAAGTTAAATTTTAAATGGATGAACTAATAAAGCTAATAAAAGAATTGAATGACCCTATTTTTAACAGAATTTTTGATTGCAAAGTAGAAAGAGCGAAACAAAAATTTCCTAAAAAGTTAAAAGAGGAAATTAAAGAAGGAGAAGAACAAAAAATTTATATTTTCAAAAACAAAATATTAAATCAAGAAACCCATTTTAATATTTGGAGAGCAAAGAGAAAAGAGCCACAAAAAGAAAGTCAAATAAAATCAGATTATGATCCTTTTTGCAACCCCCAAGAACAAACACCCCTTGATAATTTAGGTAGGCTGGAAAATGAATATGCAATTACTGCCTCAAATTTAGCAAAAATATCTTCAAATCATTCTTTAGTGATTTTCAAAAAACATAATAAAAATGATTTAAATTTGTTTGATTTTTATAATGGTTTAAATTTAGCTTATGAATGGTTCAAAAAAAATACTTATCCTATTTGGGCTCTGATTTTTAACTATGGCCTAAGAGCCGGTGCAAGTATTGAGCACCCACATTTTCAAATTTTTTCTTTTGAAGAATTACCAGCTAAGATAAAAGATATATATGAAAAAATTACAAAATATAATGAAAAATATAATTCTGATTATTTTGTAGATTTTTTTCAAGTCTTAAATAAATTAAACTTAGCTAAACAACTAAATAATATTGAAATAGCTATTAACTTAACTCCTTTTAAAGATAAAGAAATTATTTTTTGGAACAAAGAATTTGAAACCTCATTAAAAGAAATATCTTTAATTTTAGAAGTTTACAAGGAATTTTCAGAAAATTTTAATATGTTCTTAATAAAATTGGACAACAAAATTTTAGGTTATTTGTTAGATAGAGGAGAAAGCTATAAATTAAATTCAGATATCGGAGCCTTAGAAATATATGCTTTTTCTGTTGTCGGTTTTGATTTATTAGAATTTTCAAGAAATTTTATTCAGAAACTGGAAGAGAAGGCGTTGGAATTTCAAATTCCATGGTAGAAGTTGTTTCTGTAGAAGTTTCTGTGGGGCTATAATTTGAAAAAGGATTTGCTTGTAAAGCTTTATTTATTTCTCCAGGAGCAACTTTTCTGGGATTAGTTCTCGTGAAACTAACAGGCAATAAAACAAAATAAGCAACTGTGCTAATTACTACAATCCAAACTAATACTTTTGTAACTTCTTTATACTGATTCATTATATTAATTATATAAATTTTCTTTTAAAAATCAAAACAAGAGAAAAAATCAAAAAACCTAATATAACAATGCAAGGACCTAATGGTAAATTTGAAAGATAGGATAAGATAAAACCTAAAATTGATATTAGTTCACCATAAAAAAGAGTAAAAATAATTAATTCTTTAAAGGAATTAGAAATTAATTTTGCAATAGATGCTGGTAGTATTAAAATAGCACTTATTAATAAAGCTCCTATAAATTTTATTCCTAAAACAACTATTATGCCAAGCAAAATACTAAATAAAAAATCTATTTTTTTAACCTTAACATTTTCTGTTACTGCCCATTCTTCATTTAAAGATATTAAAATTAACTCTTTTAATTTGAAAAAAATAAATAAAATAGCTAAAAAAGCAATAAAAGAAATCAAAAAAATGTCAAATTTTGATACCAAAAGAATATTCCCAAAAAGAAAAGAACCAATATCTCCTTTCACATAAGGTATATAATTAAAGATAGCTATGCCTAATGAGAGGCTAAATATAGTAAATAACATTATTAATATATCTAAATTAAGCTTGCTTTTTTCTTTTAGTATAAAAATGAAAGTTAAGAAGAAAAAAGTCCATAAAATTATTAAAATATTTAAATTCAATGATAATAAATAACTTAAAGCAATAGCAAAAATAACACTATGAGAAATAGCATCACTTAAAAAAACTATTCTTTTAAAAATTACAAAAATTCCCAACAAAGAAAGAGGAATAGTAATAATGATCAGTGAAATAAAAGGGTATAAAAAAATTGTTTCTTTAAATATTTCTAAAATCATTTAAAAATTGGTAAATTTTCATAAGCTAAATAATATAACATCGCTCCTCCTCCGGTAGACAAAAATGTATTTTTAGTTTTGATTTTTTCGAAAATTTTCAAAGTATCCCCGCCTCCTATTATTTTTTTATTTTTTAACTTCATTAAATCTTTAGCGAAATTTAAACTTCCTTTTGAATATTTTTTATCTTCAATTTTGCCTAAAGGACCATTCCATATAACTAAATTAACTTTTTTCAACTCTTCAATAAAAATTTTTAAACTTTCTTCTCCAATATCATAAATAACTTCTCCTTTTTTAACTTCACATAAATATTTATGGCCATTTTGAGTAATAAAATCAAAAGGTAAAATAATTTTATTTGAGTAAATTTTTTTTGCATATTCTAAATAATCTTTATCATAAATAGAATTACCTATTTCAAAACCTTTTGCTTTTAAAAAAGTATTAGCTATACCTCCGCCAAGTATAATAACATCAGCTTTTTTGATAAATTTGTTTATTAATTCTATTTTAGTTTCAAATTTAATTCCGCTTATCACCACCCCTATAGATTTTTTATTTTTTATATAATCAAAAACTTTATTTAAATTATTAATTTCTTCTTCAAAATTAAAACCAAAAAATGTAGGTAAATATTTAGAAATTCCATAGACTGAAGCATGCTTTCTGTGAGATACAGAAAAAGCTTCGTTAACAAAAATATCCCCCAATTTAGCTAAACTTTTAGCAAAATTTTGGTCATTTTTTTCTTCTTCCTTAAAAAATCTTATATTTTCTAAAATTAAAATTTTTTTCTTAATATCTATTTCTTTTCCAGGCTTACAATCAAAATATTGAATATTTTTTATATATTTTTTAAGAAAGGGTAATAGATTTTTTATCGAATATTCTTGTTCTTTATCTTTAGGCCTTCCAAAATGAGTAATAATAAGTATTTGTTTAACATCATTTTTAAGTAAAAATTTGATAGTTCTTAAGCTACTTTTTATTCTATAAACTTCCTCTATCTTTTTATTTCTTATTTCTACATTATAATCAACTCTAATAATTACTCTTTTGTTTTTTACTTTGTTTCCATTAAACCTTAATAACTGCTCCCTTTTTAAAATTATCATTAAAAATATTATAATTCATCTTCTTTAGTGTTTCGGTATTGCAAAGCTTCAGCTATATGTTCCAAATCAATTATATTTTTATTTTCAAAGTCAGCAATCGTTCTAGCTATTTTTATTATCTTATGTACTCCTCTTATAGATAATCTCAATTTATCAGCAGATTTTTTAAGGAAGTCCTCAGCTTTAAATGAAAGCTTACAATATTCTTTTATTTCTTTAACATTTAATTCACTATTAAATTTGTTTTGTCTTTTAAATTGAAGATCTTTAAGCTCTTTTATTTTCTCAATCACATCTTTATAATTTGCAACAGTTTCAGTAAAAATTTCTTCTCCTTTAATTCTTGGAACATTTATTTTTATGTCAATTCTATCCATAATTGGACCAGATAATTTTTTGTGATATTTTTTAATTTCATTAAGAGTACATTTACATTCTTTTTCAAGATCTAAATAAAAACCACAAGGGCAAGGATTATAAGCTCCTATTAACATAAATCTAGCTGGCATTTTTATTGTTTTTCTGCTTCTAGAAATAGTAATTTCTCCATTTTCTAATGGCTCTCTTAATCCTTCTAAAACATCTCTTTTAAACTCTGGCAATTCATCTAAAAATAGAACTCCTCTATGGGCTAAACTTACTTCCCCCGGTTTTGGATTTTGCCCACCGCCTAAAATAGCAACAGAAGAAGAACTATGATGGGGATTTCTAAAGGGTGGATAGGTTATAAAACCATCTTTTAGTTCATTGGCAGAACTATAAATAGTTGTAACCTCTAAAGCCTCTTCATAGGTTAATTCAGATAAAAGATTAACAATATTTTTAGAGATTAAAGTTTTTCCTGTTCCTGGTGGTCCATATAAAATTAAATTATGTCTACCTATGCAAGCTATAGTTATTGCTCTTAAAATATAATCTGAAATTTTTATAAATTCTAATTCCAAATCTTTTTCCCCTTGAACAAAATTTTCTCCTTTAAATTTATCTTTTGTGGCTTTTCCTTCTAAATGCTCAATAATTTCTTTTAAGCTTTCAAAAATATATAAATTATCAATTTTCAAATATTTAACTTCAGGATAATTTTCTTGGGGCAAATAAATTTCTTCAAAATATTTATGTAAACTTAAAACAATAGGTAAGGCTCCTTTAATTTTTCTTAATTTACCATCTAAAGATAATTCTCCTAAAATCAAAATACTTTTTTGAATTGGTGAAAGTTGCTTTGAAGCAATCAAAAAACTTATAGCTATTGCTAAATCTAAACTAGAGCCTTCTTTTTTGATATCAGCAGGAGCTAGGTTTATAACTGTTTTTCTGTTGAATTTTAAAGGAGGTTTTGCATTTATAGATTTTAAGGCTAAATTTATTCTTTCTTTTGCTTCTTGAACAGCCTTATCTCCTAAGCCAACTATAGAAAAAGAACTAAGACCTGGCAATAAACCAGCCTCTACCTCTATAATTTTGCCTTCTAAGCCATCTAAAATAGCCGAATATACTTTTGTATACATTATAATTAATTATCCACAATTTTGTCATTTTTTGAATATTTTTATTTTATAATTTAATTTTGAGCAAGGGTCGAATTAAGTTTAATGAAATAAAATGAAAAAAAGTAAAATTTTAGCTTCATTAGTCGCCCTATTTATTTTGTTTAGTTTATTTAATTTAGCATTAGGACAAATAACAGACTTACCAGTTGGAGAACCTCAACAATCGCCTCCTATCTTAAGCGGCGCAGCCTCTTTTAGGGATGCCTTGATTAGGGTTTTAAGTGTAGCACTTAGGATTTTAACATGGGTAGCAGGTACTTTAGCTGCCATCTTTATTGCCTGGGGAGGAATAAATGTAATCATTCAAAATAAAATTGATGAAGGTAAACAAAGATTAATTTATGGAGCAATTGGTCTTGTAATAGCTTTACTTTCTTATGCAATAGTATCTTTGATCAATATAGTAATAACGACACAGGGAGGATTAGGAGGATAATGAGGAGGATCAGAAGGACAGTAATTTAGTGGAAATAACATCCTTATACATACAGCTTTTAATAGACAAAATAGACAATATATAATCCTATAATGCAATATCCATTTAATCCTCTTTTTGGATTACCAAGTCCATCAACACCTCCTGTTCCTGTTATTTGTAAAGATTTTGTTTCTTGTTTATTATTAGCATTTTATACTGTTTTGAAAGTTTTGACTTGGATTTCTGGAGCATTAGCAGTTATTATGTTTATGTTGGCAGGAATAACCTTGATTGTTAGTTATAAAAAACTTGAAGAAGTAAAAAATACTTTAATATGGGGTAGTGTAGGCTTAATTATAGCTTTAATTTCTTATGCCTTGGTAATTTTAATTGAAAATGTAGTTTCAAAAGGTGCTATTGGAATTATTAATATAGCTTATGCGCAACAATTACGATTTACGCCTGGAAATGTATGCGTACAAAATAATATTTTGAGAGTTTTATCAGGAGCAAGTATCCCTCCTGGATTAGTTGGAAAGTGCTTATTATGGATAGCCCCAAAAATTTTAACTATTATTTATACAGTGTCTTTACTTTTAGCCATTGGCTTTATAATTTATGGTGGAGCTATTTTAATTACTAAGCCTGGTGATAAATCAGGACATCAATATGTTATTTGGTCTTTGATTGGAGCAGGAATAACAATTTTATCTTATAGTTTAGTAAGAGCAATTGAATATAGTTTAACACATTAAAAATGCACAAAAATACAATAATATTATTATCTCTACTTTCTATAATAATACCTCTAACTTTTGTATTTGCTCAAGAATTTTTTAATCCTTTTCAGTATGGAATAAAAACAGTAAAAGAAATAAAAAATGTTGTTAATAATCTGGATTTTAGAAAGGCAGTAAGAGAAAAAGCAGCAGAATTATTAAATGAAGATTATGGAACAACAACATTCACAGTACAAGGTGAGAGGATTGTAATACAAATGCAGGCAACAACTCGCCCAGTACCATTTGAGGTAATTCAAAACTCTAGTTATAAAACATGGGAGAATTTGATAAAAGAAGCTGCAAATTTGGTATTATCAGATTGTGATCTTGTACAATCAATTTGGCGCAGTGCAGAATTTTGTCATTGGAAAGTTGTAAGAGCGGATATAGTAAGGGGACAATTACAAGCAATTTATATAGCTCCTTCTGGATATAGTGGTGCTTTTCCTAGGGTTTCTCCTTGTGAAAAAGGCATAGGTCAATGTTTGTTATTCTTTTTTGATAGAGCTTTAAGAATTGTATATTTTGCTACTTTAGCTTTAGGAGTTATATTTTTGATGTTAGCAGGTATTCTTTATATTACTAAACCATCAGATACTAAAAGCATTCATCAAAGACTTATTTGGGGTATTGTAGGTATTATTGTAGGAATAACATCATTTACGATTGTAATAGGATTAGAAAATTGGCTTGCAGGAGGTTTAACAACAACAGGAGGTCCTGTAGTGAGTATGGTTAGTAAAGAGAGTGGTGGAGTAGGGGAAGAGAGTTCAATAAGTATAAGGAAAGTAGATGTTGGTAAAAATAACTTGAATTTAATTTTTGATGTAAAACCACCCGAGGGAGCAACTGCGTGTCAAGTAAATATTACAGCAACGGATGAACAAGGCAATCCGATTAATCTTGTAAATCCACAATTGGATCTTATGCAAGGATTAAACCAGAAACGTACAATTAGCATTTCCAATCTTCCCACTACAGTAACAACATTACATTTAAATTTTAATTCACCCAATTGTTCAATTAGCCCATCTTCCTATACAGCTCAAGTGGGTCAGCCTGCTACTGTTTCTCCTCCTCCAAGAATAACAATAGATACTAATACATCAAAAATAGATGAAAGTAAAAAATTTAGTGTTTTTGTTTTTGCAGAAGCCGGATGCAAACTCAAAGCATCTTTTTACAATTTAACAAAATCTAGAGATCTAGGAGATTCAGACGAGATTACAATTGATAGACCTAAACTTTTTATATTTCAACTGCCAGACCAAGGTCTTAATCTTGGAGATACTATAAGAGTAATATTTAATTCTCCAGATTGTACGGTTTCTGTTAAACAATTAGATATTAGAACTGCAGTAGCTACTGGTCCTACTAAGAACCCTACTATTAATTTAACTATAAAAAGTATATATGGTCAACAAACAATTAGAATAGATATTAAGGATTTAAGGGATATAAAAAATATCTTAGAAAGAGCTTTAGGAGTAACCGTCGTGCAAAGAAATCTATATGATCCTCCATTTTCTATGTATATTACCTATAATGTAACTGTAGACAATCAACCCCCTCCAGGTTCAGGCTTTTGTACTATTTATGGAAGACTTAGAGGAATTAGAATTAATCAATTATCATTTGATAAAACTAAAGCTATAAGCTATACGGCGTTTAATAGAGATTTTTCTTTTTATATAAATTATGAGCCCAATAGAAAAGGCCCATATAATATTCCTATTATTCTTTATTTACCTGATAATATTTTAGGTTTTATAAACCTAGAACTTTATAATTACACTGGTCAATGTGACCAAGTAAAAATAGGAGGTAATGATATCGCAGAAAAACCATTTAATGCAACTTATGATATAGAAACAGCAAAATTCTATAGTGTTTCAGGGAACATTTTGGGAGATTTATTTGGATTTTAATGTTAGAAGTACTAGCGCAAACAATTAGAGGAGAAACAGGATGTATAAATAGAGAAGGAATAGAGTATTTTATATGTAAGTTTATTGGAGTAATAAATTTTGCTTATTGGATAGGTTTAGTTTTAGGAATTGGTTTTATTATGTTCGCTGGAGCAAAATATATTTATACAAGAGGAAAAGATTGGCATAGTGAACTTTTTTATATTATTTTAGGAATAGCTTTAATAATTGCCTCTTTTTCTATTCCGGTTTTAATCTTCTCTTTTCTTAAATAAAAATGTTTGAATTATTTCCTCTATTCGGAAAGATATTAAGTTTTGTAAGTAGAGTATTAGAAGTTGTTTTAAAATTTTCTCTTTTAATAGCTGTATTTTTTATAATTTATTCAGGGATAAAAATATATTTTGCCAGAAAAGATTTGAAAGATATAAAAATTTCTTTTATTTTTATAATTTTAGGATTAGCTATCTTGGGTTTAATTATTCTTAATAGAGAGATAATTTTTAAAACAATAGAATTTTTTGTGCCTAAATTCAAACAATGACAGAAATTACAAACATACTTCAAAAAATAATAAAAGTAATGCAGGTTTTTATAGCTTTAGGGTCAACATTAGCTTTTATTTATTTAGGCTATATGACTTATACAAAAAAATTTGATGAAGTTAAAAAGAATTTACCTTGGATTTTATTAGGTCTAGCTTTACTTTTTGTTTCTTACTCAATTCCTGTTCTTTTGTTATCTTTTTTAGAAGTTAAAAAAATTACGCCTTAAAATGAAGAAACTAATTTATCTTGATTATGCAGCCACAACACCTGTTTCTAATGAGGTTTTTAAGGCAATGAAGATTTATTTTTTGAAAGAATATGGAAATCCTTCAAGCTTACATTTATTAGGCCAAAAAGCTTTAAAAGCTATTGATTTTTCTCGAAATAATATAAAAGAATTAACTTCCGCAGATTATTTTAGAGAAATAATATTTACTTCCTCAGCTACAGAAAGCAATAATTTAGCAATAAAAGGATTAGCAACTTATTATTTTTTTAGGCTAAAATTAAAACCACATATAATTTCTTCATCCATAGAACACCCCTCAGTTTTAGAAGTTTTGAAAGATTTAGAAAAATTAGGTTTAATAGAATATTCTTTAGCAAAACCAGAAAAAACAGGTTTAATTAACATAGATAATATTTTGAATTTAATAAAAGAAAATACAATTTTGATTACATTACATTATGTAAACAGTGAATTAGGAATAGTTCAAAATATAAAAGAATTAGGAAAAAAATTAGAAGAAATCAACAAAAATAGAGATATAAAAATAATTTTTCACACAGATGCAGCCCAGGCTCCTTTAACTGAAGATATTTCTATAAAAAATTTAAGAGTAGATATGATGACCTTATCTTCGCATAAAATTTATGGTCCCAAAGGAATAGCTTGTTTATATAAAAAGGAAAATATTATCCTAGAAAGAATAATTTCAGGTTCAGAACAAGAATTTGAGTTAAGACCAGGAACAGAAAATGTTCCTTTGATTGTTGGTTTTTCAAAAGCTTTAGAAATGGTAGTTAAAAATAGAGAGAAAAATAGAAAATATTTAGAAGATTTAAGAAATTACTTTTTGCAAAAGTTAAAAGAAGGAAAGATTGCTTTTGATATAAATGGAGACATTAATTTTACTACTCCTAAAATTTTAAATTTATATTTCCCCCAAAAAACAGCTCAAGAAATTTTAATTTATTTAGATTCAAAAAAAATAATGGTTTCACCAGGTATGGCTTGTAAAGCTAGAGCTTTAACTCCAAGTTATATTATGGAAGAAATTTATCCTCATTCAGATAGAGCCTATAAAAGTGTAAGGTTCTCTTTTGGTTTAGAAACAAAAAAGAAAGATTTAGATTATGTAGTTAAAGCACTTAAAAAATTTTTAAGATAGATGATCAACAATTTTATGAAGATTTAGTCTTTTATCACCTGTAATTAATAGAAGATCGTCTGGTTCTAATAATTTTTCTAAAAAATTTAAAAGTTCATAACTTTGTGTATGATAAAAATGCTTTGTTTTGCCTTCATCAAAACCATAAGCTATTAAGGAATCAATAGTATATTTTGATCTTAAACCAAAAGTAATTACAAAATCACAAACATCTTTTAATTTTTCACCAATTTCAAAATGAAACTCTAAGCCATATTTACCTGCTGAAATACAATCTCCAATTAAAGCAATTTTTTTCTTTGCAGGGATCTTTGTAAATATATCAAAAATATTCCAAAACGAAGCTTGTGTAATATGTAATGAATCATCTAAAATATAATAACCTCTTGAAGATTTGATCAAATCTCCTCTATGTTTAACTCCAGAAAAAGTTTCTAAATAATTGGCTATTTCTTCCAACTCAAAACCTAAATTATATAATAAGGCGATACTTGCTAAACAAGAATAAATAATTCCTTTTCCAAATAAATTTCTTAAAAATATTCTTTTCTTACCAAATTTTGAATTAATTTCTAAAGAGGTCCCACAAATATATGGGGTAGAGTATAAATTACAAATAATTTCATAATGACTACATCTAAAATCTGAATCTTCAGAAAACCCAAAATATACCACATTATTTTTATTTTCTTTTTCTACCAATTCGAGACAACTTATATCATCATTATTTAAAATAATTAAACCATTTGATTTTACTTTTTCAACTAATTTTTTCTTTTTTCTTTTAATATTTTCTGGACCAGCAAAAACCTCTGAATAGACTAGAACTTCTCCTATAGAAGTAATAATTAAATAATCAATCATTAAATTTTTAATCCAGTAATCAACAATCTTTGGACTTTCAAACCCAAATTCTAACAATATGTATTCTGGATATTCTTTTTGAAAAAATAAAATTTTAATAGCTTTTAATATATTTTTTAAAAAATTGTATTCTTTTTCAAGAATAAAAGTTAAGGGAATAGCAAGCTTATGATCTTTATGATATTCTACAGCAAAAATTTGTTTTTTATTTTTTAAAAATCTTTTGATTGTTTCTATGGTTGTAGTTTTTCCAGAAACACCAGAAACTACTATAATTTTGGGTTTAAATTTTAAATAGACCAATTTTGCTAATAAATTAAGCATATTATTTAATTTTAACATCTATCCACATTTTTTATTGATTTGTAAATTTTTTGATATAATATAAAGAGATATGAAAAAATTAATTTTAGGCATAGGTTTAATTGTATTTATTTTCTTATTTGCTATATTATTTTTAGTTCAGAAAAAATTTACTCAAGCTCAAGGTTCACAGCTTGGTATAGAATTATATATTTATCCTAGAGGATTTTATGAAGGCGGTACAATTAAAATTGAAAATGCAAAAGATGATATTTATAAAACAAGTCCTTTTTCAACAGTTGTAGCAAATACAGAGTATCTTCTTTTGTTAAAGGGGGTAGGGAATACATACTTTATTTTAAATTTTACACTTGAAAGAGATTCTCAGGGTAGGCCTGGTCCTAGTTATTATCGTACTGATACATGTTCAAACTTTGGTGGTACTTTAATCAATAACAATAATGATTGTCAAATTGAAGGAACATTTCAAGAACCTAGGGCTTTATGGGAATTATGGAAAATCTCTCTTACAAAAGGCAATAACACAACATCAATTAGATTTTATCTTGTTAATCAATCTTTTGCTCAAAAATCAAATATAGCTTTTAAAGATGATCAATATTATTTAGAACCAACTTCAACTACAACAGAACCAAATTCTACTATTACTTATCAAGTTTATAACAACAAATTATATTGTCCAAGTTATATAACAAGTGGAATGTCAACAACTACACCCTCTCCAAGTTCTGGAAGTTTTAATCCTTTTAACGTTGACCCTTCAAAGTTTGGAGCTAATATTTCTATTCCGGCTAATTTAGTTTTATCTAATGTTCCAAGGGGTACTTATAATTTATATTTATTCAATATTAATACTAATCAAAGAATAAGTACACCTTCAAATTCTATTATTGTACAAAAAGTAGCAAGCCTTCCAGGTTCATTTAAATGTAAAACAGATTCAAAACAATGGTGTAGATGTCTACTATCTTATTGTTACTGGTTCGATACTAGTGCTGGTAGATGGGCTCCTACTTCCTCTGCAGCTTGTGGTAATCTCTGCACTGGTGGTGTAAGAGAATGATATAATATCTTTTATGAAAATTTTAGGCATAGAAACAACTTGTGATGAGACAGGAATTGCTCTTTTAGAATTTATCGAAAAAAACGAATTAAAATTTAAAATCATAAACCATCAATTAAGAACTCAATTTAATATTCATTCAAAATATGGTGGAATAGTTCCTATTTTAGCAGCACGAGAGCATAAAAAAAATTTACCTCTTCTATATGAAAAACTTTTAAAAGAAACAAAAGAAAATCCTAAAAATTTTGATTATATAGCTTTTTCTAACGGACCTGGTTTACCTCCTGCTTTAATTTCTGGTAAAGAATTTGTTATTCATCTCTCTAAAAAATTGAATAAAAAAATTATTCCTGTAAATCATTTATTAGCACACATATACTCTGTTTTGATACCTAAAAATAAGCTAAATGTTTATCAAAAATTAAAAAAAATAGAATTCCCTGCTATTTGTCTTTTGGCTTCAGGAGGTCATACAATATTAATTTATATGGAAGATTTTACAAAATTTAAAAAATTAGGAGAAACAAAAGATGATGCAGCTGGTGAAAGTTTAGATAAAGCAGGTAGAATTTTGGGCTTAGAATATCCAGGAGGCCCTAAATTAGAAAAATTAGCAAAAAAAGGTAAACCTATGTTTAATTTACCGAGACCAATGGCTTGGCAAAGTAATTTCAATTTCAGTTTTTCAGGAATAAAAACATCCTTTTGGGAGCTTGTAGAAGAAATAAAACAATACAATAAATTTGATGAAGAAACAAAAAAAGATTTAGCCGCCTCTTATCAAAAAGCAGTTTTTGAAACATTAATAATAAAAACAAAAAAAGCCTATGAAAAATATAAAGCTAAGTCTATAATAGTAACTGGCGGTGTAATTGCAAACCTTACATTAAGAAAAATGATGATCAAGGTTTTTGGGAAAGTAGTTTTTCCTGAAAAAACTCTTTCTACAGATAATGGCATAAATATTGCTTTCGCTGGATATTTTTTTAAAGATCAATCAGTTATGCCAGAAAAATTAGATATAAACCCCTTGCTAGATATTTAAAAATTTTTTATAATTGAACAATGCCCCAAACAAAATCAGCAAAAAAAGAACTAAGAAAGAATATTAAAAGAAGGATTAGGAATTTGAAAAGAAAAAGACAGATTAAAAATGTTATTAAACAATTTTTGATTGCTTTGGAAAATAAGGACAAAGAAAAAGCAAAAGAATATTTAAGTTTAACTTACAAATATTTAGATAAAGCAACCAAAACATTTATGCATAAAAATACAGCAAATAGATTGAAATCAAAACTTACTCAAAAATTTAATGCTGTTTTTAGCCATCAGTAATATATATAATTGTTTACCAGTAAATTATTTTCATCATAAAGTCTTATTTCTTCATATCTTGTTTCATATAAAGTCTTAGGTATTTCTTTATATCTGTTAGTAGAAGTTACATATATAGTTGTAGTGGGGGTTTGAATAAAAATAAGCCAATCTTTAGCAAGAAAATCAGGAGAATTTAAATTGTTATAATAACATCCTTTATAAGAATAAAGATTGTCAATTAAATTCATACATTTTGAATCATACGCTATTGTTTTTAAAACTTGCGGCCTTGGCGGACAAGAAATACTACTTAAAAAATCTAAACATTTTATTGAATACCCTTGCTTTCTTAAATTAAAAAGTTCATTCCCTGAGAAATATTTACAATAATAAGGAACATAATCTACAAATTGGACAACATCTCTTCTTAAATTCAAAAAATACCCCAAACACTTATTAATCCTAAAGCTAAACCCCAGGGGAGAAGAAGTAGCAATAATTTTTGCTTTTCCATAAGGAGGTAAAATAATTTTTTCTTTTTTGTATTTATAATCAGGATCAACATAATTAACTCCTTCAGGAACTGAATATATACCTTGAGAAGAAACAATTTTCCAATTAGTGATATTTATTTCTTTATTGGTGTTATTATATAGATACAAAGTTAATTTATTTCCTTGAGGGCTCAAAGAAACATCTTTGAAATAAGGAGAAATTTTAGTTGTAAAAAAGAGATAGGCAGGAGACGGATCATATTCATCATTTTGATTGACTGCAGAAACAATTAACAAATATCTATTATAGCCCTTAGGTAAATTAAAATATTTAGTACTAAAGTAAAATACTTTCCAATCTCTTTCTAGGGGATAAAGTATGTAAATAAAATAAAATCTATCATTACTGTTGGTTAAATTTTTTCCTTGAAAGGTAAATTGTACTTCATTAGTTTCAATATTACTTAAATCTGGGTAATCATAAAATATATAGGTTTCAATATTCTTATTTGGTTTTAGTTTTTTACTTTGCGCATAAGTTTTTTTAACGAAGAAATTAAAAGGTAGTTGTTTTTCAGGCTGTTTTTCAGGGTAAATAAAGAATGTACCTGTAGGTATGACACTTTTTTTAGCAGGTTCAATTTTTTGAGGCGGCTTATATACTGGCACAACACCTGTTTTAAAATATACAAAATAAACCAACGCAGAAAGTACAAGTAAAATAGTCACTAAAAAAACTATAATGTCTTCTATTTGAGCCCCATTTTTCATGTTATAATTATATTCTAAAAGTGATTAAATTAAAATTATAAAAATTATTATGATAAACATAAAACAAATACAAAATTTAATTGAGCAAATAGTAGAAGAAAAAGACCTTAATGAAGGAGAAGTTAAAGAAGTTGTTTTATATGCTCTAGCCGTTGCTTATAAAAAAGATTATAGACACAGAGAAGAAAGAGTAGAAGGTAAAATTGATCCTATTAATAAAAAAGTTGAATTTTTTTTAGTAAAAACAGTTGTTGATGATAAAGATATAGAAGAACAAAATATAAAATTTAATCCTTATAGACATATTCTTCTTTCCGAAGCTTTGAAAACAAATCCCAACGCAAAACCTGGAGATGAGATAAAAATCCCCCTAGAATATAAAGATACATTTAGTAGAATTGCAGCTCAAACTGCTAAACAAGTTATTACTCAAAAATTAAAAGAAATCACAAAAAACTCTGTTTATCAAGAGCTCAAAGGTAAAGAAAATAAAGTAATTTCTGGAATAATTCAAAAAGTAGATAGTAAAGCAGTTTATGTCGATTTAGGCAAAGCTATAGGAATTATGTTTAGATCTGAAGGCATTCCTGGAGAATTTTATAAAATAGGAAATAGAATGAGATTTTATGTTTATGGAGTAGAAAAAACCTCAAATGGAGTAGAAGTTTATCTTTCAAGAGCAAACCCCTTATTTGTTCCCACTTTATTTGCTTTTGAAATTCCAGAAATAGCTGAAGGAATAATAGAAATAAAAGGCATTGCAAGAATTCCTGGTGTAAGAAGTAAAATGGCAGTTAAATCAAATATTGAAGGAATAGATGCTGTGGGAACATGTATAGGCCCTAAGGGAGCTAGAGTATTAAGCATATCTAATGAGCTAAATGGAGAAAAAATAGATATTATTCAATATTCAGATGATCCGATTCAATATGTTCTAAATGCCTTATCTCCAGCAAAGGCAGTAAGTGCAGAAATTTTACAAAAAAGAACTGTTAAAGTTTATGTAACCGAAGATCAAATTCCTGTGGCTTTAGGTAAAAATGGACAAAATATCAAGCTAGTAGCAAAACTTACGGGGTGGAGAATAGACGTTAGGTTGATAGAAGAACCAGAAAAAACAATAGAAGGAGGTATCGCTGAAGCAGATTCATTAGATCATCATGACGATTCCTCAAAAAGTGAATCGTCAGAAAGTAATTAAATGGAAATAGATGTTTTAATAGAAATATCTAAAAATAGTAATGTTAAATATGAATTAGATAAAGAAAAAAATAGAATAAGAGTTGATAGATTTTTATATACAGCAATGGCTTTTCCTTTCAATTACGGATTCGTCCCTCAAACATTAGCAGATGATGGTGACCCCATAGATGTTGTTGTTCTTTCTTATGCTTCTATTTTTCCTGGAAGTTTAATCAAAGTTACACCTATAGGAGTTTTAGAAATGGAAGATGAAGCTGGACAAGACGAGAAAATAATAGCTGTCCCACTTAAAAAAATTGATCCTTTTTGGGGGCATTATAGAGATATTAAAGATATTCCACAGATTTACAAAGATCAAATAAAACACTTTTTTGAAAATTACAAAACATTAGAACCAGGAAAATGGGTAAAAATAAAAAACTGGTTAGATAAAGAAAAAGCAGAAGAGTTAATTAATAAAGCTTTAGAGAATTATAAAAATGCAAATAAATAAAAATTATTTGATAAAGCTTGAAGAAAAAATAATAAGTTTTTGGAAAACTAATGATATATTTAAGAAAAGCTTAGAAAAAAACAAAAATAATAAAAAATTCATTTTTTTAGAAGGACCACCATATGCTAATGATAAACCTCATATAGGACACTTTCTTACGAGAGTTTATAAAGATGTAATTTTAAGATTCAGAACAATGATAGGAGAGTATGCTGAAAGAAAAGCAGGTTGGGACACTCATGGTTTGCCGATAGAGGTTGCTACTGAAAAATTTTTAGGGATTAAAAACAAAAAAGAAATTATTCAGTTAGGAATAGAAAATTTCAATAAAAAATGCAAAGAGCTAGTAATGAAATTTAGAGATATTTGGGAATATGTCGATGAAAGAATGGGCTTTTGGATAGACCATAAAAATGCTTATATTACTTATAGTCCTTTTTATATGGAGAGTTGTTGGTGGATAATTAAAAAGATTTATGAACAAGGATTTTTGAAAGAAGAACATAAAGTTTTTCCTTATTGTCCAAGATGTGAAACAGTACTTTCTCAAGCAGAAGTAGGACAAGTAGATGCTTATAAAACTGTTTTAGACCCAGATGTTTATGTAAAATTTAAAATCAAAAATCTTAACAAAGCATTAAAAGAATTTGAAAACAAAGATGTTTATCTTTTAGTTTGGACAACAACTCCTTGGACCCTAATTTCTAATACTGCTTTAGCTGTTAAACCTGAATTTGAATATAAAATTTATGAGTTAAATGACGAAATAATAATCTCCTTAAGGCTCCCGCAAAATTATCAAGGTAATTTGATAAAAACAACTAAAGGAGAAGAACTGATAGGCTTAGAATATACTCCTTTATATGAATTTGCTAATATCGAAAATTATGAAAATGCTTATAAAGTTTATCCTGCTGATTTTGTAAAAGAAGAAGAAGGTACAGGAATAGTGCATATAGCTCCAGCTTTTGGTGAAGAAGATTTTGAATTAAGTAAAAAATATAATTTGCCCTTAATAAATCCTATAGATGAAACTGGAAGATTTAATTTTGATGAACCTGCCTTTATTAGTAGTCAAATAAATCATTTATTCTTTAAAGAGGCAGATCCATTTATTGTAGATGATCTAAAAAATAGAAATTTAATTTTATATGCTAACTTAGAAGGATACCAACATGAATATCCACATTGTTGGAGATGTAAAACACCCTTGATTTATTATGCTACTAAAAATTGGGTAATTAAGGTTTCTAAAATTAAAGATAAATTGATAAAAGTAAATGAAAAAATTAAATGGCATCCTCCAGAAATAGGAAAAGGGAGATTTTATGAATGGCTTAAAGAAGGCAAAGACTGGAATCTTTCAAGAACAAGAACATGGGGTATTCCTCTACCGATTTGGAGATGTAATAGATGCGGGTCTTTAGAAATTATTGGAAGTTTACAAGAATTAGCTAAGCACTTTAAAGCAAACAATAGATATATATTTTTAAGACATGGAGAAGCTGTTAGTAATGTTAAAAACTTATTATCTTCTTATCCTGAAGTTTTTTTCAATCCTCTAACAGAAAAAGGAATTAAGCAAATTAAAAATCTAATACCTCCACTTCAAAAATTAAATATAGATTTTATAGTAACTTCTCCGCTTTTAAGGACTAAACAAACAGCCAATCTTATTGCTGAATATCTTCATATTCCAGTTTATGTTGATTTTAACTTAAGAGAAATTGATTTTGGTATTTTAAATGGTAAACCAATCAAGGAGTATGATAAATTATATAAAGATCAATACGATCAATACTTCAAAAAACCAGAGGAAGGCGAAAATCTGGATGAGGTTAGAAAAAGAATGATAAAAGTAATTATTGATTTAGAAACTAAATATGAAGGCAAAACTATTTTAATAATTTCCCACCAAGATCCCCTATGGGCTTTATTTGGAGAAATGCAAGCTTTATCTTTAAAACAAACTGCCGAAAGAGAAGATTTCAATCTTAAATTAGGTGAATTAAAAGAAATAGAATATCTAGTTTTGCCTAGAAATGATGAGGGAGAAATAGATATCCACCGCCCATTTGTGGATAAGCTTAAATGGCAATGTAAATGTGGGGGAGAAAAAGAAAGAGTAGAAGATGTGATAGATATATGGTTTGATTCTGGTGCTGCACCTTTTGCTTCGCGACATTATCCTTTTGAAAATAAAAAAGAGATAGATGAAGGTGTTTTATATCCTACAGATTTTATTGTTGAAGGTATTGATCAAACAAGAGGATGGTTCTATTCTTTAATAGTTATTGGATATTTAGTAAAAAAGATGGAAGCTTACAAAAATGTAGTAGTTACAGGATTAGTTTTAGATAAAGAAGGAAGAAAAATGTCTAAATCTTTAGGCAATGTTATTGATCCTTTAGAAATTATGGAAAAACATGGGGCTGATCTTTTAAGATTATATTTTGTTTATATCAGTGAATCTGCCGACAATAAAAAATTTAATGAAGAAGAACTCTTAAACCTTAAACGAAATTATTTTGATATTCTTTTGAATGTATATAACTTTTATCGAATGTATTATCCCAAAAACAAAAATAGATATTACCATTTAGTTTCTAATGATATTTTGGATAAATGGTTTGATGTGAGGTTAAAAGAAACTTATGCCATCTTTTATGAAAGTTTGATTAATTTTAATCCTACGAAAGCTTCACGAGAGCTAGTTAATTTAGTACAAGACTTGTCTCATTGGTGGTTAAGAAGAAGCAGAAAAAGATTCCAAAAACCTAAAAATGAACAAGAAAAGATTAAAGCCCTTCTAAAACTTGAAGAATATTTGTATAAAATTGCTATTATGTCAGCGCCGCTTAATCCTTTCTTTAGTGAATTTTTATATCAAGAATTAAAGAATGAAATATATAATAGATTTAAAATTAAACCAAGTGTTCATTTAGAAGAATTAACTTTACCCAAACCAATTTCTACAAAAGAAAAACAATTATTGGAAAAAATAAAAAAAATTAGAAATATATCCTCAGCAGTTTTAGGATTAAGAAAATCTGCTAATATAAAAGTAAGGCAACCATTAAGCGAACTTTATCTTGGTGAAAAAATCGAAAAAGAATACCTAGATCTTATTCAAGAAGAAGTTAATGCGAAAAAAATTATTATTGGTGAGCCTAAAAACAAAGAAAGCTATTTATTTACTGAAGATCCTATTTATATCTGGCTAAACCCAACTATTACCCCTGAACTTAAAAAAGAAGGAATTGTTAATGATATGATAAGAAATATTCAAGATCTAAGAAAAGATTTAGGCTTAATTCCTCTTAAAAAAATAAATTTAGCCCTAAGTGCTCATAAAAATATTACTTCCATTGTTAAAGAAAATTTAGAGAGGATAATTAAGGAGTGCAATCTCAATTCAATAAAATATACTAAACCAAAAAAATTTAAAATAGAAAGAGAATTTGAATATGAAAATTTCGGCAAAATCTCAATGTATATTTATTGATTGAGATAAAATTTTCCTCCTTTATTTTTAATTATTCCTTTAACTTCCATATTTGTTAGGATAATCAGAAGCTCTTGAATAGAAAGATTTGTTTCTAATTTTAATTCTTCAATAGATTTATTTTCTTTTTCTAAAATTTCATAAATAACTTCTTCTTTGGGAGCAAGCTTAATTCTTTTTAATTTATCTTTTAAATTAATATCAAAATTAAATTCAATTAAAATATCTTCTATTTCTGTAGTTATTTTTGCTCCTTGTTTGATTAAATTATGGCTTCCTTGAAAATTTTTGTTTGTTATTTCTCCAGGAACAACAAATATTTCTTTCCCATATTTTAAACCATAATTAGCTGTTATTAATGCTCCAGAATCAATCGGAGCTTCTATCACTAAAATTCCATCACTTAATCCAGCTATTATTCTATTTCTTAAAGGAAAATGATAAGGCATAGCTGGAGTTGAAAGTGAATATTCAGAAATAATTGCTCCATCATTTTCTATTATTTTTTCAATCAACTTACCCCTGGGAGAACTTAAAGCTAAATCAATACCTTCTCCTAAAACTGCTATAGTTTTACCATTATCTTCAATTGCTCCTTTATGAGCTGACTCATCTATTCCATAAGCTAAGCCACTTATTATAGTTATTCCTAAACTTGCTAATTCTTTTGAAAATTTATGAGAAACTAATAATCCATAATTTGTAGCCTTTCTTGTTCCTACTATAGCTATAGATAAACTTTCATCGTTTAATAAACTTTTATTACCTAAAACATACAAACCTAAGGGTGGTTCATCAATATTTTTGAGTTTTAAAGAATAACTTTCTTCATCATAAACAACTATTTCAATACCCAATTTTTCTAATTTTTTATATTCTTTTTCAATATCAACCCTTTCTTTAATATTTAGCGCATTAAATACTCTTTTAAAACTGACCAATTTTTGATATAATTTAATTATAGTTGGCTGATAAGGTTTATAAACTTTATTTATTGCGTTAAAATATAATTTTTCTTCGATGATACAATTCATTTGGGTTTTTAGTGATTTTCTAATATTTTTATCTCGGATAATGGTTTCATTTATTTATTTTAACCTTTCTTATAAAATTTTTTCTGTTGATAAATTAAAAGGTACTCTTCTTTTTTTGTTATCAGTTTCTTTATTAATAGGATTATATACAACTGTTTCTTCTATTATTTTATTATTTTTTGAATTAGCTAATTTTATTAGAGAGATAATGAAAAAACAATTTCCTTTAGAAAAATTGGCTATTTTGGCTTATTTTATAATATTAATTGCTGCAGGACCAGGTTGGAGTTTAGATAAAATTTTTGATATTAGATTAACAAATTAGTTTAAAATGACAGAATATAAAGCAGAACACATCCAAGTTTTAGAAGGTATAGAAGCAGTTAGAAAAAGGCCTGGAATGTATATTGGTGGTACAGGTAAAGATGGCCTACATCATTTAGTATGGGAGATTATAAATAATGCAATAGATGAAGCTTTAGCTGGTTATGCAAAAAATATTGAAGTAAGATTAATGAAAAATGATAGGGTATCAATCTCAGATGATGGTCGAGGTATTCCTGTTGATATTCATCCTAAAACAAAAAAATCAGCCTTAGAGACTGTTCTTACTTATCTTCATGCTGGAGGTAAATTTAGTCAAAAAGCATACAAAGTTTCTGGTGGCCTTCATGGAGTAGGTTTATCCGCAGTGAATGCTTTATCAAAATATTTAAAAGCTATTGTGCATAGAGAAAATTTTGAATGGTCTCAAGAATATGAAAGAGGTATTCCCAAAACTCCTTTAAAAAAAGTTCGCCCATCTAAAAAAACAGGTACAACAATTATTTTTGAGCCTGATCCTAAAATTTTTTCCGAAATAGAATTTGATAGAGATCTTATTTTAGAATACTTAAGACATCAAGCATATTTAACTCCTGGTCTTAAAATAAGTTTTTATGATGAAAGAGAAGAAAGTATTTTTGCCTATGGTTTTTGCTTTGAAGGAGGTTTATTGAGTTTTTTAGATCATCTTATAAAAAATAAAAAACTTATTAATCCTTATCATATTTATGGAAAAGTAGCAGAGGATGATAAAGAATATGAATTTATTTTCAATTATGTTGAAAATACTGAATCTAAAGAATTAGCTTTTACTAATAATATCTTAAATCTTGAAGGAGGAACTCACCTTGTTGGCTTTCGAAATGCATTGGTAAGAATATTTAATGATTTAGGAAAAGAATTTAATATTTTAAAAAATAATAAAAATTTAATTACCGATGATATAAGAGGTGGATTATACGCCGTAATTTCTTTAAAAATTCCTGAACCCCAATTTGAAGGGCAAACAAAATCAAAATTAGGTAATCCAGAGGTAAAAAATTTTGTTGAAAGTAAAACTTTTAATTTTCTAAAAGAATATTTTGGCAAAAATCCAGATGAAGCTAAAAATATTTTACAGAGATTAGTAGTTAATTTAGAGGCAAGAGAAGCAGAAAAAACAGCTAGAGAAACAGTTTTCAAAAAAAGATTATCTGCATCTTTAACATTATCAGGAAAATTAGCAGATTGCTCAAGTAAAAATTTTGCTCAAAGAGAACTTTTTATAGTAGAAGGAGATAGTGCAGGCGGTAGTGCTAAACAAGGACGAGATAGAACTTACCAAGCAGTTTTGCCTTTAAGAGGAAAAATTTTAAATGTTGAAAAAGCTAATTTATCAAAAATTTTAAAATCTAAGGAAATTAGAGATCTTATAATTGCTTTAGGCACGGGTATTGGTAAAGATTTTGATCTGAATAATTTGAGATACTCAAGAATCATTATTGCTACTGATGCTGATACTGATGGCTTGCATATTCGAACATTACTTTTGACATTGTTTTATAGATTCTTTAGACCCTTAATTGAAAATGGCCATCTTTATATTGCTCAACCACCTCTTTATAAAATTCAAGCAGGAAAAGAAGCTTATTATGCATACTCAGATGAAGAAAAAGATGAAATTATTAAAAAATTAGAAAAAGAGAAAAAGAAAAATATTGATGTACAAAGATATAAAGGTTTAGGAGAGATGAATCCAGAAGAGCTATGGGCAACTACAATGAATATTGAAAAAAGAATACTTAAAAAAGTTACCATCAAAGATGCAGAAAAAGCAGATCAATTATTTACAATTTTAATGGGTACAGAAGTAGAACCGAGAAAAAGATTTATTTCAGCCTATGCTCGAGAAGTTAAAAATTTGGACATATAACAATTATCTTTTAATTTCTTTTCTCTCCCTTTTAGTAATATTCTTTTATTTATCTTTAAGTTCATCACGCTTTTATCCATTTTTTCTTTTATTTTTGCTTTTTGTAAACTATTATTATTTAAGAGGCCTAGAAATTTTAGTACATACTTTAGTTTATCCATTACCACTTCTTTTTATGCCTACTTTTTTTCAACTAAATAATTATTTAATAACCTTAATTTGGCTTGTTTATTATTTAATATTTTTGAAAAATAAAAAAATTGGCTGGAGCATATTTTTAGTTTTTGTTTCTTTATTTTTTAGTCTTTTAGCAAATAAATATTTTTTATTATGGATAACAATTTTAATATTTTTTGTTTATTTTTTAATTACTTATACTGGGTTTAACAAAAAATTTTTACCCGCTTTTTTGCTTAGTATTTTTGTTGCTGAAGCATTTTGGCTTTTTTACTTTTTACCTTTTAATGTTTATATAAGAACATTTCTTTTATTTTTATTTTTTATTTGGATTTTAAACAAAGAGTTGATATAATAATTTAAAATGGAAGAAAAACATATGCAATTAATTCCTTATGTTATAGAAAAAACCCAGTATGGAGAAAGAGCTTATGATATTTACTCAAGACTTTTGAAAGATAGGGTAATAATTTTGGGAACACCTATAAACGATGCCGTAGCTAATACTATCATTGCTCAACTTTTATTTTTGGAACATGAAGATCCTGAAAAAGATATTTATCTTTATATAAATTCTCCAGGAGGAGTAGTAACTTCTGCTTTAGCTATTTACGATACTATGCAATTTGTTAAACCTGATGTAGTGACTATTGGCTTAGGAATGGTAGCTTCAGCAGCTGCTATTTTACTTGCAGCCGGCACTAAAGGAAAAAGAATGGCTCTACCTAATACAGAAATATTATTACATCAAGTTATGGGAGAAGCAGCTGGTCAAGCTACAGAAATTGAAATAACTGCTAAACAAATACTTAAAATAAAAGCTAGAATTAATGACATTTTATCAAAGCATACAGGCCAACCTTTAGAAAAAATAGAAAAAGATACAGATAGAGATTTCTATTTAACTGCTGAAGAAGCAAAAGAATATGGTTTAATTGATAAAATTATAGAATATAGCAAACCAATTAATCCGTCTTTAAAAAGTGATAAAAATAATAAAAAATGAAAATGCTTTATTTAAACAACCATAGCTTATCCACCATTTACTTGAAAAAAAATTCTTGCTTAGTTTATAATCTTATAAAATGAAAGACAAAAAAGACTTATTAGGTTTATTGGGCTTATTCACCTTAATTTCTCTTCTTGTTTCCTATTATTTTTATTTTCAACCAAAAACAGCTCTATCACAACAAACACAAAAATATACAACATTTAAAACAGAAAATGCAGGATTTAAATTTTTAAGGAAAACTATGGCTTATTTCGACTTTGCTCCTATCTTTGCTCAAACACCAGCAATAACTTCACCAGGCACTCAAGTAGCAACAAAAGAGTATGTAGATAGGATTGTAACTACAAATGCAAGAAGTTTTTATGCATTCGCAAAATTTCAAACAACTGCATTATTGACAGATCATTTTGTTGACATTGTACCATTTTATCTACTACTTGATAGAGATACTGCGTATTATATTATGTTTGAAGGCGTGGGTCCCGAGGGAATAGTAGCTAAAAATTGTAAAATTCTGCCATGGTTCAATTGTATGTCTAAGGTGATGCTTTTAAATCCATTTGAATTTAATACTTGGCGCCAGGCGATTCCTGAACTTAAATCAATAGTGTATATAGTGACCGTACGAGGACGTACCGGTGGTTTCGAAATACAGTTTTGTCAAAATTTAACAGGCAATCGAAAATTGTATTGGAACGTGAGTTCAGCGTTTGATCTTGGTGGTATTCGGCCAGCATCCGATTATAGTAAGCTGCGTTTTGCTGTAGATAGAAACGCGGGTCCAAACATGGCATTTATTGAAGTAGATGGACCTTTTGGTTACACCCTTTCTTGCAATCTATTTGCCTTCCCGTATAGTAGATAAAATTTTGTAATTTATTTTACTCGTGTCTAGTCAAAAATTTAGAATTACGATATTAAAAGCGTAGAGGATATATAAAAAATGAAAGCCTTATTTAATGATTGAAAAGCAGAAAGGTATAAATCTTTCATTATTTTAATTGCTCTATCCAGCTTCTTCTACTATTTTTATCTTTTATTTTAAGGATTAATTTATATAATTAATTTATAATTTTAAAATATTTTAAAATGAGGCAGAGTGAATTGGTTTATAAAACTTATAAAGAAGAACCAGCAGATGAAGAATCAAAGAATGCAAAAATTTTAATAAGAGCTGGATTTATAGAAAAAGTTTCAGCAGGAATTTATAATTTTCTCCCTTTAGGCTTAAAAGTAATTAGTAATATTGAAAATATTATAAGAGAAGAATTAAATAAAATAGGATGCCAAGAGCTGCTCTTAGCTAATCTTCATCCTAAAGAATATTGGGAGCAAACTGGAAGATGGGAAAAATTGGATGTTTTATTCAAAATAAAAAGTCAAACTGGTTCTGAATATTCTTTAGCTCCTACTCATGAAGAAATTATCTTTCCTTTAGTTAAAAAAATTATTAATTCTTATAAAGATTTACCTGTTGCTTTGTATCAAATTCATGCAAAATATAGAGATGAATTAAGAGCTAAATCTGGACTTTTAAGGAATAGAGAATTTATTATGAAAGATTTATATAGTTTTCATCGAAATAATGAAGAGGTAGAGAAATTTAAAAAAATTGTTGATAAAACATATTTAAAAATATTTAAAAGATGTGGATTAAATGCTATTGAGACTTTTGCTTCAGGAGGAACTTTTTCTCCTTATTCTACAGAATTTCAAGTACCTACAGCTGCAGGCGAAGATATTATTTATTATTGTAAAAACTGTAATTTAGCTTGGAATAAAGAAATTGTTGAAAGCAAAAACTGCAAAATTTGTAAAAAGGCAACAGAAGAAACAAAAACTATAGAAGTAGGAAATACTTTTAATTTAGGAACAAAATTTTCTGAAGCTTTTGAATTATATTTTTTAGATAAAGATAATACAAGAAAATTAGTTTATGCTGGTTGCTATGGTATAGGAGTAACAAGACTTATGGGAGCTATTGTTGAAGTTTATAATGACGAAAATGGAATTATCTGGCCAAAAGAAGTTGCTCCTTTTAAAGTTCATTTAATTTTAGTTAATATGAAAGATAATAAAAAAATGAAAAAATTAACTTCTTTGGCTGAAAGTATTTATAAAAAATTATTAGACAAAAAAATTGAAGTTTTATTTGATGATAGAAAAGATGTAACTACAGGAGAAAAATTAACTGAAAGTGATTTAATGGGTATTCCTTATAGAATTGTAATTGGAGAAAATTTATTAAAATATAAAAGGATTGATTTGAAAGAAAGAAAAGAAAAGAAATATAAACAAATTAAAATACAAGATATTCTCAAGTTCATAAAGTAATGGCAAAATTAGTCATTCAATTACAATTAGGAATAGATTTAGGAACATCAAATACATTAGTTTATTTGAAAAATAGAGGAATAATCTTTGAAGAACCATCTGTTATTGCTTTTGATAAAAGAAACCAAACAATCATTGCTATAGGAAAAGAAGCACAAAAGATGTTAGGAAGAACTCCCCAATATATAAATGTTGTTAAACCAGTTAATTTTGGCATCGTAACTGATTTTGAAGCCACCCAAGCATATTTGATGAAGATTTTAGAAAATATCTACAAAGAATATTTTGCCTTTTTAAGACCTATTGCTATCATAGGAATACCGCTAAATTTAACTGAAGTTCAAATGAGGGGAGTAATAGAAGCAGGACTATCTGCAGGTTTTAAAAAAGTATATTTAATAGAGCAACCTATAGCAGCTGCTTTGGGTGGGAATTTAGATATAGATGAAGCCAGGGGTTTTTTAGTAGTTGATATAGGAGGAGGAACTACCGAAATTTCTGTGATATCCTTAGGTGGTATAGTTGCAGGAAAGAGCATAAAAATTGCTGGAGATAGGTTTAATCAAGCAATTCAAAATCACGTAAGGTTGAAATATAACTTAATATTAGGAGAAAGCCAAATAGAAGAAGCAAAAATTAATATAGGTTCTATAGTGGGGAAGAATAATTATTATACTTTAAGAGGGAGAGATGCAATTACAACTCTCCCTAAAGAAATTAATTTATCTAGTCAAGATTTAAGAGAAGCATTAAATGCTAATTTAGAAGATTTAGTGGATGAAATTAAAGATGTTATTAATATTACCCCCGCAGATTTGGTAGGCGATATCGTCAATAAAGGAATATATTTAACAGGGGGAGGCAGCTTGCTTGAAGGTTTAGATGACTATTTAGAGAAAAACTTGAATGTAAAAGTAAATAAATTAGAAAATCCATTGCATTCTGTAGTTTTAGGTTTAGGTAAAATAATTGAAAATTTTGAGTATTATAAAAAATTTTGCGTTAACTAAAATTTAAATTAAAATTAATAGGAAATGAAACAGTTTATTAAAAATTTTTGGGTAATTTATATAATTGTTACCATTATTTTTTTCTTTAATTTCAATCCAGTTTTTGCTAAGCAATATGAAAAAATTTACCTTCTTTCTTTAAGTTTTCAAAGTATTATTAATTCTATTCTTGAAAATATAAAATCTATATTGCCCGGTGCTAAACAAGACGAATATAAAGAAAAATATTTTAATTTATTGAAAGAACTGGCTCAAATAAAGATCGCCGAACAAGAAAAAATTTTTTTAGAATCATTAAAACTGATTAAAAGCAAATATCCAAATTCTACAGAGATTAAAAAAATATCTTCAGGCTTAGGAATAATTTATGCAGAATTTCAAAAAGGCATTAAAGAAGATAGTCTTGTTGTAGATGAAAACTGGATATTAATAGGAAAAGTAAGAAAAGTTTTAAACAATTATATTGAGATAGTTACCTTAAATTATCCAGGATTGCAATTTAATGTAGCTAATTTAGATGGGAAATTGATAGGCTTAGCAAAAACAACAGGGGTGGGTTATATTGAAGTAAATTTTACTGAACCAGATATAAAAATTAAGACAGGAGATTTGTTAATTACAGGAGGAAATGATGAAGTCTTTTTAAAAGGCTTTCTTGTAGGAGAAGTGGTAAAAATTGATCAAAAACCTAATTTTCAAAAATTAATAATTTCTCCCTTAGGAAATTTTGATTCCAACAAATTTATTGTTATTCAATGAGCTTAATTTTTTTAATTTCTCTAGATTTGTTAGCTAAATTTTTTATAGGCAAACATTTTTTCTTCCTTCTTCCTTTTATCACAATTTTTTTCTTAAATAACAATAAATATTTTATTTTTTTATTTTTAGCCTTTTCCTTTTTAAACGATTTATTTTTAATTTTACCCTTAGGTTTTACAGGATTCATAACAGGTACCCTTTTTGTTCTTATTTGGTTTCTTAGTAAATTTATCAACATTAATGCTCGCTGGAATGTCTTTATTATTAACACACTTTTGCTTATAGTTTTATTAGCTTCGATATTTTATTTTTTAAAAATAAATTCCTGGGCTTTTATTTTATATGTCTTTTTAACAAATTTTCTCTATGCTACAACAATAATAATCTTGTATAAAATTATTTATTGATGGAATGGATAGATGAAGAAATACTTAAAGAAAAACAAGAATTTTATTTTAAAGTTTTTTCTTTGCCGTTTTTCTATACTCTTATTTTTATTTTGGTAAATTTGTTTTTTGTTTTTGTTGTTTTTAAATATTCTTTAATTGAATTCAAAAAGTGGAGTTTATACGCTGAAAAAAATAGAACTTTAAAAATAAAAATTCCAGCACCCCGAGGTTTAATATATGACAGAAATAATAAAATAATTGCTGATAATATTCCTAGTTTTGATTTAGTAGCTAATCTTTTAGCTTTAAGTAATGAAGACCTTGAATATATTAACAAAATAATTACAGAAAATAATTTAAACTACGAAATAATTGATAATACTTTGTATGTAAAAAATCTAAAAAAAGAAGCGGCCTTCCAATTAATGATTAAATATAGCAACTCTTTAGATGTTAGGGTGACAAATTCATTTATAAGAAGACATAAATTTGATGAAAGTTTAGGGAATTTAATTGGATATGTAGGATTTCCTGATGAGACGGAAATTGAAGATTTTAAGGTAGAACCCCAAGATTTTGTAGGAAAAACGGGAATAGAAAAAAAATATCAAAACTATCTTAAAGGTAGAGATGGCAGTTTGGAAATTGAGAAAGATGTTAAGTCAGATATTATAAAAATAATAAAAAAAACAGCACCTACATCAGGATATAACCTAAAACTTACTATTGATGCTGATTTTCAAAAGAAGGCCTATGAGATAATGGACAAATATATGAAAGAAAGGGGGTATAAAAAAGGAGGTGCTATTATGATGAATCCACATACAGGAGAAATTTTAGCTTTAATTTCTTATCCTAGTTTTGAAAGCAACGCTTTTATTGAAAATGATAAAGAAAAAATAAAAGAAATTTTAAGCAACCCATCTCATCCTTTATTCAATAGAATAGTTTCCGGTTTATATGCTCCTGGATCTGTAATTAAACCAATTTTAGCTGCTGGAGCTTTAGAGGAAAAAATTATTTCTCCTGATAAAAAAATATATGCTTCAGGAAGCATTAAAATTCCTAACCCTTATGTTCCTAATACATATTCAATTTTTAGAGATTGGAAAGTTCATGGTTGGACAGATATGAGAAAAGCTATAGCAAATTCTGTTAATATATATTTTTATACAATAGGAGGTGGATATGGGGATCAAATAGGTTTAGGTATTTATAGAATAAAAAAATACTTTGAATTATTTGGTTTAGGTAAGAAGACGAATATAGATTTTCCTGGAGAAAAAGAAGGATTTTTACCTGATCCAGAAACAAAAAAGAAAAATATCTTAGATCCAATATGGCGATTAGGAGATACCTATAATATAAGCATAGGCCAAGGAGATTTAACAGTAACACCATTACAAATTGCAGTTTTTACTTCTGCTTTAGTTACTAATAAACTTATTGTCCCCTTCTTAGTTAAAGAAATTTTAGATGAAAACAATCGTCCTATTTTTATTAAAAAAACACAAACGGTTAAAGAAAAATTAATAAGTGAAGAAAATTTAAAAATTATTCAAGAAGGAATGAGAATGACTGTTACTGAAGGTACTGCTAAAATCTTAAATGATTTCCCTATTCCTATTGCTGGCAAAAGTGGAACTCCTCAAATTTTAGGAAAAAAGAAATTAAATGCTTTTTTTACTGGTTATGCACCTTATCCTAATCCAGAAATTGTTTTAGTTGTGTTTATAGAAGAAGTCCCAGAAGGTTCAGTTGCTACTTTACCTTTATATAAAGAATTAATAAAATTATATTTCCAAAACCATCCCCAATATAAAAATCTATTTACAAATTATTATTTGAATTTTACTGACTTTTAGAATATAATTATTAAAGAAATGAGAAAAAAACTTTACTTTATTTTAATAGGAGTGTTGATAATACTGATTTTTTCTTTTAATTTAACGAAAGCACAAAGTAACCATTTGGAAAATATTTTAAATTTGCTTAAAAATTTTATTTCTCAACAAATTTCTCAAAATCAAATAAAAATCGAATCTCCAGAAAATATTTTTCAAAAAATACCTGAGTATAAACCTGTCGCAGATTATGAAAAGCTTATTACTGACGTAGTTGAAAAATCTTCACCTGCAGTTGTTAGTATAGTAATAAGCAAAAATGTCCCAGTATTTGAAAGATATTATATAAATCCATTTGAAGAATTTGATTTGCCTCCAGAATTCAAAGAATTTTTTGAGTTTCAAATTCCTCAATATAGACAAAAAGGTACAGAGAAGAAAAAAATAGGAGCAGGAACCGGCTTTGTTATTTCTCCAGATGGTTTAATAGCGACAAATAAGCATGTAGTTATAGATAAAGATGCAGAATATACTGTTTACCTTAATGATGGAAGCAAATATAAAGCTAAAGTTGTTGCTGTTCATCCCGTTGATGATTCAGCTATTATAAAAATAAATGCAAAAAACTTGCCTTATCTTAAATTAGGAGATTCTGACAAAATTAAATTAGGCCAAACCGTTATAGCTATAGGAAATGCCTTAGGAGAATTTCAAAACACTGTTAGCGTAGGAGTTATTTCTGGTATTAGAAGAAATATTACTGCAACTGATGAAACTGGTAGAATTGAAAGATTAGAAGGGTTAATTCAAACAGATGCAGCTATTAATCCAGGAAATTCTGGTGGACCATTAATTAATTTACGAGGAGAAGTTATAGGAATTAACACAGCTATAGCAAGAGGAGCAGAAAATATTGGTTTCGCTATCCCTGTTAATCGTCTTAAAAATATGATTTATGAAATTTCTACTAAAGGAAAAATTGAAGTTCCATTTTTGGGTATAAGATATTTAATCATTACAGAAGAAATTAAAAAACAATTTAATTTACCTTTTGATTATGGAGTTTATGTTTATTCAGATGATCCTAAAAAGCCTGCTGTTATTCCCAATTCTCCTGCAGAGCAATATGGAATAAAAGAAAAAGATATTATTCTAGAAGTGGATGGCCAAAAAATCACTCCCCAAAATACTTTATCTCAAATAATTAGATCTAAAAATGTAGGAGAGGAAATCAACTTAAAAATTTACAGAAATGGTGATTTTATTTATTTGAAGGTAAAGCTAGGAAGTTTGCCCAAAGAGCTTTATGAGTAATTACAAACAGTCCCTGTAATCCTAATTCTATTTCTTTTAAAATAGCTAAAACTTCTATTTCAGAAATCTCTACTTTTTCATTTTTTGATAATTTGCTTTTAATAATTTCTAAAGCCTCTAAGGCTTTTAAGAATCTTTCTTTATTAGGAAAAATTTGATCTGGTATTTTATTAAATTTTTCTATCAAACTTGATTCCTCATAGCCATATAAATCAGCTACTTCTTCTAAATATTTATAAACTTTCATTAAAGAAGCAAAATAATCTGATAAGAAAATATTTTTAATTTTAGTCCACCCTTTATCAAAATAATCAGGCTTTATAAAAGCTTCAAAATAATATTTAATTAAAAATTTCCACAACTCTATCCCAAATTTATATTTTCTTTCCAAATAAATCCAGTATCCTATAAGTCCTATAGAAAACAAAATTGCAAAAGCTGAAACTATAATTTTTAATTTTCTAAATTCAGGCAAACTAAATAAAAGCCCAGTTAAACCTCCTATTAAATTTAAAATAGTTTGAATGAACTCCATTTTAACCAATATTTTCTAAAATTTTAGCTAAAGTGAAAATTTTATATTCATCAAACAAATTACCTATAATCTGCAATCCTACAGGTAAATTATCAATAAATCCAACGGGAACATTTACAGCAGGAAGTCCAGCCAAATTTATAGGTACAGTATATATATCAGAAAGATACATCTCAATAGGATTTGTTGTTTTTTCAGCTAGTTTAAAAGGAAGTGTAGGAGATGTTGGAGAAATTAATAGATCTACTTCTTTAAAGGCTTTTTGAAAATCTTCATAAATGGCTTTTCTTAATTTTTGTGCTCTTAAATAATAAGCTTCATAATAGCCATGAGAAAGTACAAAAGTACCTAAAATTATTCTTCGTTTTACTTCTTTTCCTAAATATTTCTTTCTTGTTATTTTATAAATTTCCCATAATTCCTCGCCCCCTCTTTTACCATATCTTATTCCATCATATCTTGCTAAATTTGCACTTACTTCAGCAGGCATAATTAGATAATAACAATGAATACCATATTTTACGTATTTAAGAGAAACTTCTTTTATTTTTAAATTTGTTTTTTGAATCTTTTTTAAAATAGTATTTTTTATTTTGTCATCTAAATTTTCAAAAAATTCTACAGGCACTCCTATAGTTTTTATTTCTGTTTTAGTCATTTTTTCTTTAGGAAAATCTAAACTTGTAGAATCTTTTGGATCTTTCCCCTTTATTATTTCAAATAATAAAATTAAATCCTCTAATTTATTAGCAAAAGGACCTATTTGATCTAAAGAAGAAGCCATAGCTATTAATCCATATCTTGACACTGCTCCATAAGTAGGCTTTAAGCCATAAACACCGCAAAAGCAAGCTGGTTGTCTAATAGACCCACCAGTATCTGAGCCTAAAGCTATAGGTACTAATTTTGCTCCAACAACTGCTGCTGATCCTCCCGATGATCCACCTGGCACTCTATTTTTTTCAAAAGGATTTAGGGTAGGGAAGAAAGCAGAATTTTCTGTAGAAGAGCCCATAGCAAACTCATCTAAATTAGTTTTTCCTATTATAACTGCACCAGCAGCTTTTATTTTTTTAATAACAGTTGCATCGTATACAGCTATGTAGTTTTCTAAAATTTTTGAACCAGCTGTACATTTTTCACCTTTTACCAAAATGTTATCTTTTATAGCAATAGGAACTCCATATAAGGGTAAATTTTTAGGTAACTGTTTTAATCTCTTAAGAGTTTCCTTTATTGTATTTTCTGTAAAAAATAAAAAACCCTTAATTTCCTTATCTTTTTCTTTAAGCCATTCCAAATAATTTTCATAAAAATTTTCTATACCCTCTTTTTCTATAATATCTTTAACTTTTTGGATAGATTCCATAATTTGAGCGGCGGACGGGATTCGAACCCGCGACCTTCTGCATGGCAAGCAGACGTTCTACCGCTGAACTACCGCCGCAACTTTTACTAATTATAAAATTATATTAAATCCTCTTTTGTTTGACAAATTTAAAATTATGGTAAGATATTATTAATTAATTCAAAAAATAAACATTAATGCCAAAATCAACCAAAAATAAAAAACATCAATCCTTTACCCTATAGAACTCATAACTGTCTTAGCTATTATCTCTATCTTAATAACTAGCTTAATAGCTATCATAAAACCTAAAGAAATATTGAAAAAATTAAAAGACAATAAAAGAATAACAGACCTTAAAAACATAGAAAAAACAATAGATCTTCTCTATGCACCCTACCCTGATTTTGATGAATTAACCTATGCTTCTACTAATATAGTCTATCTTTCCCTTCAAGACAATTCTCCTACCTGTACCAGCTATCTCAGTCAACTACCACCTTTACCTTCAGG